>Ga0209894_1000125_pt1 | contig 13889 bp, 10 predicted proteins | sample GWRWT4_2Sept14_2_FD_187191 | JGI IMG/M metagenome (GOLD analysis project Ga0209894, IMG submission 187191) | Sand microcosm microbial communities from a hyporheic zone in Columbia River, Washington, USA - GW-RW T4_23-Sept-14 (SPAdes) (version 2) ... | reverse complement strand
CAGCTTCGCTGGTCCCCCTCCCCGTTTCGGGGAGGAATGGCGGCCAATCACCACTTCAGCCGAACCCCGCCATAGGCCGAGCGACCGTAGGTGCCGTAGCCAGCAACGGTCTGATACGTCTCGTCGGTCACGTTCTCCACCCGGCCAAACAGCTCGAAATGCTCACCCACCGGCATGCTCGCCCGCAGCGTCACCAGCGCATAGCCATCAAGCGGAACCGAGTTCGACGCATTGTCGAACCGGTCACCCACCAGGCGGAAGTCCGCACCCAGCGCCAGGTCGTTCAGCGGCGTGCGCCAGTCGAACGAGGCGCTCAGCGCCTGGCTGGGGCGGCGCGCCAGCTGGCGATTGGTCACCCGATTGGTGGTATCGAGGTACGTGAAGGCCGCGCGCATCGTGAACCGTTCGGTCACTTTGGCCTGGCCTTCCAGTTCAAACCCCTGCGCGCGGGCGCGGCCGATGTTGAAGTAGCCGGTGGGCCAGACGTAGTCGATCAGGTTGGTGCTATCGCGGCGGAACACGGTTGCGCCCAGCTTGAACGCGCCATTGGCGGTCGTGTAGTCCAGCCCGGCATCATAGGCCTCGCTCTGTTCAGGCTTGAGCGCGGTGTTGCCGCCAAAGCCATAGAGCTGCGACAGGGTCGGAGCCTTGAAGCCCTGGCCCCACGACGCGCGCAGCCGCAGGCCATCGGCCAGCTCGAAGCTGCCGTTAGCTCCGAAAGTCCATTGGCTGCCAAAGCGGTCATGATCGTCGATCCGGCCGCCTGCAGTCAGGTTGAGCCGTCCGCTGTGATAGCCCAGCAAGGCATGCGCGCCCAAAATCCGCGCGGTCTGTTGGGGGTCGAACATGGTCGAAAACCGCGACCAGTCAGCATCGCCGCCGAAATCGAGCGTGACGCTGTCGGTCAGGTCAGCACGGCCCTTGAGATCGGCATGAACCCCGCGGCCCACGGTGTCGAAATTGGCGGCCGGGCCATAAGTCGGATCGTAGTAGGCGCGGCGGGTGTCGGACATGGCGACGCCGCTGCTCAGCTGGAAGCCGTTCCCGGCATATTCCAGCCCGACCCGGCCAGAGCCTTGCTTGGTGGTCTGGTATTCGGGGGTATCGGCGAAAGCATAGAACGGCGGCGGGAAGCCGTCGAAGTCGATCTTGCTATCGGCATAGCGCCCGGCGGCGACCACTTTGAGGCCGTCGCTCAGATCGAAATGCCCGCGCCCGCCCACGCGCCATTGGCGATAGGCGTCGGCCTCGGCCCCCGGCGCATAGGCCGAAATCCCGTCGCTGCGGGTGTAACCGCCGTTGAGTGCGAGCCCATAGCTGTCACCCGACAGACCGCCCTGAACCTGTGCATCGAGCGTATCGTGCGCGCCGTATTCGATGGCAGCGCGCACCCCGGTACGCTCGTCGCTGGTCACCGCCAGCACCCCGCCGATCGCCTCGCTGCCCCAGGCCAGGCTGTTCGACCCGCGCAGCAGCTCGATCCGGCCAATCCCGCCGTTGAGCAAGGTGCCGAGGTCAAACCCGCCCGAAGGCGAGGCCTGGTCGGTGACGCGGATCCCGTCGATCATCACCAGCAGCTGTTCCGAATTGGCCCCGCGCACGAACAGTGCGGTCTGGCTGCCCAGCCCGCCGCTGCGGGCAAGCGAGACGCCGGGCAGGCGTTCAATCACGCGGACCGGGTCGGCGCCCTGGATATTGGCGATATCGGCGGCGGTGATGACCGAGATCGATTGGCCAGCATCCTCGCGCTTGGACCAAAGTCCGGTAGCAGTGACGGTGATCGCATCGTCGGGCAGCGGGAATGGACCATAGGTCTGCCCAGCGAATTCTCCTCGCTCATCCTTGAACGTTGCTTCCCCTGCCTGCGGTTTCTCACCCTGCGCCAGAGCAGGCGAAGCAACAACCAGCGAAGCAGCCAGCGCGACCAGACCAGACCCAGACTTCCCCCAAAAAACCGACCATGCTGAGCTTGTCGAAGCACTGCCCTTGTTCTTGGGGTCGCACGTTGCTGCCCGCAGCAAAGGACGATCCTTCGACAAGCTCAGGACAGTCGGGGTTTGGGGGGATGTTTCGAGAGAATTGCAGGGATTCATAACGTATAGCTCCGCCATTGAACGATTGCCGTCCATGGCGAGAGCGCCCGCACCATTGCGGGCCTCTGCTTACACCCGGTACACCCCGCCCGGCTGCGGAACGACGGTCATGGGCAGGTCTACTGGCTCCCGGATCGTCGCTCGCCCCGCCTTCCCGGACAAGTCCAGTGGCATCTGGGGGTCACTCCCCGGTCACAGTTGCGGGGGCAGCGCGGCATTTCAGACCGCTTCCCTCTTAGGCCCGGTTTCCCGGACAACCCGTGACGTGGACCGCGCACTAGACCCGCTGCGGCTAATGCACAAGTTCCAGCTTTTGCATGCTCCGTTCACTTTTTTTGAGGGCTTAACCGGTATGGGCAGCACTTGTCCCGCCTTGAAACGGCGCGAATTGCGCGCTGGCGCAGTGGCCCCACCCGGTCTTACGCGCGAAGGCGCGTAACCGAACACGAGAATGCATGACCCATCTGCTGACCTTTCCCTATGAGCCGAAGCCGCGCGATTTTGCCGCGCGGCTTAAGCGGCGGGGCGTGCCCACGGTGGGCTGGCGGCAGGCGCGGCGGCACCGCGGGCGGCGCTTGCTGTTGCTGGCGGCTGCCTTGGCAGTGCCGGCGCTGGCCGCGCCCAGCCCGTGGCAGGCTTTCGGGATCGGCAATGCCGGCAGCAGCAGCTTTGCGATGGAGCCGATGCCGTTCGAACGGCCGGGCGAAAGCTTCCCCGGCTCGGCCTCATACTATGTCGCAACCAGCGAAGTGCTGCCCATCGGCAGCACCGGCAGCGAGAGCACCGGGCTGATTGACTTCGCCGGCGGACCGATTGCCAAGGCGATGCGGATGGACCTGTCGGGCGTCGATCGCAGCCGCGCGCTCGATTGCCTGACCGCCGCGGTCTATTACGAAGCCCGCAGCGAGCCTGACCAGGGCCAGCGCGCAGTGGCGCAAGTCGTGCTCAACCGGGTCGCGCACCCCTCCTATCCCAACACCGTCTGCGGCGTGGTCTATCAGGGCAGCGAGCGCACCACCGGGTGCCAGTTCAGCTTTACCTGCGATGGATCGCTGGCGCGGCGGCCGCAGCCCTACTTCTGGGAACGCGCGCGGGGTGTCGCGGCGCAGGCGCTGTCGGGCTATGTCGAGCCGTCGGTCGGCCTCGCCACGCATTACCACACGATCCAGATCTACCCCTATTGGGCCCCCAGCCTGTTCCACATCACCACGATTGCCGCGCACCGGTTCTACCGGTTCCAGGGCAGGGCCGGGCAGGCCGGGACCTTCCGCTTTGCCTATGCCGGCGGCGAGCCGATGGCCGTGCCGCACGCCCGCAATCCGGCCGCCGACAAGCTGCCCGATCCGGTGCTCGATCCGCTGGCACTGCAAAAAGCCTATGATGCCGGGCTGCAAAGCACGCAGGGCAATGCCCCGGCGCAGGTTGGCGATACCGGCCAGGCCCCCGCCCGCCCGGCCCCCGCCCCCAGCTACTCCGCCGAAGTCCAGGCCCGCGGCGGCGACAAGCAGTACAGCGGCGACAAGCTGCCGGGATCGGGCGTAAAGCCTGAATTCCAGAACTCCGGCCAGTGGATCGGCAAGCCCGGCGGATAAGGCGCACCGGCCAACATGGTAAATCTTCGGCAACCATAGCCTCACACCAAGAGTTAGCGGGGGCGCCGCTAAGAGGCTGGTCCAACGAACAAAAAGGTCGCGCCCCGCAATGTCCATCCGTTATGCCGCTGCCCGCCCGATCGCCCAGCCGGTTCACCTGACCCGTGCGGCGCAAGGGCGGCTCCAGGCGCGTGCCGCCAACGATAACGGCGACGGTGCGCGGCACGAACTGGTGCTGCGCGCAGCGCTCAAGCACTTTGCCGCGCACGGCCTGCGCGCCGCAGAGGATGCCGCCGAACGCGCCGCAGCGGCGCACCGCACGGGCAATGGCGAGGATATGCTCCACTGGCTCGAGATCTGCCGCACGCTCGACCCGCGCCGCGCCAGCCGCCTTTGCATGCGCCTGTCGCGCGGGAACGATTGAGTCTTCCCATCACATTGCAGCACTACTAAGCCCCTCCCCTGTGGGGAGGGGTTGGGGTGGGGGTTCGACTCTGACGTTGACGCAAGGCCTTGCGGCCTCGCTCCCCCACCCCCAGCCCCTCCCCGCCGGGGAGGGGAGATTCAATTATTGCAATTGCGAACCATTATCAGCAAATAGTTGCAGCTACGGCCTTTTACCGCCTTGCAATCGGCGAAACTGCGGCTTAGGGCCAAATTGTTCACTGGGCGGCCGATAGTCCTCGCGGGATGGAAGGGCCTTACCCTCAGCCAGTTGTCGATCCCGCTTTCAAGGCAAAGGACGATTTCCAAGATGGCTCGCAAGAAGATTGCCCTTATCGGCGCCGGCATGATCGGTGGCACGCTGGCTCACCTCGCCGCGAAGAAGGAAATGGGCGACATCGTCCTGTTCGACATCGCCGAAGGCATTCCCCAGGGCAAGGCGCTCGATCTGGCACAATGTGGCCCGATCGAAGGCTTTGACTGCCAGATCAAGGGCACCAACGACTACGCCGATATTGCCGGGGCCGATGTGATCATCGTCACCGCCGGGGTGCCGCGCAAGCCGGGGATGAGCCGCGACGACCTGCTGGGCATCAACCTCAGCGTGATGAAAGCGGTCGGCGCCGGGATCAAGGCCCACGCTCCTGACGCATTCGTGATCTGCATCACCAACCCGCTCGACGCGATGGTCTGGGCGCTGCGTGAATTCTCGGGCCTGCCGCACAACAAGGTGGTCGGCATGGCCGGCGTGCTCGACAGCGCCCGCTTCGCCACCTTCCTCGCCTGGGAATTCGGTGTCTCGGTCAAGGACGTCAACGCCTTCGTGCTCGGCGGCCACGGCGATACCATGGTGCCGGTGCTCGAATATTCGACCATCAGCGGCGTTCCCGTCACCGACCTGGTCAAGCTGGGCAAGAGCAGCAAGGCGCGCCTCAACGAAATCGTCGCCCGCACCCGCAGTGGCGGCGGCGAAATCGTCGGCCTGCTCAAGACCGGCTCCGCCTATTACGCCCCCGCCACCAGCGCGATCGCCATGGCCGAGGCGTACCTCGGCGACCAGAAGCGGATCCTGCCCTGCGCGGTTTACGTTGACGGCCAGTACGGCCTCGACGGGCTCTATGTCGGCGTGCCGGTGGTGATCGGTGCCAACGGCGCCGAAGAAGTGATCGAAATCGCGCTGGATGACGAGGCCAAGGCCAACTTCCAGGTCAGCGTCGATGCGGTCAAGGAGCTGTTGGTGGCCTGCAAGGGCATTGAGCCGTCGCTGGGGTAAAGACAGATGTGGGCTTGGATCTTGGCGTATTTTGCGGCGGGCTATGGCTTCGTCGCGAAAGATCAATCCGAGCCAATCTACAACCAACCGGGCTACGTTCGGTCCAGTAAGGGCAGATTGCTAGTCCGCTCTTTTTGGCCGTTCGTTAGCCTTCACCTCTTGTTGCTGCACCTTCGGAGAAGTTCGCCGAAACTGAAGCATGAGTATATTGGAGGGCAGTTCCTTCCGACATGGTTTCTTTTTGTCGCTATCGGCGCAATTGGCACATTGATCGGGAATTGGCTGTTCGATTGAATTTGGGAGTATTAGATGTCCATCCTCGTCAACAAATCCACAAAAGTCATCACCCAGGGGATGACCGGTGCCACCGGCACTTTCCACACCCAGGCGGCGCTTGATTACGGCACGCAGATGGTTGCGGGGGTTACCCCGGGCAAGGGCGGAACCACCCACATCGGGCTGCCGCAATTTGACTCGGTGGCCGAGGCCAAGGCTGTCACCGGCGCGACCGCTTCGTGCATCTACGTTCCGCCCCCGGGCGCGGCCGATGCGATCCTGGAAGCGATCGATGCCGAAATCGGGCTGATCGTCTGCATCACCGAGGGCATTCCGGTGCTCGACATGGTCAAGGTCAAACGCGCGCTGTCGGGTAGCAAGAGCCGCCTGATCGGCCCCAACTGCCCCGGCGTGCTCACCCCGAACGAATGCAAGATCGGGATCATGCCGGGTTCGATCTTCAAGCAGGGCTCGGTCGGCGTGGTCAGCCGCTCGGGCACGCTGACTTATGAGGCCGTGTTCCAGACCACCCAGATCGGCCTGGGCCAGACCACCGCGGTGGGCATCGGCGGCGATCCGGTCAACGGCACCAACTTCATCGACGTGCTGGAACTGTTCCTGGCCGACGACGAGACCAAGTCGATCATCATGATCGGCGAGATTGGCGGCGATGCCGAAGAGCAGGCCGCGCAGTTCCTGATCGACGAGGCCAAGCGCGGGCGCAAGAAGCCGATGGCCGGTTTCATCGCCGGGCGCACCGCCCCTCCGGGCCGCCGCATGGGCCACGCCGGTGCGATCGTTTCGGGCGGCAAGGGCGATGCCGAAAGCAAGATCGCGGCGATGGAAGCCGCGGGCATCCGCGTCTCTGCCTCGCCCAGCCTGCTGGGTGAGACCCTGGCCGAAGCGCTGAAGGAAAGCGTCTGACCTACGTAAAGCCCCTCCCCGGTGGGGAGGGGTTGGGGTGGGGGTTCTACGCTATGGACGGGAACCCACCCCGCTGCGACTAGGCAGCAAGCTGCCAAGCCTCACTGCCCCTCCCCGCCGGGGAGGGGGGAATGGAAAAAGACCGATGGGCAACGAAAGCCACGATTTCCTCCCCGACGATCCGCAACCCGGCCCAAGCTGGGCCAAGCCCGATTGGCGTTCGGTCAGCGACGATCTGACCGCAGCGCTCGACCCGACGCAGATGCAAGTCGCGATCAAGGCCGCCGCTGCCAAGGCCGGCGCGGCCATGGACCCGCGCGCGATCGAAGAGGCCGCGGCAGATTCGATCCGGGCGATGATGCTGGTGCGCACTTATCGTGTGCGCGGGCACCTGGGTGCCGATCTCGACCCGCTGGGGCTCAGCCACCAGAACCTGCCGGCCGACCTTGATCCCGCCTACCACGGCTTCGCTGGCGCGGCGCTCGACCGCAAGGTTTACCTGGGCGGCACGCTGGGCCTTGAGTGGGCCACGGTGCGCGAACTGGTCGACGTCCTGAAGCGCAATTACTGCGGCAAGGTCGGCTATGAATACATGCACATCGCCGATGTCGAAGAGCGCCGCTTCATCCAGGACCGGATCGAGGGCGGCGACAAGTCGATCGACTTTACCCCCGAAGGCAAGAAGGCGATCCTGGGCGCGGTAGTGCGCGGCGAGCAGTACGAAAAGTTCCTCGGCCGCAAGTACGTTGGCACCAAGCGGTTCGGGCTCGACGGCGGGGAATCGATGATCCCGGCGCTGGAAGCAGTAATCAAATACGGCGGCCAGCGCGGCGTGCGCGAGATCGTTTACGGCATGGCCCACCGCGGCCGCCTCAACGTGCTGGCGAACGTGCTGGCCAAGCCCTACCGCGTGATCTTCCACGAATTCTCGGGCGGCACCGCCAACCCCGAGGATGTCGGCGGATCGGGCGACGTCAAGTATCACCTCGGCACCAGCACCGACCGCGAATTTGACGGGATCAAGGTGCATATGAGCCTGGTCCCCAACCCCAGCCACCTTGAAACCGTCGATCCGATCGTGCTGGGCAAGTGCCGCGCGCAGCAGGTGTTCCGCGACGATATCGGCCCGGGCAAGCACAAGTCGGTGATGCCGATCCTGATCCATGGCGACGCGGCCTTTGCGGGCCAGGGCATCGTCTGGGAGTGCTTCGGCTTTTCCGGCGTCAAGGGTTACAACACCGGCGGCTGCATCCATTTCATCATCAACAACCAGATCGGCTTTACCACCAGCCCGCAGTTTTCGCGTGGCTCGCCCTACCCCTCGGACGTCGCCAAGGGCGTCCAGGCGCCGATCCTGCACGTCAACGGCGACGATCCCGAAGCAGTGACATTCGCCTGCAAGCTGGCGGTCGATTACCGCCAGACCTTTGGCCGCGATGTGGTGGTCGATATGTGGTGCTATCGCCGCTTCGGCCACAACGAGGGCGACGAGCCCGGCTTCACCCAGCCGCTGATGTACAAGATCATCCGCGCGCATCCGCCGGTCAGCAAGATCTACGCCGACCGGCTGGTCGGCCAGGGCGTGATCGACAAGGATTACGGCGCTGAAACCGAAATGCGCTTTACCCAGGTGCTCGAAACCGAATTCGAGGCTTCGAAAAGCTACAAGAGCAATCATGCCGACTGGTTCGCCGGACGCTGGAGCGGGCTCCACGCCCCGGCCGATCCCGAAACCGCGCGGCGCAATGTGCCGACCGGCATCGACCGCAAGCTGTTTGACAGCCTGGGCCGCACCCTGACCACGGTTCCAGAGGGCCTGACGATCCACAAGACCCTGGCCCGCGTGCTCGACGCCAAGCGCGAGATGTTCACCAGCGGTTCGGGCTTTGACTGGGCGACCGGCGAAGCGCTCGCCTTCGGCAGCCTTGCCTCTGAAGGCTACAATGTCCGCCTGTCAGGCCAGGATTCGGGCCGCGGCACGTTCAGCCAGCGCCACTCGGTCTGGGTCGATCAGACCGATGAGCACAAGTACATTCCGCTCTCCACCGTCCCGCACGGCAAGTTCGAAGTGCACGACAGTCCGCTGTCGGAATACGGCGTGCTTGGCTTCGAATATGGCTATGCCAGCGCCGATCCGAAGAGCCTGGTGCTGTGGGAAGCCCAGTTCGGCGATTTCGCCAACGGCGCGCAGATCGTGATCGACCAGTACGTTGCCAGTTCCGAATCGAAGTGGCTGCGCGCCAACGGCCTCGTCATGCTGCTGCCCCACGGCTACGAAGGCCAGGGGCCGGAGCACAGCTCGGCCCGGCTCGAACGCTATCTGCAGCTTTGCGCACAGGACAATATCCAGGTCTGCAACATCACCAGCCCGGCCAACTACTTCCACGTGCTGCGCCGCCAGATGCACCGCAGCTTCCGCAAACCGCTGATCATCATGACGCCCAAGTCCTTGCTGCGCCACCCGCTGGCCAAGAGCGAGGCGAGCGAGTTTTTGGGCGAAGCGCATTTCAAGCGGATCCTGTCCGACCGCAACGGCGCCGAGGACGAAGCGACCAAACGCGTCATCCTGTGCTCTGGCAAGGTCGCCTATGACCTGATGGAAGCCCGCGACGCCGCCGGGATGACCGACACCCAGATCATCCGGCTGGAGCAGCTCTATCCCTTCCCGGGCGAGCCGCTGGCGCTGCGCTTCTCGCGTATGGCCAACCTGGAAGAAGTGGTCTGGTGTCAGGAAGAACCCCGCAACAACGGTTCGTGGTTCTTCGTCGAAAGCCTGATCGAGGAAGCCCTGATCGCGGCCAAGTGCAAAGTGACCCGGCCCCGCTATGCCGGCCGCGTCGGCAGCGCTTCCCCGGCAACCGGGCTCGCCAGCCGTCACCAAAGCGAACAGGGCGCGCTGATCAGCCACGCGCTCGGCACCTCGGTCCGCAGTGAAATTCGTCGCCGTCAAAAGGCTTGAGGAACAGATAGATGTCAACCGAAGTCAAAGTCCCCACCCTGGGCGAATCCGTTGCCGAAGCCACCATTGGCGAATGGCTCAAGCAGCCCGGCGATCCTGTCGCGGTCGATGATCCGATTGCCAGCCTTGAGACCGACAAGGTCGCGATCGAAGTGACTGCAACGGTTGCGGGCGTGATGGGCCAGCAGATCGCCAAAGTCGGCGACAACGTTGCGGTCGGCGCGGTGATCGCGACGATTGAGGCGGGTTCGGGCGCTGCTGCTCCGGTCGCAGCCCCTGCCCCTGCGGCGGTCGCTCCGGCACCGGCTCCGGCTGCTGCCCCTGCCGAAGCCGCCACCCTCTCCCCGGCGGTGCGCCGCGCGGTGCTGGAACACGGGGTTGACCCTTCCGCGATCAAGGGCAGCGGCAAGGACGGCCGGATCACCAAGGAAGACGTGGTCGCAGCCGCCGCCGCCAAGAGCGCCGCTCCGGCCCCGGCTGCGGTTGCTCCGGTCGCCGCCCCCGCCGTTTCGGGCGACCGCGGCGAGGAACGCGTCAAGATGACCCGCCTGCGCCAGACCGTCGCCAAGCGTCTCAAGGAAGCGCAGGACACTGCGGCGCTGCTCACCACCTTCAACGACTGCGACATGAGCGCGGTGATGGCCGCGCGCGCGACCTACAAGGACGCGTTCGAGAAGAAGCACGGCGTGCGCCTCGGCTTCATGGGCTTTTTTGCCAAGGCTGCCTGCCTCGCGCTGAAAGACATTCCCAGCGTCAACGCTAGAATCGAGGGCGACGAGATCGTCTATCACCCCTATGTCGACATGTCGGTGGCGGTTTCGGCCCCCAATGGCCTGGTCGTGCCGGTGGTCCGCGACGTGCAGGACATGTCCTTTGCCCAGATCGAAAAGGCCATCGCCGACTATGGCAGACGCGCCAAGGACGGCGCGCTGACCATGGCCGATATGACCGGCGGGACCTTCACCATCTCCAACGGCGGCGTGTTCGGCAGCCTGATGAGCACCCCGATCATCAACCCGCCGCAGTCGGCAGTGCTGGGCCTCCACCGGATCGAAGACCGCCCGGTCGTCCGCGACGGCCAGATCGTGATCCGCCCGATGATGTACCTGGCGCTCAGCTACGACCACCGCCTGATCGACGGGCGCGAGGCGGTGACCGCTTTGAAGATCATCAAGGAAGCGATCGAGGATCCGACGCGGTTGTTGATCGATTTGTGAGGACTGGACCATGGCTGAATACGACTACGACCTTATCGTCATCGGTGCCGGACCCGGCGGCTATGTCGGCGCGATCCGTGCGGCGCAGCTGGGGCTGAAGACGGCCTGCGTTGAGGGCCGCGATACGCTCGGCGGGACTTGCCTCAACGTCGGTTGCATTCCTTCGAAGGCGCTGCTGCATGGCTCGGAGAAGTTCGAGGAAGCTGCCAACGGCGCGCTAGCGCGCTACGGGGTCAAGCTCGGCAAGGTCGAGCTCGATCTGGCCGCATTGCAGGCGGACAAGGCCGATGCCGTGAAGGGCCTGACCGGCGGGATCGAGTTCCTGTTCAAGAAGAACAAGGTCGATTGGCTCAAGGGCTACGGCAAGTTCAAGGACGCCCACACGGTTGAAGTCGCGGGTAAGGCCTACACCGCGAAGAACGTGGTGATCGCCACCGGATCGAGCGTTACGCCGCTGCCCGGCGTCGAGGTCGACAACGACAAGGGGATCATTGTCGATAGCACCGGCGCGCTGTCGCTGGGCAAAGTGCCCGCGCACATGGTGGTGATCGGCGGCGGGGTGATCGGGCTGGAGCTGGGCTCGGTCTGGCGGCGCTTGGGCGCCAAGGTCACCGTGGTCGAATTCCTTGACGCGTTGCTGCCGGGCATGGACGGCGATGTCCGCAAGGAAGCCGCGAAGATCTTCAAGAAGCAGGGCATGGAGCTGAAGCTGGGCACCAAAGTGACCGGCGCGAGCGTCAAGGGCAAGAAGGCCACGCTGACGCTGGAACCCGCAAAGGGCGGCGCTTCGGAGGTGCTGGAAGCCGACTGCGTGCTGGTTTCGATTGGCCGCCGCCCGAACGTGGATGGCCTTGGCCTCGATGCGATTGGGCTGGAACTCAACGCCCGCGGCCAGATCGAGACCGACCATGACTTCCGCACCAAAGTGGACGGCGTTTGGGCGATCGGCGATTGCATCCCGGGGCCGATGCTCGCCCACAAGGCCTCGGACGAGGGCATTGCGGTCGCCGAAAACATCGCCGGGCAGACCGGGATTGTGAACCACGACGTGATCCCCGGCGTGGTCTATACGAGCCCCGAATTCGCCGGTGTCGGACTGACCGAAGAGCAGGCCAAGGAACGCGGCGAGATCAAGGTCGGCAAGTTCCCGATGATGGCCAACAGCCGCGCCAAGACCAACCATGAGCCCGACGGCTTCGTGAAGGTCATCGCCGATGCCAAGACCGACAAGGTCCTGGGCGTCTGGGCGATCGCCTCGGTCGCCGGCACGATGATCGCCGAAGCCGCGCTGGCGATGGAATTCGGCGCTACATCCGAGGACATTGCCTACACCTGCCATGCTCACCCGACCCATTCGGAAGCGATGAAGGAAGCGGCGATGGGGGTCATGGGCAAACCGATCCATATCTGATCGCCCTTCCCCCTTGATGGGGGAAGGATAGTGTAGCTTGCTCCTGAAAGGAGCTAGCGAAACTTGGATGGGGGTGAGCTCGCGGCCTCACGCAATGTCGCACTATACGGCACCATCACCCCCACCCAACCTGCGCTAGGCGACAAGTCGCCAAGCTACGGTATCCCTCCCCCATCAAGGGGGAGGTAGGGGGAGTGAGTTTTGGCCAACCGCACGATCAACCAGCTCCGCGCTCCATCGGCTGCTCTGGTCCTGCCGGTACTGGCCGGGATTGCCTGGATGGCCTGGGTCGGAGCGCCGACAGCTTGGCCAGCGATCAACGCGGCGGCGCTGCTTGTCGCGCTGGCTTGTGCCCGATGGGTGCCATTGCCGCGCAAGCAATCCGGCCAGCTCTTCCTCGCCGGCGCGCTCGTAGCCCTGATGGCGCTGACCGCATTGGCAGGCGTCGAGCTTGACGGGGTCCGGCGCTGGATCGCCTTGGGTCCGGTGCGCCTGCATACCGGCTATCTGGTGCTGCCATTGCTAGTGGTGCTGACGAGCCGGTTGCCTTCACGCCCGGCGGCACTACTTCTGGGTGCAGCCCTGTTGGCAACGCTGGCCCAACCCGATCGCGCCGCTTGTTATGCCCTGGCCGCTGCGGTCTGCATCCATGCGCTGCACCGCCGCGACTGGCCTGCGATTGGCGCGCTGGTGGTCGCTATCGCCTCCTGCATCGCCGTGTTGACCCGCGCCGACCCCTTGCAGCCGATGCGGTTTGTCGAGGGGCTTCAGGCCGATGCCCTGGCCGCCAATCCGCTGTTCGGAGCCCTGCTGACGCTCGCAACGCTGGCCCCGCTCGCCTTGCTGCGCGGAGGTGATCGCCCGGCCCAGCCGCTGGCCGCCTTCCTGCTGATTGCCGGGCTGTGCGCTTTTGCCGGGCCCTACCCTTCAGTCCTGATCGGCTATGGCGCGGCACCAATCCTGGGCTTTGGTTTGGCCTTGGCGGCATTGCGCGCTAGGTAGCCGGTTATGGCCAAACGCACCCTCATGCAACGCTTTGCCCGCTGGCACATCTGGCTGGGCTGGGTGATCGCCGTGCCGATGCTGCTCTGGATGATTTCCGGGCTGTTCATGGTCTCGCGGCCGATCGAGCAGGTCCGCGGCAACCATCTTCGGATCGAAGCCGCCGAGCTGCCGCTTCCGGCAGAGCTGCCCGAACTGCCCCAGCTATCCCAACCGGCCAAGAGCCTGTCGATCGCGATGGACGGGGATCAGCCGGTCATCCAGGCTGAGCTGCTCGATGGAACCGTGGCGCGCTATGACAAGGATGGCCGGCAGTTGCCGCTGCTGGACGAAAATGCCGCCCGCGCGCTGGTGGCCCGGCAGATCGTCGGCGGCACAGCGGTTGAAAGCGCAACCTTCTTTGCCGCAGACAAAGTGCCGTTCGATTTCCGCCGCGAAACGCCGGTGTGGCGGATTGCCCTGAAGGATGGCACCCGGGTCTATGTCGGCCAGCAGACCGGCCGGATCGAGGCGGTGCGGACGCGCTGGTGGCAGGTGTTTGATTTCATGTGGGGCCTGCATATCCTCGATCCGCAGACCCGCGAGGACACTTCGCATCCCCTGCTGATCCTGGCCGCAGTGCTGGGCCTTGTCGGAACCATGCTGGGCTGCGTGCTGCTGTTCCGCCGCCGCAAGGCGAAGCGGTGACGGACGCCCTG
>Ga0209894_1000121_pt1 | contig 14198 bp, 17 predicted proteins | sample GWRWT4_2Sept14_2_FD_187191 | JGI IMG/M metagenome (GOLD analysis project Ga0209894, IMG submission 187191) | Sand microcosm microbial communities from a hyporheic zone in Columbia River, Washington, USA - GW-RW T4_23-Sept-14 (SPAdes) (version 2) ... | reverse complement strand
ATTATTCGATCGCCCCGACGGACCCCAGGCTGCCTCGGAGGTGATAGGTAGGTTTTATATTTGTTGTAAATAAAAATAAAAATTCACAAACAAAACTTTGTTTATTTATTAATTTATAATATTATTTTTATTATTTTTATTATTTTTATTATAGGAGGTAGTTTTATTTTAAGATAAATACTAAGACTTAGTAATAAATTAATTAACAATCATTTATTTAACTATAACAACTTCAACTTTTCAACAACATCAGGGAATAGTTCTTTAACAATTTTATTATCTAAACTCCATTTAATGCTCTCCTTTGCGAATAGTTTCATAATATATTCCGACGTCGTCTCGCTGCCTATCCCCGTCAAACTAAAGTCATTCATGTAGGTTCGTAACGCGAATGCCACTGAAAAGGGGTTCAACACAGGTATCCATAATTCGGGATGATAATTTGTATATGAGAAGCAAAGTGATGTTTTTATAGACAGACGTCCATTAGGGGTTAACATATTTACCGTAGGCGGAGCAAATGGATATGTCGGAGGAAGTTCGATTCTGATAAGATAAAATCCTTTATAAAACGGTGTATCGTATGATCCCTCATATATACAATACCATTCATAAATCCTCGATTTTACATATTCGAAATAAAATCCTGGCTCAGGATTTTCTTTAATTGTTTTCATATCTCTTAAAATTCTTTTTTGTGTTAGACTTGACAACATCATTCCTTAAAAATGAAAATATATGGATTTAGAAATAAATAAATAACCCGATATTTTGGATTGACCAATTACGATAGTTTATACTTTTAAATAAACAAAAGTACATCAATTGCAGATTTTTGCAAAAATCCGCAAATTATGTACTTTTGTTTTATTAACAGTATTAAAATGTACTTTAATTTGTTCGTTTAATGCAAATATTCGCAAAGATTTGTATTAAACGAACAAATCAAAGTACATTCGACTCTACTTAAACCGGGTATAACTAAAACAGTTCTTATTTTGTTCGGCATTCGTCTTATTTTCTTCGCTTTTATTATATTTTTCTTCGCCCTTTTGAATATCCTTATGCATATTACTATTCCAAAAGGTTCCTGATTGATTTTTATCTTCAACCAATTTTGTATAGGGATTAACTTTATTATTCATTTTTTATTAAATGTAATCTATTATTATTATTTTGTTTATAGAAAACGAAGAAGAGATTTTTAATAACTATATGTTTATTAGATAACAATAACAATAAATTACAACCTTTAAATAATATTAACAGCTTCAACAAGTTTCCATATAGGAGAATATTGGTTTTCCGCATTGCATTTGTAGCCTTGAATAATAAGTTTTATTTGCCACGTTGTATTTTGAATAAATTTTGTTTTCACTCCAGTATTCGTTGTAAATAGAACGCCGCGATCATTGAGATAGAAGGCATTATTTGTAATTCTCACTTCTTTTTTCATCTTTGTCAGTATAACGTTGATGTTCTTGAAATCTTCTGGTGATAGGTCTCTAACATGAAATGATTTGAAATTACCTTCATAGAGTTCTACAGCTAAAAGCGTAGTATACTCAAGATTCTTCTTTAAGAATGTGGTCTTGAATCCATTGAACTCTTGGGTTTCATAAAATTTAGGCTTGTCTAATCTTAGATAAGGTTTCTTGACTGGAGTCTTGACTGGAGTCTTGCTTGGTTCTTCATAATTCCAACCTATTTGTAATGTCTTGCTTGGTTCTTCGTAATTCCAGCCCACCATCGGGTTCATATACGGAGATAAGGAATATTCAGGCACGCATGTTGAATCTTCGTCAAATATTGAGGAGCTCATTTTTGAATTCGTACTGTTTTTGTAAAAGTATTTTGAAATAATGAAGTTGTTAAGTAAAAATTATAGATTATTTGAATTTGAATTTGAATTTGAATTTGAATTTGAATTTGAATTTGAATTCGAATTTTTGTATAAACAAAATCTTAAATTGATAAAATTATTTAAAGATGGATACTAAAGATAAATCAATTATATCTGGTGATGTAATCGAAAACATTGTTGAGGGTAACCAAGATAACAGTAATTGCTCTGTTACAGTTACTATCAACCCGATTTTCGAAGAACACAATGCTGATGTTATTGAAAATGAGTTAATTAAATTTAATAAAATATTGGACACTATAGTTCCGGTTACCAACGATAATGATGATGATGACAGTACTGATATTTCAACGGATGACGATGATGATAAAGAATCTACAGATGATAATAAAGTTATATATATATCTGACAGTGATTCGAATGGTAGTGAAGGTACCACTCGAGGTTACTTAGGCGATTCATCTGATTATGATGTCAATGACGATGATGACTCTGATTTAGAAACAATAATCGATGAATCGAAAGTAGAAAATCAATGCAATTGTCTTCATTAATATGATTTCAAATATAAATTTCAAGGGATTTATTTCGGACAATGAGCTCCTCAGAAATCTTGATTATGGAACGTATAAACCGCAACAGTGCATTAAAAGGTATGAGGAATATACTATTGTAATATTTAAATCGGGTAAATGTCGAATTATGGGATGCAAATCAGAACCTCAAAATCTTCCATTTCCAATTCATAACATAGAGCTCCAATCAATCACTGTTACCTTGGATATGTGTCAATCCATTAATTTATTCAAATTATCAAAGATTCTCAAAAATGATTGCATATACGAACCGGAATTATTTACAGCCCTTAGAGTAACTAGGTACAATCCACTTTGTGTTAACGTATTTGCTACTGGTAAAGTAGTCATTTTAGGAATAAAGTCGATGGACTATCAATATTTACTTGACACCATAATTGATTATCTATGTTGTTTTATTGGAATTTAATTTGAAATTGTTGGTAGTTGTCATAATTCAATTTTATTTTTACAAAAACATTACCATTCAAAACAGGGCTCCTCCAAATGACAAATCTCGAAGAAAAAATCCAGGACATTTCAAATTCGATTATGACGGGTAAAGTAAATGAGATTCAATATTTATCCTCCTTACCTGATGATTCAACGACCTTGACGAGAAAACAATGTTGCGATCTTGTGGTTCGATCTGTGTTCATGAAGAACATTATTGAGAAGATCGAACAACGCCGCCATGAAGATGAGATCTCTCGTCGATTTTGTAATGACTGCAAATCAGTTATTAGTGTTATTTGTTTTACTATTGTTATTTATGTTAGTGTTAAGGCATGGTTTAAATAAATTCTTCGTTATAAACAATGTTGTTATGATTTTAATATTTTAATTATGAAATTATTAAATGCCGCCTCTTTTCAAATTGTAGGACCTTCCGGGAGCGGAAAAACTCATTTTGTATGTAAACTACTACAAAACAAAAAGTTATTTGAACACAAGTTTAATAATATTTATTGGCATCAAGGGGGAAGCGGTGAAAATGGACTGACAAGTAAGGAATGGTGTAAAATAAAAAACATGAAGATTATTAAGGGGTTTGATAAAAATTGGACTAAACGATTAAAACCAGGGGACGTTATTGTTATCGATGACTTGTACCAAGAGGCTAATAATGAAAAAGAATTTAATAATTTATTCACAAAAATATCAAGACATGGTAGAGTCACTGTCATTTTCATTACACAAAACCTCTTTCATCAAGGAGGTCAACATAGAACTCGAAATTTAAATATACAATATTTAGTTTTATTTAAAAATCCACGTGATGCAACTGTCGTGGATTTTGTTTCACGTCAAGCTTTTCCAAATAATAGACTATTTTTAATTGATGCATTTAGAGATGCAACTAGTATTCCTCATGGGTATTTGTTCTTGGATTTTACTCAGACTTGTCCTGATGAATTACGTGTAAGAACGGATATTTTCAATATTAAAGGGTTGACTGTGTATAAACAAAGTGCTAAAAACTGACATTATTAATAATGCCTTTTAAAAAAGTTATTACGAATAATTTTTCTAAACCTAGTAAACGAAAGGTCAGTAGACGAAAGGTCGGTAGACGTAAGATTGGTAAGAGAAAGATTGGTAAGAGAAAGACTGGTAAGAGAAAGACTGGTAAGTCAGCTACGCTAAAGAAATTAATAAAATCTGCCATGAAAAGTAATTGGAAACATCTATAAACAATAAGCATTACGAAAAACCTCCTATTCAAAATGAAAATCGAAAGAAGTATGTCACATTTTAGTTCTTTTCTAAAAGCTAAGAAAGGTGATCGTAAGAGTGTATTAAATTCCTTTCCGACTTTTGTTATAGATGATTTGATTGAAATATTATATAATATGGTATACGCCAAGGACGGAATGTCAAAACAAAAAACATTTAATTCAAAAGAGCGAATTAAACTACTCGAGCATAAGTTACCATTACTTAAGTTAATGGAGACTAGAAATAAAAAAGATAAGCGAAAAATCATATATAATCAAAAAGGGGGTTTTGTAGCAGCTATCTTACCTATTGCTTTAGCCGCATTAGGACTAACTAATTTCTTGACATAAACAATCCTTATAGGTAATAGATCTAATATGGGAAATACTCCTTTACCTGATTTACGATTTAAATTTAAATCAAGTTGTTGTAATTCAAATGAAAAAACATCAGGAAAAGAAACCAGTGATGGAGGAAATATGGTTAAATCCGTCGCATCCCGCTGGTTATGGCGGAGCAGAAAAACTAAAAATGGCGAGCGGAAAGTCGATGAAGTCAACAAAGAAATGGCTGAGTAATGAATTAGCGTATAGTCTAAATAAACCTATAAGACGTCGATTTCCCACAAGATCATATAAAACGTCAGGAATTAATGATTTATGGCAATTAGACTTGATGGAAATGATACCGTATGCGTCAATTAACAGTGGCTATAAGTATATTTTAACATGTATTGACGTGTTTTCGCGATTTGCCCGTGCACTACCCTTAAAAACCAAATCTGCTAATGATGTTCATTCGGCTTTAGAAATCATGTTTAAAAACGTCAAACCTCGTCATGTTCAAACTGACGAGGGAAAAGAATTTTATAATTCGAAAGTTTCGTCTTTATTTAAGAAATTGCAGATTAATCATTATTCTGTATATTCACAGTACAAGTCCGCTTTAGTGGAGAGATTTAATAGAACTTTACGTGAACGTATAACAAAATATACTACAAAAACCGGTAATAAGAAATGGGTTACTGTATTACCTAAACTCCTTGTATCATATAATAACTCAAAGCATAGAGGTATTGGTATGACACCATCCGAAGTAGGTAATGACATGAATTTATGGTTGAAACAAAACAAAATTACAGGTACCATTAAAGCGAAAAATAAAGTCGGTGATTATGTTAGGATTTCGAAAATTAGTGGATCGCCTTTCATAAAAAACTTTCATCAGAATTGGTCAGATGAAGTATTTCAAATATCTAAAGTCGACCTCAGTCAACATCCTGTTATGTATTTTATTAAGGATGTTGAAGGTACTGTGTTGAAAGGAAAGTTTTATGAATTAGAATTACAAGTCATTGATGAACCTAAAGTATTTCGAATACAAGAAATATTGAAAAGTAAAGGTAAAGACGAACATAAACAATACTATGTAAAGTGGCACGGTTATTCTAAACCGACATGGATAAGGAAACAAGACTTGATATAAATGCTGAAAACTTTTATATGGTCTTACCTAGTAATGGATGCCCTCTAACACACCCGAATAATGTGGCAAGTAAATATATTATAGATTGGGAATCGCCAATCATTTTAAAAGGTAAATGGGAAGTTGCACTGGTTGAGTATTCATTCAATCACTTTCCATATATCGATGGTAACCCATCATGGGTTAAAATATGGTATTCAACCAAAGTTAAATATCAAATAAATGTTGTAGAGAAAAATAATATTTTCCAACTCTTCGAAATTCCTGTAGAAAATCGAATTAGATCGAATGACGTTGATATTAACTTTAAAAATAAATTTCTCACTTTTAAAGCAAATGTTCGTTTTGCAGTAACATTTTCCCAAATATCTGACCTGGATTCTGTTGAAACTATTATTACAATGCATCATATTATTCACCCTCCATATTATCATGAATCTAATGTAGAATTTGTGAAGGGGTTCAGTTATCGAATTGATATCGAGTTGGATACTTACGCAGATACTTCAGCTCAAATACCTTATGATAGTCTACCGTATTATACTAACATGACAGACTTAATTACCAATATGAACCAATTATCCTCTTTATTGTTCAAGAGTGTTGATTATACTCAAAACGGACACATCATATTTGATTTACTACCATACGTAACTAAAGCACAATTTCATAGCGATTTTGCAAAAATGTTAGGATATAACACTACTATATTTAAAGATCACTCGCGACATACAAGTGATAGAAAACCGATTTTTAAGAAACCTTTTGAACAAGTATACATTTATTCTAGTGTATCTGATCCTATTTTAGTTGGAGGTGTTCGAGTACCGTTACTGAAAACGGTTTGGGTAGATACTAAACATCATACTGGTGATGTTTTGAATGAAATTGTTCAAACACCAATGTACTTGTCTATTTCATCAGACTCTATAAACAATATTGAAATTAATTTGAGGTATGATTCAGGAAAATTGGTAAATTTTGTCGAAGGATCAAAGACGAGTTTAACTCTACATTTTCGAAAAACATGAATATGACTAACGATTTTTACTTGGTCTTACCTAGCGATTCATGTAAAGCAATAAATCCTAAAAATAAATCCGATGAATATACGGTTACTTTAAAAAGTCAATTAAAGTTACTTGGAAAATGGGAAGTTGCGTTGACAGAGTATTCATTTAGCGCTTTAGCACATACTCTCGATAAACCAGTAGACATAATTACAGTGAAAAGAGATTGGATACATTATAGATGTGTTATGACAAATACTAATAGTTTTGTTAAAATTGATCAAGTTGAAAAAATTTTGGATCACACTATTGTAACTTTTAATGCCAAAGACAAGAAGTTAAATGTTTTTAGTATTCCCCCATTTAATGTATATTTTAAATACAATACTCCTATAAATGCGTCACAAAAAATACTTCAATCAATGTATAGTTCCGCTGAAGAGAATTATCAAATTGATATTGATTTAAGTTTCGGCTTTGAAGTGAAAATTGATGTGGTAGTTAATAAAAAAGAAAACATAGATATAAAGCACACGATTAATAAATTAGAACTTTTTAAGTCTTCTGAAGATATAGTAAACTTTTTCAACAAACGTTGTCCGTCAATATTTAAATCAATAGATACAGATTGTAATGGTTATATATACATTGCAATACATGGAAGTGAATTAAAATTTCATGAAAGTGTAGGAAAAATCTTAGGTTTAGAAACCTCTATAATGGAAAAGGACATCATAAAAGCAAAAAATCTACCTCAATTACTAAGTTCACATAAACGCGTGAATATTTATTCTAATATCGCTGAACCAATACATGTCGGAGATACCCGTTCTTCATTGTTAAAATCAATTTGGGTGAAAAGAATAGATGGTGATGATGTAGTTAGTTCGCGTGTAGATCCGCCAATGTATTTACCTGTTCACAATAACGCTATAAACAATATCAATGTTTCCTTAAAATCAGATTCTGGTGAATTGATAAAATTCGAGAATAATACAAATACTACTTTAACTTTACATTTTCGTCAAATATGAACGTTATATCGGACTTATATAGTAAGAGGCAACAAGGAGGTGAATTGCCTTATTTTGTCGGTAAACAGTACGGTTCTGGATGGTTGAAAACTATAGGAAGATTTGCTTTTCCAATATTAAGAAAACTTGGTCTTATGGCTGCTCAAACTGCAACTGATGTTATTGCGAAAGATAAACCATTTCTGCCAACCCTTAAACGACATGCAATGGAAACATTACATGAGGCTACTGCCCCAAAGAAACACAAGAACAGTATAAACAAAAGAAGACATCAAGGAACTATATTCCAGAAATGAGTTGTGCGAAAACTGAATTGTGTATTTTTGATTCTGCTGCACCACAAGTGGTGATTGATAGCGCAGTTTTTGAAGAAATCTTTCCTATAAATACTGTTACTGATGGATCTGATGTTGAATTTAGTATTACAGGGTCTGACACTGAATACTTGGATTTAAATGATACATTATTATATGTTCAAGTGAAAGTAGTAGGACTAAAAGATGCAGACCTTGCGGCTGCTGTTGACGTTACACCGTGTAATTTCTTCTTTTACTCTCTCTTTGACGATGTCACATTAAGTTTAAATAATCAGAAAATAGAAGGAGGAAATAGAGATTATCCGGAAAAGGCTATGTTGGAAACTATTCTCAATTATAGTTCAGATACTAAGAACACCTGTCTTGCATCTATAGGATATGATCCGAAAGCAGATAATAGAAAAGCATGGATTGCAAAGTCAGTACCTTTTAGTATGTGCGGCCCATTGCAATTAGATTTCTTTGATCAGCCGAAATATTTAATGCCAAACGTTAATTTACACCTCAGATTGAAACCGAATAATGTAGAATACTGTATCAAAGGTGCTGATGTTAGATTAAAAATTCTAGCCACTAAATTATTTGTTAGACGCGTCAAAGTAGATCCGTCGGTATTAGTTGGCCATAGGATAGGATTAACTAAACAAAATGCTATTTATCCGATTAGAAAAACACGCATGGTTTCGTATTCATTACCTATCGGAACAACAAATTATAATAAAGATCAGATTTTTGGTGACGTTAGGTTACCTAAATTTGTACTAATCTGTTTCAAAAAGACTGATAACGTAAACGGTATTGCAACAGATCAATCATCAACATATGAACATTTAAGTGTCGGATCCCTTACATTATCTCGAAATAATGACTTTAGAGAAACGTACACACAAGATTTCAAAGTAGATTATGTAACTTCATATGTTACATCTATTATACGAAACATGGGATATTTAGATAAAGATTTAAATATTGGTATCAGTCTTGCGGATTTTAAGAGTACTTATCCATTCTTCACATTTATTCTCGCTCCTGATTTTGATATACATCAGACACAATTACCTAAGCAGGGTAATTTACGTTTAGAAATCAAATTTGATACCGCACTTACAAGTGCTTCAAGCATTATAATATATGGAGTATTTGATGATGAAATACAGATAAACAATAATGGCACTATTATTATTTGATGATGAAGTAAGTTCTTTTATTATATATATTATTATTATTATTTAGTACTATAGAAATTGACAAGTATGGTCGTATCTTATTAAAGTCACGATGGTTGGGTGTATTTCCGTTAGATAAAATACCGTTTCTAAGACCAGGGGGTTTTATTATCAATACCCATACCTCGACTTTACCTGGCGAACATTGGATTGCTGTATACATTACAGATTTTGAAATAAAAGTGTTTGATCCAATGGGATTTTATTATCCTTCGATGTTGGTAAATGCTTTGACACTTGTATCAAAACCAGTTACATACAATTATACTCAATACCAAAATATTTTATCAGAAGCATGCGGTCAACTGTCACTATTGTGGTTGTATAAACAAAATAATGAAGTGAGAATATAATTTTAAAATGTCTACATATTTTATTGATTATCAAGGTTTCTATATCGGAAAACAACAAGTAATCAAAGAACTATGCATTATGAACGCTAACGATGTCTTCAATCCATATCACAATGTTTTCCTTAGTGATATTGAATTTGAAAATCTAGTCAAAGAGGACATAAAGACAAATCAGTACCTTACCAATTCCTTTCATAAGTTAACTTGGCAAGAAGGGGCTGTATTCTTCTGTCCTATGTGTATTCTAAAAACATTTAAAATTGATTTTGATCACTCAACATTCTACTCATTCAAAGACAAAATGCCTACGATCAAAAGATATTTCCCTGCAATGAGATTAATTGCCTACTCGAAAAACTTGACACAATTACGAATTCCCCCTGAAAATATTACCTGTCCATGGAGGGAACATGGAAAACATTGCTCTTATAAACAGTGTTTATCGTTATTTGTTGATTATTGTAAGGTTTAATTTGTTGAATAAATGTTTACAAAGAAATTATCTTATTTGTTATGATTTTATATATGTAAAACAAAGACAGTTTTCTTTTTGAATATTTTATTGTATAACAATTACAACTCCTAATAATAATAACAATAGTAACATTAATCATGGTTTGCCACTTCAGTGTCCATATGCAACACTCCGGTTCTTAGCGGTCCAGATCCTCTTATCGTCCAGGCATTTGAGAGCAACCTTTGTATTTTTCTGGGTATAAAGTTGATGGTTGCGTGTAATGAATCGTGCTTGAGGGATGGACTGTACTAAATTATATTTATACACGACCTTATAATTCTTATGTTTTAATGTCGTTCCTTTAACATTTACACCTTTAGCTTTAAGGACTTCCTTATTATTCCGATACTTGAGACTATAACATTTCGGTCTCAAAAATATCCATTCCTTAAAGCGTTTTCCGCATGCTTCATCCTTATACAACCCGAGTTTGTTTTCTACGGTTGTTGAGTATAAAGGATGATCTGCAGGATAATTAGATGTATCTAATTGGCCATCGTCCTGCATTTTCTTTAATAGTTGATCTAAATCAACATTTTTACATTTTAAGAAAAAGCTGTCGGTGTCACCAGCTACGATTTTTATTTCGCAGTTAAATTCCTGTCTATACTTCTCCAAGTCCTGATATTGTAGCTGATACATTCTTAACTTCGACAAGTCTAAAACTGTCTGTCCGATGTAACTTGGCCTATCTAAAACGATTTCTTCCTTATTCAGTAACACTCCTATTAAATTATCGTCTATTTTCATGGATCTTCTGAAATATGGACTACTTGTATAAGTAACCAAACGAGTCTCATCGTTATTAACTATTCTTAAATTTAATCTTTTCTTTAGATTTTCTACCGTCTTACCATACAAACTATTGTTCTTAAGTTTGTAAAAATCTTTATCGAATTTATTTGTTGATAATGCTCTTTTTTCTGTATTTAACTTAACATAGTCAGCAAAAACGGGTGCTTGTTGATATTTAACTACTCGATGAACTTTAATTAATTGCACTCCTAGTGATAACCAAAAACTTAAAAGTTTACTATGGACAACATAATTAAGTTTATCTTTATGTGTCAATAACAATTTAGGTACCTTACTATTTGGTGGACATTCAAGTACTGGAGCAATAGGCAAGTCATCAAGCTTATCCATAATTGAATTCGGTACATGAAGGTCTACCTCTAGTGAATATCCTGTATCTCCATCGAGGTGATTATCTTTAACTAATTGAATGATTTTACGTATTTCTTCTATGTCATCTACCCATTCGAATTTACTATAGGGTAATTTCTGCGATAACGCCCAGCCATAAAGATTATTTATATCTACATATAGTAGAGCTTCTTTTAATGTTGTTTTAGCGTGATGTCTATTGATAAAAGTTATTCCTCCTCTAATACCGCCTTCAAAAAACCTATACATTTCATCGTCCTGAATAAGCTCAACATTATGCTTTAACATTTTGATAGCGGAAGCCCAACTCATCCCTGGAATTCCGAAAAAAGCTAATGGTTCTAATCCGTCTTCTTCCATAGACTTAATTCTAAACCTCTCAAACACATCAGCTAAAAGGAAAACATCTAATTTAAGGTACACTTGCATATAATCTTGAAGACATTCACAACCATGTACTCTCCAAACTAACTTTGCTTTTTCATATTCAACGTCAGTTATGTTGTTCCATTTTGGAGGTAATTCTTTGGTATCTCTAAGCACTTGATGTGATGTTGCGAAATCGTAAGGAAATATACCTTTTGCGTCCATTAAAGATGTATCGAATTGTGTTTCCGTTAGTGGTAATGATGACATGTTATCTACTAACTTTGCTAAAGAAGATATTAAAAAGGCGTAGGAATCAATGAATCTGATGGGATGTTCATTGAAATGTACTATTAGAGCTAAAAACTTTTCGGTGCTATTTGGTATGGGCTTTAAATCCCAATTTGGAAATTTACCTATCGCATATTTTAATATATGGTGCATATCATAACCTTTGAGATTATGAAAGACTACCTGAAGAGTAGGTTTATTTCTTCTAGATAGGTTGCATTTATTACATGCAGCACCAATATATTGACCACTGAAATGGTCGTGATCTCTTACCAATTTCTTACTATACTCCTTACATAAGTAACATCTGGTTGAAAATTGAAACTTGCGTTGTTCTTCAGGTGTCAATGGGTTCATTGCTACTTTTCCATGTGTTTCATACCATGGAAACACCTTTTCATCAGACACTTTTTGAACCCATTCTAAAAAGTTTATGACACAATCTGCACCTATCCAATCTTTATATTCTTCTACAATCCCATTCTTAAGCAGAACTGCTCCTGCGCCAATTGGCTCATGCTTTTGATGAAATTTAATATGTGTTGGTAAAATAGACTCAAAGTCTGCATAAATAACATATTCCTTACGGATTGTTTTGCTCCAATCTTGAAATTTCACCTCCTTCTTAGTAGGCATCTTATATAATGTGGTTGGTTCTACATTTTTCTTGCATAATGCTACATGATCGTCAAATCTTTTCTGTTTTCGAAAACCATGCAGACATATTGGGCACCACTTAGACTGAATTCTTATTCCGTTATTCCTGTAATTCATCAAACTATCTAAGTTGGAAACACCTATATAATGGTAGTTGTTATTTTCCTCTATCAATACTAAATATATTTGCGGACCTTCATTACGGGATTTATATACGAGGTCTACATTAGGATTTTTATACTGGATCTCACCGTTATTGTAATCGGATTTAAATACGAAAACGTTAACACCGAATGTAGGGTTCAATTTTTCAAATTTAGGAATATCAATGAGTTTCATTGGAAACCATTCATTCTTAAACTCTAATGTATTTAAATATGGGGTGTATTTAGCAACCCTATCATTATGGCCAAAAATTTCGTTATACTTTTGTACTGCTAATATGCTATACAAAAAGCATAAGTTATCTTCATTTTTAACATTTATTATGCTTTTTGTTTTAATTAATTCTTGTGGAGTTACAATGTATGATGACCCCGACCTATGAATAATATCACGAAATTTAGTCATGGTCATTACAAGTTCGGTGATACGAAGTAACCTCCAGTTACTTGCTAATTGGGTATAATTTTCTATTTTACTATTTAAAATATTAATTCCCTGTTCGATAAAATTGCTGTCAAGCACTACAGCTTTATTTGACAGTGACCATTCCTTAATTTCACCATCGTCCTTTGTGAATTGAGCTGTTATTCCAAACTGAACTTTAGCTCCTTGCATGCGATTAAATTGATTTTGCATTGCATCAACCATACAATCTGGAACTATGATGTCTATTGAATCATATTCCGTCACATCTAATCTTAATATCATATGGCTGCTATTGACATCTGACTCTATTTCTGGACAATTCCGTCTTTTCTTAGGTCTAACAACAACATTCGTTGTGATAGACCTTTTACGAGATGAAGTACCTGGATTCGATGGACCTGGATTTGATGGAACAGTAGTATGAGGTTGAATTATGACACCAAGACCTTGTTGAACTACAGAGTGAACTGGTGAAACATAAGGAGAATGGTTGGAACTTGAACTTGAACTAATACTAGAACCTGAACTGGAATCTGAAATATCTACTGGAATGCTTGGAAGAATATTATTCGAAACTGAAACTAAAGAAGTAATTGGAATCTGAAACGAAACTGGAACTGGAACAACATTAAGCGATACTGGAACTGGAACTGGAACAACATTAAGCGATACTGGACCAAGCCTTCTCGACATTTTAAATAAAAATCGACTAGTGATGCGATCTTTTTCTGCTTGAGGAAGGACCTGAAAGTGTTCTCTATGGGCAGCAGCAAAGGAAGCAAAACTTCGTAACTCCAATCTCTTACAATAGGAACATATGAAATATCGGAGATCTCCTATGCATACTCCGTAATAATCTGACATAACAGCATGACATTCCGGAATGGTATGCGTCAAAGACACGCAGAATCTAAAATTCGGACAATTTGACATAGGAGCGAAATTTGTAAACTATAATTTAAATAATGATTTATGTTTATAGAAAATTAATTGATGTATTGATTTACAATTCAAATTTAAAGTTCA
>Ga0209894_1000118_pt1 | contig 14574 bp, 15 predicted proteins | sample GWRWT4_2Sept14_2_FD_187191 | JGI IMG/M metagenome (GOLD analysis project Ga0209894, IMG submission 187191) | Sand microcosm microbial communities from a hyporheic zone in Columbia River, Washington, USA - GW-RW T4_23-Sept-14 (SPAdes) (version 2) ... | reverse complement strand
ACGGCTGGCCCGAACGGGTCCGGGCATGGCAGCGAGGGGCCTGCGCCAGCCGCTCCGGCTCCGGTTGCTTGGGGTTGTCCGGCTGATTGTCCATTTTCCCGCCCCCCTGCGTAATGGTGGAACTGATCGGCAATGACGGCCTGCCCGCCTTCGCTCACATGCACATGCCGAACTGTTTGCTCACGCGGCTGGTGCAGCTTGGCGAGCTCTGCCAGTGTTGCTCGGCTCGCGGCTTGGGCTTTCAGTGCCAGCCGTAACAATCTCTCTCCCGCGTCGGGGTGGCTATAGAGGCAGTTGCCTGCTTTGCGGGTCAGGTCGGTGAAAACCGAATCGAGCGTGAGGGCCTGAGCGATCAAGACCTGGCTCGAGATTGTCAGGTTGCCGCCTTCAACCTCACCTGTCAGCGCGGCCAGTCCATGCGCCAACTGACTGGCATCCACGGTATCAGAGACAGCCCCCGCCACTCCCCCAGCGACAAAGCCGTGCGATGCGATGGCGTGCCGAGCGCGAGGGCGAAGCGCCATTTCGCCAGCCGTCATGCAGCTCGCGCTTGTCGGATTTTCTCGCTCGCCGGGTTCGGGCTGGTGCTGATCGTCGGTCATGGCAGAGGATCCTTTCGTGCCTTGGCACCGATGTTTTGCGAGGTGCCGCAACGCTTGCCGATCACGCGCCCTCCCGGTTCCAGCCGCTCCAGGCCGAACTGTGACGCGGCTTCATGGCTTGCCCCTTTCAGCACATAGGCAAGCGCCGCCTCCAGATTGATGGCGTGAAGGCCGGGATTACCTGCCTCCAAGCCCAGCCGCCCGCCGATCGGGCGAGACAGGATCACACCCTTGCAGTAGGGCTGCCCGGTGATCTTGCGCAGCCAGCGCCGGTGCCAGGCTGTCAGGCGCGGGACGTGAGCGGCTGGCACATGGGCGAGCAAATGGCAGTGTCCGCCCTTCCCATCGCCATTTTCATGCGTCCAAAGCCATGCCGTTCCGCTGCCGTGGTAGGCCAGCGCCTTGGTCATGAGATGGCAGAATCGACCCGTCGCCTTCGCCATGCCCACCAAAGGCACTCCAGCGCCCTGCCAATGGATTGTGAGCATGCGGTTGAGTGGCAGCCCGATCCTCCCGGCATGGCGCGCAGCGACCTTCAGACTGCCAACTTGGGCCGCTGTCAGGGCATGGCTCTCCCGGTCGGCACGGTTGCGCGCTCCGCCTCTGCCAGTGGTGCACGGTAAAAGTCCTGCCACACCTGAACGCGCGCGCGTTAAATGGCATGATTCGTGCCAACTTTCGGAAACGACGCTTTTCAGCGGTGCGCCGCGCCCGCGCGCAGTCTTTGAAACTTGACCGTTTTGCGGTTTCGGGCAAGTTTCAAACGCGCCGCCAAATCGGGCCTGATGTTGCGACCTGGGCATGGCGAAAACGATCAAGCGCCAACCCACACAATGGCCAGCTTGCCGGTGCAGTTTGGCCTGCGCTGCCCGCTGTCACGGATAAGCAGTTTGCGCTTCAATTCGCTGGTGCGCGGCTGGATCGACCAGCGGTCCATGCCCAGCCGCGCCGCCAGTTCATCGGCAGTGAGGCCATTTTCCCCAGCATCGCGGATTGCGCGCACGGCCATGCGCTGGAGCCGCCCCAGCTCGGGCGCAAGGGCATTGGCGGCGGCGATAGAGGTTTCCGCGTTCCGGTGACCGGGCGCGTCGGGATAGGCGCTCATGGCTCGGCTCCCGCTGCCAGTGGCGGAAAGCCTGCGCCGTCCAACAACTTTGCCAGCCAACCAGCTTGTGCTTCGCTCATGGGCGTCGGATCGACCGCGAGCTGGCCAAGGAATTGACCGGACTTGCGGCTGAGACGGTTGGGGCCATTTAGCAGGGCAAGCGCCGCCGCTCGATGATCGGGAAACGGCTGATCGGTCATTGCTGCCCTCCCCCAAGAGCAAGTGCAGCGACCATCGCGGCCAGTTCGGGCCGGACGTGGTGCGCTGCGATCAGGAATTGCGCCTGAATGGCGACGGAGTTAAGGGAATAGCGGAACCGGCCAGCCAGCAGATTCCGCGACGCCCCGGCCTTACCCGCCGGGGTTTCGCATTTCTGGCGCATGGCTCACGCCGCCTCGCCATTGATCAGGGTGTGCAGCGAGGCGGCTGGAATGAGGGTGCGCGCTCCAACCTTGCGGACATCGAGTTTGCCCGCCTTGATCAGCGCATAGATATTGGTCTTTCCAAGCGATGAAACGCGGCAAGCCTCCTCTATGCTGTAGGCGAGGGGGGCGGGTGTATTGGGATTGACGCTCATTTGCTGGCTCCTCTGTTTAGGCCAGCCATTCAATTCCCGCATTACACCATCGCATTGCAAGCGTGTCCGCCTGCGTCCGAGCGAACGCAAGCCCTGTGCAGTCAGCCTGCCGTCCCGGCCAGATGGCGGACATCGTCTATCAGGCAGTCGATGTATCGCTCGCCAAGGCCTTCATGATCGATGATCTGCAATTTGCGGATTAGCGCCGAATGATCGGGAGCGCGCGCATTCATTGCCTCGCCCAGCGCCTCCTCGTAGTCACCCAGAATCGCCCGATGTTGCTCGTAGAGGTGGCCATACTTGGGATCATCGGGGTGGGTCTGGGCAAAGGAATGCGCGTTCAATCGGTTCTGGACCTCCTCCCACTTGCGCACGGCTGCGGTGAACTGGTCGGCTGGCGCTGCCAGTGCGGCGACGGGGACGGCGGCAGGCGCAACCACGATTGGGGCTGCCGCTAGGAATGCGCGCCGATCAGAAGTAGGTGCAGAAAAATCCATGATACGACTCCTTGCGGTCGGTTGTGGTTAGGGCCAGCCGGGGAGCTACCACCTTCCCCGCTGGCCCGCTCTCATCGGGCCTTTTGCCCGGTGAAACTCTATCCCGCTACCTGATCGGGAAACGGCACGATGTCGGCACCCTTGCGAAGCTGATCGAGGTAGTCGCTCCACCATTGGGCCATCGCCACACGCTCGCTCCAATGCGCGCCGCGATGATAGGCCGCGCGCACCTTGTCATCGTCACCGTGGGCAAGGGCGCGCTCGATTGCGTCGGGGTGCCACTTGCCGGATTCGTTCAAAAGTGTGCTGGCCATCGCGCGAAAGCCGTGGGCCGTCATTTCGTCGCTGGCATAGCCCAGCCGCCGCAAACCGGCGTTGAGGGTGTTTTCGCTCATGGGGCGCGATCGGGTGCGAATCGAGGGAAACACATAGCCGGTCGGGCCGCTCGCCGTTCGCACTTCCCGGAATAGTTCGACGGCCTGGTGCGAGAGCGGCACGACATGGGGGCGGCGCATTTTCATCTTGCCCGCCGGGATGGTCCAGAGTGCAGCGTCAAGGTCAATCTCGCTCCACTCGGCATGGCGAAGCTCGCCGGGGCGGACAAAGACATGAGGGGCGAGCTGGAGAGCCAACTTGGTCATGCCCTGCCCTTCATAACCATCTATCGCGCGCAGCAGCTCGCTGACGCGGCTGGCATCGGTGATCGCGCCATAGTGGGTGACGGTCGGCGCAGTCAGTGCGCCGCGCAAATCGCGGGTCGGATCGGAGGCCAGCCGCGCCGTCGCCACAGCGAAGCGAAAGACCGCGCTCGCCAGTTGCAGGGTGCGCCGGGCGCTTTCGAGATTGCCTTTGGCTTCGATCTTGCGAATTGCCGCCAGCACATCGGCTGGCTCAATCTCGGCAATGGCCAGCCGCCCGATGCCGGGATTGAGCAGCGAGAGCAAGTATTCGCTCCGGGTCGCTGTGGCAGGCGACCAGCCCTTTTCGCCGTCCCGCCTGCGCTTAGAGCAATACTCGTCTGCGATGGCGGTGAAGGTATCAGCCGCCTGGATGCGCGAGCGCACCTTGTCGCGCTGTTTCTCGCGCGAAGGATCCTTGCCTTGGGCGATCAGCGCCCGGGCTTCCTCGCGCCGCTTGCGGGCAGCGCCGAGGCCAATTTCGGGATAGGCCCCGATGGCAAGCAGCTTCTCGCGGCCTTCGATGCGATACTTGAGCCGCCAGAGCTTGCCACCAGCAGGGCTGACCAGCAAAAACATGCCGCCGCCATCCGACAACTTGACCGGCTTTGTGCCCGGTTTCGCGTTCCGGATCGCAACATCTGTGAGCGCCATCGCCTGCCAGCCCTTCCGGGGATTCGCCCCGCTGGATACCCCCAAGGCTGGGGGTATCGAATTGGCCTTTGGCAGATACCCCCCGATCATACCCCCACCGAATAGCGGCTGGACATGAACGGGCTTGAACGCCTGCGGCCTACTTTTGACCTAATAGCGTGGATTTTGGGGGCTTGTCCAGACGAATACGAACGCCGATGAACGGGAAAGTGGAGCGGGTAGCGGGAATCGAACCCGCATAGCCAGCTTGGAAGGCTGGTGCTTTACCACTAAGCTATACCCGCCCGCTCGCAGACGCGTGCCGCGCCCTATGCGACAGGTCCGCCGCGCGGTCAATCCGCCCCAATAACCTGTCATATTTTTCAGGGTTTACCTTCCCGCTGAGCAGGCGCAGCTTCCCCGCCGTCGTGACAACAAGCGCCAAGGAGGGGACAATGAACAATATCAGGAACCTGTGGGCCGAGACTTTCGGAACGTTCTGGCTGGTACTGGGCGGCTGCGGCACCGCGGTGCTGGCGGGCAGCGGGGTAGGCACGCTGGGGATCTCGATCGCTTTTGGCCTGACCGTGCTGACCATGGCCTATGCCGTGGGCCACGTATCGGGTGGGCACTTCAACCCGGCGGTGACGGTGGGGCTGTGGGCTGGCGGGCGCTTTCCGGCCAAGGACATCCCGCTTTACGTGCTTGCCCAGGTGGTCGGCGCGATCCTCGCGGCTTTCGTGATCTACTGGATCGCGAGCGGCAATGCCGACTGGTCGCTGGCCAAGGACGGGCTCGCCGCCAATAGCTATGGCAAATACACGATGGCTGCGGCGTTCGTCACCGAAGTGGTGCTGACCGCGTTCTTCCTGATCGTGATCATGGGATCGACCCACAAGCTGGCCCCGGCCGGCGCCGCGCCGATCGCGATCGGCTTTGCGCTCACGCTGATCCACCTGATCTCGATTCCCGTCACCAACACCTCGGTCAACCCGGCGCGCAGCACCGGCCCGGCCTTGCTGGTGGGCGGCGATGCGCTGGGCCAATTGCCGCTGTTCTGGATCGCCCCGCTGATCGGCGGCGCGCTGGGCGGCTGGCTTTACCGCACGGTGATCTGCGAAGATTAGTCCGACCAAAAGCCCTTCCCCTGTGGGGAAGGGTTGGGATGGGGGTACAACGCTGGCGTCGAGCCCCCACCCCCAACCCCTCCCCGCCGGGGAGGGGAGATTACGCCAAAAAGAAACCCCCGGGGCCAGGCGGCACCGGGGGCTTTCTTTTGGGCTGGAGCTGAGGGGCTTACTTGCCCTTCTTCTCCGCCCAGATGTTGCGGTACGACATGTAAGCCAGCGTCGTCGCAAAGATCAGGAACAGGATCCACCAGGCCCCCGTCTGGTGGCGCTGTTCAAGCTCGGGCTCGGCGGTCCAGACCAGGAAGGCCGAAACGTCCTGGGCCATCTGGTCCTTGGTCGCCTTGGTCCCGTCCGAATAGGTCACCAGGTCGTCTGAAGCCAGCGGCGGGGCCATCGCGATGTTGAGGTTGGAGAAGTAGGGGTTGTAGTACATCCCCTCAGGCGTCTTGGCGTCGGGGAAGTGCTTGACCAGTTCAGCCGGCTGGCTGGCTTCATAACCGGTCAGCAGCGAATAGATGTAAGGCGCACCGCCTTTCCGCGCCTTGGTGATCAGCGACAGATCGGGCGGGACGCCATTGCCGGCATAGACCACCGGCTGGAACTTGTCCGAAGGCAGGCCAGGACGGTCCTTCATTTCGCCAGTCAACGGATCCTTGGCGTTGACAGTGGCCTTGGCGGCCAGTTCCTTGACTTCCTTTTCGGTGAAACCGGCGTGGACCAGGCTGCGGTAAGCGACCTGCTGCAGCGAGTGGCAGCTGGCGCAGACCCCGGCATAGACTTCAAAGCCGCGCTTGAGCTGCTTCTTGTCGAACTTGCCAAAGGGCCCGTCGCTGGCCAGCTTGAGCGGTTTGGCGTGTTCGCCAAATTCAGCCGCCGCCGATTTCGGCAGGCCGTCCTTGCTCAGCTGGATCGTATCCCAGAGCAGTGACCAGGCGAGTGCGACCGTAAAGAACAGGCCGACGAGGATGGAGAAGATGCGGATCATGATGGTCTCTTTCGTCTCTGTCCCGAGGGTCAGTCCTTGGCCAGCTTGGCCGCGCCGTCATGCCCAAGCACGCTCTCAGTGATCGAGAAGGGCAGCGGATCGGGGCGCTCGATCGAAGAGACGATCGGCACAATGACCAGGAAGTGGAGGAAATAATACATGGTCGCGAGCTGCGAAACCAGGACGTAGGGCTGTTCTGCCGGAGCCTTGCCGAGATAGCCGAGGATCAGCACGTCGATCACCAGCACCCAGAAGAACTTGCGGTAGAGCGGGCGATAGCTGGCCGAGCGAACCGGCGACTTGTCGAGCCAGGGCAGGAAGAACCAGACCAGGATCGCTGCGAACATCGCCAGCACGCCCAGCAGCTTCGCGTCGAAGATCAGGAAGTTCTGGGTGAAGCTGCGCAGGATCGCGTAGAACGGCCAGAAGTACCATTCAGGCACGATGTGTGCCGGGGTCTGCATCGGGTTGGCAGGAATGTAATTTTCCGGGTCGCCCAGCGCGTTGGGCATGTAGAACAGGAACACGCTGTAGACGATCATGAGCAGGCCGATCGTCCAGCCATCCTTGCCGACGTAATATGGATAGAACGGAACAGTATCGCTTTCGCTCTTGACCTCAACCCCGGTCGGATTCGACGAGCCGGGGATATGCAGCGACCAGATATGCAGGATCACCACGCCCAGGATCACGAAGGGCAGCAGGAAGTGGAGCGAGAAGAACCGGTTCAAGGTGGCATTGCCCGGGGCAAAGCCGCCCAGCAGCCATTCCTTGAGCGGTTCGCCGATCAGCGGGATCGCGCCGAACAGCCCGGTGATGACCTGCGCGGCCCAATAGGACATCTGGCCCCACGGCAGCACATAGCCCATGAAGGCAGTGGCCATCATCAGCAGGAAGATCACCACGCCCAGCAGCCAGATCATCTCACGCGGAGCCTTGTACGAACCGTAGTAGAAGCCCCGGAAAATGTGGAGATAGACCACCGCAAAGAACGCCGCAGCGCCGTTGGCATGGCCATAGCGCAGCATCCAGCCCCAGTTGACGTCGCGCATGATGTGCTCGGTCGAATTGAACGCAACCGACGTATCGCCGCCGTAATGCATCGCCAGGATCACGCCCGAAACGATCTGGATCACCAGGCACAGCCCGGCGAGGAACCCGAAGTTCCAGAAATAGTTGAGGTTGCGCGGCACTTCGTACCCGCCGCCGACCGCGTTGTAGACCAGCCGTGGCAGCGGCAGGCGCTCGTCAAGCCAGGTCATCAGCGGGTGGCTGGGCTTGTATTCCTTGGACCAGGGAAAGCTCATGATGGTCTACCTCAACCGATCTTCACGATGGTGCCGTTGAATTCATATTCAGGCACTTCAAGGTTCTTGGGGGCCGGACCTTTGCGGATGCGCCCGGCGGTATCGTAGTGCGAGCCGTGGCACGGGCAGAAATAGCCGCCGAACTCACCCTTCACTTCGCCTGTGCCGGCTCCCTGCGGGATACAGCCAAGATGCGTACAGATGCCCATGGTGATCAGCAGGCTTTCGTGACCTTCCTTGGTCCGCTGAGCCAGAGTCTGGGAATCGCGCAGAGCCGCCAATTGCTTCGGATCGTTGTCGACCGTCTGGGCGGCCGTGATTTCCGCCGGGGTGAGGTTGCGGATGAACACCGGCTGCTTGCGGAACACCGCCTTGATCGCCTGGCCGGGCTGGACCGCTGCAATGTCGACTTCGGTCGAGCTTTCGGCCAGCACGTCGGCCGAGGGCCACATCTGGCTGACCAGCGGGACGATCACGGCAACGCCGCCAACCCCGGCTGCGCTTACCGCTGCGATATTGATGAAATCGCGCCGCCGCACACCCTCAGATTCACTGGCACCTTCTGTGCCGAGTGGCGCGCCGGTTGCCGCTTCTTGTGCCATGGTCGAACCGATCCTGTTCTTGCCGGTCTTGCCATCGGCGCATTCGGCGCCTCAGGTTTGACCCAACTGATTTTCCTGCCTTCAGGAAGCCCCTATGCGAACCGCCCGCGCACCGCAAGATGCCGCTTAGCCGGACGGTTTGGCGGGCCTGATAGACGCGAAGGCTGGCGCTGCCAACAGCCAATTTGTGCATTGTTGTTGAGAGCGATGCAACTGGCCTGAACCTTGGTTCGCAATCTCGGAATCCTTCTATTCCGTTCGTCCCGAGCGAAGTCGAGGGACTGCCTCGCCGCGATCCCTCGACTTCGCTCGGGACGAACGGTTTTGGGGAATCCTTCCGCCATATTGTCGCCTAGAGGCCAATCAGCGATATCTGACGGCCATAGTCGGGCTCGGCGCGGTGGGTCGCGCGGCGGAACGAAAAGAACCTTGCCTCGTCGGCATAGGTATCGAGGCCAAGCCGCTCTACCGCGCCAATTCCGGCCTCTTCAAGCCGGGCGGCGACGTAGCGTTCAAGATCGAACTGCTGGTGCCCTGCACGGCCCGCGGCGAAGAACCGGGCGTTGGCGGGATCGAGCGCGACCAGCCTGTCGTGAAAGCCTTGGTCGACCTCGTAGCTGGACTGGGCAATGCACGGCCCCACAGCGGCGAGGATCCGGCTGCGTTTGGCTCCCAAAGCTTCCATCGCGGCGATGGTGGAATCGGTTACCCCCAGCACCGCGCCTTTCCATCCGGCATGCGCCGCCCCGACCACGCCGGCTTTGCTATCGGCGAAAAGCACCGGGGCACAGTCAGCGGTGAGGATGCCCAGCAGTACGCCGGGCCGGTCGGTGACCATGGCATCGGCGGGGGGACGCGTATCGTCGTTCCAGTCCCCGGCGGCGACACAGTCGGCCCCGTGGACCTGATAGACCCCCACCAGCCGCGCGCCGGGCAAGACCGCTGCGGCGGCGCGGCGGCGGTTCTCGTGGACCGATTCCAGCGCCGGATCGTCCGACGCCATGCCGCGCAGGCCGGTGTCGAGCCCGGCGACCACGCCTTTGCTGACCCCGCCGCGCCGCCCCAGGAAGCCGTGCGGCACGCCGCCCAGCAGCGCCGAGCGGATGACTTCAACCGGCTCAGCCAAGGCTCTTGCTCGCTTGTTCGAAGGTGTCCTTGGACAGCCCCGGCTGGGCCACGATCCGCTCCAGCGCGGCGCGCATCAAGGCCGCCCGGCCCGGCTCGATCCGCCGCCAGCGCCCCAGCGGCGCGACGAACCGCGCGGCGGTCTGGGCGTTGAGCGGGTCGAGTGCGAGGATCAGGTCGGCAATCAGGTCATAGCCTGCACCGCTGGCCTGATGGAACACTCCGGAATTCATCGCTGCCGACATATAGAGCGCGCGGGCGCGGTTGGGGTTGGCGAGGGTGAAATCGGGATGCCCGGCCAGCGCCTTGACCTGCTCCAGAGCTTGCGGGTGGAGCGAACCAGCTTGCAACCCGAACCACTTGTCGATCACCAGCGCATCGCCGGCATGGCGGGCATGGAAGGCCGCCAGCTTTTCGGCGCGCAGCGGAGTCTCCAGCCCGCAGAGCACGCCCAGCGCGCCTTGGCGGTCAGTCATGTTGTCAGCCGCGTCGAACTGGCTGGCGGCAAGCTGCGCGGCGAGATCCGGCACTCCGGCGGCCAGCAACACCAGGGCCTGGGTCTTGAGCTTGCGGCTGCCGCGCGCCTCGGCCGAAAGGCTGTAGGGCACCGCGCTGGCGCGGGCATGCAGCGCGACCAGCGCGTCGGTCAGCTCTGCGCCGAGGTAAGCCTTGAGCCCCTCACGCGCGGTGCGGATCGCAGCGGGATCGGCAGCTGCGAACTGTTCGGCAAGATAAGCCTCGCCCGGCAGGATCATCAGCTCGCCGCGCATCAGGTCGTCGAGCGCGGGATCGGCAATCACCGCCGCCAGGGCGTCGCGGATCGCCTCACGCTCCGGCCCCGAAGCTCCGCTCCCCTCAGCCACCAGATGCTGGACCACCAGCTGCTGCAGGGCTTCATAGCGGGCGAAGGGATCGTCGTCCTTCGCGGCGAGGAACACCAGATCCGCCGTGCCTTGCCCGGCATCGAGCGCGACCGGGGCCGAAAAGCCGCGACCCAACGAAAGCACCGGGGCCTGGGCAAAGCCGGGGAAAGCGAACTGCATCTCGGCGCGGTCGAGCACCACCAGCTGTTCGCCGCGGTGCGTGCCGCTGGCGCGGTCGAACAGCGCGAGGCGCAGCGGGATCACCATCGGCTGCTTGTCGGCCTGGCCCGGCGTGGCGGGAACGTCCTGCGTCAGGGTCAAAGTGGCGACGTCGTCTTCGTGGGTAATCCGCGCGGTGACCTTGGGGGTGCCGGCCTGGCTGTACCACAGACGGAACTGGGTCAGGTCGATCCCGGCTCCGGCCTCGATCGCCTGCACAAAGTCTTCGCAAGTCGCCGCCTCGCCGTCGTGGCGGTCGAAATAGAGGTCGCACCCGGCGCGGAACCGCTCAGTCCCGACCATGGTGCGCATCATCCGGATCACTTCGGCGCCCTTGTTATAGACCGTCGCGGTGTAGAAGTTGGAGATCTCCTGATAGCTATCGGGCCGGATCGGGTGTGCCAATGGCCCCGAATCCTCGGGGAACTGCGCGGCGCGCAGCACCCGCACGTCCTCGATCCGCTTGACCGCCTCGCTGCCCATGTCCTGGCTGAACAGCTGGTCGCGCAGCACGGTGAAGCCTTCCTTGAGAGAGAGCTGGAACCAGTCGCGGCAGGTGACCCGGTTGCCCGACCAGTTGTGGAAGTATTCGTGCGCGACCACGCCCTCGATCCCGTCATAGTCCATATCGGTTGCGGTATCGGGATCGGCCAGGATATAGCGGGTGTTGAAGACGTTGAGGCCCTTGTTCTCCATCGCCCCCATGTTGAAGTCCGACACGGCGACGATGTTGAACAGGTCAAGATCGTACTCGCGCCCGAAAGTCTCCTCGTCCCACTTCATCGAATCCTTGAGCGCCTGCATCGCATGATGCGTGCGGTCCTGGTCGCCCTCGCGGACCCATATGTTGAGATCGACTTTGCGGCCTGACATCGTGGTGAAAGTGTCATGGTTCGCCACCAGATCGCCCGCGACCAAGGCGAACAGATAGCTCGGCTTGGGCCAGGGATCGTGCCAGGTGGCCGAATGCATGCCCTGCGCGCCCTCGCCCGTCACGGTGCAGTTGCCGTTGGACAGCAGCACCGGGAACAGCGCCTTGGGGCCCTCCATATGGACGGTATAGACCGACAGCACATCGGGCCGGTCGGGGAAGAAAGTGATCCGCCGGAACCCTTCGGCCTCGCACTGGGTGCAGAGCATCCCGTTCGAGGCATAGAGCCCCATCAGCTGGGTATTGGCCTTGGGACTGATCGCGGTGGCCACCGCAACCTCGTGGGCATCGCCGGGCAGATCGACCAGCAAGTCGTCGCCGTCCATCCGCCAGGCGTTGGTGGGCTGGCCATCGACCAGCACCGCTTCGGCCGCGATCCCGTCACCATTGAGTCGCAGTGTCTGGCTCTGCCCGTTGCGCTGAACCTTGAGCGTGGCGACCACCCGGGTCTGCTCGATCCCCAGGTTGAAGGCTAGCGTCACTTCGGGGACCAGCCAGAGGGGCGGCTGGTAATCGGCGCGGTGGATGACCTGGGGGGCGGGGGGCGGGGATGAAATGTCCATGCCTCTCTCTAGCCATAAGGGAGCCCTTGCATAAACACCCAATTCACCGTTCACCCTGAGCTTGTCGAAGGGCTGCCCTTTACTTGCGGCGTAGCGCGGGGCCCGAAGTGAAGGACAGCCCTTCGACAAGCTCAGGGCAGACGGGGCTGGGGTCAGGCGCTATGGGGGGCGAATGAAACGCCTGTTCATCTTCGGTCTTGGCTATTCCGCCGCCCGTATCGCCCTTGCCGCCGAAGCGAGCGGGTGGGAGGTGGTCTCGACCGGACGCGCGGGGACGCTGGCGTTCGACGATCTCGGCTCGGTCCGCATGGCACTCACCGACAGCCAGCAAGTGCTGAGCTCGGTCCCGCCCGTTGCCGATGGCGATCCGGTGCTCGAACGCTATGGTGCCGCGCTGGCCAGCAAGGGCCTGACTTATCTCTCCTCCACCGGCGTCTATGGCGATACCGGCGGGGCCTGGGTCGATGAAAGCGCGCCAACAGGAACCGGCCGCCGCACCGCGCGCAGCGAGGCCGATGCCCAATGGCTGGCCCGCGGCGCGCGAGTGCTGCGGCTACCCGGGATCTACGGCCCCGGCCGCTCGGCGCTCGACCGGGTGCGAGAAGGCACCGCGCGGCGGATCGACGTTGCGGGACAAGTCTTCAGCCGGGTCCATGTTGATGATATCGTCAGCGGCGCGCTGCTCGCACTCGATGCCGCGCCGGGGGCCTACAACCTCGCCGATGACGCGCCGTGCAGCCAGAACGAAGTGATCGAACACGCCTGCCGCCTGCTCGGCGCAGAGCTGCCGTCGCTCCAGACGCTCGATGAAGCCCAACTCAGCCCCATAGCCCGCGCCTTCTATGCCGAAAACCGCCGCATCGCGAACGGCAAGGCGAAGCGGGTGCTGGGGTGGGCCCCGCGCTATCCCAGCTACCGCGAGGGGCTAGCTGGCTGCCTTGCGGCCGCCCAGCGCGATCAATAGTCCGGTCATCGCCAGCACAGCGCCGCCAACGGCAAGCCCGGTCCAGCGGAAGCCTTCGAACAGCGTCGAAAGCCCCATCGCCACCACCGGCACCGCAACCCCGTTATAGGCCGCCTTGCCCGGTCCCCAGTCGCGGATCAGTGCGGTGTAGATCGGGAAGGTCGCGACCGTGCCGATCAGCGCCAGATAGACAATGCCCCACAGGTACTGCGGACGCGGATCGAACTGCGGCGCGCCGTAGAGGGTCCAGGCATAGGCCGCGTCGCCCAGCGCGCCAAAGGTCATGCCCCAGGCCAGCATCGTCGCCATCGGCAGGCTGCGCGCGATCCGGGTGGCTTGCAGGACATTGCCGACCGAAGCGCAAAGCACCGCGCCGCTGACCAGCAGTACCCCGGCCAGGACATCCATCCCCGGCGGGGCCTCGCGGTACTCATGGAGCAGCAGCAAAGTGATACCGGCGATCGCCACCACGCTGCCGAGGATGAAACGGCCCGAAAACCGCTCACCCAGGAACAGCCGCGCCAGAATCGCATTGGGCACCAGCATCAGCGCAAAGAACACTGCGACCAGCCCCGAAGTCAGGTGATGCTCGCTGGCATAGACGAACTGGAAATTGACCGAGAACTGGAACAGCCCGAACAGCGCCGCGTGGCGCATTCCGGTGCGGTCCAGCAGCATCGGCTCCTTGCGCCAGGCGGCCAGTGCGAACATGCCAAGCGCCGCCAGAATAAAGCGCCAGGTCACCGTCCAGGCGGCGGGAACCACGCTGATCTGGTCCTTGATCACCAGCCAGGTCGAACCCCAGATCAAGGCGATCAGCACGAACCCCGCCAGGTTGCGCGCCTGGCTGCGCGGCGCGGGAACGGCGGTCACAGCGCGGAGATCGCGCGGGCGAGCGCCGCGACATGATCCGGATCGCTGTTCCAGGCGGTAACCAGCCGCGCGGCATCGGGGCCCCAATCGTAGAAGGAAAAGCCCTGGGCATAGAGCGCCTCGCGCTCGGCGGCCGTGGTGGTCAGGAAGACCTCGTTGGCCTCAACCGGATGGATCAGGCGGTTCGAAGCGGCCTTGGCCAGTTCCTGCGCTGCAGCGTTGGCGTGGCGCGCGTTTTCGAGCCACAGGTCGCCTTCCAGCATCGCGAGCACTTGCGCGGCCATGAACCGGCCCTTCGATTGCAAGTGCCCGGCGCGCTTGCGGCGCAGGCGGACGACATCGGCCAGGCTTTCGTCGAACAGCACCAGCGCCTCGGCGCTCATCCCGCCATTCTTGACGCAGCCAAAGCTGAGCGCCGCAGCGCCCTGGCAGGCCTCCCACGCCGTGCAGCCAAGGAACGCCACGGCATTGGCAAAGCGCGCGCCATCGACATGCAGGCTCAGCCCATGCCGATCCGCCGTCGCGGCCAGTGCGGCCATTTGCTCGGGGCGATAGGCGCGTCCGTACTCGCTGGCCTGGGTGACCGACACCGCCTGCGGCTGAACCTGATGGACGTCCTTGCGGATCGCGGCAATCGCTGCGTCGATGGTCTCAGGGGCAATCTGCGCCCCTTCGCCTTCAAGCAGGATCAGCTTGGCCCCGTGGGTGTAGAACCCCGGGGCGCCGCATTCGTCAGTCTCGATATGCGCCTCGCGGTGGCACAGCACCCCGCCGTGCGGCGGGATCATCGCCGCCAAGGCCAGGCAATTGGCCGAAGTGCCGGTGGCGGTCCAGATCGCCGTACAGGGCCGCCCGAACAGCGCCGAAAAGGCCTCGTCCAGCGCCAGGCTCAGCGCGTCATTGTCATAGGGCGCTTGCGGC
>Ga0209894_1000117_pt1 | contig 14622 bp, 9 predicted proteins | sample GWRWT4_2Sept14_2_FD_187191 | JGI IMG/M metagenome (GOLD analysis project Ga0209894, IMG submission 187191) | Sand microcosm microbial communities from a hyporheic zone in Columbia River, Washington, USA - GW-RW T4_23-Sept-14 (SPAdes) (version 2) ... | reverse complement strand
TGCCGAAGACGTTGTCCAGCCCTTCGCCCGGGATGCCGGCCGGCTTGTCGTTGGGCGCGCCGGTGGCGAGTACCACGGCGTCGTACAGACCCTGCAGTTCGGCAATGGTCACGTCCTCACCGATCGTGACATTGCCGACGAAGCGGACGTTGTCGGAAAGGGCTGTGCCTTCGTAGCGGCGCGAGACGCCCTTGATTGACTGATGGTCCGGGGCAACGCCGGTGCGGATCAGGCCATAAGGGACCGGCAGCATGTCGAAGATATCGACCCGGACATCCTCGCCCCAATGCTTCTGCGCTGCTTCCGCGGTGTAGTAACCAGCCGGACCCGATCCGATAATCGCGATATGGCGCATGAACCGCTTGGCCTCCCCGTCGCTGCGGAAGGCCACTTTCAGCCGCTCCGCTCGCGTTTTCCGAAGGGCAAGGATGCCTCGCCCGCCAAGGCTTGGCAACCCGGCTGGCAAAAGTCGCAGGGGGGTTGGCAGAGATCTCGCAAATGCAGGAAATTAAATGTTTTTCAAAAGCATTTGGGTAGGTACGGCGCGATGGCCGCGAAGCACGCCCGGAAGGAGCAGACAGCCGCGCCGAAGGCGCGCGCCGGCGCTCGTCCGCGTGAGGCGGCCCGGGCGCAGGAACTGGTTGGCGACAATTGGTGGCTGATGGCCCCGATCATGGCCGTGATCACGATCGTCACCGCCGCTTCGACCCATAGCATTCCTGGCATTCCTGCGCTGAGCCTGCTCGCTGCGGCGATCTGGCTGACCTGGCCGATCGCCCGCGTCAATCGGCGCGAGAAGCTGCGCCGCCACGACGAGACCCGCCGCCAGATCCTCCAGGGTCTGCACATCAGCGGGCCGATGCTGCTGTTCGGGCTGGCGATCGGCTGCTGGACCGAGGGCATCCCCTCGATGAACTGGCGCGAGACGATTGGCGGGCCGGTGATTGCCTCGTCGCTCGCCGCGGTGATCCTTAACCGACGGATCGCCAGCATCATCGGCGCGATCATCGCGACCTGGCTGGGGGTGGCGCTGGTGGCCGGCAATATCGATACCCTGCTGATCCTGGCTGGCGGTGCCGCGATTGGCGTCCATGCGGCAGTCCAGCAGGCCCGCGACGACCGCGCCGAATTCGCCGCCGAGCGCGAGCGCCGGCGCAACCAGAAGCGCGCCGAACAATTGCTCAACGAGTTCGAGGAGAGCGGGCAGGGCTGGTTCTTTGAAACCGACCGGCGCGCCGCGCTGCTCTATGTTTCGCCAACGGTTGGCAAGGTGCTCGAGCGCCAGCCGCGCGAACTGGTCGGCAAACCCATGGCGGTGCTGTTCCAGCCCGATGCCGAGGAGGGGGAGCGGACGCTGGCCTTCCACCTGACCGCCCGTTCGGCCTTTAACGACCTGGCGCTGCGGGCTGCGGTGCCGGGGGAAGAGCGCTGGTGGTCAATCTCGGCCCGGCCGCTCTATGATGAATTCGGCAACTTCCTGGGCTTCCGCGGGTCGGGCCATGACCTGACCGAGAAGCGCCGCTCGCAGGATCACGCCTCGCGCCTGGCGCATTATGACTCGCTCACCGGCCTCGCTAACCGGCTGCAGATGGCCCAGACGCTGGAACGCCTGCTCGCGACGCCAAACGCCGGGCAGCGCGCCTGCGCGATCTTCCTGCTCGATCTCGACCGGTTCAAGCAGGTCAACGATACGATGGGCCACCCGGTCGGTGATGCCCTGCTGACACAGGTGGCCGAGCGGCTAAAGCACACCGTCGGCGAACTGGGCCGGGTCGGCCGGCTCGGCGGTGACGAATTCGAAGTGGTCCTGCCCGGCCAGCACAAGCGCGAAGACCTTGCCGCGCTGGCTGAGCGGGTGATCCGCAACCTGTCGCTGCCATACCAGCTTGAAGGCCACCGCGTGGTGATCGGCGCCTCGATCGGGATTGCCTTGTCCCCCGATGATGGCGTGACTTCGGAAGCGCTGATCCGCAATGCCGACCTGGCGCTTTATGCCGCCAAGGATGGTGGGCGCGGGCGGCATCACTTCTATGCGGCTGATCTGCACAGCGATGCCGAGGAGCGCCGCCAGCTTGAAGCCGACCTGCGCGAGGCTGTCGCCAACGGCGGGCTGGAACTGGCCTACCAGCCGGTAGTCCAGACCACGACCGAGCGGATCACCGGGTTCGAGGCTCTGCTGCGCTGGAACCATCCGGTGCATGGACCGATGTCGCCGACCAAGTTCATCCCGATCGCCGAGGATGTCGGCCTGATCGCCCAGATTGGCGAATGGGCCTTGCGGACGGCCTGCATGGAGCTGGCCAAGTGGCCGCAATCGGTACGCGTGGCGGTCAATGTGTCCCCATTGCAGTTCGCCAACCCCGGATTGCCGGCCGTGGTGACCCAGGCGCTCGCCAATGCCCAGGTCAGCCCGGACCGGCTGGAGCTGGAGATCACCGAAAGCGTCTTTCTCAACGAGGATGAAGGCGTCGAAAAGATGTTTGCGGCGCTGAAGCGGATCGGGGTGCGGCTGGTGCTTGACGATTTCGGCACAGGCTATTCCTCGCTCGGCTATCTCAAGCGCGCGCCGTTCAGCAAGATCAAGATCGACCAGTCGTTCGTGCGCGGCGCCACCCAGGCGGGCAGCCCCAACGGCGCGATCATCAGCTCGATCGTCAGCTTGGCCGAAGCGCTCGGCATGGAAACGACCGCCGAAGGCGTCGAAACTTTCGACGAGCTCGATCTGGTCCGCCACCTTGGTTGCAGCCACGTCCAGGGCTATATTTACGATAAGCCGCTGACCTTCACCCAAGCGGGCGCGCGGCTTGCCTCAGGCCTTACCGCGATCCCGAGCGGACCGCGCTCGGCCCGGGCAACGCGTCAGTCCATGCTGCGCAAGATCATGATCGAACACGGCGAACAGCGCTATCATGCAACGATTCGGAACCTGTCGTCCACCGGTGCGCTGATCGAAGGGCTGTGGAACGTGCCCACGGGTACGCTGTTCCGGCTGCACTGGGGCGATGGTCAGGTGTTGACGGCGACGGCACGCTGGTCGCAACAGGACCGCATGGGCGTCGAATTCGCGACGCCGCTGGCAGGTCAACCGGGCGCCGGACAGCCAACCCTGCGCAGCACTGACCTGGCGACCGAGCGGCGCCACGCAACCGGATAAGAACGTTGAAATGCCGACATTCGAGACCTTTTGTTAGGCATTTCGCAACCATGTTCGCTTAGAAAAGTTCAAGTCGAACAACCGAGCGAGAACTGATGAGCGGAGGCAACGCCTCTCCCCTTGGCCGTTTCAAGAACCTGCTGGGCAGCCGGCGGGATAGCGGTTCTTCGCCCGATATCAGCAAACCTGGCCGCGAACGCCTGCTTGAGCTGGCCCACGACTACGAGAAATCCGGTCACGGCTGGTTCTGGTCGACCAACGCCGACGGACGGCTCACTTACGTTTCCGATTGCGTATCACAAGTCCTTGGAATTCCGGGGGAGGAGCTGGTCGGCCAGCCGGTCCAATCGCTGTTCATCCTCGAACGCGATGAGGAGGATGCGGTCGAGCGCACGCTTCCGCTGATCCTCAGCGCTCGCAAGACCTTTGCCGATCTGCCGGTCAAGGCGGCCAGCGAGAACGTCGAGCTGTGGTGGTCGATCGCCGGTCGCCCGCAGTTTGACGCGCGCGGTCATTTTATCGGTTATTACGGTAATGCCGTCGATGTGACCGCTTCACGACAGTCGCACAAGGATGCCTCGCGTCTGGCGCAGTACGATTCGTTGACCGGCCTCGCCAACCGCCATCGCATCGGCAAGCGGCTCAACGCGATCCTCACCGCATACAAGACCGCCAAGCGCGCCTGCGCGATCTTCATGCTCGATCTCGACCGCTTCAAGCAGGTCAACGATACGCTGGGCCACCCGGCCGGTGACGAGCTGCTCAAGCAGGTCGCTCAGCGCCTGCAGCGAGTACTGGGCGAGAAAAGCTTCGAAATCGGCCGTTTGGGCGGTGACGAATTCCAAGTGATTCTGCCCGACATCGACGACCGCGGACGGCTGGGCGAGATCGCCATGACCGTGATCACCATGCTCTCGCAGCCCTACCAGATCGAGGGCAGTCGCTGCGTGATCGGTGCGTCGGTCGGAGTTGCGATCGCTCCGTACGATGGGATCAACAGCGAAGAGCTGGTCCGCTCGGCCGACCTTGCGCTCTATGCCTCCAAGGGTGGCGGGCGCGGGCAATTCCGGTTCTATTCAAGCGACCTTCACAGCGAGGCTGAACGCCGCAAGCAGATCGAGGATGATCTGCGCGATGCTCTGGTGAGCGGTCAAATGCGCGCAGCCTACCAGCCGATCGTCGATGCCACGACCAACAAGGTCGTATCGCTCGAGGCGCTGGCGCGGTGGGAACACCCCGAACTGGGTGATATTTCGCCTGGCATATTCATCCCGATTGCCGAGGAAGCCAATCTGATCGGCCAGCTGGGTGACTGGATGCTGAAACAGGCCTGCTCCGAAGCCGCAGCTTGGCCCGGCAGCGTCAAGATTTCGGTCAACGTGTCGGCCGCGCAATTTGCCAATGTCGGGTTCTCCACGCTCGTCGCTCAGGCGCTCGCTCATTCGGGTCTGGCACCGGAGCGGCTCGAGCTTGAGCTGACCGAATCGGTCTTCCTCGGTGATAAATCGAGCACAGAAGAGATGTTCACCGCGCTCAAGATGTTGGGTGTGCGGCTCGCGCTCGACGATTTCGGCACCGGCTATTCGTCGCTCAGTTATCTGCAGCATGCGCCGTTCGACAAGATCAAGATCGACAAGAGCTTCATTAGCGAGGTGACCCAGCCGGGCAGCCGCAACGCCGCAATCATTGCCTCGATTGTCAGCCTGGCCAAGGCGCTGAACATGGATACCACCGCCGAAGGGATCGAAGCCCACGACGAGCTGGAAGCCATGCGCAAGCTGGGGGTCAATCAGATCCAGGGCTTCATATACGCCTCGGCTGTGCCGGGTGATGAAGTGACCGAAGCCCTGATGAGCGGCGATTGGGTGATCGAGCCCGATGGCCCGAGCCGCTATCGCCCGGATCGCCGCACCGTGCTGCGCCGCGTTGGCCTGATCCACGAGGATCACCGTTACGAAGCGATGATGCGCAACCTCTCGCGCAGTGGCTGTATGGTCGAAGGTCTGCTCGATGTGCCGCTCGGCACGCCGTTCGTGGTCGACTTCGGCGAAGGCCAGCTGGCCGTCGCCCACGTCCGTCGCAGCGCCGGCGCGATGCAGGGCCTGGAATTCGAACAGCAACTGGTCGATGATGGCGCAGGCGGGCTGTGTACTCGCCACCGCGTCTCGCCCTATGTCCTGGCGCAGGCCGGGATGCCGCTGCAGGCCTTACCCAAGGGGCAATATCCGATGCAGCTGATGCAGCAGCCGGGCGCTGCGCTCAGTCTGCCCAAATTCGGCACGGCCGAAGTCAAGCACCGCGGGGTCAAGGTCGCCTAGGTCTGCAGGCATTGTGCTCGCTCCGCCCGATAGTTGCGGATCGCGCCCATGCCCCAGTACCATCGGCGATGCACCAATCCGAATCAGGCCGACACCCGCAATTCTTGCTGCACGCGAACGTCCTTGCATGCTCGTTCCTTTATCTTATGATGATCATCATATAAAGGAACGAGCATGCGTTACGGACCTGATCACAAGACGCAATCGCGAGAGCGGATCCTGCACGCGGCCGCGCGCGAACTGCGGGCCAAGGGGCCGGGCGGGCTGGGCGTGGCCGATGTCATGCGCAGTGCGGGCCTTACGCATGGCGGGTTCTATGCCCATTTCGCCTCGAAAGAGGCCCTGGTGGGCGAAGCGCTCGACACGATGTTCACCGAGGCTGGCACAAGCAGCCGGCGCCTGGATGAAGCGCTGGCTAACCCGCAAGCGGACCTGCGCAAGGCTTTCCGTGGCTTCCTGGCGAGCTACCTTTCGCCCGCGCACCGCGATGGCCCACAACTTGGCTGTCCGCTTCCCGCGCTGGCTGGCGATATGGCGCGCTGCGATTTGGCGGCGCGCGGCAAGTTCGAACGCGGCTTAGCGCGCATCGCCGGGCGGATCAAAGCGGTGCTGGCCCGGCTCGATATCGGTGAGCCTGAGGCTGCCGCGCGGGCCACACTGGCTCAGCTCGTCGGCGCGGTCGCCCTGGCCCGCGCCTTGGGCAAGGGAGCGGAATCAGATGCAATTCTGCATGACACCCTGCAAGCCTTGCAGCACAGGTTTGGCCTGTGACCGCCACTACTGCCACTGATGCGCGCGGCGCCATGCTGCGCAGCGGGCCGATCCTGCCGACCCTGACCCGGCTGAGCCTGCCCAACCTGATCGCGCTGTGTTCGGCCACGATCGTCTCGATCGCCGAGACGGCCTATGTCGGCCGGCTGGGTGTGGCCTCGCTGGGCGGGATCGCGCTAGCCTTTCCGATTTTCATGTTGATGCAGATGTTGTCCGCCGGAGCGATGGGTGGGACCGTATCGGGCGCCATCAGTCGCGCGTTGGGGGGCGGGGATCTGGCGGCCGCAAAGGCGCTGGCGCTCAATGCCCTGGCGATCGGCCTGGGGCTAGGACTGCTGCTGAGCGCAGCGGTACTGGTGTTGGGGGACACAGTTTTTCGCCTGTTGGGCGGTTCGGGCGCGGTGCTGGCTGAAGCCGTCGCCTTTTCGCACGTGGCTGCCTTTGGGATTGTCGGGATCTGGGCGTCCAACACGCTGGCTTCGATTGCGCGCGGATCGGGCAACATGGCGATCCCGGCCATTATCCAGCTGGTCGCCGGCCTGGTGCAGGTGGTGGTGGGCGGTGCGCTGGGGCTGGGGCTTGGGTCGGCACCGCGCCTTGGCATCGCGGGGGTCGCCTTGGGCCAGCTGGTCGCGTTTACCGGCGCCGCGCTGGCGCTGCTGGTTTACCTCCGGTCATCGCGCTCGCGGCTGCGGCTGACCTTTTCGGCTGGCTTGCTGTCGGCCGCCCATTTCCGTGAGATCATGCGGATCGGCTGGATCGCCATGCTCTCGCCGCTGCTATCGGTTTCGACCATTCTGGTGCTGACCGCGCTCGTCGCCCGGTTCGGACCGGAAGCCCTTGCCGGCTACGGCATCGGCGTGCGGCTCGAGTTCCTGCTGATCCCGATCGCCTTCTCGGTTGGCGTCGCCTCGGTGCCGATGGTCGGCACGGCAATGGGTGCGGGCGACGTGCCGCGGGCGCGGGCCGTGGCCTGGACTGCCGGGGCGATGGCTGCCGTCGCGCTCGGTGTGCTCGGCGCGATTGCCGCGCTGGCGCCGTGGCTGTGGGTCGATCTGTTCACCGGCGATCCGATCGTCCGGCAGGCCGCCTACACCTACCTGATGATCGCCGGGGTCGGCTTTCCGTTCTTCGGCCTCGGCCTGTGCCTCTACTTCGGCTCGCAAGGCGCCGGCCGGGTCGGCGGAGCGATCGCTGCGCAAGCGATCCGGCTCGGCGTAGTTGTCATCGGCGGCTGGTTCCTCGCTCAGGCTGGCCTGCCGCTGTGGACCGTCTTCGCGCTCTCGGTCAGCGCGATGGTGGCGATGGGCCTGGCCACGGCCTTGTTCGTCAAGCTGACTCGCTGGTAGCCAATCGACTTATGGCCTTCCGGGCCGGTGACAGTGCCTGCACTTGCTGCTAACGGCGGGGCGAAGTTAGCGGAAGTGTCATGACAGATCTTGCAAGTATCAGAAATTTCAGCATTATTGCTCATATCGACCATGGCAAGTCGACCCTCGCTGACCGGCTGATCCAGTTCACCGGGGGCCTGACCGAGCGTGAGATGTCGGCGCAAGTCCTTGATAACATGGACATTGAGCGGGAACGCGGGATCACCATCAAGGCCCAGACCGTCCGCCTGAACTACACCGCGCGTGACGGCAAGACCTATGAGCTCAACCTCATGGACACCCCCGGCCACGTCGATTTCGCCTATGAGGTCTCGCGCTCCCTCGCCGCCTGCGAAGGCGCGCTGCTGGTGGTCGACGCCGCGCAAGGGGTTGAGGCCCAGACCCTCGCCAACGTCTACCAGTCGATCGAGCACGACCACGAGATCGTCCCCGTCATCAACAAGATCGACCTCCCCGCCGCCGAGCCCGACAAGGTCCGCGCCGAGATCGAGGAAGTGATCGGCCTCGATGCCTCCAACGCCGTCCTCACCTCGGCCAAGTCCGGCATCGGGATCGAGGACGTGCTCGAGGCCGTCGTCACCCGCATCCCCCCGCCCAAGGGCGACGCCAATGCCCCGCTGAAAGCCATGCTGGTCGATTCATGGTACGATCCCTACCTCGGCGTGGTGATCCTCGTCCGCGTGGTCGAAGGCACGATCCGCAAGGGCCAGCAGGTCAAGTTCATGGCCGGCGGCACCGAACACCTGATTGACCGGGTCGGCTGCTTCACCCCCAAGATCGAGCAGCTGAGCGAGCTGACCGCCGGCGAAATCGGCTTCATCACCGCCCAGATCAAGGAAGTGGCCCAGGCCCGCGTCGGTGACACGATCACCACGGTCAAGGGCGGGGCGACGAGCGCGCTCCCCGGCTTCAAGGAAGTCCAGCCGGTGGTGTTCTGCGGCCTGTTCCCGGTCGACGCCGCCGATTTCGAGAAACTGCGCGAGAGCATCAGCCGCCTGCGCCTCAACGATGCCAGCTTCAGCTTCGAAATGGAAAGCAGCGCCGCCCTCGGCTTCGGCTTCCGCTGCGGCTTCCTCGGCCTGCTGCACCTCGAGATCATCCAGGAACGGCTGACCCGCGAATACGATCTGGACCTGATCACCACCGCGCCCAGCGTGGTCTATCGCATCCAGCTGCGCAAATCGAAGACCGACGACGCGCGTGAGATCATGCTTCACAACCCGGCCGACTATCCCGATCCCAGCCGGATCGAGCAGATTGACGAACCCTGGATCAAGGCCACGATCTACACGCCCGATGAATACCTCGGCTCCATCCTCAAGCTCTGCCAGGATCGCCGCGGCGTGCAGACCGGCCTCACCTACGTCGGCGGCCGCGCCCAGGTGTCGTATGAGCTGCCTCTCAACGAAGTGGTGTTCGATTTCTATGACCGCCTGAAATCGATCAGCCGCGGCTATGCCAGCTTTGACTATGAACAGATCGGCCTGCGCGAAGGCGATCTCGTCAAGATGGGCATCCTCGTCAACAACGAGCCGGTCGATGCGCTCTCCATGATCGTCCACCGCTCCGTCGCCGAGGCGCGCGGCCGCCACATGTGCGAACGCCTGAAAGACCTGATCCCCCGCCACCTGTTCAAGATCCCGATCCAGGCCGCGATCGGCGGCAAGGTCGTCGCGCGCGAAACCATCAGCGCCATGCGCAAGGACGTCACCGCCAAATGCTATGGCGGCGACATCACCCGCAAGAAAAAGCTGCTCGAAAAGCAGAAGAAGGGCAAAGCCAGGATGCGCGAATACGGCAACGTCAGCATCCCGCAGGAAGCGTTTATTGCCGCGCTGCGGATGGGCGAGGAATAGTTCCTCCCCGAAACGGGGAGGGGGACCACCCGCAGGGTGGTGGAGGGGCACGCGCGAGTGATCCCGACTTAGTTCCTCTCCGCTTTTGCGAAGCACAAGGGGGGAGGGGGACCGCCCGAAGGGTGGTGGAGGGGTATCGAACCTCGCGCCATTACCCCTCCGTCAGCCCTGCGGGCTGCCACCTCCCCATTTGCACTACGTGAAAATGGAGAGGAACTAGGGCCGCGCCGCCTACAAGAGGCCACCCAACTCCACCGCGACGAACCCCCACAACCCTGCTAAGCCCCCCACCAACCAAACCAAAACCCCAAGAAAGCGAACACCCCCCCAAAATGGCCAGCTACAAAGACCCCACCTTCCAGGAACGCACCGCGCTAGCCCAAGCCGCCCGCGCCAAGGCGCTGCAAAAGCTGGCCGCCAAGCCCGCCCTCGACGCAGCGACGATCGCTGAACGCAAAGCCGCCCAGGCCGCCCGCGACCAAGCCCAAGCCGAAAAAAGCGCCGCCCGCAAAGCGGCCATCGCCGAAGCCAAAGAAGCAAAACGCGCCGCCGCCCAGGCGCCGGTGAAGCCGGGGCTCAGCGAAGCCGAGCAGAAAGCGGCGCGGGATGAGCGCTATGCGGCGCGGAAGAAGCGGAAGGGGTGAGGGGGCTCAAGCTGCGAGCTTAAGTCTTTCCAGTTCCTGCGAAAATTCGAAACAGAGCTGTTCAGCCTCGTCATCGGGCAGCCAGTTCGCCATTTGCGGAAAGATCGTTTCGTACATCCGTGCCTTGCGCGGCGGCCACGGCATCGAATCGGCCGTCCGGGCAGCTTCCAGCAGCAGCAACATCTTTGTCCGCACGGTTTCGGCATTGACCACCCATTCGCGGGCTGTGCGCGTTTGATCGCTAAACAGTTCGCCTTGTTCGGGGCTCTTGCCAAAAAGGTCAGTCTGCATCGTCTAGGTGCTCATCGCCGGGCACAACAAGGCGCGGCTGGAGATTCAATTCCTCACGCACCAGCGAATTGTCAACGACCTGTTCCAGAATCCCGTTGGCTTCTGTGAATAAGCTGAGCAGTTCCTCGATCCGCCAGGCAACATCCAGCGCCTGCCGCAGCAAGGCTGCACCGCTTTCTCCATGCAGTGGTTCGCCGGTGCGCGCCTTGAGCCACTTATAGAGCAACGGATAGCCGCTGACCGAAAAGCTCCAGACGCGCGACGAGATGCCGGTCATCCGGTAGAGTCCATCAGCAGTCAGGCTGACTGCCCCCATGCCGTCGTCTCCGGCCCAGGCGCGCCTGGGTGTCGGCACATCCAGCACCCTGTCGGTCGCATCGCCTTCTAGCCGCGCGCTGTGAAAGGCCGCGCCAGGCCGATCGGCAAAGCCCTGCAGCGCGCGAATTCGCGCACCGATTCGGGCGGCTTCGAGAAACTGGCCGAATTCCGCCGGGAAAGGCACATGCGGATAGTCGTCTTCAAGGTCATGCGCGAAAAGTGAGGTGTAGGTTTCCGCCGAAAGCAGTGCGAGAACAGCGTCGAACACCTGTTGGGCCTCGGGCATCGCACCATGGGCGGCGGCAAGACCGGCCATGATGCCCGGATCGACAAAATGCGCGCCCGCCTCGCGCGGATCGTGCAGCGGGAAAATCCAGCCGCCGTAGCTGCCGCGAAATGCGTGTTGGTCTGGCTTCTTTCCATGACACCAAATTGCTGGACCTTTACCCGTGCCGGAAGGCAGAACCATCAACGCGACGTTTGCATTGCCCCAAATCGACTGCAATTCGGCCTTTGGAAAGTCGATGAACTCCCTTTCATTGTACAAGAATCGCTGATCAAGAGGTCGGTAGGATGTTTGTTCGATAGATTGATCGTTGTTTGGCTTGGCGATGGCAGGTCCAGCTTTGCGATCACGAGTTTCCTTGAACTCCTTGGCTGCCGCCACAGCATCCAGTGCCCGCCATGCTATCATTCGGTCGACCATACCTTGGCGCGTAGTGGCATAGGAAAAGTCATCCCGATAAGTCACAATCCCGTTGGACCGGTAAGTGAACACCTCCGCAACCGAAGGCCAGTCGCGTTCAAGAAAGCCCGCAGGCTTGAATCGCGCCATTCCGGTTCCGGCCACCGGTTCGAAATTCAGGGCTGCGGGATCGTTCGCTGCGCGAAGTGACAGGTCGAGCTTATCACGGCGCGAGAAAGAACCGTGCCGCCAAGCATCAGCATAGGAAACCTCGGCTTCTGCGCCTTCAACCGCCTGGCCCGTGGCAGTGGCGATCAGAATGCAAACGCCGACTTCAATGCTGAAGACATTTTCGTCGCTGGCGACAGTGGCCGGAAGCGCTCCACGATTTTCGCCACGAAGATCGATAATGCGGATCGTATCGAATCGCTGTCGCAGCATCTGGCGCAACCCTCCGTAACCTGTCGCGGTCAGGAAGGTTCGGTTGGTAATGAAGGCAATCGTGCCGCGCCCAAGTGCACCTTCTGCTTCGAACAGGCGCCACAGTGCCCAGCGGTAGAAAGCAATGCACAGGTCAGGAAAAGCGTTGAGCGATAGACCGAGCCCTGCTGCGCGAACGGGGGCTTTAAGGTCTTCCCATTTCTCGGCGATGGTACGCCCCACCAGCCTCTCAACCTCACCCCTCTTGAGTCGCTTGTACGGCGGATTACCCATGATCGCCAATATCGGCTGGCCCTGCTTCACCCGGTCCGCGGCTTCCCGTTCCTGAACCAAGGGAACGCCAAGCATGGCTAGATGAGTATTCACCCCTGCTGCGCCTGCTGGCGGTGCCAAAGTATCCGTCAGGTAAATCGGAATGTGATTCACGCCGCCTTGCCGATTGAGCACTTCGCGGGCCATGCGGTAGTGCGCGACAGCATAGGGGCCAACCAGCAGTTCGAAGCCGTACATTCGCTGCGCAAAGGCCGAGACCATCGGCCCGACCATTCCTTGACCGAACTGCGCCTCGGCATCAGTCGCTGCCTTGTCTGCCGCAGCAATCAGGAAAGTGCCCGTACCGCAGGCAGGATCCAACAAGTGCACGTTTTCATCGAGCAGGCCATCCGTTCCCAGGTGATCCTGCAATGCCCGATCAGTTTCTGCGACGATCAGCTTCACCACCTCGGGCGGGGTGTAATAGACACCGTATTTCGCAACTTCGTCTGGATTGAAGACTCTCAGGAAGTCTTCGTAGAGGTAGAGCATCGGATCGCGACCGCGCGCTGGCTGGAGCAGGGCAGGATCAACCGAATTGACCGCATCCAATGTAATATCGAAGGCGACACCAAGCATGTCGCGCACTTCATCCAGCGAAAGTGCGCGCAATGTCCCGCGCAACAGCGAGTAGCTGTGCTCGTCGAGATTGCGATAGGCTTCATGATCGACCGGTGCCCCGCCACCGGCATCACGAGCCAACAACAGGCCAAAAATCAAGGTCTGAGCGAACGCTCCTGAAAACAGCTGGTCCATGTTACGGACATCGTGACCGCCGGCCTCTGCGCGTGCGAACAGAGTTTCGTTGAAATCCGCGCGAACGCTGGAAACGGCTGGGTCGAGACCAGCCAGGCAGTTTGCCAAAACAACCTCGCGCACAAAGCGCGCTGCATGAGCAAGAACATGCGCGATCTGCTCGGCATCGCGCGGAGCCGGAGGCTGCGCCATAGCCAAGGCGGTCACTGTCCGGGTGAGACCCGCCGTATCGTGCGCACGGACAAGTTCGTCGGCCCGGTTGTCGGGCGTAGCAGGATCGAGCGCAGCTGCTGGCAATATTTCGGCTCGATCCTGCTGATCGGCGAACCTCATCAAGCGGACCTGATGATAATTGGTTATCGCCCAGCAGGGCAGCTCGGAAAAACGTTTGTACTGGTCCAAATCGTGACCGCGAAGTTCTCGCTCTTCTATGCCCTTGTCCGGAGACTTAAGTTCGACAAATGCCCTTGCTGGAGAGGCTGGAAGTGCGAAGGCAATGTCGGGACGGCCAAGCCCCGGCTGCTGGTATTCGGGCAAAACCCGAAGCGGGGCGACGGTAACAACGGGAAGAATGGTCTGCAAAAATGCCTGAAACTGAGGGGCGATAAGAAGTTCCAGCCCGGCGCCTTCACCGCGTATCGCAGGATTGGCGCGTCTATTTTCGCGAACTGATTTGGCAAACTCAATGAGAGCTTCTGTAATTGGCATGGTAGAGACTCTCTAGCCAAAGGCCGGTTAGTGCAAGCCCGAAAACCTCCAAATTGCGTTAGATTGCGGAAACAGTTCAATTAACCTCTAATCACTCCCCACCATCCCCCCGGCTCAGCGCCCCGAACACCACGTCGATCACCCACCACACTTTCGCGCGGCGTTCCTGGGTGAACCATTCGGCGTATTCGGCCTCGGCCGCGGCGCGGTCGGCTTCGTGGGCGGAGCGGGTGCGTTCGGCGAGGGTCACGGCGTCGCGGGCCTCTTCCTCTTCCCAATGGTCACCGGCCTGGGCGAGGTCTTCCTGCGCGATTTCCAGGTCGATGTCTGACCAGCGCATGTCGCGGCGCTCTTCCTCTTCCGCCAGTTCGATCTCGCGAAAGCTGCGGTAGGCGGCGCGGCTGCGGGGGCCGAGCTCGGTGAACCAGCGCTGGTGCATGCTGGCGATGCCTTCGATCAGGTTGTCCTCGCTCTGGCGGGCCTGTTCATTGTCGCGAATGGCGCGTTCGCGCTTGCTTTCCGCCTCCCATTCCTTGCGCCATTGCTTCTTCAGGCGGGTCAGCTCCATCTGATCGACCGCGTTCATGCCTTTGGCCTGGCCGCCGGCAAAGCGTTCGGGGGCGCGGTTCCTCAGCATGAACATCAGCAGGTAGTCGTTATAGACGCGGCGGGTGCCGACCAGCTTGCCGTAGGAATAGACCGGGGTTTCGACCCCGTGGAGCGCGCGGTCCATCGCGACGTCCTCGATCCGGCGCATGCCGATATCGAGCGCGATGTCCCAGGCGGCGCGGAATTCATGCGCTTCGGGGTGGCGGCGGAGGAGATAGGCGCCGACTTCGGCGCGGCCGACGCGGCGCGCGGCGCTTTTGACGCTGCCGGTTTCGGCCAGCGCCTCAATGAACGCGCGCTGGACTTCGGGCTTCCAGCCGTTGTGGCGATCCTTGGCGCGGGGGACGGGGGTGAACTGGGGGAGGAAC
>Ga0209894_1000114_pt1 | contig 14760 bp, 16 predicted proteins | sample GWRWT4_2Sept14_2_FD_187191 | JGI IMG/M metagenome (GOLD analysis project Ga0209894, IMG submission 187191) | Sand microcosm microbial communities from a hyporheic zone in Columbia River, Washington, USA - GW-RW T4_23-Sept-14 (SPAdes) (version 2) ... | reverse complement strand
CGCTGCCCGCACCTGGTCCGCCACATGCGGCAGAGTTGCACAGAAGATGTGCAGATCCGGCTGATCGCGTGACAGGCATTGGATCGTATCGCCGAAGGGTTGCAGCAATCGCGACACTTCGCCACCCCTGCTGCCCGGTAAAACACCTAGCAATGGAACATCCGGGGGGATTGCATGACGCTTGCGAAACTCCGCCCCCGCATCAGCGGCGGGAATTCGCCCAACTACCGGATGCCCCACAAAGCTGCACGGCAATCCTTGCGCGATAAACAAAGGCGGCTCGAACGGCAATAGCGCCAGCACCAGATCGACATAGCGGGCGATCTTGCGCGCCCGCCCCCGCCGCCAGGCCCAGATTTGCGGCGCGACATAATGCACGATGGGAATTTGCGGTGCATATTTGCGCACCTGGCGGGCCACACGAAAACAGAAATCCGGGCTGTCAATGGTGATCAGCATATCCGGGCGCGCCTGCAAAGCCAGCCCCACGGTCTGGGCGATACGCAGTTGCAGTTGCGGTAATCTGGGCAGCACTTCGGCAACTCCCATCACCGAAAGATCGGTCATGTCGAACAGGCTTTGATGCCCTGCCCTGGCCATAGCCGGGCCGCCCACACCGAATGCAGCGATGGGCCGCCCGCTTGACTGCGCCAGCGCCTGAAGCAATTCCGCGGCAATGGCGTCACCGGACGGCTCGCCCGCGATCAGCATCAGCCGCAGTGGCGTCTCTGCCATCAGTCCATTTCCCCGGCCCCGTTCAGGCCTACCAAAAACATGCCGCGCGCATCGGCCTCCTGGATCATGGCGCCCGCATCAACCAACAGCGCCCCGCCTGCTTCGAACACGATACCGGCCAGACCTGCCGCCGCCGCCAGATGCAGGGTCGTCACCCCGATGGCCGGCATATCAATACGCCGTTCCTGTCCGGGTTTGGGCAGTTTTATCAGCACGCCGCGCCGCCTGCCGCCGTCCGTGTTTGGGGTTGCGCGCAGGCTTCCGGGTAATTGGGCGCAGCGGGTCAGCATGGCGTCTGTGCCTTCCGCCGCCTCAACCGCCAGAACGACGCCACGGCAGACCACGACCCCCTGCCCGATATCCAGCGCGCCGGTCTGGCGCGCCACATGCAGCGCGCGGGCGATATCCGCCTGATCTTCCGGTCCGGGCGCGATCTGACCCAATTGGCCCGCCGGGGCGGCAATATCCGCCAGCACCTCATGCGCGCCAACCACCCTGAAGCCATGACGTTCAAATTCATTAACAAGGGCGCGTAAAAGCTGATCATCACCGCCCAGCGCCGCCCGGACATAGCGCGGCAGGAACCGCATGCCGCCCCAGTCCAGCTTCAGATGGCGCAGATCGGGCCGCCGCACGGCACCGATAAAGACCACCTCTTCGCAATCATGCTGGCGCAGGGCGCGCATCAGACTGCCCACCGCGCCAATCCCGACCCATTGATGCGGATAGCGGGCGATCTGGGATGCAGCAGCACCCAGTATACCCGCAATAAAGCAGGGCCGCCCCTCGGCCGCGCATTGTTCCGCCAGCATCAGCGGGATCGGTCCGCTGCCTGCAATAATTCCCAGCGGCTTCATTACAGGCCTGGCGCGCGGATGCGCAGGAATGAATCACTGATTTCCTGAAAAGTTCCCATATGCCGAGCCTAGCACAGCCGCCGTCCCATCAAAACGGCTCAGAATTAATCCATTCGGAGAAAATCAGGCATCTTGCCCAACTTTTATTCATATTGCCTGTTAACCGGGCAAATTCGGGATTGTTTCCTGCCCGGCATGGCGGTAACAATCGCAGAAATCAGACTGGTTACGCACTATTGGTAACTGGCACAACACATGCTAATCAATGGCTGTGACGCTTATTTACGGCAACTGGCCAGCCGTTTGTAACAGGAACCCGAACGCACATGAAAAAGATCGAGGCGATCATTAAGCCTTTCAAGCTGGATGAAGTGAAGGAAGCGCTTCACGAAATTGGCTTGCAGGGGATTACGGTACTGGAAGCCAAGGGATTTGGACGTCAGAAAGGACATACAGAACTATATCGCGGGGCTGAATATGTTGTCGATTTTCTGCCCAAGGTGAAAATCGAGATCGTTTTGTCGGATGATATGGTTGAACGCGCCATCGACGCCATCAAGGGCGCCGCCCATACCGGCCGCATTGGCGACGGCAAGCTGTTTGTCAGCAATATCGAGGAAGCCTTGCGTATTCGCACCGGGGAAACCGGCGAAGAAGCGCTGTAACACCACTTTCACAACAGGGAAAATAAAATGTCCGACGTCAATAAACTTATGAAGAACATCAAGGACAACGATGTCAAATTCGTTGATCTGCGTTTTACCGATCCGCGCGGCAAGTGGCAGCATCTGACCATGGATGTGGCTGTATTCGATGAAGACATGCTTGCTGAAGGCATCATGTTTGACGGCTCCTCGATTGCGGGATGGAAGGCCATCAATGAATCCGACATGACGCTGATGCCGGATCTCGGCACGGCGGTAATGGACCCTTTCATGGCGCAAAACACGCTTGTGCTGATTTGCGACATTCTGGAACCTTCAACCGGTCAGGCCTATAGCCGCGACCCGCGTTCCACCGCCAAGGCGGCGGAAGCCTATCTGAAATTTACCGGCCTGGGCGACACCGCCTTTTTCGGCCCGGAAGCTGAATTTTTCGTCTTCGATGATGTCCGTTACAAGGTTGAAATGAACGAAACCAGCTTTTCCATCGACAGCGTGGAAGGCCCGTACAATACCGGCACGAAATATGATGGCGGCAATCTTGCGCATCGCCCCCGCGTCAAGGGCGGCTATTTCCCGGTGCCGCCAATGGATACACTTCAGGACATGCGTTCTGAAATGCTGGCGATCATGCGTGAAATGGGGCTGGACACTGAAAAGCATCACCATGAAGTTGCCCCCAGCCAGCACGAGCTGGGCATGAAATACAGCACCCTGACCAAAATTGCCGACCAGATGCAGATTTACAAATATGTGATCCATCAGGTAGCGGCGAGCTATGGCAAGACCGCCACCTTCATGCCAAAGCCGCTTTATGGCGATAATGGCTCGGGCATGCATGTGCATCAGTCAATCTGGAAAGGCGGCAAGCCGACCTTCGCCGGTTCGGGCTATGCCGATCTGTCGGATACGTGCCTGTATTATATCGGCGGCATCATCAAGCATGCCAAGGCGCTGAACGCGCTGACCAATGCCTCCACCAACAGCTATAAGCGCCTGATCCCGGGGTTTGAAGCGCCGGTGCTGCTGGCCTATTCAGCGCGCAACCGGTCTGCCTCCTGCCGCATTCCATTCGCGCAGAACCCCAAGGCCAAGCGCGTCGAGGTCCGCTTCCCCGATTGCACCGCCAACCCCTATCTGGCGTTTGCCGCGATGCTGATGGCCGGCCTTGACGGCATCGAAAACAAGATCCATCCCGGCGATCCGATGGACAAGGATCTGTACGATCTGCCGCCGGAGGAACTGAAGGAAGTGCCGACAGTGTGCGGCAGCCTGCGCCAGGCGCTGGAATCGCTCGACGCCGACCGCGCCTTCCTGAAAAAGGGCAATGTGTTCAGCGACGAGCAGCTCGATTCCTATATCGATCTGAAAATGGAAGAAGTGTACGCCTTCGAACACACGCCGCATCCGATTGAGTATCAGATGTATTACAGCGTCTGATCAGCCCCTATACGGATCAGATGGGATCGCCAATAGCGATTCCGTCTGATCCGAATTGGGTCTAGCGGCGAACTGATTGCCCGCAGGGCGCGGCGCCGTCCCTTATGTCCATTGCCGGACGCGGCCGGTATCCACATGGACAAAGCCCGATGCCGGGTAATAGCCAACCCCGCCCGCGCGTAAATCCAGGGCAGCCTGGCGTAAATGAGCAAGTTTGCAACCCGGCAGCGCAATGTCGATCGCCTTGCCGCTCATGTGCAGACTGCGATTGGCGACACCACCGCTTCGCGCGCGCAACAAGGAATTGCTTGCTGGCGACCGGTAGCCCGAAATCACATGAAAGGCTTCCTCTGTCCCGATCCGGCGTTGCAGCCTGTGCAGAAGATCAAGCAAAGTGGGATCAATGGCGCTGATCTCATTTGTGCGATGATCGCGCAACAGGCGGTTGATATGACCCAGCGCCTCGGGGATGAATTTTCCATCGGCCCAGAATTCAGTCCGCAGTTTCTCACCTGTATGCAGGTTATAAAAGGCAAGCGCCCTGGGCTTTGCCAGAGCCTGGCCATAAGCAAATGCGCGTTGCGGAACAAGACTGAGCGCCGCCGCGCCTGCCAGCCCTAAAAGGCTGCGGCGATTAAGTGTCTGTGCCGGAGCCGGCGCCGGATTATCTGCTGATTTCACACTACCTCGTCTGGAACTGGTAAACACGATATGCGCTACCGGATAGTATCCGGATGGCATTTTAACAAGTAGTTACTCTGGCACATCCAGCTTGAGAGCGGAGCGCAACAAAGTGTCGCGGCCATATATGTCGTTGCGAAATTGCAACCTGCCCCCGTCATCCACCCAGGCTGTACGGTAAATAATGTGAATTGGCAAGGGCCTGGCGAGTTTAACGATTTCGGGTTTTACGCTGGTCATTGCCTGCGCCAGTCGCCCGGGCGGCCAGTCAGGGGCATTTTCCAGGGCAAATAAAGCCAATTCCACGACCTTGGCGACACGGATGCAGCCGGAACTGAAGTCACGCTGATGTTTGACGAACAACTCCTTATGCGGCGTATCATGCAGATATATCCCAAACGCATTGGTCAGTGAAAAGCGCACACCGCCCAATGCGTTGAGGGGGCCAGGCTCCTGGCGGAACCTGAAGCGCAAATTATTCGGGGTGACGCTGCGCCAGTTAATGGCCGCAGGATCCAGTTCTCTGGCATCCGCGCCCCAGCCATCAAAGACGCGAAAACCCTGTTGCCTGAGATAGGCCGGGTCGGCTCTGATCCTGGGCAATATATCCAGCTTCGCCAGCCGGGGCGGCGGGGTCCATGTCGGTGACAGCACGAGATTAACGATCTGATCGCTGAGAACCGGAGTGCGGCGATAGGCGCGGCCCACCACGACGGGGCTGCGGATCACAATTTTGCTGTCATCCACCGCAATCAGTTCGAAGCTGGCAATATTGACCAGCACATAACGCGGCCCGAAATTATCATCGAGCCAGCGTAATCGCTCCATATTGAGAATGATCTGTTTGGCGCGCTCGGCCGGGCCGGCATTCAATGCGCGGCGTGTAGCGCGGCCAACAACACCATCTGCGTCCAGACCATGCCGGGACTGAAAAATTTTGACTGCGGTTTCAAGCGCAGCATCGAATTGATCATCGCCAAAAAGGCCCGGAGACAGATCACCCAGCAGCACCAGTTGCCGCCGCAACGTCCTGACAGTGTCGGCGCGTTGTCCCTTTTCCAGCTTGGGTCCATCGGGTAACAGCGGCCAGTTGCCAGCTCCGGCGCGGATGCGCATTTGCGCCAGAGCATCCCGCAATTGACTGTAACCAGGCGTGGATGGGGCCAGAGCGTGCAACCAGCCTGCAAAATCTGCAGCCTCCATGCCCGCACGCAGCACCGTGTACGGATCAATAATATCTGGCGTGACATACAGTTCCGGATCAATCTCGTGCGGCCTGAGCCGGCCATTTGCGATATCCGAAATATACCGCAGCAATGCAGCCGTGAGCAGCGCATCGGCCGTGGCAATTTGCAGCGGGCTGGCGTCTTTGGCGGGCAGTTGGCGCGCCCCGACGGCATAGTCGGCTGCGCGCAAGCCTTCCTGTCCGGCATGCGCCAGCGCATGCTGCGCTAACCGGGCACTATTCTGCCAATCGCGGCCAGTCCACCATAGCGGCGCATTTTGCCGCAAAGCATAGAGCCGCCGGGCCGCATCCATGTGTGCGGGGGAAAGATCGTGCCGGACCGGAACGGCGCCGCTGATGATCGCCCCAATTTCACGCGCCACCGGATCCCCGGTTGCGGCGGCCGGCGCCGGAAAGACCAGCACCACCGCGAATAGCATAATTACATAGCGCCAGCGCAGCATCATCCCGGCAAAACCATCATTATGCTGCGCCGATCACTATCCCTGGCGTGGCAACTCACGCCGATTTGATTTCGATTTTCTTCTCGGGCTTCACGGCTTCCGGTTTTTTGGGAAGGGTTACCGTAAGAACACCGTTTTTAAAGTTCGCCTGGATTCTATCGGCGTCCACCTCATCAGGCAATGCGAAACTGCGCTCAAAGGCGCCGAAGCTGCGTTCATGCAGATAATAATCCTTTTTCTTCTCCTCTTTTTCGTCCCGCTTTTCGCCCTTGATGGTCAGACTGCCATTGATGAGTTTCACCTCGATGTTTTTCTCATCCATGCCGGGCAGTTCGGCGACAACCTCATAGGCTTCGGTTTTATCCATAATATCTACAGCCGGAGTGGCGCCCCAGCTTAGCCCGCGGCGCAGCATAGGCTCGATGTCGCCAAAGGTGCGGCGGAACGGCGAGCGCCAGAAATCCCGGTCGAAATCCTCAAACAGCCGGTCAACTTCACGGCGCAGATTTTCAATCGGACGCCACGCCGGCAAGCCGCGCCCTTCTCCCTTTCCCTCAGTATGTACGGGCAGTTTGGTTCCAGTGTCGGCCATATCCGTTTCTCCTTGTTAGAAGTGGAATGCGGCAAGCCAGGCGGCAAGCCGGGTGAAAGGTACTCGGGACGGCACATATCTGCATTGATTCAGGTCAAATCAATTTCTGGCTTATTCGATAAATTCAGCGGAAGCAGGGCAGGATTGTCCGCCGTAATTTTGCGAGATATTTTATTGCCCATAAACAGGTTTTATTCCGGTCCGCAGCCCGTGAAAAAATCCTGCGTGGTGCGGCGCAGCCTGGCGCTATTCCGCCTGTTTATAGCGGCAGGATTTTCTTTCCCGTCACCCCCCAGGGGCGGGGTGACGGGAAAGTGATTCAATCCAGACAGGAATCAGGCTACGCCGCAAATGCGCTTGGCATGGTGCCGCGAATAGCGACGAAAGTATCTGTCGTGAAACCGTTAAAGCTGCTTTGCAGGGCGTTGGAATAGGCGCCGACCCCGCCCACTTCGATCCAGTCGCCCTCGGTAATATCCTTGGGCAGCGCAAATTGATGCGGCACAACATCGTTCGAATCGCAGGTCGGCCCGAACAGGGTGAAGGGGCGCATTTCGTTGGATAAGGGCCCGCTCAGCCGGATTGCCTGCAAGGGCGGACGCATATCGCCATAGACGATTTCCGACAGGCTGCCAAAGATGCCTTCGTTGAGGTAAAGCTGATTGTCCTTGCGCAAATGCACCTGGGTAATCAGTGACGCCGCGTCGGCGACCATGCCGCGGCCCGGTTCACACAATAAGGGCACCTTTCCCAGAAAACCGTACTGGGCGGCGGATTCCCGGATTTGAGCAAAAAACTCCTCCAGCGGCGGGGCCTTGAGCTCTGCATCTGAAACCGGAAAGCCGCCGCCGACATTGACATATTCCGGCGTCACGCCGGCACGCTCAAGCACCCGCGCAACAATTTCAAAGGCCTTGGCATAGGCGGACGCCTTGCGGCACTGACTGCCCACGTGAAACGAAACCGCTGCTTTTGATTTTTGGGCAACCACTTCGCGCAGCAATTCCACCCCCATATCTTCATCGGCGCCGAACTTTGCGGACAAATCAAATGTGGCGACGCCGCCCGGCGTGCGCAGACGCACCTGAATGATATGTCCGGGGCCTGCCACGCTGATCAGCTTTGCCAGCTCGCTTGGATGATCCACGACAAAATCGTTCACGCCATAGACTCGAACCGCACTGTCTATGGCGGCGCGGCTTTTTACCGGATGGTTGAAATAGCAGATTGCATCGTCGAAACGCTCATCGACCAGGGCAATTTCATTGAGCGACGCCGTGTCAAAGTCCCGGATGCCCGCGCCATGCATCGCATCAAGAACAATGCCGTGCGGGTTGCATTTCACGGCATACAGCACCTTGCCCGGAAATCCGGTAAGAAAGCGACCGGCAGTCATGGCAATACGTTCGGGCCAGATACACATGACCGGATAGGATGGCCGCAATGAGGCCAGCATATCCTGAACTGAGGCAAAGCTGGGACTGATCATGGCGGCATACTCCAGACAGAAAAGGGAAACCGCTGTTTACGGTAAGCAAGCCCGGCCCGCAAGCCTTACTCTATGCCTGAACTGAAATGGCCCTGGGCGCCAAGCCGGGCCCTCCTGCATATGGACGAGGATTTGCCCGTGCAGTTTGAGAAATACAGATCCAGATTGCCATCCGGCTTCTGGTTCATCTCATAACAATTGATGGTGCCATAATCGATAACCATGGCCTGAAGACAAAGACTGTCATTCTCCACCCACCATTTGCCGTCGCCTTTCAGGCTCCGGGTGGATGTCACCAGCTTGTGAAAGGTTTTGTAGTGAAAATAGGTCAGCGCCACCCGCATGGTGCCATCGGGGAACAGGTTCAGTTTCACATTCATCAGGCGGTTGCCGGACGGTATATCCAGCCGCCCCGCCAGCAGGTTAAGCGTGCGCCCGGCAGCGGAGGAAGAAATTTGCGCGCCGCTTAATGCATTGCCGGCGCGATTGCGTTTGGATGCTTCGGCATCCCCCCCCTCGCCGCCGCTGCGTTTTTTTGCCGCGGCTTCGGCAGCGGCAGCGGCGGCGGCCTTGGCCGCCTCCGCCTTTTCCTTCGCTACAATATCCTCAGCAGGCGCAACCGGTATGGCGGTTTCCTCTTCGACCAGAGGAACTTCTATCTGTTCCTCTTCCAGCGTTTCGGGCAGGACTTCCTGAATATCCATTTCGGCCCCGGTGATTTCCGCCAATGGGGCGTCATCATCCCCGCGGGACAGTTCAAACACCAGATCCTGGCCGCCGCCCAGCCCAAGCACGCCACTATCCTGGGACGCGAACATCGCCGTCCCCTGCATGGCGAACCAGACAAACCACAGAACATGCAGCAAAAAGGAAATCAGTATGAACAGCGCCAGATGCCGGTGTCCCGGATTCAGCATGCCGCGGGAAGGGTTCACTTCCCCTGCTCCGTCAATATGATGATCTCTTCGACCTGAATCTCCCGCATCTTTTCCATCAGATCAATCAGCGTTTCGGCATTCGCATTCCTGTCAGCCCTGATCTGAACCGAGCGATGCCCCTCCTTCAGAAAAAAACTGCGCAGCATGAAGGGGGCGAACTGCGCCTCGATTACCTGGTCGAACATATAAACAAAGCCATCCGCCCCGACATACATCGTCACCGCCTCGGCGGGTTTGGTTTCGTCAATCGACCCTTCGGGCAGTTCAACTTTTACAGGTTCCGCCGTCTGCATCGTGCCGGTGATCAAAAAGAATGTGATCAGCAGGAAAACCACATTGATAAGCGGCACCAGATATTCATATTCGCGCTTTGGCCGCTCCGGGCCAAAATCAATCATTCGCCGCCCCCATCGGTTGCGGGGGCTAAAATGGCTTCGGCATCCTTCAGTTTTTTCAAGGCGATATTTTTCAGGCCGCTGCTGCGCGCGGCTTCAATCGCGTAAATCAGCGCCTGATTTTTTGCGCCCGGCTCAACCACGATCATCAGGGTGACCTCGGCGGCCTTCAGTTTCAGCTGCTGCATTTCAGCCTTGAGCGCCTCCAGCGGAACCGTGCGCCCATCAATCTGAATGGAATTATCCGGCCGGATATAAACCGGCGTCAGGGTGAAATCCTTTTCGGCTGATTTACGTTCACCCGCCGGGGTCGTAAAACGCAAAACCTGCGTTGTGCCAAATGTATTGATCAGCATAAAGAAGATCAAAAGCAGGAACACAACGTCAATCATGGACGTCATGCTCATTTTCCGGGAACGGCGCAGCGGCTGGTCAAGAATGCTCATGGCTGCCGGGCCCCGCTTATTGGGCAGCCTGGGCGGGTGCAGCGCCGCCTGCGGCCGCGCGCTTTTCCGCGACATTCAGCGCATATACCAGGCGCGCCGAAATATCGCGCATTTCCTGACGGTACTGATCCAGCCGGTTTTCCAGCAGATTAAGAACCGTTACAACGGGAATGGCCACCATCAAGCCCACCTCGGTGGTCAGCAGCGCTTCCCAGATCCCGCCTGCCAGAATGGAGGGGTCTACCTTGCTGCCTGCCACTTCCAATTGCTGAAAAGCGGTGATCATGCCCATCACGGTACCCAGCAGACCCAATAGCGGCGCAACATTGCCGATCACTTCCAGCCAGCGAAAATAGGATTGCATGGCTGTAAGCTCATTTCCGCCCACGCGCCCAAGCTCTTCTTCAATTTCAGCACCCCGGCGCTGGTCGCGCCAGCTGGCGGTAAGTCCCGCTTCCATTAAGCGCGCCAGGGGGCCCTTCTGCTTCAACACGGCATTATGTGCGGCCGCGAAATCCCCCGTCCTGATTAGCTCCATCACCGGATCAATCACTTTGGCGCGCGCACGGGAATTGGAATAAACGCCGGCAAGATAAAACTGTACAATTTTGATAATGATAACCGCCAGCGCCACAACCGAAATTAACAGAAGTACGGCGACGATTGGGCCGCCTCGAAGAATAAGGGGCGCAATCACGCCATTATAAGTTTCAACCAACGCCGCCAGCATGGCACTCCTCCCACCTCAGAAATTACAAGCCGCTACGGAAATACCAGCTAGCTATTTTATTCTATGAACTTGACCATATCCCGGCAATGGGCGCAATGGACAAAACTGGCCACACCGGAGCGCTCTGATCAGGCCAAAGCGCAATAGCCGCCGCGGTGGAACACCAGCGGTTTACCCGCCGCTTCAGGCGCGTCAAATTTACGGACCAGGCCGACATAAATTATATGATCCCCCGCATCGTGGCTGGCCACCTTGTCACAATCAAAAATAGCCACCGCATCAGCGATAATCGGACTTCCGGTCTCCCATGTGGTATAGGCGACGCCATCCATATAGGGCTGGCCTTTTTTTTGCGAAACGGCCGGACAATTCCTGATGGCTGGCAGCCAGCACATTGATGGCGAAATGCTTCGCCGACTCGAATATGGCCAGGCGGTCGGACCCCTTGTCGATGCACCAAAGCACCAGCGGCGGGTCCAGCGACACGGAACTGAACGAGTTTGCGGTCATGCCGATGACCTTGCCATCCGCGCCCCTGGTGGTGACAAGGGTTACGCCGGTCACAAAATTGCCGAATGCGTTGCGCAGGGCGCGGGTGTCCACAGTCATCTTTACTAGTCCCCTTTATTTTATGATGAATGATTGATTAATTTATAGGGGCTTATGTGAGGCTGGCGCAATGCCAATATGGTTCTGGCCGGGCTTTGCGCTGCAAACCCGATATTAACCCCCCCGCCCTAGACTGCCCGCACACAATGGCTGGTAATAGCAGGCGGAAATGGCGCAAGGCAAAAACAGCGAAGCTCCAACAATTATAATCAAGAAGATTAAGAAAATTCAGGGCGGCCATCATGGCGGCGCCTGGAAGGTCGCCTATGCCGATTTCGTGACCGCCATGATGGCATTTTTTCTTATGCTCTGGCTGCTCAGTTCCACCTCCAAGGAACAGAAGGAGGGTATTTCCGAATATTTCAGCGTCACCATGGCCAGTTCCGCATCGGGCGGCGGCGAAGGCATGATGGGCGGCCAAAGCATCAGCAAGGATGATAGCGTTGCCGATGGCACACCCAGCGTTACACTGGAACTGGCCCCGCCCGCGCCACCCCCGGCCAATGAAAGCGAAAATGAAAACGAGGCCCCCCAGCCCGCGTCCGGCGCCGTATCGGCTACATTAAGCACGGCTCCGGATGCGGTTGCCGCCGTCGGCGCCGGTCAAGACACTGCCGGTAAGGGGGGCGCCCATGAACTCATGACCAGTCTTTCCACAGACCGCACCTCAGCCAAGCCGACGGAAGAAGCCCTCAACAAGGCTATTGCCGACCGGGAAATGAAAATATTCGAAAAAGCGGAAAAAGAACTGAAGCAGGCCATCAATGATATTCCGGAACTGGCGCAGCTTGCTGGGCAGCTGATTATTGATCACACGGCCGAGGGCATGCGTATTCAGCTTGTGGATGAAGCTGACAGGCCGATGTTCAAGGAGGGTTCTTCCGATCCCTATGCCCGTACCCGCGTCATGTTCAAGGAAATAGCCAAGGTCATCAACAAGCTCCCCAACAGGATTGCAATATCGGGGCACACCGACGCCAGCGCCTTTCAGGGTGAGGATGGGTATGGCAATTGGGAATTATCCATGGACAGGGCCATGCTAAGCCGGCGGATGCTGCAACAAACAGGCGTTCCCGACACACGGTTTTCCGAAGTGACGGGCAGGGCCAGCACCGATCCGCTGTTTCCTGATGATCCCTTTCTTTCCGGCAACCGGCGCATATCCATCACGCTAATGCGCGAAGCCCCGGTGCTGCCCCCCAGGTCGCTGGGCGTAGATTAACCGGCGGGATGGCCTCCCGGCGGCGGAATGCTGTCCGACAATTCCGGCGCGAGATGCTGCGTCAAACGGCGTATGATGGTGATGAGCTGTAGAATTTCCTGTTCTCGCAAAGCATCAATTTTATTGTGCAGCAGCTCTATTTCCAGTTCCGCCTTTACGTTCACGCGATAATCATGCTCGGCATTGCGGCGGTCAATTTCCGCCTGCCGGTTCTGGCTCATCATGATGATGGGCGCGGCATAGGCTGCCTGTGTGGACAGCAGCAAATTCAGCAGGATAAAGGGATAGGGATCCCACCGGAAAAAAAAACCGGCAAGATTAAGCGCAATCCACAGCGCCAGCAGCACCGACTGAATTATGATAAATCGCCAGGAGCCAACGATTGTGGCGACCATATCGGCGATCCTGGCGCCGCGCGTCGGGGCATGTTTGGGTGCGTGGCGCGCCGGTCTCTGCGCCCGCAATTCACGCAGGTGCTTGCGGTCTTCCGGACTGAGATGCACCCGTTCATTGAGACCATTCGTCATGTCGTGCGCCTATCTGCGTTCAATATACCACGACGCTGCGGATGGATTCTCCGCTATGCATCAGATCGAATGCGCGGTTGATATCCGTAAGCGGCATTTTATGGGTAATCAGATCATCAATATTGATCTTACCCTGCATATACCAGTCCACGATTTTGGGCACATCGGTGCGCCCCCTTGCACCGCCAAACGCCGTGCCGCGCCATACGCGCCCGGTGACAAGCTGGAAAGGACGTGTACGGATTTCCTGACCCGCACCGGCCACGCCAATTATTATCGCCTCGCCCCAGCCCTTGTGGCAGCATTCCAGCGCCTGGCGCATGACATCGACATTGCCGATGCATTCAAAACTGTAATCGGCGCCGCCGCCGGTCAGCGACACCAGATAGGGAACCAGATCGCCGCCCACTTCTTTTGGGTTGACGAAATGCGTCATACCAAAACGTTCCGCCTGGGCGCGCCGCGCCGGGTTGACATCCACGCCCACGATCTGCGACGCGCCAACCAGCCGCGCCCCCTGAATGACATTCAGTCCAATACCGCCAAGCCCGAATACGACAACTTTTGATCCCGGCTCCACCTTCGCCGTATTGATTACCGCGCCAATGCCGGTCGTGACACCACAGCCGATATAGCAGATCGTCTCGAACGGCGCGTCCTCGCGCACCTTCGCCAGCGCAATTTCCGGCAGCACCGAAAAATTGGCGAAAGTCGAGCAGCCCATATAATGCAGCACCGGCTTGCCCTTATAGGTGAACCGGCCTGTGCCGTCGGGCATCACGCCGCGCCCCTGTGTTTCGCGGATCGCCTGACACAGATTGGTTTTGGGATTCAGGCAATATTCGCACTGCCTGCATTCCGGCGTGTACAGAGGAATGACATGATCGCCTTTTTTCAGCGATTTCACGCCGGCCCCCACCTCGACGACGATACCCGCCCCTTCATGGCCCAGAATGGCCGGAAACACGCCTTCGGGATCATCCCCGGACAGCGTAAAGGCATCGGTGTGGCAGATTCCGGTTGCCTTGAGTTCAATCATCACTTCGCCTTCTTTGGGGCCGTCCAGCTGAACGGTGACAATCTCCAGCGGCTTGCCGGCCTCAAAGGCAACAGCGGCGCGAACATCCATAGGTATTTCTCCCTAAATTAAATCCTGAAGCCGGCTATAAAGTGTCGCCAATAACAGCAATGGCATACGCAATATCGGCCCGCCTGGAAAAGAACGGTGCGGAATCCGGGAGAAAATGTCGAGTTTTTCCATATCACCCCGAATTGCGTCCGCAATAATTTTTCCGGCAAGACCTGTCAGCGCCACACCCTGCCCGGAAAATCCCTGCGCATAATAGACATTTCCCGGCATGCGGCCAATATCCGGCAGTCGATTGCGCGAAATATCGACTAATCCCCCCCAGGCATGCGTGATCGCCACATCATGCAATTCAGGAAATGTCGTCCGCATGCGCTGCGCCATCCTGCGCGCCATTCCGACTGGCGGCATTGTCGTGTAGCTGACCCGGCCCCCAAATAACAGGCGCCAGTCGTCGGACAGACGAAAATAATCCAGGACAAAATTAGTGTCCGAGACGCAGGCGTTTTGCGGCAGCAGCCGCAGCGCCCTCTCGCGCCCCAGTGGCTGTGTCGCCACAATATAGGTTCCAACCGGCATGATGCGCGATTGCAAATGCGTTTCCAGCGCGCCGATATAGGCGTTGCAGCACAATATTAGATGGCTGGCGCGCACCTCGCCC
>Ga0209894_1000112_pt1 | contig 14792 bp, 18 predicted proteins | sample GWRWT4_2Sept14_2_FD_187191 | JGI IMG/M metagenome (GOLD analysis project Ga0209894, IMG submission 187191) | Sand microcosm microbial communities from a hyporheic zone in Columbia River, Washington, USA - GW-RW T4_23-Sept-14 (SPAdes) (version 2) ... | reverse complement strand
GCGAGGGCTGCAACCGGGTGCGGGTGACGGCAACTGGCCAGCTCTATCCCTGCCTGGGTGGGGGCGAGCGGGTCGATCTGCGCGCTGCGCTGCGCTCCGAGGATCCCGATAGCGCGCTGTCGGAGGCTCTGGATGTGGCGATGAAGATCAAGCCGCTGCGCCATAACTTCCGGATCGACGAGCATGGCCAGGCCCCGGCCCTGCCGCGCCACATGTCGATGACCGGAGGCTGACATGGCGAAACTGGTGTTTCTGGGGCGGCTGGCTGATCTGGCCGGTGTGCCTGAGCGCGCGGTTGAACCTGGCCCGCTCGAGACGATTCTGACCGGCCTGCCGGTTGAGCTGGCTGTCGCCCTGCTCGACGAGAAGGTGCGGATCGCCCGCAATGGCGAGCTGCTGATCAATCCAGGCGGCATCACCGTCGCCGCTGGCGAGGAGATCGCCTTCCTGCCGCCGGTCAGCGGAGGCTGAGCTATGCTCGACGTCCGCCTGCTGACCGAGCCATTCGACCCCAATGCCGAGATCGACCGATTCGCCTGGCAGATCGACAATACCGGCGGCGTGGCAACGTTCGTTGGGAAGGTCCGCAGTGGCGGCGGGGTCGAAGCGCTCGAGCTCTCGCATTACGAGCCGCTCACCCTGCCAGGAATGCGAGGGCTGGTTGAAGCGACGGCAGCGCGTTTCCAGATCCAGGGGCTGTTGATGCTCCACCGGGTCGGGAAGCTTTATCCGGGGGAAACCATTGTCTGCGTATCGGCCGCGGCTGAGCATCGCCGCGCCGCGATCGAGGCGGTCGACTTCGCGATGGATCACCTCAAAAGCGATTCGTGGTTCTGGAAGCGCGAGCTGCGCAGGGGCGTCTGGAACTGGATCGAGCCGCGCGACCAGGATCACGCCGATCTGAGGCGTTGGGACTAGCTAGGGCGCCAGCTGCCGCTGCAGTTCGGTAATGACCTTGTCCTGGGCCGCGACCAACGCACTGGCCGCATCGCGCGCGGCCTTGGCTTCGCTCGCTGGTTCGCCCTCGATTCGGCTGGCCGCATAGATCGCGTCGATATCGGCCAGCGCGACCATGGCTTCGCTGCGCGCGGAATCGAGATCAGTGAGGGTGACCATCGCGACCGACCAGGCGTCGCTCGCCCTGGCAGCGCCGCCCGCGGCGGCAATCGTGCGGCGGACGGCGCCTTCGCGGGCCTGGAACCTGGCATCGGCCGCGCGGACCCGGTCAAGCAGCGAATCGAGCTGGCGCGCTACGGCCGGATCAACCGGGGCCGGGGCTGGCGGCGGGGGCGGCGGGGTGAGCGTTCCCGTTACCCGCTCGATCGGGCGGCGCGCCAGCGAGGCGTATTCGCCCGGCGTCGAGGCGCAGGCGCCCAGCAGGATTAAGGGGATCAGGCTGACAAGGACGCGATTCATCGCTAACGCCATAGCACGCCCCACAAGGCGCGCCAGCGCGCAAGATTCCTTGGGCCGGTTGGTTGACAGCGCGGGGACCTTGGACTAGTGGCCCACCTTCTTGTGGCCCCCCGCACCCGCGGGGCGGTTGCTATGCTTTATATACGGAATAGGTCACATGTTCGCTGTAGTGCGCACTGGCGGCAAGCAATACCGGGTTGCCGCCGGAGACAAGATCGCGGTTGAGAAGCTGGCTGGTGAAGCCGGTGAAACCATCACCCTTGGTGATGTCCTGCTGGCTGGTGACGGCGGCGAAGTGAAGGATGCCGCTGGCGTCGTCGTTTCGGCCGAAATCATCGCCCAGGCGAAGAGCGAGAAGGTGATCGTTTTCAAGAAGCGTCGCCGCCACAACTATCGCCGCAAGAACGGCCACCGTCAGCAGATGACCCTGCTGCGCATCGTCTCGGTCGGCGGCGAAGCCCCGGCGAAGAAGGCTGCCAAGAAGGCCGCCCCCAAGGCCGAAGCGGCCGCTGAATAAGAATCCGGAGTAGTTCGAGATGGCACACAAGAAAGCAGGCGGTTCGTCGCGTAACGGTCGTGATTCGGCCGGCCGTCGCCTTGGCGTGAAGAAGTTCGGCGGTCAGGAAGTGATCGGCGGCAATATCATCATTCGTCAGCGCGGCACCCGCGTGTACCCAGGCGCCAATGTCGGCATGGGCAAGGATCACACCCTGTTCGCGCTGACCGAAGGCCGCGTGCGATTCCACGATGGCAAGCTCGGCCGCAAGTACGTGTCGGTAGATATGGCCGTCGCCGCCGAATAATCGGACAGTCGATCACGGGCTGTCCTGACGGGCAGCCCCGCCGAAGCCAAGCTTCGGCCGAATGAGGGAGAGGGGCCCGCCCGTCTCCCTCTTTTCATTTCTCCCTCTGCCGAGCGAACCGGGAAAACACCCGGACGCAAATGTAATCGCTCCGTCATCGAGTGGCTCTAGGGCCGTCGCAGCGGGGCCGGACGAGTGGAGAGTTTACGATGTTCATGCGCAGCGAACGGCTGTTCCTGCGGCCGGGCTGGCCGGAGGACTGGGAAGAACTGCTCAGCCGCGTGGCTGATGAGGCGGTCGTGAAGAACCTCGCCAAGGTGCCCTGGCCCTATACGGACGAGGACGCGCAGTGGTTCGCCAGCCAGCCGCAGGACCAGCGCCTGCCGCACTTCTTCATTACCTTGCCGACCAGCGCCGAGCCTGCGCGGCTGATCGGCTGCATTGGTCTCGCCCAGGATGGCGATGCGGTGGAGCTGGGCTATTGGCTCGGCCGCGAGCACTGGGGCAAGGGCTATGCCAGCGAAGCCGCGCGCGCCGTGATCAGCGTCGCGCGGGTGCTGGGGCACAAGCGCCTGGTGGCCGGCCATTTCATCGACAACCCGGCTTCGGGCCGCGTGCTGCGCAAAGCGGGCTTCCGGCCAACCGGCCAGATCCGCCAGCGCTATAGCATCGCACGGGGCGCGGAAGTGGCATCGATCGAGCACGAGCTCGATCTGGCGGAGCCATGCCGCTGCGATGATGACCCTTCGCTGATGCGGGCGGCCTGAGGCAGGCAGGCAAGAAAAAGCCTCCCCAGGTCAGACCCGGGGAGGCTTCTTCGCTTGAGCGCTACCGTTTAGGCGAGGACCGCATCCTTGAATTCGCTGTCGTGCTTGCCGATCAGCGCGCGGTCATCGTGGTTCCAGGGGTGGAAGCCCGGCATGAAATAGCTGAGCCAGGCCGGGAAGATCCGGCGCAGCACGCCCGGGGTGCCGACCAGGTACCAGGCCAGCTTGGCCTTGACCTTCCAGCCGCTGAGGCCGTCCTGCTTGAGCAGTTCGAGCGTATCCTGCCAGCGGTTGCGGATGAAGTTGGTGGTGACGATCAGCATCATCAGGCTCTTCACCTTCCACCGCTTGTAGCGGGTCCAGTCCTTCGTGGCGTGGAGCCAGGTGTCATAGGCGACGCCCTTGTGCTCGATCTCTTCGATCGCGTGCCAGCGCCACATCGCGGCGGTTTCCGGCTCGGCCCCGGCGAAGTGCTGCGGGTTGGCGAGGAATTCCTGCGCCATCATCGCAGTATAGTGTTCCAGCGCCATGGTGACGGCGAGGTTGAGGATCGCCGGACGGTCCTTGGTCAGTTCCAGGTTTTCGGCCACGCGGCGGTCGATCGCGTCAAGGTGATAGCCCGCATCCACAGCAGCGCGGTTGAAGGCGATGTGTTCGCGAGTGTGGTTGATCTCTTGCTTCACGAAGGCGCGGATCTCGGCTTCCAGCTTTGGGCCGGCGCCTTCACGGTGGGCCTTTACGGCTTCGATGAAGAAAGCCTCGCCGCGCGGGAAGGTAGCCGAGAGGGCATTATGCCAGCCCGTCGCGATCGGATCATTGTTCAGCCACCAGCGGCCGGGCTTCTTGTCACGGCCAAAGCGCTGGTCGCGCACGGTGATGGTGAGATCGGCGGGGGTAGGACCGGCCTTGCTGTTCGCGGCGGCGGGTTCTACGTCGAGCGGGAACTTGGTGGGAGCGTTCATGCTGCCCAATTAGGATTAACTGACACTCATGTCAATAAGGAAACGTCTAAGCCAGGAAGAAAGCCGCACCGTGGCGCTGGAAGCCGCGCGTGCGTTGTTGATCGAGCTTGGCCCGCAAGCCGTGACGCTGAAGGCCGTGGCGGCGCGAATCGGTCGGACTCACGCCAACCTGCTCCACCACTTCGGCTCGGCCGCCGGTCTGCAAAAGGCGCTGGCCGAACACCTGGCGATCACGATCTGCGCCACGATCGAGGAAGCCGTGCTGGCCAGCCGCAAGGGTGAGGGCAGCCCGCGCGACGTGGTCGACCTGACCTTTGACGCTTTCGACAAGGAAGGCGGCGGCGCGCTCGCCACCTGGATGCTGATGAACGGCAACGAAGATGCGCTCGATCCGCTGCTCGAAGTGATTCACGAGCTGGTCGATGATCTGGGCGAGCACGAAGGCGGCAAGATGCACGATGTTACCCACGCGCTGTGCCTGATGGCGCTGGGTGACGCGCTGATGGGCGGGCCGCTGGCGCATTCGCTTGGCCTGAAGCGCACGGCGGCGCGTGATATTGCCGAGAAGATGCTGATCGACGGCGCGGTCGCAGCCGGTATCGTGGTGCCGAGTCAGCCTTCCAGCTGAAGCCAACTGGGCAGGCGCTCGGCCGGAATATCCTCAACCCGGCGGTGGTCGACTGCCAGCCCCAGCTCGGGATAGGCCGCGCGTTGCCGTGCCGGATCGCTTTCTTCCAGGGGCACCACGATGAGCCGGCGGTTGACCTTCTGCCGCCAGTTCATCCTGGCCGTGTTCTCCTGCCCGACGTAACAGCCCTTGGTGAAGGATACGCCGTTCAGTTCGGCGGCATTGCATTCAAGCCAGAGCAGATCGGCCATTTCGGCGTGGCCTTCGGTCACGCCCAACGAGAGCCGATGGGCGCGCCATTGGGCCGAGGCGTCCTCGCTGGCACGTTCGGCAATCCAGCGCTGGCCCAGTGCGGGCAGGCGCGGATCGGGCGAGGGGCCTGCGCCCGCTTGCCAGTGCACCCCGAGCGCCGGATCGAGCGCGATTCCGATCTTGCGGCGCAGGCGGTAGATCGACAGGCGCTTGGCCAGCGCTTCGGCCTGGTCGGCCTCGCAACCGATCAACAGGTCATCGCCGTCAGCCCAGACCACAAAGTCGAACAGCACCTTGCCCTGCGGCGTCAGCAGCGCGGCCCAGACTGGCAGCGGGCCCGACACTTCGTTGGTCACCAGGCCATTCAGGAACCCGCGCAAGTCCTCACCCGGTTCGGTGGCGCTAAGGCGGATCACGGCGCGGTCGGTGAGGAGGGTTGCAGTCATGCGTGACAGATAGGGCGGCGCTTGCCTAAGGGAAAGGGATGACCGACGTACCGAATCGCCTGACCATCCGCCGCCCTGACGATTGGCATGTCCACCTGCGTGATGGCGCGGTGCTGGAAGGGGTGGCCAAGCACACCGCGCACCAGTTTGCCCGGGCGATCGTGATGCCCAACTTGTCGCCGCCGGTCACCACGGTCGAGGCGGCAGCGGCCTACCGGAATCGGATCGTTGCGGCCGCTGGCCCGGGCTTCACCCCACTGATAACCGCCTATCTGACGGACACGATCGAGGCGGGTGAAATCGAGCGCGGGTTCGGCGAGGGCGTGTTTGCCGCCGCCAAGCTCTATCCTGCCCATGCCACAACCGGATCGGCCCACGGGGTGACCGATGTCGCCAATATCCGCCCGGTGCTGGAGCGGATGGAGGCGATCGGCATGCCGCTGCTGATCCACGGCGAAGTGACCGATGCCCATGTCGACATCTTCGACCGCGAGGCGGTGTTTATCGAACGCACCCTGTCCGGTCTGGTCCGCGATCTACCGGGGCTGAAAGTGGTGTTTGAGCACATCACCACCGCCGACGCCGTTGCCTTTGTGGAGAGCGCCGGGCCCAACGTGGCGGCGACGATCACCCCGCAGCACCTGCACATCAACCGTAACGCGATGTTCACCGGCGGGATTCGCCCGCACATGTACTGCCTGCCGGTCGCCAAGCGCGAGGTGCACCGCCTGGCGCTGCGCAAGGGCGCAACCTCGGGCAGTGCCAAGTTCTTCCTGGGTACCGATAGTGCCCCGCACGCGGTTGGGGCCAAGGAAGCGGCCTGCGGCTGTGCGGGCATTTTCAACGCCCCCTATGCGCTGGAAAGCTATTTGGCCGTGTTTGAGGAAGAAGGCGCGATCGACAAGTTCGAGGGCTTTGCCAGCGAGCATGGGCCGCGCTTCTATGGTCTGCCGCTCAACGAGGGCACCGTAACGCTGGAACGGAGCGGAACCCAGGTGCCCGAGCTGATCGATGCCAACGGCACCCCGATCGTGCCGTTCCACGCCGGGGAGACGCTGGCCTGGCGCTACCTGGGCTAGGCCTTCCGGCTCCGCGCCAGCAGGTCGACGATAAACAGGGCGATCGCCGCCCAGATCAGCGCGAAGCTGGCGAGCTGGGCCGTGCCCAGCGGCTTGCCGAAGAAGAACAGCCCGACCAGGAAGACCATCGAAGGTGAAAGGAACTGGATCATCCCCATGGCCGAATAGGTCAGCCGCTGCGCCGCCATGGCGAACAGCACCAGCGGCGCGGCGGTGACCACGCCAGAGAGGACGATCAGCCCGGCATCTTGCCAGGACCACAGCACCGCGCTCCCCGCTGGACCTTGCGCATAGCACCCGGCGATGGCCAGCGCGGGCAGGAACAGCACGATCACCTCGACCGTCAGCCCGGTCAGCGCCCCCACCGGGGCAAGCTTCCGGACGAAGCCATAGGCGGTCCACGACAGCGCCAGGATCACGCTGATGCCGAGCGAGGCGAGCGCTTCCCAGGCCAGCAGCAGCACGCCCAGGCTCGAGATGGCGACGGCCAGCCATTGCCGCCGGGTCAGCTTTTCGTTCAGGAACAGGGTTCCGGCTGCAACGCTCAATAAGGGTGTGACGTAATAGCCGATCGAGGCGGCATAGACCTCGCCCGCCTGGATCGCGGCGACATAGACCAGCCAATTGGTGCCGATCAGGACCGAGGAGGCGAGCAGCATCCAACGCGTCTTCGGCGTAGCAAAGGCAGCCTTCACCTCGCCCAGCTGCCCGCGCCAGGCCAGGATCGCCAGACACAGCGGCAACGAGGAAATAACCCGCCAGCCGACAAATTCGACCGCCGGGATGTGGGCAACCAGCCACAGGTAAAGCGGCAGCAAGCCCCAGATCAGGTGGGCCCCCAGGGCCAGCGGCAGGCCGCCAGAGTGGTGCGGGGGCGGGGGCGAATGCATGGTGGGCGGGTTAGACCCGGCGTCCCGCTCCGGCAAGCGCGCAAGACCCTGTGAAAATAATTCCGTTCCTGACAGCCCGGTTGCCGCTCGTTCAGTTTCGAGGGCGTAAAGCTGAACGCAACGGATCAAGGAGATGACCATGCCGAAGACCTTCAAGAGCGCTGCCCTGGCCCTGCTGGCCCCGGTTATGGTGCTGACTGCCAGCCCGGCGCTGGCCGACCCCGACTACTATCGCGGCCACAACGGCTGGCACAACAGTGAGCGCAAGCGCGACCGCTGGGAAGAGCGCCGCGGTGAGCGCTATCGCGATGGTTATCGCGGCGAGTACCGGGGCGACTATCGCACCGATTACCGCAACAACGACTACCGCAACGACTACCGCAATGATTCCCGCAACAACGGCTACTACGGTGAGCCGGTCTACAACAACGCCCGCACCTGGCGCGGCGACGATGGCCGCACTTACTGCCGCCGCAGCGACGGCACGACCGGTCTGATCGTCGGCGGTGTCGCCGGGGCGCTGATCGGCCGCGAAGTGGCCGGCCGCCGCGGTGACCGCACCGTCGGGGCGATCCTGGGTGCCGCTGGTGGTGCGCTGCTCGGCCGGGCGATCGACAAGAACGCCAGCAACGACGGCTACCGTTGCCGCTAAAGTGACCTTAACCATCGCGCGGGTATCGCCACCCGCGCGATGGACCGTTTCCTGCCCTTGCTGGCCATAAGCCTGCTGACCGCCTGCGGCGATGCCGCCGTGCCGGGGACGACCCCCTTGCGCGATCCCGCCATCATGGGCGCGCTCTCCGAACCGCTGCTGAGCGACCCCGACATGGTCGGCGCCAGCCGCAACGCGACGGTGCTCGCGGGCGGTGGTCCGGCCGAAGGCGGCGTCCCGCTGTTCGGTCCCGATGACAAGGAAGCAACCCGCGCCCGCGACGAGGCGGCCCGCCTACTCGGCGGCGCGATCGCGCCCGCACCGCGCGCTGACGGTGGGGCCGAAATATCCCTGGTCAGCCAGGCCCTGACCGCCGCCAGCGTCGCGGCGGCACTGCCTTTTGCGGCAAAGTGCGCGTCCTCGCTCGGCTATTCGTTTGGCTGGGCAGCGAAGCTGCCTGCCGCCGTGCCAGTCTATCCGCGCGCTCACACACAGGAAGCAGGGGGCAGCGATGCCGCCGGGTGCAAGCTGCGCGTGGTCAACTTCCGCACCCCCGTGGCAGTTGGCGATGTGATCGATTTCTATCACGCCAGCGCCGCCCGCGCCGGGCTGGTCCCGCAGGTGTCAAAGGCCGGCAAGGACAAGGTCGTCAGCGGGGGAAAGGGCGCCCTGTCCTTCGCGGTTCACGCTCGCCGCATGGCTGATGGCATGACCGAGGTCGACCTGGTCACCCAGGGCTGATCAGCCCTCGCGCAGGCCCACGCCGATCATTGCGCGCGGCTGTTCCATCTCGGTCGAGGCGACCGGATAGGCGCAATAATCTGCTGCGTAGTAGGCGCTCGGGCGGTGGTTGCCCGACAGGCCGACGCCGCCAAACGGCGCGGCTGAGCTGGCGCCATTGGTCGGGCGGTTCCAGTTGATCACCCCGGCGCGGACATTGGCCCAGAACCGGTTGTATTCCTGCGGTGTCCCTCCGATCAGCGAGGCGGAGAGGCCGAAGCGGGTGTTGTTGGCCTCGGCAATAGCCTCATCGAGGTCGCTCGCCTGGCTGACCTGCAGCAGCGGGCCAAACAGTTCGACGTCGGGCCTTTCTTTCACATTGCTGACATCGATGATCGCAGGGCTGAGGAACGGCAGGTCGTCGCGCGGACGGATCAGGTGCTTGATCGCCTTGCCGCCGTGGCTCAGCAGGTAGAGGAAGCTTTCGGTCAGGCCATCGGCAGCCTGGTTGTCGATCACCGGTCCCATGAACGGCGCGGGCTCGTCAAACGGCGCGCCGATGATGATCCGGTCGGCCAGCCGCTTCACTTCGGCCATCAGCGGCTCATACATCGAGGTCTTGATGATCAGCCGCCGCGCCGCAGTGCAGCGCTGCCCGGCCGAGGTAAAGGCCGATTGCACGACCAGCGCCGCAGCATCGGTGATCTTGGGCGTGTCCCACACTACCAGCGGGTTGTTGCCACCCATTTCGAGCGCCAGGATTTTGTCGGGCCGGGTCGCCAGCTTGCGGTTGATCGCGATGCCGGTGTGGGCGGAGCCGGTGAACAGCACGCCATCAATGCCGTCATGCGCGACCAACGCCTGTCCTTCCGCGGGACCGCCGATCAGCAACTGGACGACAGCGGCGGAAATCCCGGCGCGGTGGAAGCATTGGACCAACAGTTCGGCAGTGGCCGGGGTCTTCTCGCTCGGCTTGAAGACAATCGCATTGCCCGCAATCAGCGCCGGCACGATGTGGCCGTTGGGCAGATGGGCGGGGAAATTATAAGGCCCCAGCACGGCCATCACGCCATGCGGCTTGTGACGCAGCGCGGCAGTGCCCTGCATTGCATTGTCGAGCTTGCGCTGGGCCGTCCGCTCGGCATAGGCGCGGATCGAAATCTCGACCTTGTTGACCACGCTTTCGACTTCCGTGCGGGCTTCCCACATCGGCTTGCCGGTTTCGCGCGCGATCATCGTCGCCAGCTTTTCGGAATCCTTGCGCACTTCGTTGGCAAAGCGGCGGACCATTTCCATCCGGGTCGAGAGCGGCTGAGCAGCCCAGGCCGGCCAGGCGCGCCGCGCGCGGCCGACGATGTCGTCGACATTGCCGTGCTTGCCGCGCCAAAGCTCTGCTCCGGTCGCCGGTTCATAAGAAATGAGTTCTGCTGTGCTCACGCTACCACCCCAACCGGCCTGCGACGTGCCGGTGCAGGCGCCTTAGCCGAGCGGCGGCAGTCTGAAAAGCCTCGGAGGGCCAACTAGGTAGTCCTACCCAGGCCATTGGCAGGTGGCGGCCCAAGTGCCGCGCCCAAGCGGCGGATCGCCGCGACCATCTCGCCCAGCGGTGCCCAGTCATCGCGCTGGTCGATCGCCGCCCAGATCGCCTCGACACTGTCCACTATCAGGCTGGGCGGCTGGTCGTCCTGCCACAGGTCATCGGCGCTCCCGACCGGTTCGAAGCCCTGCAGCGCCGCAGCAAAATCGCCCTCGGCGTGGCGGCCGAAGCGGTGGCGGTGGAAGAAGGCATCGGGCGAGAGGCCGCTCGTCCGCATCGCCTGTTCGGCCTGAGCGATCAGCGCATAGTCGGCGTCAAAACCCTGCGACTGAACGCCCAGCCGCCACAGGAACTGCCGGGCGAGCGCAGCCTGATAGAGCGGTCCGAACCGCTCCAGCGCGGCGATCAGCGGCGGAGCCTCGACCAGCAGGCGCAGCGCGACGGCGAGCTGCCCGCAGTTCCAGTGCAGCGCCTCGGGTTGGCGGCCAAAGGCATAGAGCCCGCTTTGATCAAAATAGGCGGCAGTGAAGCTGGGGTCCCAGGCCGGCAGCCAGCGCCATGGGCCATAGTCGAAACTTTCGCCCGAAATGTTCATGTTGTCAGTATTGAGCACGCCGTGGACGAAGCCGGCGGCCATCCACTCCGCCGCCAGCTGCGCCAGCCGCTCGACCACCTGATGCAGCAGCATCACCGCTGGCTCTTCGCGCCCAGGAGCATCCTCGGGCGGGGGCGGGCCGGGGAACTGCGCCAGGCAATAGTCGACCAGCGCGGCCATTTCCGCGCGGCTTTCAAGGAAGGCCAGGCGCTGGAAGGTGCCGATCCGGATATGGCCGTGGCTGAGGCGCACCATCACGGCCGAGCGCGTGGGGGAGGGTTCGTCCGACCGGTAAAGGTCCTCGCCGGTCTCGATCACCGAGAAGGTCTTGCTGGTGTTGACCCCCAGCGCCTCGAGCATCTCGGTCGCCAGAATTTCCCGCACGGCGCCTTTCAGCGTCAGGCGGCCGTCACCCTCGCGGCTCCACGGGGTCTGGCCGGAACCTTTGGTGCCCAGATCGAGCAGGCGGCCCGCACCATCGCGCATTTGCGCGAACAGGAACCCGCGTCCGTCGCCCAGGTCCGGGTTGTACACACGGAACTGGTGGCCGTGATACCGCAGCGCCAGCGGCTGGGGCAGGTTGTCCGGCAAGGCCTCAAACCGGCCGAAGTGGCGAACCCAGTCTTCGTCGGAGAGGCTCTCCAGACCGACCGCGCTGTCCCAGCGGTGGTTGCGGAACCGCAGGGTGGCCTGCGGAAAGTCTGCTGCGCGCACGGGATCGGCCAGCCAGTGGGCGAGCTGGGCAATCGGCGTATCAGCCTGATAGGGGGCGGCTTGCGGTTCGGCGCGCATCCGGCAATAGTGGCCGCTCACGCCGCGCGGCACAAGCGCTGCAAGGCGCACCGCCAAGCATTTACCGAAGGTCCGGCCACGAAATGAGCAACTTCACCGACGGCTACTGGACCAGCCGCGATGGCCTGCAGCTGCATTACCGCGACTATTCCGGGCGCGCAGACCGTCCGCCGGTGCTGTGCCTGCCCGGGCTGACCCGCAATGCCCGTGACTTCGAGGAGCTGGCCGAGCGGCTGGCGGGTAACTGGCGGGTGATTTGTGTCGATCTGCGCGGGCGCGGCGACAGTGGCTATGCCAAGGATTCGGCTACCTACAATCCGCTGCAGTATCTTGAAGACCTGGGCGAGCTGTTCGAGCAAGCCGGGCTGACCCGGGTGGTGGCGATCGGCACTTCGCTGGGCGGCCTTTTGACCATGCTGCTCGCCGTGACCGGACCAGAGCGGATTGCCGGGGCGCTGCTTAACGATGTCGGTCCCGAAGTGAACCCGGCCGGGATTGAGCGGATCCGCAATTATGTGGGCCAGGCGCGCAGCTTCCCGACCTGGATGCACGCCGCCCGCGCCCTGGCGGAATCGCAGGGGCCGACTTTCCCCGATGCCTCGATCACCGACTGGCTGGCCATGGCCAAGCGCTGCATGGTGGTGGGCAGCAACGGGCGGATCCACTTCGATTACGACATGAAGATCGCCGAACCTTTCGCCCAGGCCGACGGGGCGAGCGAGGTCGACATGTGGCCGGCCTTCCAGGCGCTGGCCGGCCAGCCGGTCGCGCTGTTGCGCGGCGCCCTGTCCGACGTGCTGACCACGGCCACCTTCAAGAAGATGGCCAAGCTGCTGCCCGAGGCCGAGGCGGTGACCGTGCCGAAGGTCGGCCATGCCCCGATGCTGAGCGAACCCGCCGCCGTGGCCGCCATCGATCAGTTGCTGGCCCGGATCGCATGAAGAAGCGCGCCCCGGCCCCGCGGCTGCGGGTGCTGCACCTCCATTCCAGCTTCGATCCCGGCGGCAAGGAAATGCGTGCCGTTCAGCTGATGAATGCCTTCGGACCGGAGGTGGCCCATGCGGTGGTCTCGGCCGTGCCGGACGCGCTGGGTGCGGCGCGGGCGATCGATCCGGCGATCCCGGTCAACTATCCGGACTTTCCGGCGCTGACCGGCAAGCCCTTTCCGCGCCGTTTACAGGGGCTGGCCAAGGCGATGCTCGGCCATGACCTCGTCCTCACTTACAACTGGGGGGCGATGGACGGGGTGCTGGCCCACACCGCCTTTGCCGAAGTCATGAAGCTGCCGCCGCTGGTCCATCACGAGGATGGCTTCAACCAAGACGAAGCCACGCGGTTGAAGTGGCATCGCAATCTCTATCGCCGGATTGCATTGTACCGGGCGCAGGGCCTGGTCGTCCCCTCGCAGCGGCTCGAGCATATTGCCCGCACCGCCTGGCAGCAGCCTGCGGCAATGGTGAAGCGCATTCCCAATGGCATTCCGGTCTTCGCCTATGGCCGCAAGCCGAAGCCCGACGCCCTGCCGCGGGTGATCAAGCATCCGGGCGAGTTGTGGCTGGGAACGCTGGCCGGGCTGCGCGCGGTCAAGAACCTGCCGCGGCTGGTGCGTGCTTTCGCGCCGCTGCCCGATCACTGGCAACTGGTGATCCTGGGCGAAGGTCCGGAGCGCGAGGCGATCCGCGCCGAAGCGGTGCGGCTGGGGGTGGGGCACCGCGTCCACCTGCCCGGCCATTTCGCCCATCCGGCCGAAGTCATGGGCCTGTTCGATCTGTTCGCGCTGTCTTCCGACAGCGAGCAGTTCCCGATCTCGGTGGTTGAGGCGATGGCTACGGGTCTGGCCATCGCGGCCCCGCGTATCGGCGATGTCGAGGCGATGGTGGCGGGGGAAAACCGCCGGTTCCTGGCCCCGGCAGGGGATGAAGTGGGGCTCGCAGCGGCGCTTGCGGACCTGGCCGACGATGCCGATCTGCGTGCCGCCGTCGGCCGCGCCAACCGCCTGAGGGCCGAGGCCGACTATGACGAGGCGAAGATGATCGCCACTTACCGCAACGTCTATGCCGGGGCGCTGGGGCGGACCAGCTTCCCCTGATTTGTCGTTCACCCGTGCTTCACGGGGGACAGCGCAGAGATCGGGCGTTGAAAAGGCCCGCTCATCGGCTAAACAGCGCGCACGTTTGACCCGAAATTCCGAGTGAAAGTCTCCGCCTTGGCCCTGCCACCGTCCGATCGCCCCGCACCTGCCAATCCTGATGACAAGGCTGCCGCCCAGCAGGACGTGTTCCTGCGCGAAGTTGACGATGCGCTGCGCGAGGATCAGCTCAAGTCGATCCTCACCCGCTATGGCAAGCCGATCGGCGGCGCGGTTGTCGCCGGGCTACTGGCACTGGCCGGTTACCTCTATTGGGACAGTTCGACCAAGCAGGCCGACGCCGAACGCAGCGAGCAGGCGATCATCGCGCTCGACAAGCTCGACGCCGGCAATGCCGCTGCGGCGCTGGCCGATCTTGAGCCGCTGACCAAGGACGGCAGCGATGGCAGCCAGGCCGCCGCGACGATGACCCGCGCCGCGATCCTGGTCGATCAGGGCAAGACCGAAGAGGCGACCAAGGCCTTTGCAGCGATTGCCGCCAATACCGGTGTTCCGCAGGCTTACCGCGATCTCGCCACGATCCGCGAAGTTTCGCTGCGCTTCGATACAATGCAGCCGCAGCAGGTGGTTGACCGGCTGAAGCCGCTGGCCGTGCCCGGCAACGCCTGGTTCGGCAGCGCGGGTGAGCTGCTGGGCATGGCCTATCTCAAAATGGGCAAGCCGGATCAGGCCGGCCCGCTGTTTGCCGCGATTGGCAAGAATACCGATGTTCCCTCCACGCTCCGCACGCGGATGCGCCAGGTGGCCGGCCAGCTCGGCTATGACGCCGGCAGCGATGACATCGCCAGCCTCGTCCCGGCGCAGCAATAAGTTCAGTCAAGGATAGTCCATGCAAGCCAAACCGATTTCCCGCCGCCTGACTGCCCCGCTGGCGCTGGTCCTGGCCGTTTCGCTGGCCGGTTGCGGCGTGTTTGGCGGCAAGGACAAGCCCAAGACGCCGACCCTGGGCAACCGAATCCCGATCCTCTCGCGCGTCGATACAGGCGCCCGGGTCGATCCGCTGCTGGCCAGCATTTCGGTGATCGTCCCGCCTGCTGCCGCCAATCCGGACTGGCCGCAGGCTGGCGGCACAGCCAGCAAGTCCTATGGCAACCTCGAACTGGC
>Ga0209894_1000111_pt1 | contig 14810 bp, 17 predicted proteins | sample GWRWT4_2Sept14_2_FD_187191 | JGI IMG/M metagenome (GOLD analysis project Ga0209894, IMG submission 187191) | Sand microcosm microbial communities from a hyporheic zone in Columbia River, Washington, USA - GW-RW T4_23-Sept-14 (SPAdes) (version 2) ... | reverse complement strand
GCAGAAATTGTTGGTCAGCGGCGTGATCAGGCCGATCCGTCCGCCGGTTTCCGCCACATCGAAATAGCGCGCCGGACCGCCGGTGCGGTGCTCGCTGGGCGTCAGGGTCCAGCGCTGCTCCAGCGCGGTCCGCACTTCGCCCAGCGAGAGATGCTGGTCGAACCGGTCTTCCTCTACCTCGCCTAGCGGCATGACCTCGATCAGGGTCAGCTCCAGCCCGCGGGCATGGGCCCATTCGATCAGCGCCGGGATCTCGTCCTCGTTGGTGCCCTTGAGCGCCACGGTGTTGAGCTTGACCTTGAGGCCCGCCGCCTGCGCCGCCGCAATCCCTTCGAGTACCTGCGGCAGGCTGTCACGCCGGGCGAGCCGGGCGAAGCCCTGCCGGTCAAGCGTATCGAGCGAGACATTCACCCGCCGCATGCCGGCCGCGAACAGGGGTTCGGCGAATTCGGCCAGCCGGGTGCCGTTGGTGGTCATGGTCAGCTCGTCGAGACCATCACCCAGCTTGCGCCCCAGCGCCTGGACCAGCTCGATCATGTCGCGCCGCACCAGCGGCTCACCGCCGGTCAGCCGCAGCTTGGTGATCCCGCGCGCGATGAAGCCCAGCGCCAGCTTGTGCAGCTCTTCCAGGCTCAGCACGTCCTTGCGCGGCAGGAAGGTCTGGCGTTCGGGCATGCAATAGGCGCAGCGCAAATCGCAGCGGTCTGTTACCGAGAGGCGCAGGTAGGAAATCCGGCGCTGGAACTGATCAACCAGGGTCATAAGCGAGATGCTATCACCGCCCCGGCCCCTTCGTCATCTAGCGAAATCAACTGGCCGGTGAGGCCCGGTGCACGGGCGAGATATTCTGCCGCCGCAGCGATTGATGCCTCGCTGCCGCCAGTAACCGCGTTGACGCGCAGCGGCGCCTTGGCCCGGGCCAGCATCTGCACGGCCGCCAGCCGCCAGCCGCGATGGGTGTGATCAGCGGCGGGGAAGACCAGCAGCACGTCAGTGGCAGCCGCGCGAATTCCTGCAACCTGTTCGCTGTGAAACGCGGCCGCAGCCTCCAGCGGATCGTCCGGCAGGCCTGCGATCCGCACCAGTTCCATCAGCGCCGCTCGCGCGTCAGGGTGATGCCGATCTTCTCACCCGCCTCGCTGATCGCCAGCTTGACGATCTTGACGGTGACGGCCTCGACCCGCTCATCCTGCACGAACAGCGTGTCGCAGACATGATCGGCCACGGCCTCGATCAGGGTGAAGTGCACCCCCTTGGGCAGCGCTTCGGAAGCGGCGAACTTCAGGTCCATATAGTTCTTGCTGGCGCTAAGCGGGGTGTCTGGCACGTAGCAATCCGCCACCTTCAGCTTCACCTGGATAGTGAAGCGCAGCGGCTGCGCACGGCCAGTCTCTTCCGAGTAGATGCCGGTCAGGACATCATGCTCGAAATCGGCAACTTCCAGGATCAGCGAATCGGCCATGGACGCGCCTTAGCCGTTATTCGACCAGCGCGCGAAGATCGCGGTGGGGAGCAGGCGGCCATTCTCGTCGGTCTCGCGCACGGCCAGGTCGCCATGCTCGATTCGGCCGGGCAGTTCGGCAAACACCTCGTCCAGCAGGCCAGCCAGCGCAAGACTGCTCATCCGCACTGCATAGACCGTCAAAAACAGGAAGCGGCTGTCGGCATCAAGCAGCCGGCGGCAATCGCCGACCAGCGGGGCGAGATGCTCTTCCAGCCGCCAGACTTCGCCCTCCGGCCCGCGGCCGAACTTGGGTGGATCGAGGATAATCCCGTCATAGCGCTTGCCGCGCCGCACTTCGCGCGCGGCGAACTTGGCGGCATCGTCGACAATCCAACGGATCGGCCGCTCGGCCATGTCCGACAGCGCCGCATTCTCGCGCGCCTGGGCGACCGACTTCTTGCTGGCATCGACGTGAGTGACCGGGCCGTAGTGAGAGAGCGACAGCGTGCCGACGCCAGTATAGCCAAACAGGTTCATCGTCTGGGCGTCGGTCCGATCAGCTAGCTGCTCGCCCATCCAGTCCCAGACCGGGGCCATATCCGGGAAGAAGCCCAGGTGGCGGAACGGAGTGCACTGGGCGGTGAACTTTACTTCTCCGCGCGCCAGCGGCCAGCCATCGCGCGGGACGGGGTTGGCATAGGACCAGCGGCCGCCGCCATCCTCGTCGGAAGCAGGCACGAACTCGCCGTCGGAGGTCCAGCGCTCCAGCCGCGGCCGCCACAGCGCCTGCGGCTCGGGCCGGATGAAGCGATAAGGGCCATAGCTCTCGAGCTTACGGCCATGGCCGCTGTCGAGCAGGCCATAGTCCGGCCAGCCCTCGCCGGTCATCACGACCGGCGCTTCGATGAGCTCAGCCATTTGGCAGCTCAGCCACGCGGCACCGCGCGGGCGGCGATATGATCGGCGATGGCCGCATAGTCGCCGGACAGTTCGACCAGCCGCTCCTCCCGCTCGAACAGGTCACCGATCCGCGCGGGCAGCGCTGGGCGGTGACCGGTGGCGCGTTCAACCGCATCGCGGAACTTGGCCGGATGGGCCGTCGCCAGCGTCACCACCGGCACGGCGGGATCGATCCCGGCCTGCTGGGCGGCATGGAGGCCGATCGCGGTGTGCGGATCGAGCAGCTCGCCCGCCGCATCCCAGGCCCAGCGCAGCGCGCGGGCCATGTCATCTGCATCGGCGCGGGCGCTGGTGAACAGCGCGGCGGCGCCCCCTTCTTGCAAATTGGCGCGCTGAGCATTGGTGAGCTGCATGGCCTTGGTCTTTTCAAACCCGGCCATCTGCTTGGCCAGTGCCAGGCCATCGCGCCCGCCCAGATCGAACAGCAGGCGCTCGAAGTTGGACGAGACCTGGATATCCATCGAGGGGGCGGCGGTTGGCGTGACCGTCCCTTGCGAATAGTCGCCCGTGGTCAGCGCGCGGTGGAGGATGTCGTTCACGTTGGTCGCCACGATCAGCCGCTCGATCGGCAGCCCCATCTGCGCCGCGACATAGCCGGCGAAGACATCGCCGAAATTGCCGGTCGGCACCGAGAAGGCGACCTTGCGGTGCGGCGCGCCAAGCTGGAGCCCGGCCGCGAAGTAATAGACCACCTGAGCCATCAGCCGCGCCCAGTTGATCGAATTGACCGCGCCGATGGCAAAACGATCGGTCATCGTCGCATCGTTGAACATCCGCTTCACCATCGCCTGGGCATCGTCAAACGTGCCCTCGATCGCGATGTTGTGAACGTTGGGGGCCAGCACCGTCGTCATCTGGCGGCGTTGGACTTCGCTGACCCGACCCTTGGGGTGAAGCATGAAGATCTCGACCCGAGCGCGGCCCGCCACGGCATCGATCGCGGCCGAGCCGGTATCGCCAGAGGTCGCGCCGACGATAGTCAGCGGATCACCGCCGCGACCCAGGAATTCCTCGAACAGCAAGCCCAGCAGTTGCAGCGCGACGTCCTTGAAAGCCAGGGTTGGCCCATGAAACAGCTCGAGCAGCCAGTGCTGCTGATCGAGCTGCTTGAGCGGGGTCACCGCCTTGTGGGCAAAGCGGCCATAGGCCTGCTCGGTCAACTCGCGCAGCCGCTCCGGTGTCAGGCTGTCACCCACGAAGGGCTGCATGATCCGCGCCGCGAGTTCGGAATAGGGCAGCCCGGCCATCGCCGCGATCTCGTCCGCAGTGAAGCGGGGCCACTGGCGGGGCACGTATAGCCCGCCGTCACTGGCGAGGCCCGCAAGCGTCGCTCCGGCGAAGTCCAGCGCAGGCGCGCTGCCACGGGTCGAAATGTAGTCCATCAAGGGGGGCCGTTAGCCCCCGTCGCCCCGCGCGGCAAGGCGCTTGCGCAGCGCCAGGCCATAGATCAGCAGCGCCACGCCGGCGAACAGGAACCACTGGATCGCATAGGACCAGTGATTGTTGGGAATAGTCTTGGGATCGGGCAGCGCACTCGCGGCTAACCCGGCAAGCGGCGGATCAGCGATCAGGCGGATCGATTTGCCCGCCCCCGGGGCGATCACACCGCGCACCGTGCCGCCGCTCCATTGGCGCTCGGCCAGGTCCTTGGCCCAGCCCAGCACAACCTCGGCGCGGGCACCGCCGGGCAAGACGCAGGTCAAGCTATGCGCCCAGCCGACCGTGCCCTGGCGGTCATAACCGGCAATCGGCCGGTCCTTGCCTTCAACCTGGCAATCAAAGGTGGTGCGCCGGAACAGCAGTGCTTCCTGCGCGGCTGGGTCAACCGGCCAGGTCACTTCGGCGCTCAGCGTCTGGGCTTCGGCATAGCGCGCCAGCATGGCTTCCTTCTGCGCGCGCCGGTCGAGCTGCCAGAAGCCGAGCGCGATCATGACGCCGACGGCGGCAAGCACGAAGATGGTCGGGATGATCGGCAGGCGGCGCATCATGGACGCAGGTCGCTGCTCGTCGCTTCAATCGCCTTGCGCCGATATTCCGCCACCAGCAGGGCCGCCTTGCTGACCCTGAGCCCCAACAGCGTCAGGCCCGTCACCAGCGGAACCCACAGCACGATGTGAACCCAGAACGGCGGATGCACCGCGAACTCCAACCAGACCGCCAGGCCAACCACCAGCGCGCCGACAATCATCGTCAGGAAAGCCGCGGGGCCATCGCCGACGTTGAACTGCGCATAGTCCAGCCCGCAGACCCGGCAGCGCGGGGCGAAGCGAGCCGGGCCGTCAAACAGGGTACGGCTGCCGCATTCCGGGCAGAGACCGAAAAGGGCAGCCGCGGGGATGCCGGGCTGCCCTGTCGAGTTTTGGCTTGTGCCGTTGTCCATCAATGGATCGGCGCGCCCCAGCCACCCCAGACGTAGACGGCGACGAACAGAAACAGCCAGACCACGTCAACGAAGTGCCAGTACCAGGCGGCCGCTTCGAAGCCGAAGTGCTGCTTGGGCGTGAAGTCCCCGTTGTAGGCGCGCTTCAGGCAGACGATCAGGAAGATCGTGCCGATCAGAACGTGGAAGCCGTGGAAACCGGTCGCCATGTAGAAGGCCGAACCATAGGTGTTCTGACCAAAGGCAAACGGCGCGGCCGCGTACTCGTATGCCTGGATGCTGGTGAACAGCATGCCGAGCAAAATGGTGGCCCACAGGCCCTTCTTCAGGCCATCGCGGTCACCGTGGATCAGCGAATGGTGCGCCCAGGTGACGGTGGTGCCCGAGCAGAGCAGGATCAGCGTGTTGAGCAGCGGCAGATCGAAAGGATCGAGCACGGCTTCGATCGCCTTGGGCGGCCATTGCCCGCCAACCACTTCGGCGATTTCGCTGGGGAACAGCGAGAAGTCGAAGAAGGCCCAGAACCAGCCGACGAAGAACATCACTTCCGAAGCGATGAAGGTGATCATGCCATAGCGCAGATGCAGCTGCACGACTGGCGTGTGGTGACCTTCATGGGCTTCGCGGACAACCTTGGTCCACCACTGGAACATGGTGAAGAGGATCCCGAAGAAGCCGACCAGCAGCACGTACTTGCCAGCGGCCATGTCATGCATGGTCAGCACGCCACCGCTGGTCGCGGTCAGCGCCGAGACCGAGCCGAGGAACGGCAGGATATCGGGCTCGAGAATGTGGTAATCGTGGTTCTTGGTGCCGGCCATGTGCGTGGTTCCCAATTGATCCCCTGAAGCGCCGGTGGGCAAGCCCGCGACGCGTGATTTCGCCTCGCCCTTATCGCGCGGCTAGCGCCGGGTCCAGTGCCTTTACGGGCTGGTTCACCGCCTTGTGGAAAGTGTAGCTGAGCGTGATCTGCTCGATGTCCTTGGTCTCCGGATCCTCAAGGATTTTCGGATCGACATAGTAGATCACCGGCATGTTGACCGACTGACCCGGCTGCAAGGTCTGCTCGTTGAAGCAGAAGCACTGGATCTTGTGGAAATACTTGCCCGCCAGCTCCGGCTCGACGTTGAACGAAGCGATCCCGGTGATCGGCTGATCGGCCAGGTTCTTGGCCGAATAGTAGGCCATCTTGCGCGAGCCGATCCGCAGTTCCTGCGTGGTCTGCTCCATCGCAAACTGCCACGGCAGCTGGCGATCGACATTGGCATCGAAACGCACCGAGATCAGCTTGTTGGTGACCTTCACCGCCGAAGCCTCAGCCTCGGTCGAACGCATGGTGGTGCCGCCAAAGCCGGTCACCTGGCAGAAGATCCGGTAGAGCGGAACCGATGCGAATCCCAGGGCCAGCATGGCCGCCGCACCAAGCAGGGCCAGCACACCAGTGCGGGCGTTGGGATCCTTGGGCAGAGTCAGAACAGCCATGTGCCTAACCCCCGATGCGGGCGATGCTGATGAAATAGAACAGCACGGCCATCGCGCCGAGCAGGCCGCCCAGCATCAGGTTGCGCTGCTTGATGATCCGCTTGCGTTCGGCTTCGGGGTCTTCGGGAAACTGGGGCATTAGCTTTATCCCATGATCCAGCGGTCCGCTACCAGGGCAGCGAACAAGGCAAAAAGGTAGAACACTGAAAAGCGGAACAGCCGCTTCTCAGGTCCCATGTCGGCTTCCCCCACCCCTTGGCGAAACACGGCTACGCGCAGCGCCAGCATTAGAAAGATCGTCGAAAGCACCAGGGCCGAAGCCCCGTAGACCACGCCGGCTCCGCCCGTGATCCAGAACGGCAGCATGGCAAGCGGCAGCAGCAGCACCGCATAGACCAGGATCTGACGCCTGGTCGAATGGCGGCCGGCCACCACCGGCATCATCGGGATTCCCGCCTTCGCGTAGTCCGTCTCGACAAACAGCGCGAGCGCCCAGAAATGCGGCGGGGTCCAGAAGAAGATAATCGCGAAGAGCAGGATTGGCATCAGCGTGATGTCGCCCGTGGCGGCAACCCAGCCGATCATCGGCGGAAAGGCCCCGGCCCCGCCGCCGATCACAATGTTCTGCGGCGTGCGCGGCTTCAGCCAGATCGTATAGATCACCGCGTAGTAGAAGATCGAGAAAGCCAGGATCGCGGCGGCCAGATAGCCGACGCCGACCACCATCATCAGGACCGAGAAGAACGAAAGGACCAGCCCGAAATCGCGCGCCGATTCTGGGGCCATCCGCCCGGCCGGCAGCGGCCGCGAGGCGGTACGCTTCATTTTCGCGTCAAGGTCCGCTTCCCACCACATGTTGAGCGCGGCCGAGCCGCCCGCGCCCACCGCGATGCAGAGAATGGCGGTAAAGCCCAGCACCGGGTTCACCGGGACGGGTGCAGCGAGCAATCCACACAGCCCGGTGAAGATCACCAGCGTCATCACGCGCGGCTTGGTCAGGGCGAAAAAGTCGCGCCAGTCGGTCGGCAGTGCCTGGGCGGTTTGGGTTGCAGCGGTCATGGTTAGGTGGGCCTATAGTCGCGCCTTAGAGTCGCTTCAACCAATCGATGAGCAGCGCGTTCACTTCTTCAGGGCGCTCCTGCTGGGTCCAGTGGCCGACACCTTCCAGAACGTGCCCTTCGACCTTCGGCGCGAACATCCGCATCATCGCGACGGGGTCGGCCACAGCACCGAACAGGCTGGTCGCAGGATCGCGGGAGCCGCCGATGAACAGGCAGGGCTGTTCCAGTTGCTTGCCTTGCCAGGGCTTCAGCCATTCGTAATCGCGTTCGTGGTTGCGATAGCGATTGAGCGGGCCGCGGAAGCCGGAATTGCGGAACTCGCCCTCGTAATAGTCAAGGTCGGCTTCGGTCAGCCACGGCACCGGCTGCGGGTCGGGCAGACCTTCGAGGAAAGTCGCACCGAGCGGCTTTGACCAGTAATCCCCCACCGGCACGTCGCCCGAGATCGAATACATCATCCGCGCCACGAAATCGCGTGGATCGGCTTCCGCCTCTGCCTCGGCCACGCCGGGCTCCTGGAAGAACTCCTGATAGAAGAACCGGCCCTGGCTGGTGAAGTGTTCGCGGAACACTTCGGTGAACGGGCGCAGCGGCGCTCCGGCAAAGGGCACGGAGAGACCGGCGACAGCGCTGATCCGCTGGGGATTGGTGAAAGCCGTGTTCCAGACGATCGGCGCGCCCCAGTCATGCCCGATCAGGACCACGCGGCTATCAGGCGCCAAGGCGTCGGCCAGGCCGATCAGATCGGCGGCGATGTCCTGCAGGGCATAGGCCTCAACCGGCTGCGGTTTGTCCGAGCCGCCATAGCCGCGCACGTCGATCGCGCAGGCGGTGTAGCCGGCGGCGGCGATCGGCCCCAGCTGATGCCGCCACGAATACCAGCTTTCCGGAAAGCCGTGGACCATGATCGCCAGCGGCGCCGTACCCGGCGCCGGGCCCTCGATGGCGCAGCGCAGGGTCACTTTACCGCAATCGACCATCCGGAATTCAGGCATCGGTATCGCTCCAAGGAAAACGCCCCGGACCTTGCGGGCCGGGGCGCATTCTGTCCAGTCGGTTCGGACGGAGCGGGTCTTAGTGGTGACCCTTGTCCTCGATTACCGGCAGGGTTTCGAACTGGTGGAACGGCGGCGGGCTGGACAGGGTCCATTCCAGCGTCGTGGCACCTTCGCCCCAGTAGTTGTCTTCTGCCTTCTTGCCCATGGTGTAGGCGTAGATCATGTTGATCACGAAGATGACCATCGAGCTGGCCATGATCACGTAACCGATCGAGGAGACGTAGTTCCAGTAGGCGTAGGCTTCGGTGTAGTCCGGATAGCGGCGCGGCATCCCCTGCAGACCCAGGAAGTGCTGCGGGAAGAAGATCGTGTTCACGCCGATGAAGAACACCCAGAAGTGCAGGTGGCTGAGGAACTCGGAGTGCATCCGGCCGCTCATCTTCGGGAACCAGTAGTAGAACCCGGCGAAGAGCGCGGTAACCGCCCCCAGCGACAGCACGTAGTGGAAGTGCGCCACCACATAGTAGGTATCGTGCAGCACGTCGTCCACGCCGCCATTGGCCAGGACCACGCCGGTCACGCCGCCGACGGTGAACAGGAAGATGAAGCCCATCGCCCAGACCAGCGGTGACTTGAACTCGATGCTGCCGCCCCACATCGTGGCGATCCAGCTGAAGATCTTAATGCCGGTCGGCACCGCGATCACCATGGTCGCCAGGGTGAAGTAGAGCTTCGTGTTCACGCTCATCCCGGTGGTGTACATGTGGTGCGCCCAGACGACGAACCCGACCACACCGATCGCGACCATGGCGTAGGCCATGCCGAGGTAGCCGAACACCGGCTTCTTCGAGAAGGTCGAGACGATCTGGCTGATGATGCCGAAGCCCGGCAGGATCATGATATACACTTCGGGGTGGCCGAAGAACCAGAACAGGTGCTGGTAAAGCACCGGGTCACCGCCGCCGGCCGGATCGAAGAAGGTCGTGCCAAAGTTGCGGTCGGTGATCAGCATGGTGATCGCCGCGGCGAGCACCGGCAGCGCCAGCAGCAGCAGGAAGGCGGTCACCAGCACCGACCACACGAACAGCGGCATCTTGTGCAGGGTCATGCCCGGTGCGCGCATGTTGAAGATGGTGGTGATGAAGTTGATCGCGCCCATGATCGAGGCCGCACCGGCAAGGTGGAGCGAGAAGATCGCGAAGTCCACCGACGGCCCGGTCGAACCATAGGTCGAGAGCGGGGCATAGGCGGTCCAGCCGATCCCGGCACCGATCCCCGTGCCGCCGGGCACGAAGGCCGAGAGCAGCAGCGAGCAGAAGCCGGCCACGGTCAGCCAGAACGAGATGTTGTTCATCCGCGGGAAGGCCATGTCCGGCGCGCCGATCATCAGCGGCACGAACCAGTTACCAAAACCGCCGATCATCGCCGGCATGACCATGAAGAACACCATGATCAGGCCGTGGGCGGTGATCAGCACGTTCCACATGTGGAGCGCCTGGTCAAAGCTGGGGTTGGCCTCGCCGAACCAGCGGGCAAAGGTATCAAGATACTGGATGCCCGGGTGGGCCAGCTCAAGGCGCATCATGCCCGAGAAGGCGCCACCGATGACCCCCGCGAAGATCGCGAAGATCAGGTACAGCGTCCCAATGTCCTTGTGGTTGGTCGACATGAACCAGCGGGCGAAGAAGCCCGGCTTGTGGTCATGATCGTGATGGGCCGCATCGTCGTGGGCCTGGAAGTGGTCGGCGGTGGTAGCCATGATGGAACCCTTGTCCTTCTTATTCTGGCTTAAGCGGCCGGGGCCGGCGCAGCGGCCGGGGTGGCAGCGGGCGCGGCAGCGGCGGCGGGATCAGCAGCGGGGGCGGCGGCCGGAGCGGCAGCAGCCGGGGCTTCAGGCAGACCATCGACCTTGCCGCCAGCCTGCGTCATGACCCAGGCGTTATACTTCGGACGCGGCAAGGCCTCGACGACGATCGGCATGTAGCCGTGGCGCGCACCGCACAGTTCCGAGCACTGGCCGTAGTAAACGCCCGGCTCCTTGATGAAGAGCACCTTTTCGTTGATCCGGCCCGGCACGGCATCGAGCTTCGACCACAGCGACGGCACGGCGAAGGCGTGGATCACGTCAGCCGCAGTCACCTGCAGGCGGATCGGCTCACCCGCGGGAACGACCATGCGGAAGTCAGCCGCCAGGTGGCCCGGCTCACCGCGCTTCTTGGCTTCTTCTTCCGGCAGCATGTTCGAGATTACCTCGAACCCGCCGTTGTCCGGATAGGTATAGGTCCAGAACCACTGGTTGCCGGTGGCCTTGATCGTAACGGCCTTTGCCGGGGCCGGCTTGTACTGCTTGGCAATCAGGGTGACCGAAGGCACGGCGATGGCGACCAGGATCAGGATCGGCAGGCCGGTCCAGATCACTTCGAGCAGCGTGTTGTGGCTGGTCTTCGAGGCAACCGGGCTGGCGCGCTTGTTGAAGCGGGCGACCACCCAGAGCAGCAGGCCGAGGACGAACAGCGAGATGACCGTGATGATCGGCATCAGGAAGGCATCGTGCATCCAGCGGGCATATTCACCGGTCGGCGAATACTGGTCCTGCAGGTGGATGCCGCCAGCAACCGGCATGCCCTTGCCCGGGGTCGGCGCCATTGGCGTGTAACCGCCCGGCGCGATCTGAAAACGCGGATCGTTGGGATCGACCGCCGGAGCGGCCGGTGCCGGCGCGGCGGCCGCCGAAGCAACTGGCGCGGCTGGGGCAGGCGCAGCAGCGACGGGAGCGGCAGCAGCCGGCGTTACAGCAGCAGCAGCAGCCTTTGGCGCAGCAGCGGCAGCCGGGGCTGCCAGCGCTGCTTGCGGCAGCGCGGTCAGAGCCAGGGCCAGACCGATTGCCTTGATCGCATGTCCCGCGTTGCGGGCTGTTCGAACCAGTATCATCGTAGCGCTACTTTCGCTTTCTGTTTGCCGGCAAGAGCAGGGCCAAGCCCGTCTCCCGCCCCCATGGGAGTCCAGATTTGCTGGGGCCTATACGCGCGCTTGCGAGGCACCTCAAGCGCCTCTAGGGGATATTTTTGAACACGCCCGCAGCCAACACGGCACTTCGGGCAATGCCGTAAGGGCAGCACCGGATAAGGATACTATTTCCCATGCAGGATGAAGAGGTTCTGGCAGAATTTCGCGCCAGCAAGGCACTACTCGAAGGGCACTTCCTGCTCTCTTCGGGCCGCCACAGCGCGCATTACCTGCAATGTGCACGGGTCCTGATGGACCCGGCGCGAGCGGCGCGCCTGGCGTTTGCCCTGGCCCAGCGAATCCCGCGCGAGCTGAGGAAAGAGATCACCAAGGTCGTTTCCCCAGCAATGGGTGGTCTGATTATCGGCCATGAAATGGGTCGCGCTTTGGGAGTAGAGGCGATGTTCGTCGAGCGCCCCACCGGCACCTTTGAACTGCGCCGCGGATTCGAGTTTGAACCCGGTGACAAGGTATTGATGGTAGAGGATATTGTCACCACCGGGCTGTCCAGCCGTGAGGCCATCGCCGCTATCGAGGCCGCTGGTGGCAATGTCATCGCCGAGGCGGCGCTGGTCGACCGCTCTGCCGGGTCGGTCGATCTGGGCGTGCCGTTTTTCCCGTTGATTGCCATTAACTTCCCCACTTATGCGCCGGATGAGCTGCCGCCCGAACTGGCGGCGACGCCGGCGATCAAGCCCGGGAGCCGCGCCAAGCCGTGAAGTCATCCATAGTCTCGGGCATCCTCGGTGTTTGGTGCGGCGCGTGTCTGGCCGTGCCTGCGCAGGCTATGACAGATGACGAAGGCAAGATCGCGGCCTACACGATGGGTGCGACGTTCGAGGCGATGCCCGCACTGCGTCAGCGTCATGACTTCCAGGGTGATGTATACGTAATCGCCTATGATGGCGAAATCACCTCGCGCGGCCCCGCCGCCCAACCGGGTGAGCCGCTCCCAAAAATCTGGCGCTGGGCGTCTGTGACCAAGCAGATCGTCGCAGTCCTGATCATGCAGGAAGTCGCTGCCGGCAGGATCGATCTCGACGCCCCGCTGGCCCGCTATCTGCCCAAGTTCAAATCGGCCAATGCCCCGACGCTTTCGGTGCGGCAGCTGCTGCGCCATCAAAGCGGCCTGCCCAATCCCGATGCCACTGCACCCGCCATCGGTGAGCCGCCGGCCTACCACCTGAAGGGTTATTCCGGCAGCCGTGACCCGTTGTCGGGATATTGCGCCGGTCAGGTGACCGGTCCGCCGGGCGGTGCCTGGTCTTACAATAATTGTGATTACATCATTGCTGGCGCGCTGCTGGCAGCTGTGACCGGAAAACCTTGGGCGCGGCTGGTGCAAGAACGGATTGCCAATCCACTGCGGCTCAAAACCCTGACCGTCGCAAAAATGGGACAGCACGACCGACGCGGCGCGCCCGATGCTGGGCCGGAACCTGATTACGAACTCGCCTCTTACAATGCAGCTGGCGCGCTGATGGGCTCGATTTATGACCTGGGTGAGTTCGATCGCGCACTGATGGCAGGCAAGTTGCTGCCAGCCGCGCAACTGCGCGAATTGTGGGCCGGCAGCCCAGAGCTTGGCTTCATTGCGCTCGGCCAGTGGGCCTTCGAGGTCTCGGTCAAAGGCTGTTCGAAGCCAGTCCGGCTAGTCGAGCGGCGCGGGGAGATCGGCAATGCGCAGGTCCGCAATTTCCTGTTGCCCGATCGCAAAGTGGCACTCGTTGCCGTCAATGATCGCGGACCGCAGGACTTTGGCGAAGTCTGGCAAGGCAGCGGCCTGAGTTACGATCTTGTGGCCATGGTCGCATGTCCGGAGGAGAAGCGGTGACTATTCCTGGCCAGCTTGCCCGTGGTCTACGCCTCGGCGTGAACATCGATCACGTCGCGACGATCCGTAACGCGCGCGGCGGGGATCATCCCGATCCGGTGCGTGCGGCGCAAATCGTCGCGGCTTGCGGGGGAGACGGGATCACCGTCCACTTGCGTGAAGACCGCCGCCACATCCGCGACGAGGACCTGGCCCGCATCCAGGCCGCGACCGGCCTGCCGCTCAACCTGGAAATGGCCGCGACCGACGAGATGCTGGAGATCGCGCTGCGCCATAAGCCGCACGCCGCCTGCATCGTGCCGGAGCGGCGCGAGGAGCGCACGACCGAGGGCGGGCTCGATGCCGCAGGGCAGCACAACCGCCTAGCGCCAATTATCAGCCGTCTGCGCGAGGCCGGGATCCGCGTCAGCCTGTTCATCGGCCCGGACGAGCGCCAAATCGCTGCCGCGATCCAGCTTGGCGCGCCGGTGGTGGAGCTCCATACCGGCGACTATGCGCACGCCGAGGGTGAAGCGCGCGCGGTCGAACTGAAGAAGCTGGCCGACATGGCCGCGCTGGCGGCCAAGAACGGGATCGAGCCCCACGCGGGGCATGGCCTGACTTACGAGAACGTCCAGCCAGTCGCCGCAATCCCCCAGATTGCCGAGCTCAACATCGGGCACTACCTGATCGGCGAGGCGATCTTCTGCGGGCTGGAACCGGCCGTGCTGCGGATGCGCGAACTTATGGATGCGGCGCGGTGAGGACGAGAGCGTGATTATCGCCATCGGCTCTGACCTCTGCAACATCGAGCGGATCCAGAATTCGCTCAACCGCTTTGGCGAGAAGTTCGAGCGGCGCGTGTTCACCGCGATCGAGCAGGCCAAGGGCAATTCGCGCCCCTTCACCAAGGCCGGCACCTTGGCCAAGCGCTTTGCCGCCAAGGAGGCTTTTTCCAAGGCGGTCGGCACCGGGTTCAAGCGCGGGGTGTTCATGAAGGACATCGGCGTGGTCAACGCCCGCTCGGGCGCGCCAACCCTGGCGCTGACCGGCGGAGCGGCGGCACGGCTTGCCGAGATCACTCCATCCGGCCATGAAGCATTGGTGCATCTGACGCTTACTGACGACCATCCCTGGGCCCAGGCCTTTGTAATTATCGAGGCCCGCCCCAAATGACGGTACCCATGACTGACGCAAACAACCCCGCCCCCGCCGACGCAGACAAGCCTGAAAAGGTCAACTGGCTGGCCGAGGTGAAGAGCCTGTCGCTGATGCTGCTGGCCGTGCTGGCCTTTCACAGCTTCGTGGCCAAGCCCTTCTACATCCCATCGATCTCAATGATGCCCAACCTGCTGGTGGGCGACCGGCTGGTCGTCTCGAAGTTCCCCTATGGCTTCAACTGGTCCTCGGTCAGCTTCCACCTGCTGCCGCGCGAGACCTGGCGGGTGCTGGGCGGCACGCCTGACTATGGCGATATTGTCATCGTCGTTCCCGCCAACCGCGAGGAAGACCTGATCAAGCGCGTCGTCGCCCGCCCGGGTGACCGGATCGCGGTGAAGGATGGGATCATCATCCTCAACGGCAAGGCAGTGCCGCGCGCGATCGAGCCTTCGGTCCAACTGCCCGAGGATCCGGAACTGACCTGCGATGGCGGTTCCTGCTACAG
>Ga0209894_1000109_pt1 | contig 14822 bp, 19 predicted proteins | sample GWRWT4_2Sept14_2_FD_187191 | JGI IMG/M metagenome (GOLD analysis project Ga0209894, IMG submission 187191) | Sand microcosm microbial communities from a hyporheic zone in Columbia River, Washington, USA - GW-RW T4_23-Sept-14 (SPAdes) (version 2) ... | reverse complement strand
ATGACATTAGATTGAACCAGCCCATCTACCTTGTCACCCCGGATTTATTCCGGGGTCCAGGGTCGCATAGAAAGGCCTGAGTTTGGTACCCTGGACCCCCCTGAGTTCACGAATCAAGTGCAACACCCTACAAAGGTGTTGCAATGGGAACAAGCTATGGCCAGCTCGGCCTTAACGAGCGGATAGAGATTTATCGTTTGCATGCAGACGCTCACTCTCTTCGGTTTATCGCTAAAACGCTTGGCCGGGATGTTTCGACGATCAGCCGGGAACTGAAGCGTAACAGCAAAAATTCACACCGTTGGCGCGGCGGATACGACCCAGTCCGGGCGCAGGAGCTGACGCAACGCCGCCATGCGCGGGGACGAACCTATAAGCTGGAACGCCAGCCGGAACTCCGCAAACAGGTCTTCGGCCACCTTGCAATGGGATGGTCGCCTGAACAGATCGCGGGCCGGCTGACGCTGGCGCAGGGTAAATCTGTAATCAGCCATGAGTCAATCTACCGTTATATTTATTGGCGCGTCTGGTCGTTCAACGAGAACCTGCATTTGCTGCTGCCACGCCATAAACGCAGGCGCGGCAGGCAGCGGCGCAAGGACGGTGGAAGATGGGCAGAGCGCATCCACCGCCGGGTTTCCATTGCAAAACGGCCAAAAAGCGTCAATGCCCGCCAATGCATCGGCCACTGGGAGGCGGACACAATGGCGTTCTCAAAACAGCAACAGGCCGTGCTGGTCCTGATTGAGCGGCGTTCGCGCTTTACCATCCTGCAACCACAAAAAGACAAATCGTCCGTATCAACTGTCAGCATAATGGGCGATGTTCTCAAAGCCTTTGCCCCGTCCAAACGCCGCTCCGTGACCATGGATAATGGGCCGGAGTTCACCAAACATTATCTGCTGGCAGATCAGCTTGGCCTCAAAACATGGTTCTGCGACCCGCGCTCACCCTGGCAGAAAGGCGGCGTCGAAAACACCATCGGACGCTTGCGCCGTGTCTTGCCGAGAAAAACAGACCCAGCCCTGCTAAGCTTCGATGACTTCGTCCGTTTGAGTGAACAACATAATACTACACCCAGAAAATGCCTCGGTTACTTGACCCCGAAAGAAGTCTTCCTTAATAGAAAGCCTCAACGTGTTGCACTTCAAACGTGAATCCACACCCGGAATAAATCCGGGGTGACACTCTTTTTTTAGTCTTCGAACCTTCACTTAACCCAGGTTTCTTGTAAGCGAATTATCTGACTTCTACAGCAATGACGGTGTAGATGAATTTTGAACAAATCTAAAATCTTACCGATCTAAATATCCTGGAGTTCGGCCCTGTCCCCCACCTGAACCAGGCCAGAGCGCGCCACCCGGCAGGTTGCGCCCGCGCGCCAGCCCGGAATCAACGCCCGGCGCAGGCCCTTGCGCGCCTTTTCCATCACCGAACAGGGATCGCATGCATCGGTGATTACCAGCACCGCCTCGCCAACCCTCAACCTTGTCCCCACGCGGCCGGTCAGATCGACGCCCCGCACCAGAAGATTGGCCCGCCGTGTGGTCCAGGGCAATTCCTCGCCCAGTTCCGCGCAGGCGGCCCGCCAGCCCTCTTCGGTCAGTACGGTCACCTGGCGCCCGCGCATTGTGCCTCGGCAATCCCCGGCCAGCCCGGCCTCGACGGTGATTTCGGATTGCGCCACATTTTGCATCGGTGCGCGGGGCTTTTCACGATATGCAATACCGATGACTTCGCCCATAACAGCCTCTCCAGTCAGATGGGAACAGTGGCTAGAGAAATAATTCCGCATTATCCAGGCCCAGCCGCATGCCGCCGAAATTTCTGCCTGGCGGTTCCGGGGTATTTGCCCCATGCGCGCGCATGGCGTGCACATCACGGAAGGTGCGTTGCAGATAATTGCTGGTCTGAAGCGCGCGCCCGCCCGCCGCCTCCATGATCAGATCGGCGGCGCGCATACCGACCACGGAAGCATAGGCCGCGTCCCAGCGCGCCTGCGCCCGCAGGATCAAGGGCAATACCCCATCCCGGCCGATAATGGCGGCCATCTGCCCGAAATTATCCAGCAAACGCAGATGCGCGCCGCGCACCATGGAATCCGCTTCGGCCACCCGCATCTGCATGGAGGGGTCTTTGGTGTAAGAACCGCCGCCGGCGATGATGCCCAGCGCATTGTTGCGCACTTTGGTCTGTTCGCAGAAAACCTCGATCATGCCCATTGCCGCGCCAATCGGCGGCGCGGCCAGCGCGTTGGCGAATACCTGTCCGAAGGGATATTTATACAGCGGGCCGGGAAAGGCCTCCGCGCCGGGGTTCTGAATGCGGAAGGCGCCGACCATGGAATGGGTGCGGTGGTCCGGCACAAAGGCGTCCTCGACCACAATATCCTTGCTGCCGGAACCAGACAGGCCGGACACAAACCAGTTATCGTCAATGCGGTAATCGCCCAGGGGAATAAGGAAGGTGAACAGATCATTGGAGCCATTGGGATGGGTGACGCCCGCCCCCAGAAACACCCATGTGCAATGATCGCAGCCGGTGGAAAAGGACCAGCGCCCGGAAACGCGAAAGCCGCCCGCCACACGTTCGGCCTTGCCGGTGGGCGCATAGGAAGATGAGATCAGAACATCCGGATCATCTTTCCAGACATCCTGAGCCGCGCGCGGATCAAACAGCGGCAATTGCCAGTTATGTACGCCGACAATGCCCAGCACCCAGGCCGCAGAGCCGCAACCGCGGGCGATTTCAAGGCAGACCTCAAAAAACACCGACGGCGGCAGCTCATAACCGCCATATTTTTTCGGGTGCAGGATTTTGAAAAACCCCGCTTCACGAAATTCCCTGAATGTCGAATCCGGGCAGCGGCGTAATTGCTCCGCCTCCTGCCCGCGTTCGCGCAGCACCGGAACCATGGCGCGCGCCCGTGCGATCAGTTCTTCGCGTGTGGTCATGGCGCTTTCTCCCGAATATGAATGCGTCAATAGGTTTTGACGACGTGTTTGCCGATGATGTTACGCTGAATCTGGTTGGTGCCTTCGATGATTTGTAGCACCTTGGCGTCGCGGAAATATTGTTCGATGCGGTTATCGGTGGAAATGCCAGCCGACCCGAACAGTTGCAGCGCATCGGTCGCCACCTTCATGGCGACATCGGTGGCGAAACATTTCGCCATCGCGGCGATGGGGGCCAGTTCCTTGCCGGTGGCGCCGCCATCCACAATGGCCGCCGATTTATAGACCAGATGGCGGGCCGCCTCTGTCTGCATCGCCATATCGGCCAGCATCCATTGCACGCCCTGAAATTCGGCGACCGATTGGCCAAAGGCCTGGCGATCGCGCACATAATCGACAGCAAGATCAAGCGCGCCCTGGGCCAGGCCGACGCCGCGCGCGCCAATGATCGGCCGGCTTTTGTTAAAGGCCTCCATCACCAGCAGAAAGCCTTCGCCTTCGGGGCCCAGCCGGTTGGCCTCCGGCACGAAGCAGTCATCCAGATGAATGGCCGATGACGGCACCCCGCGCGAGCCCAGCTTGTGTTCGCCGCGGCCGATGGTGAAACCCTTCATGCCTTTTTCCAGAATGAACACGCTGATGCCGCCATGGCGTTTGGTCGGATCGGTCTTGGCCGCACAGATAACGAAATCGGCGATCGCGGAATTGGTTGAAAAAATCTTGTTGCCGTTCAGAACATAGCCGCCATCCGTTTTGACTGCGCGGGTGGTGATGCCGGCCACATCAGATCCCGCACCCGGCTCGGTGATGGAAATCGCGCCGCGCAACGCGCCACTGGCCAGCCCGGGCAGAATACGTGCCTTTTGTTCGGCATTGCCGCCAAACAGCACCGCCCCAAACGGCACCCATTGCACAATCAGCAGATAGGCGGTGTTATAACAAATCCGGCCCAGCTCCTCGACCGCGATGCAGGACGAAAGAATCGAATTCGTTCCGCCATATTCTTCCGGGAATGGCAGCGCAAACAGGCCAAGCTCGCGCAACGCATCGAACATGTCCTGCGGATATTCGGCGCTGGCGTCGATTTCCTGGGCGCGCATCGCGACCTTTTCCAGCGCGAATTTGCGCACCATATCGCGCAGCATATTCTGTTCCTGCGTCAGGCCATATTGTTGCATAACTGTATCCTTATTGCGCATCGCGCATGGCGCGGCCGGCGGCCAGGCGCGTTGGCGTGTATACAATGACCGTTTCGCCGGTCTGCTTGACAATACTGTTCCGGGTACGGACTAAACCGCGCCGCGGGTCCTTCGATGTGGGGCGCGATTCCAGAACCTCGACCTCGACATGCACCGTGTCGCCGACAAAAGTCGGGCCCTTGATGTCAAACTCCATATTAAGGAAGGCCAGCCCCGTGCGTTGCAGCGTGGATTGCACCAGCAGTCCCTCACAGATGCAATAGGCCAGCGCGCCGGGCACCAGCCGCCCGCCCTTGGGGCCATGCGAGGCGGCATATTCCACATCGGTGAACAGCACTTCGACCATGCCGGTCACATTGATAAAACCCACCAGATCCGCCTCGGTGATGGTGCGCCCCAGGGTCCGGAATTTTCGCCCAACCGGCAAATCCTCCCACGCCATGCCTAGTCCAACGGTTTCCATAGTTCACCCCCCTGTCAAAATTAATTCTGTTGACGAAATCATATAGGGTGATGGCATGATTGCCTATATGATTTAGCGAAATAAGAAAACAGACAGGGGGAAGAAGATGGATTTTATTCGCATAGAAAGCGCGGGCGCGGTGCGCACCGTTACACTGACGCGTGGCGAACAGCGCAATGCGCTGAACCAGCAGATGCTGGCCGAGCTGGAACAGGCCTTCAGCGTCACGCCGCCCGCCGAAGAACGGCTGACGGTCATCCGCGCCGAAGGGCCGGTATTTTGCGCCGGGATGGATCTGAAATCGCGCGATGGCACCAATGCCGGCGTCAGCCCGATTGAAAAAATGCTCTATGCGATTGAAACCTATGCGCTGCCGGTGCTGGGCATTGTGCAGGGAGACGCCATTGCGGGCGGCAATGAACTGGCGCTGCATTGCGATATTGTGATCGCCAGCACGACGGCGCGTTTTGGCATGTCGCTGGCGCAGATCGGCCTGGCGCCGACCTGGTTTCTGGCGAAAAAACTGCTGGAAGTGGCGGGGCCGGTCAAGACGCGGGAGTTTCTGCTGCTGGGCGATCCGTTCCCGTCCACACATATGTATGATATGGGCTTTATCGCCCGCGTCGCGCCGCCCGAAAAACTGGAAGAAGAAGCGCAAAAACTGATTGCGCGCCTCGCCGCCAATGCGCCGCTGTCGCTGAAGGCGATGAAGGCGCTGATCGTGCGCGAAATGGCGTTCCGCGACGGCATCTATCACAGGGACATTGACGCGCTGGTCACCCAGTGCGGCGTCAGCGAGGACGGCAAGGAAGGCGTCAAGGCGCGGCTGGAAAAACGCCCCGCCAAATTTATCGGGCGGTAGATCATGATAGTTTCAGACGGGCGCTTTGACCCCCTCCCGGCCTCCCCCTTCCAGGGGGAGGAGGCGCCAGATCAAAGCTCCTCCCTCCCCCTGCAAGGGGGAGGGTTGGGGTGGGGGTCGGAAGATTTAATTCTTTCGCAAATGATCACAGCATAGGAAAATCCCATGGGCATTCGCATCACCAAACCGTTTCAGCCCCTAACGCCGGAAAGCCTGAAAGATGTACACGCTTATCTGGGCGTCTATCACCTGGCCGAACCGGATGGGTCGATTTATTATATCGGCTATGCGGGCGGGCGGACTTTGTTCGGCCTGAACAGCGAATTGCAACGCGAAATGGAGGCGCGCGCAGGCCGCCCCGCATTGTTCCGCTATGAAGTGAATATGCAATATCTCAGCCGCCACGAGGAATTACTGATGCTGCATGTCGCCGATCATGGCGAATTGCCGGAACGCAACCGGCGCGAGTTGAAACACAAATTGGGGCGGCTGACGCCCGCCTAGGAGAATGATTTTAGATTGAATCACTCCCCCTCACCCCGGCCCTCTCCCCCAAGGGGAGAGGGAGAGGAGTTCCGGGCCAAGTTCCCTCTCCCCCTGGGGGAGAGGGTTAGGGTGAGGGGGTGAGAAAATCACTGCATTCCGGTTCAACTTAAAGTCATAGCGCTATAGGAGAATAAAATGGATTATCAACTGACTGATGAGCAGCGTATCATTGTTGATACGGTGCGCAAATTTGTGCGTGAGGAAATTCTGCCGCTGGAGGACAGACTTGATCCTGATGCGGGCGATCTGGAACCCGAGGACAAGGCGCGCCTTGTCGCCAAGGTCCAGGATATGGGCTTTTATGGCCTCGGTATTCCGCCGGAATTTGGCGGGCCTGATCTCGACACCACCACGCAAACGCTGATCGCGATGGAACTGACGCAGCATCGCGCGGGCCTGTATAATCCGGCCTATGGTGTGTTTGGCGGCGCGGGGCTGGCGCAATTATTCGAGGCAACCGACGCGCAAAAGGAAAAATATCTTTTCCCCACGCTGCGCGGCGAAAAAAGCACGTTTTTCGGGTTGACCGAACCTTCGGGCGGTTCCGACCCGGCGCGCGCCATTCAAACCCGCGCGGTGCGCGATGGCGATGACTGGGTGCTGAACGGCTCAAAGATTTTCATCAGCGGCGCCGACCGCGCCGATTTCGGCCTGCTGTTCGCCCGCACTGACACGGATAAGGGGCGCGGCGGCGTGACCTGTTTCATTGTCGATGTGCCCTCGCCCGGTTTTTATGTGCGCCGGGTGGTGCATACGCTGCGTTCCACCCGCTACGCCACGGAAATCCAGATCGAAAATCTGCGCGTGCCGCACAGCAATATTCTGGGCGAGGTGAACAAGGGGTTCGCCATCGCCAATGACCGCCTCACGCGCCAGCGCATTCCCTATGCGGCGGGTTGCGTCGGCGTCGCCATCAAGGCGCAGGAAATGGCCATCGAATATTGCAAAATCCGCAATACATTTGGCGGCCCGCTGGCCTCGCGCCAGTCGATTCAATGGATGATTGTGGATAATGAACTGGATATCCGCACCGCGCGCTATCTGTGCCTCGACGCCGCGCAAAAGGCCGACCGGGGCGAGGAGTTCCGCACCGAGGCGGCGATGGCGAAACTGGTCGGCAGCGAGGCGGGCGGCCGGGTGGTCGATCGCGCCATGCAGATTTTCGGCGGCTATGGCATGACCAAGGATTTTCCGTTCGAACGCTGGTACCGCGAAATGCGCATCCGCCGCATCGGCGAAGGCCCCAGCGAAGTGCAACGCCTGGTGATCGCGCGCGATCTGATCGGCGGGGCGTTTCATTAGAGGGGCCCCATTAATGTAACAACATTAAGTCTTGACAGTATCACTTAATGTGGTTACATTAATGGCGATAAAAATCATCTTCGATCCCGCCAAGGACGCCGCCAACAGGGCGAAACATGGTCTTTCTCTGGCCGAAGCGGGCCATATGGAGTGGGAAACGGCGATGATCTGGGTGGACGCGCGAAGGGATTATGGAGAACTCCGCCAGTCAGCATTGGTTATGAGGGCGGATCAGGTGTTTTTCGTGGCCTTCGTGGATCGCACAGATGGGCGGCGCATTATCAGCTTGCGCAAGGCAAACAGACGGGAGGCAAGACTTTATGCGTCAAACGATTAAGACCCGTTCGGGCCGCGTTATTGTGCTGCCCTCGCCTGAAGAAGACGCCGAGATTACCGCGGCGGCACTGTCTGACCCGGATGCACAGCCAATTACGGATGAGGCGTGGGAGCAGATCAAACCCCGTTTGCGCATCGGCCGCCCGCCTGCGGCCGTCACAAAAAAAAGCGTGACGATCCGCCTGTCGCGGGACGTGCTGGAGCAGTTTCAGGCAGGCGGCCATGGCTGGCAAACCCGCATCGACGCCGCCCTGAAAGACTGGTTGAAAAGTCACAGCCCGGCCGAATAATCATCCGTCAACGGAGAATGTTTACATGACGCACCGGCCCTATCCGCTTAGCGGCATCACGGTCATTGATCTGGGCCAGGTCTATCAGGGGCCATACGCCACGCTGCTGATGGCCAAGGCGGGCGCCAATGTCATCAAGGTGGAGCCGGTGGCGGGCGAGCCGTTGCGGGCGCGCGAGCGGCTGGGCGGCGGCGCGGTGCTGCCCTTTGCCATGCTGAACGCCAATAAGCGCGACATTACGCTCAACCTCAAATCGCCCAAGGGGCGGGAACTGCTGATCGCGCTGTGCAAAAAAGGTGATGTGCTGATTGAAAATTACGCGCCCGGCGTCATGGATAAGCTGGGCGTTGGCGCGGAGGTGCTGATGCGGGAAAATCCGCGGCTGATCTACGCCTCGGGTAGCGGCTTTGGCCTGAGCGGGCCGGATCGTGACAGCCTGGCGATGGATCTGACCGTGCAGGCGGTGTCGGGCATTATGAGCGTCACCGGTTTTCCCGATGGGCCGCCGGTCAAGGCCGGCCCGGCGGTGGCGGATTTTATTTCCGGCACGCATCTTTATGCGGGCATTGTCACGGCGCTGTTTGAACGCGAACGCACCGGCCAGGGGCGCCTCGTCGAGGTGGCGATGCAGGAAACCATCTATCCCACGCTCGCATCGAGCCTGGGCATGTGGCATGGCTCGGGCGGCAAATTGCCGCCGCGCACCGGCAATCAACATGCCGGTCTGGCGATGACGCCCTATAATGTCTATCCGGCCAGCGACGGGCATATCGCCATTATCTGCGTGACCGAACAGCATTGGCAAAATCTGCTGACAGCGATGGGGCGCGAGGATCTGCGCGGCGATGAACGCTTTGAGAAAAACGCGGCGCGGGTGCGCAATCTGGCCGCCACCGACGCAGTGGTGATCGGCTGGTCGCAAAACCTGCCCAAGGCGGAAATTTTCGAAATCACCAAACGCCATCGCATTCCCTCCGCCCCGGTGCGCGATCTGCTGGAGGTGGTGAATGACGCCGGTATGCATGAACGCGGCATGCTGCAATGGATCGATCATCCCACCATGGGCCGCATCGTCATCCCCAACAGCCCGCTGCGCTTTCACGGCACCCCGCAAATGATGGGCGGCCCGCATCCCGATCTGGGCCAGCATAATGCGGAAGTGTATGGCGAAATGCTGGGCCTGTCAGCGATTGAGCTGGCGGGTCTGAAGGATGAGGGTGTGATTTAGAGCAGTTTGTGACCTGACTGAATCGCTTTTGTCCTCCCCCTCACCCTAACCCTCTCCCCCGAGGGGAGAGGGAATCTCGCCCGGAACTCATATCTCCCTCTCCCCTTGGGGGAGAGGGCCGGGGTGAGGGGTGAGAAAATGGGAAAGCAAGCGTATCAATCTGATCACAAAAGGGTCTAGCCGCCTGAACAGGCGCAACTACAGCCTTTCGGCCTGCGGCCCGCTCAGTTCTCCGGCTCAATCCATGGGATGGCCGCAATTTCGATACCCTCTTCACTTAGCTCCTTGACCTGCTGCGGGGTCGCATCGCCGTAAATATTGGCGGCTTCACGCTCGCCATAGTGAATTTTGCGGGCAACTTCGGGCAACTGATCGCCGACATGTTCGGCATTCTGTTCAATATGCTGCCGCATCTGGCGCAGGAAGTGGCGCATCCGGGCCTGCCCTGCCGCCGCCTGGTCCGGTGCCTTTCTGCTATTGCCCTTGACGGCAATATTAGGCGCCATGATGGCCTTGCTGATTTTCACCGATCCGCATTGCGGGCAGCGCAGCGCCGCTGCCTTGCATTGTTTTTCAAAGGTGTCGCTGTTGGCGAACCAGCCTTCAAAATTATGGTCATTGTCACAGATAAGATCAAAATGAATCATGTCAGCCCTATCCAGTGCCGAAATCCGGCCAGCAGCCTTTCATAGATGGCATGACAGCGCCGCCACGGCAAGGGTCCGGGGGCGTGAGGGTTCAGGCGGCGGTTTCAACACCCGGGCTTGCCCTGGCGCGCCATTGTTCAATTATGCCGTTTGCCCGTTCCTCCGGCATCGAATCAAACAGCTGGCATACGGCCTGCAATCTCGCAGCCGGCACAGCCTTGCCGGTGCGGGCGCGCTCCAGCAGCAAAGTGATCGTGGCAAATTGCGAGCGGTCCGCGCCGATGGCCCGGCAGACAACCGCCATGCCCTGACCCTCGCCTTCAAAGGCCAGGCTGTTGATCGTGCGCGCATCAAGCATGCTGAGAACCGCCAGCCCTTCGATAAAAAGATTGAGGCGCTTTTCGCGTAAAAATCCGATAACCCGGTTAAGCGACAATTCGCCCGATGCCCGCATTTTCGCAATCAGCGCCGCCGCCTTGATATGGGTCGATGAACTTGTCTGCGCGGCAGCCGGTTTTTCCGGCCGCACATGTTGCAGGGCCGCCTCCAGCATATCGCTGTCGATATCATATTTTGACTGAATTTCCGCCTTCAGCGCCTGAGAAACAAAGCTGAACATTTTCTGCACCAGATCCGGCGGCAGATCGTCGCGTTCGACCAATGGCTCTTGCAGGCTGGTTTGCGTCTTGCTTTCGCTCACCAGATATTCCATTGCCGCGCTGGATATTTCAGCGCTTTTATTTTTGACCAGCGCCTGTAAAACATCCGGCTCCTCAGCCTGTACCAGGGCGGTGCTGACAGCTGCAGTAATACCCGAGCGCATGGCCACGCTAAGCCGGTGGGCGTGGGATTTGTTGATCACAATATCGACCAGATCCTGTTCATCCAGCAGCGGGCTGTGCGAAAGTATCGGGGCTGAAACGGAAATCTCGTCGGTGGCCAGAGACAGGATTAACTGCTTGGGCGCACGCGGGCTGGCGGCCAGTTGATGCGCCAGATTGGCGCGCAGCTGGGCTTCGAATTCGCGCGACAATTTAATTAAAATATGGCCCGCCACCATTTTTTCGTCGTTATTCAGCTGACGCGGCGCTTGCAGACAGATTTCGGTAATGCGCTGCGACAGGGCATAGCGCGCCTCTGGCGCCGGATTGCGCGCAAGGTCGATTAAGTCAGTTAAAGCAGACTGTTCCATACGGTCAGGATTTTACCGGCAAGCCATTACCAAGATGTAAATTTTACCGCCAAGCGCTATTTAACGGGGGGGAGGGACGGACAGGGAATAGGCCACATCATGGCGCAGTGATGGTACCTGGGCGCGGGCCGCCTTGACCTGTGCGGGGTCGATTTGCGCCAGAATATAGCCCACCTCTTCACCGGCATCCGCCAGCACTTCGCCCCAGGGCGCCACAATCAGGCTGTGGCCATAGGTTTTGCGGCCATCGCCGCTATGCGTGCCGGTCTGGGCGGGGGCCAGCACATAACATCCGGTCTCAATCGCGCGGGCGCGTTGCAGGATATGCCAATGCGCCTGTCCCGTGGTTTTGGTAAATGCGGCCGGTATGGTCAGAAAATCCGCCCCGGCCTGCGCCAGCGCCCGGTACAGATGCGCAAAGCGCAGATCATAGCAGATGCTCAGCCCCAGCCGTCCCCAGGGCAGATCATGCAGCACCGCACGGCATCCCGGTACAAAGCTTTTTGATTCCCGGTAGCGTTCTCCATTGGGTAAATCCACATCGAACATATGAATTTTATCATAGCTCGCGGCAATCCGCCCCTTTGGATCAAACAGAAAACAGCGGTTGGCGAGTCTTGTCTCCTCGACACGAATGGGGATTGACCCGATCAGCAGCCAGACCTGCAATTCCGCCGCAAGGGCCGCAAAGGCGGCAACCGCCGGGTCCACATCCTGGGCAAAGGTGCAATCGCGGATAATATCCGCCTGCATACGGGTCACCAAAGTGGTCACTTCGGGTGTGGTGATGAACTGCGCCCCGGCGGCAGCGGCCTGACGCGCCAGATCCGTCACTGCCGCAATATTCTCGGCCACGACGGCGCTGGAATTGAGTTGCAGACAGGCCGCCGTAAAAATCTCAGACATATTCAGTTATACCTGTTTATTCCTGCCGCACCGCGCCCAGGATATCACCCCGCCAGCAGCGCGTCGAGCCTGCCTGCGCCTTCCAGCGCATACAGATCATCGCAGCCGCCAATATACGCATCGCCAATAAAAATCTGCGGGACCGTATAGCCGCCGCTGGCGCGCCGGGTCATTTCCTGCCGCGCGCCCGGTACGGTGTCTACATCAATTTCCTCAAAATCCGCACCCTTTTTGCTCAGCAGCGCCTTGGCGCGGTGGCAATAGGGGCAGAACATCGAACTGTATATGGTGATCCTTGGCATGACACTCCTGGGCGGTCGGAAATCCATGTTCCTATATAGCCATGCTAGCCCGGCCGGACAACCCGCGCCAGACAGAGCACATCCACACGCGCCGCGCCCGCATCGCGCAGAATGCGCGCACAGGCCTGGGCCGTGGCGCCAGTGGTTAGCACGTCATCTATCAATAACAGGTTACGCCCGCCCGGATGCGCGGCATGGCCGGGACGCAGGGCAATGGCGCCCAACAGATTGCGCTGGCGCGCATCGCGGCTTAATCCGCCCATAGGGGGCGTATGCCGGGTCCGTACCAGCAGATCCACAGCCGCCGGAATGCCGCTGAGCCGCGCCAAAGCCAGTGCCAGCACCGCCGATTGATTATAGCGGCGCCGGAACAGGCGCTTCCAGTGCAGTGGCACCGGCACGATCAAATCCGCGTCAGCCAGTAATTCGGCCCCCGCGCGGGCCATCCAGGCGGCAAAGGCGGGGGCGCCTTCCATCCGGTCGCCATGCTTGAACGCCAGAATCATCTCGCGGCTGGCATCGTCATATTGAAACACGGCGCGCGCGCGGTCAAAGGCGGGCGCCGCCGCCAGGCAGGGGGCGCAGGAAAAATCCTGTCCCTGGGCCAGTTCGAACGCGAAAGGCTGGCCGCATCGGGCGCAGTGCGGCGGTGTGATGAAGCTTATGGCATTCCAGGCGGGGGCGCTGATCTGGCCCTGCCGGTCCACGATCTCGCCGGTAACAAGGCAGCGCGGCGGCAGCACCCCATCCGCCAGCAGCATGCCTGTCTGACGCAAGGAAGAATGCAACCGCGTTATCCAGTGCTGTAGCTGCATCGCCTCACTTCCACTATTCCGCTTTCTGCCTGCGCATAATACTATGTCATATGACCATCACAAAATCTGCGCCAATCACACAGCCAAACGCGCCCTTTGACCGCCGGCTGTTGCGCCAGCGCCGTCAGCGCGCGGCCGCCCATCTGCATCGGCATGATTTTTTGCTGCGCGAAGCGGGATCGCGCCTGCTGGAGCGGCTGGAAGGGTTCGGCCGGGGCTTTGCGCTGGCGCTTGATCTTGGCTGTCATCGCGGCGAATTGGGCGCAATGCTGGCGCTGCATCCGGGTCATGGGATTGTACAGCTTGTTCAGTGCGATCTGGCCGCTGCGCTGGTGGCGCAGGCGGCCGGACTGCGGCTGGTTGCCGATGAAGAAGCGCTGCCGCTGGCGCCGCAGTCGCTGGATCTGGTGTTGAGCCTGTTGAGCCTGCACTGGGTCAATGATCTGCCCGGCTGCCTGGTGCAAATCAGGCGTACGCTGCGGCCGGGCGGGCTGTTTCTCGGCTCCATGCTGGGCGGGGAAACGCTGCGTGAATTGCGCCATTGCCTGGCCGAAGCCGAGATGGCCTGTGAGAATGGCCTGAGCCCGCGTGTGTCGCCCTTTGTGGATGTGCGTGACGCAGGCGCATTGCTGCAACGGGCGGGCTTTGCCCGGCCGGTTGCAGATGTCGATACGATCACGGTCAGCTATGCCGATCCGCTGGCGCTGATGCGCGAAATCCGGGGCATGGGAGAAAGCAATGTTCTGCATGCGCGCCGCCGCAATTTTCTGCGCCATGAAACACTGGCTGCGGCGGCAAAACTATATCATGAAAAATTCAGCGGCCCTGACGGGCGCATTCGGGCCACATTTCAGATTGTCACACTGACCGGCTGGAATTGATCGCCGCAGATCACAGCGCAGCAATGGCGTCCGCAACAAAGATCAGCGAATCCGATACCTGGCCGCCAAGCGCAAAGATCACCGCCATGATGACAAGTGCAATGCCGCCCGCAATCAAGCCATATTCGATCGCCGCAGCGCCGGAATTCTGTTGCAGAAAATCTCGCATTTTTCGCATGCTCAGCATCCCTTCGTTCAAACCGGCGGGCAGGGGACAGCCAGTACAGGATAGATCGGCAGCGATTCTAGAACGGCAAGATTAATATTTTGTCAGCATTTCAGAAATTGCAGCAATGGACCCAATAATGGGATATCTGCGGGGGGCATGGGATATTCACAAATGCGTGAGGCTGGCGCCCAGGCCAGATTTTGACCCTCCCGCGCACGGCACGCCCCCTGCCAGCGCCTGCAGGCATAAAGCGGCATCAGCAGATGAAAATCGCCCTCTTGCGGCCCATAACTGTGGGAGGCAAAGCATAGCGGCGTCAGATCCTGCGCTGCCGCCTCAATGCCCAGCTCCTCATGCAGCTCACGTATCAGGCAGGCTTCGGGGGTCTCGCCCGGTTCGCATTTTCCGCCGGGAAACTCCCACAGGCCTGGCATGGATTTGCCGGGCGGGCGGCGTGCCAGCAGGACACGATTTTCGCTGTCGATCAGCGCACAGGCTATAACGAGAAGCAGGCGTTTCACGCCGTGCGCCATTGATAGCGGCGGATAATTCGCACGCCGCCGCGATGTGGAATATCTTCTTCCCAGCAATCCTGATACGCAAATCCGCATTTGGTCAGCACACGGATGGATGCGGTGTTTTCCTCAAACACCGCCGCATCGACCCGGCGGCAGTTTAGGCTTTGCCTGCTATATTCCAGCGTGGCTTGCAGCGCCTCGCTGGCATATCC
>Ga0209894_1000096_pt1 | contig 15634 bp, 13 predicted proteins | sample GWRWT4_2Sept14_2_FD_187191 | JGI IMG/M metagenome (GOLD analysis project Ga0209894, IMG submission 187191) | Sand microcosm microbial communities from a hyporheic zone in Columbia River, Washington, USA - GW-RW T4_23-Sept-14 (SPAdes) (version 2) ... | reverse complement strand
TCTGTGCGGTGCTGCCCTGCGCCGCGGCCTGACGGATATTCTCGCCGAAGGTGTCGAGCTGGGTCGCGATCTCGCCGGTATAGGCCAGCATCTGCTGCGCGCGCTCTTCCTGTTCGGTGCGGCGCTGGGCGAGCACCAGGTCAAGCGCTTCCATTTGCGCCTTGAGCGTCTCGCCAAACTGTTCATGCCGCGCCGCCAGATCACTGCGGCGGCGTTCCAGTTCTTCGGCAAAGGCACGGTCGCGTTCAGCCAGGCGCAGGTCGACATCCTCGGCTTCCTTGGCCAGTTCGGCCAGGCGGTGGCGGGCGGATTCAAGCGCGCGTTCGTCGATCTCGCTGACCTGGCCGATCGCGCTGCGCAGGTCATCGACCAGGCGCGTGGTGGCATTCTGCCAGGCTTCGAGCGCACCGGCCTCGGCCTCGCGCAGCGAGCGCCCGATCACGCCGCCTTCGTCGCGCATGGCGGAGAGCCGTGCGCGGAGCGAGAGCAGGCTTTCTTCCTCGGTCCGGTCAAGCAGGCTGCGGGTTTCAGCGAGCTCTGCGGCCAGGGCGTTGGCGCGAGTGCGGATGCCGGCCAGGGCCGCCACTTCGTGCGCATCAAGCTCACCCCGGAAGGCTTCGCCGCGTTCGGCCAGCGCGACGAAGCGGGCGCTGGCGACTGCGTCGAGCTGTTCGGTCTGCTTGGTGAATTCGGCAATCGCTGTGTCGATCTTGTCGGTGAGGGCTGAAACCTGCCGCTCGCTGGCCTGACCGAACTGGTTGAGGCGGTTGAAGCCTGTGATCAGGTCCTCGATCTGCGCATGGGCGGTGCGACCCGCCGCGGCGATGGTGTTGGTGACGTCCTTGGCCGAACTGGCGATCACCGGCAGCTGCCCGCGCAACTTCTCCATGTTCTCGAGCGCGGCGGCGCTGACGGTGCCGAGCGTTTCCACCCGCGTGCCGTTGTCCGCGACCAGCGAGGCAAGCTGGCTGGCGTGCTGCGACAGGCGCTCACTGGCCACACGGCCGAGCGATTCCAGGTCGCGCGCCTGGGCACCGATGAATTCGCGGGCCAGGCTCAGCTCGCTGTTGACCGTGGTCAGGCGGGTTTCGAGCGCGGCGGATTCGCGGGCGAGCGATTGCGCCACGTCATTGAAGCGGCTCGCTTCGCGGCGGCTGTTGCGCATCGCCAGCAGCCAGGTAACCGCGACCAGCAGCACCGGCACCGACCAGTCGCTCAGCCAGGTGGCCCATTGCTGGATCGTACCGCCGGCCAGCAGCTCGCTCTGATGCGCGAGGAAGAACAGCGCGGTCCAGGCGCCGACGGCCAGCACCGCGACTGCAGCCCCCAGGATCGGCAGCCAATCGCGGCGCGGGACGGGGGCATAGTCCTCCTCCGTCGCCGGGGCTTCGGCCCATTCCTCTTCCAGCGTCAGCGGCGCATCGGCGCCGGTTTCAGCCGTAACGGCCACGCCTTCCGGCGCGGCTGCGTCGATCGCAACGATGCGAGATCCCCTGGTCATGGTTAACACGATACCACGCCCGGGCGATCTATAAACCCCACTTTAACCCTTTGGCGCCATAGGCTGGCGTCATGGCCTATGAAGTTGGAGCCCTTGACGCCACTCTGTCCGCCGCTGCCGGCGAGGATGCGGCGCTGTTTGCCGAGCTGCGGCAAGCCTTTGTGGAGAGCCTGGCGCGCCAGGTTGACCTGCTGGGCCGCGCCCGCTGCGATGGCAATTGGCAGATCACCGCGATGCGGATCAAGGGCCTGGCCGCCAGCTTTCACGCCGATGCGCTGATGGAACTGGCCGAAGAAGCACTGATCTCTGCCCCCGGCGATCCGATCCCGGTGCGCAAGATCAAGGCCTTCCTGGACGAATACGCCGCCTGAGTTTGCGCGGGTTGTGCCGGGGGGATTGAGCCACTAGTCTGGCCGCTCACCCTCACGCCAACAACCGCGGAGGCCGCCCTTGCGGGTCGCGCTCATTTCCATGCTCGAAACTGGCACCGCCCCGCGCGGTGCCTTGCGCGTGGGTGGGGTCTCGGTCGCGCTGGAGCAGTTGGTGCTGGTCCTGGCCATGGGCTGCGAACGGATTTTCTGCCTGGCCAGCCGCATGACCCCCGAAATTGCCGCTCTGCAACACGAAGCCGAGCGCGCCGGGGCACGGTTCCAGCTGATCCCCGGCCCGCGCGGGCTGCTGGGGCAGGTCACTGCCAATGACGAAGTGATCGCGCTGGCCGATGGCCTGTTCGCCTCGGTCGGCGATGCCGTTGCACTGCTTGAACCCGGGCCGACCGTACTGGTCCAGCCCGCCGAAAGCGGTGTGGAAGCCGGGTTCGAGCGGATCGATCCGGTGCTCGCCAGCGGCGGTGCCTTGCGGGTGCCGGGCCGGCTGGTCGAGCGGCTGGCTGACCTGCCGCATGATTGCGATGCATTCTCGGCGCTGTTGCGGATTGCGCTGCAGGCGGGAGTGACCCAGCGCCCACTGCCGCCGCCGGGGCAGGGTGACGGATTCTGGACCCTGCTGGGCAGCGAGGAACAGGCTCACGCGTTGGAGCCGCTGTGGATCCGCCGCCGCATCCGCCATGTCCGCCCGTTCAATCCCACCCGCGGCCTCGCGCGGCTGCTGGTGCGCAGCTTCGGGCCGGCGCTGCTCCATGCCGGCAGCGGATCGCGCTTCGTGATCGGCGCGGCAGTGGTGCTGCTGGCACTGGCGCTCGGGCTTGGCTGGCTTGGCTGGCCCGGACCGGGGCTGGGTGCGGTCGCTTTGGCCTGGCTGCTGGGCGAGGCGACCGTGGTGCTGCGCCGGATCGAGGCCGACCGGGTGGTGCCGCCGGGCCGCAAGCTCAACCTGCATGGCCTGTTCGAGTGGAGCGTCGATGCCATGCTGGTCATGTTGATCGCTTGGGCGGTTCCAGTCGGGCCGTGGGTCGGGCTGGTCGAACGACTGTTCCCGCCGCTGATGTTGCTGGCATTGCTGCGGATTGTTCCGCGCGTGCTGAGCCAGGCCTGGACTGCCTGGCTGGAAGATCGGGCCTTGCTGGCGATCCTGGTCGGACTTGGCCTGCTGGCCGGGCTCGGCGCGCCGGTGGTTTACGGACTGGCGATCCTGCTGGCAGCCTGCGGAATCCTTTGGCCGCAAGGGGCTGCGCGGCTAACACCGTCTTAACCAAACCTGCGCTAAGGTCTGCCAAATGAGCGAGATGTTTGCACCGGTCCGGGCCGAGCCCGCCGTCGAAGATGTGCTGCGCGACGAGTTGGCGCAGGGCGATGCTGTGATCGGCACGATTGCGCCGATTTTGCGCCATTTGCTGGCCAACGACGACCATTCGCTGTTCAGCGACGAGATCCTTGCGCGCGTGCGCGGGATGATCGATCACGTCGCCCGCCAGGTGCTTGATGCGGTCGAAGACGCGGAAGCGGGCAGCGCCAGCCATGAACATGGCGAGGACCTGATCGGTCAGGTGGTTGCCGCCGTGGTTGATCGTTCTGCGCTGCTTGGCCATGTTCACGCCCAGGCACTCGAATTCCAATTGACCGAGCGGCTCCAGGCGCGGATCGCGCTCGATCCGGTGCTTTCCCCGCTGCTGCAGGCGCTGATTGCTTCACCTGATGCCAGCACGGCGGCCAGTGCGATGGGGCTGCTTGCCGCGCAGGCCCGCTATGTCCAGGCCCAGCGCCGGATGCAGCTGCCGCTCGGCGAATTGCCGGCTGACCTGTTTCATGCCGTACTCCAGGCCTTGCGCTCGCTCGAAGCCGAGCCAGGAGTGCTCACCGCGGCCGAGAAGACTCTGCGCGCCAGCTACGATGAAGGCCGCAGCCGACTGGGCCTGATGGCGCGGTTGGTGCTGGGCATGGGCGGCGGAGCAACCGCCGCGCTCGATGTTGGCCATGCCGGGGTCGGGCTGTTCCTGACTGCACTTTCGCTCGGTGCTGGACAGGACCGCGATCTGACTGCGCTGGCCGCCCACGAAGGGCAGCTAGCCCGTCTGGCGCTCGCCCTGCGTGCCGCCGGGGTTCGACCCGATGCGATCGAGGGGCAATTCCTGTCGATCCATCCTGACGTCAGCCTGCCCGAAGGTTTTGAAACGCTCGGCGCCGATCGCGCTGCTGCGCTGCTCGCCCGCTCCTTTGCGGGGCCGGGCCGCTAGCCGATGACCGCAGGCGGCGCCTTGCTGGCCCGCGCCTCGTGCGACGGGAATGATGTGCTGACATCGGCTGATGAGCCGGTGGCCGTGCTGCAGCAGCGCTGCGGCGGCGACGTGCCCGGCCCGCTCGCCATTCCTGCCCTGCGCGAACTGGTCCAGCGGGCGCGCTCGCTCGGCCTCAAGATTGCCCGGCGGATGGAAGCGACCGATGGGCAGGACGCGATTTCGGCTTGGATCGAGGTTGAACCCGATCCCGAGACCGGCAGCTGCGAAATCGCCGTGGTCAGCTGGCAAGCCGTGCCGCTGCCGGCCGAAGATCTGGGCGAAACCGTCGCCCGCCGCGTCGCGATCGATCGGACTGTGGCTGAGCTGATCGCCGTGCTTGATGGCGCGCAAGGCGTGATTGCCGTCAATGCCGAGGCGTCCGACCTCGAACAGGTCGCTGCGGCAATGCAGGCCGGGGTAGGGCAGCCTTGGACCGATTTCATCACCGTTGAAGGCAGCGCGCACCGTCAGCCGGTGCACTGGCGCCTGCTTGACGGGGCCGAGGTCAAAGTGCCCGGTTCGGAGCGCAAGTGGCGCGCGACCCTGGTGCCCAAGACCGGCGTTGCGGCCGAGATCCATGGCTTTGAGCTGTGCCTGACATCCGAGACAGTCCTGCCCGAACTGGTTGCGCTGCCGCGGCCGGTGCCGGGCGAGAACCGCATGCCGAGCAATGAGCCGGGGCCGGTCGGGCGTGATATCGCTCCGGTGCTGCGTCAGCCGATTGCCCGGATCATCGCCAATGCCGAGACGATCCGCACGCGCCTGGCCGGGCCGCTGGCCGAGGAATATGCTGCCTATGCTGCCGATATCGCCGCGGCCGGACAGCACCTGCTCTCGTTGGTCGAGGACCTGGCCGATCTCGAAGTCGTGGAGTCCGAGGATTTCAACACCGCGCCGGACCGGATCGACCTGGCCGACGTGGCGCGCCGCGCTGCCGGGATTCTGGCAGTCCGTGCGCAGGAACGCGGCATCACCATCGATGCGCCCAAGGCCGGCGAGCACTTGCCGGCCATCGCCGAGTTCCGCCGCGTGCTGCAGATCCTGCTCAACCTCGTCGGCAACGCGATCCGCTATGCACCGGACAATTCGCAAGTCTGGATCCGGCTGGAGGACGCTGTGGGCCGCGCGCGGCTGGTCGTGGCGGATCAGGGCCCGGGCCTTTCCGACGCGCAGCAAGCCAAAGTGTTCGAGAAGTTCGAGCGGCTTGGCCGCAGCGGCGAGGATGGCGGTTCAGGCCTTGGCCTTTACATCTCGCGCCGACTGGCCCGCGCCATGGGCGGCGACCTGACGATCGACAGCGCCCCCGGCCAGGGTGCGCGTTTCATCCTTGACGTGCCAGCTGACTTGCTGGCGCTACGCCCGACGACCGCGCAGCACCCAGATGAGGCCGAGGCCTAAGGCAGCGGTAATCAGGCCGTTCCGAATCCAGACGGGATCGGCCAGCATGAAGCTTTCCTTCGGCCACATGATCACGCCGGCGCCCTGCAGGGCCCAGAAAAAGCCCGAGAAGGCCAGCAGCCCGCCCAGCACCATGTAGAGCAGCCTGAGGACGTTTCTGAAGGTTTCCATGCGCGCTTCCCCCGTTTGTGTGTTCGTGGGGTGCACTATCACCTGCTAGCCAGCGCTTGTCGAGCGGCAGCTTGTTGGTCACCCCGGATCAAGTCCGGGGCGACGGTCTGAATTTCGAACTTCTCTCGCTCAGCGGCTGCTGAGCGGCACGTAATCGCGCTGCGTCGGGCCGGTGTGGAGCTGGCGCGGCCAACCGGCTTCTCTTGAGAAACCGGACGCAAAAGCGTCGCGGCCGCGCCTTGACTGCGCTCAGCGGCTGCTGAGCGGCACGTAATCGCGTTGCGTCGGACCGGTGTAGAGCTGGCGCGGACGCCCGATCTTCTGGCCGGGATCGCTGATCATTTCGTTCCACTGCGCCACCCAGCCGACGGTGCGGGCCAGGGCAAACAGCACGGTGAACATGGTGGTCGGGAAGCCGATCGCCGAAAGGATGATGCCCGAATAGAAGTCGACGTTCGGGAACAGCTTCTTCTCGATGAAGTAGGGGTCGTTCAACGCCATTTCTTCAAGCTGCAAAGCCACGTCGAAGATCGGATCGTTGACCTTCAGCGCCGCCAGCACTTCGCGCACGGTCTTCTGCATCACAGTCGCGCGCGGGTCGTAGTTCTTGTAGACGCGGTGGCCGAAGCCCATCAGGCGGAACGGATCGTTCTTGTCCTTGGCGCGCTCGATGTAGTGCGGGATCTTGTCGGGCGTGCCGATTTCCTTGAGCATGTTGAGCGCGGCTTCGTTCGCGCCGCCATGGGCGGGGCCCCACAGGCAGGCGATACCGGCCGCGATGCAGGCAAACGGGTTGGCGCCAGACGAACCGGCGAGGCGCACGGTGCTGGTCGAAGCGTTCTGTTCGTGGTCGGCGTGGAGGATGAAGATCCGGTCCAGCGCCTGTTCGACCGCCGGGACCACTTCGTATTCCTCGGCCGGAACGCCGAAGGTCATCCGCAGGAAGTTGCCGGTGTAGGACAGGTTGTTGTCCGGATAGATGAACGGCTGCCCGACCGAATACTTGTAGGCCATCGCCGCAATCGTCGGCATCTTGGCGATCAGCCGGTGGCTGGCAATCTTGCGCTGCAGCGGGTCCGAAATGTCGGTGCTGTCGTGATAGAAGGCCGAGAGCGCACCAACCACGCCGCACATGATCGCCATCGGGTGCGCATCGCGGCGGAAGCCACGATAGAACGTCGCCAGCTGTTCGTGCAGCATGGTGTGGCGGGTGATCGTATGGCTGAAGTCGTTCAGTGCACCCGTACTCGGCAGTTCGCCATTGAGCATCAGGTAGCTGACTTCCATGAAGCTCGAATGTTCGGACAGTTGCTCGATCGAGTAACCGCGGTGCAGCAGCACGCCTTCATCGCCATCGATATAGGTCAGGGCTGATTCGCAGCTGGCCGTGCTGGTAAAGCCCGGGTCAAACGTGAACATGCCGGTCTGGGCATAAAGCTTGCGAATATCGATCACGTCCGGACCGACGCTGCCCGACAGCACCGGGTAATCGAAATCCTGGCCGTTCGCGTTCAGTTTAACCTGGTTGCCCACCATCTTGCTCCTTCAATCCTGCGCCGCACCGGCCGGAACCGCCTGGGCGGCAATCCGCGCCAAGCTTTCGTCCCGACCAAGCAGAACCAATACGTCGAATATACCCGGGGAGGTTGTCTGGCCCGTTAGCGCGGCCCTAAGGGGTTGCGCAAGCTTTCCGAGACCGAGGCCCATCTCCTCCGCCATTGCCTTCAAACTGGCCTCGAGACTTTCGAGAGTCCAGTCGTTTTGCGCGGCGATGCGGGTGTTTACCTGACCCAGCAGGGCGCGCGCGTCGTCAGTCAGCAGAGCGGCGGCCTTGTCCTCGATCGTCAGCGGGCGCTGGGCGAAGAGGAAAGCGGCATTGGCCGCGAGTTCATTGAGATCCTTGGCCCGCACTTTCAGCACCGGCATGGCCTGCGCCAGCAGCGCCTCGTCAACCGGTCCGGCCATGCGCGGGGCGACCAGCGCGGCGAGGCGGGCGTCGTCAGCCTCGCGCAGGTAGTGCCCGTTGAGGTTGAGCAGCTTGGCCAGATCGAAGCGCGACGGGCTCTTGCCGACATGGGCAATGTCGAACCATCCGACGGCCTGATCGCGGCTGATGATTTCCTCATCACCGTGGCCCCAGCCCAGCCGCAGCAAGTAGTTGAACATCGCTTCGGGCAGCACGCCCAGCTCGTCACGATAGGCATCGACGCCCAGCGCGCCGTGACGCTTGGAGAGCTTGGCTCCGTCATGCCCGTGGATCAGCGGAACGTGGGCATAGACCGGTTCGGGCCAGCCCATGTGGCGGATGATGGCGAGTTGGCGAAACGCGTTGTTGAGGTGATCGTCGCCGCGGATCACGTGGGTCACGCCCATGTCGTGATCGTCGACCACCACGGCCAGCATGTAAGTTGGCGTACCGTCGGAACGGAGCAGGACGAAATCGTCGAGCTCCACATTGTTCACCGCGACCCGGCCCTGGACCTGGTCCTCGATCACCGTCTCGCCTTCACGCGGGGCCTTGATCCGCACGACAAAAGGCTGGCCGGCTGGCGCCCTGGCGGGATCGGCATCGCGCCATTCGCTCTCGATGCGGAAGGTGCGGCGTTCTGCCTGGGCGGCCTCACGGCGAGCAGCCAGCTCTTCCTGGGTCAGGTAGCAGCGATAGGCATAGCCGGCATCGAGCAGCTGATGCGCAATTTCCGCGTGGCGATCGGAGCGGGCGAACTGGAAGGTCGCGGGCTCGTCACCCGCCAGGCCCAGCCATTCCAGCCCGTCAAAGATCGCAGCGATGGCCGGTTCGGTCGAGCGGGCACGGTCGGTATCTTCGATCCGCAGCAGATAGGTACCACCGTGGTGGCGGGCATAGAGCCAGTTGAACAGCGCGGTGCGCGCGCCGCCAATGTGGAGGTAACCGGTGGGCGAGGGGGCAAAGCGGGTAACGACCGGACGTCCGGCGGCGTTTTCCCTGTCTGCCCCACCACTTGCCATTACCTGTTCCATCCTGTCTTGTCTCGGCATGGCCCGCGACGCCTTGCCCGATGTCCCGCTTGGCGACGTCCCCGTAGGGGACGCTGCATTGCAGCATGGCCCTTGGCGCAAGCGCTTTGACTTGGCAAGCGGACTTCGCGGGGTTGAAGCCTTTCTGGCGCGGGCCGGATTTGCCCGTGCGCCGTGGCTTGTGGTGGGCTTTGCCGCCGGGATTGCGGCCTGGTTTGCGCTGCCTTCAGCGGGCTGGTGGGTGGCGCTTATGCTGGCGGGCGGCGGCGTGGCGGCGGGAGCCATGCTGCTGCTGCGCGAGGACGGCGCCGTTCCCTTCTTGCGCCAGGCGCTGGCGGCCCTGGCGATCGCCCTGGCGCTGGGCTGCGGCCACGTTTGGGTTAAGTCCGCGTTGGTCGGTGCGCCGCCGATTGCCCGGCCGCTGGCGGCAGACCTGGCCGGCACGGTGCTGTCACGGCAGGAGCAACCGGCCGAGGGGCGCGTCAGGCTGCTGCTTGCCACGCGCGATCCCGAGGGCGGGCGAGCGATCAAGGCGCGGCTGAATGTGCCGCTGGCGCTCGACCGGGCGGAGCTGCGCCCCGGCAGCGAAGTGCGGCTGCGCGCGCGGCTCGTGCCGCCGGCCCCGCCGATGCTGCCGGGCGGCTATGACTTCGCCCGGGCCGCCTGGTTCCAGGGCATCGCCGCGACTGGAGCGGCGCTGGGCGAGATCACGGTGGTGCGCCCTGCGCCGGCAGGGGGCGGGCTGGAGGACGTGCAGCGGACACTGTCGGCTCACGTTCGGGCGCAGTTGCCGGGGTCGGCGGGGGCCATCGCTGCGGCCTATGCCAGCGGCGATCGCGGAGCGATTCCCGAGGCCGACGAAGAGGCGATGCGCAATTCGGGCCTGGCGCATCTGCTCTCGATCAGCGGTCTCCATGTCAGCGCGGTGATCGCGGCGGTCTATCTCGTGGTGCTCAAGCTCGGCGCGTTCTGGCCGTGGCTGGCGCTGCGGGTGCGGCTGCCACTGGCGGCGGCGGCGGGCGGGGCACTGGCCGGGATCGGCTATACCCTGCTGACCGGGGCCGAGGTGCCAACCGTGCGGTCTTGCATCGCGGCACTGCTGGTGCTGATCGCCCTGGCGCTGGGGCGCGAGGCCCTGTCGCTGCGGATGGTGGCGGTGGCGGCCTTTGTCGTATTGCTGTTCTGGCCTGAGGCCATAGTTGGCCCGAGCTTCCAGATGAGCTTTGCCGCCGTGATCGCGATCGTGGCGCTGCATGGCGCCGCGCCGATCCAGGCCTTCCTGGCGCCGCGCGAAGAAGGCTGGCTGACGCGCGCCGGGCGCAACCTGGCGATGTTGCTGCTGACCGGGGTGGTGATCGAGCTGGCGCTGATGCCGATCGGGCTGTTCCATTTCCACCAGTCGGGCGTCTACGGCGCGCTGGCCAATGTGGTGGCGATCCCGCTGACGACCTTTGTCTCGATGCCGCTGATTGCCCTGGCGCTGCTGCTCGATACGGTTGGGCTGGGCGCCCCGGTGTGGTGGCTGGCCGGGCTGTCGCTCGATGCGCTGCTAGGGCTCGCGCATTTCACCGCCAGCCAGCCGGGCGCGGTTTCGACCATGCCGGCCATGGGGCGCGGGGCCTTTCTGCTGTTCGCGGCGGGCGGGCTGTGGCTGGCCTTGTGGAACGGGCGAGTGCGGCTGTGGGGGTTGGTTCCAGCCGGGATCGGGGCGCTGCTGCTGGCGACGCTGACTCCGCCCGACCTGCTGGTTTCGGGCGACGGCCGCCATGTCGGGCTGACTGGCGAGGTGCCGGGTGAACTGCTGGTGCTGCGCGAAGGGCGCGATGGATATGCCCGCGATACTCTGCTGGAACTGGCCGGGATGAGCGGCACCCCGCGCAGCCTCGATCAATGGCCCGGCGCGCGCTGCAATGCCGATCTGTGCGTCGTACAACTGCGGCGCGGCGGGCGGGACTGGCACGTGCTGATGACCCGCACCCGTGACCGGCTGCCCGAGCGCGAGTTGGCTGCCGCCTGTGAGCGGGTCGATCTGGTGATTTCCGATCGCTGGCTGCCGCGCTCCTGCCGGCCGACATGGCTCAAGGCGGACCGGCGCTATCTGGATCGGAGTGGGGGGCTGGCGATCGACTTGGGCGACCAGGAAGTGGTCAGCGTGGCCGACAGCCAGGGCGACCACGGCTGGTGGACGGGGCCGGCACCACGACGGCCCCGGCCCGCACCAGCAGTTCAGTGATATCGGCGCAGCAGGCCGGCCAGCTTGCCCTGGACCAATACTTCGCCGGGACGGTAGATTTGCGGCTCGTAGGCGGCATTGGCTGGATCGAGCCGGATCATGCCGTTCTCACGGTGCAGGTACTTGAGCGTCGCTTCCTCGCCGCGCACCAGCGCCACGACGATTTCGCCATCGCGGGCAGTGTCGGTCTTGCGGACGAGGGCGTAATCGCCGTCGAAGATCCCGGCCTCGATCATCGAATCGCCGGAGACTTCGAGCGCATAGTGCTCGCCCGCGCCGAGCAGGGCAGCGGGAACCGGCAGCATGGCGCTGGTCTCCATCGCTTCGATCGGCACACCGGCAGCAATGCGGCCATGCAGCGGGATCTCGATCACGTCGTTGGCGGGAGCCGGGCGCGCCGGTTCGGGCCGCTTCATCGGCACAACATTGTCGGCCACCTGGGCCGGAGCCTTGGCCTGAACATCCTCAGGCTGCTTGAGCACTTCCAGCGCGCGCGCCCGGTTGGGCAGACGGCGGATGAAGCCGCGCTCCTCCAGCGCCGAGATTAGGCGGTGCACGCCCGACTTCGACTTGAGGTCGAGCGCTTCCTTCATTTCCTCAAACGAAGGGGAGACCCCGGTCTCTTCAAGCTTTACCTGGATGAACCGGATCAGTTCATGCTGCTTGCGCGTCAGCATTGCCATAATCTCCCATTCGCGGCCGGGAGAACGACTCTGTTCCCGTACCGTTCAGTGAACGAATGTGGAACAGGTAAGCAACATCAGCATGCCAGTCAAGCAATTCCGCCATTTTCGAGCGGAAAGATTGGAACAGCCGTTCCGGCGGGCAAAATGGTGCTATTGGCCGGCCGGTCGATCAAGCAATTGCTGCCCGCCAGTGCGGCCAGTGCGCCGCTGTCCTGACCCAGCGCCGGCGTCACCTCGCCGCCGTCCAGCACGCCGCGCAGGAACTCGCGCCGTTCGCCGCCCGCCGCCAGGTCTGCTGCCAGCCGCGCCGTCTGCTGCCGCGGGAGCGGATCGGCCGCACCGGAGAGACGGCGCAGCAGCGGCAGCAGGAACAACCAGGCGGTGACGAAACTTGAGACCGGATTGCCGGGCAGGCCGATCACCAGTTGCCGCCCGCGCCGCGCCACCAGCAGCGGCTTACCGGGCTTGATCGCGACCTTCCAGAAATCCAGCTCTGCGCCCCAGGCTTCCAGCGCCGGGATGACCAAGTCATGATCGCCGACCGAAGCCCCGCCGCTGGTCACGATGACATCGGCATCGGCAGCGGCCGCCAGCGCCGCGATCAGCGCTTCCAGCCGGTCCGGCACCGGCCCGCGGCGCGTGACTTCGCAAGGGTGACTGGCCGCCAGCGCCGCTAGCATCGCGCCGTTGCTGGCCGGCACCTGATGCGGCGCGCAGTCGGCCGGATCGGCGGCCAGCTCGTCACCGCTGTCGATGATCGTCAGGCGCGGCACACGGCGCACCGCGACATGGCGATGCCCGGCCGAGAGGACCAGCGCGACGTGCGCCGGGGTGATACGCGTGCCGAGCTCGGCGAGGACCGTACCATCGGCAAAGTCCGACCCGGCGCGGCGGATATGTTTGCCCGGCCGGCCTGGGCCGTCTCCAGTCAGGGTCAGGTGATCACCCTCCCGGCTGACATCTTCCTGCACCACGACCGCGCCAGCGCCATCGGGTATCACTGCGCCTGTCGAAATACGCACCGCTTGTCCGGGCACGATAAAGCCTGCGAAAGGATGCCCGGCCGCGCTTTCGCCGATCACTTGCCAGGGGCCAGTCAGGTCGTTCTCGGCCACGGCATAGCCGTCCATCGCCGACATGTCGCAGGCCGGCTGGGTCCGCGCCGCCACTAACGGTTCGGCCAGCCAGCGACCCAAGGAAGAGGGCGGATCGACCCGTTCGAGCGGCAGCGGCTCGGCCAGTTCGAGTAGCCGCGCCTGGGCTTCTTCCAGCGGTAGCGGGGCCGGCATCAGGCTTGTGCCTTCCAGTCGCCCGACTTGCCGCCGCGCTTTTCCAGCAGCCGCACGCCGCCGATCACCATGCCCTTGTCGAGCGCCTTGGCCATATCGTAGATTGTCAGAAGTGCCACGGAAGCTGCTGTAAGCGCTTCCATTTCCACCCCGGTCTGGCCGGACAGACGGGCCATGGCCAACACCCGCACACCGTCCGTCTCGAATTCGAAATCGACCGCCACCTTGGACAGCATCAGCGGATGGCACAGCGGGATCAGCTCGCTGGTCTTCTTGGCTGCCATGATCCCGGCGATGCGGGCCGTGGCGAGGACATCGCCCTTCTTCACTGCGCCAGCGCGGATCGCGGCGAGCGCTTCGGCCGACATGGTGATGCGCCCTTCGGCCAGCGCCTCGCGGATTGTCGCCGCCTTGGCCGAAACATCGACCATTGCCGCATTGCCGGCTTCGTCGAGGTGAGTCAGTTGGTTCATCTTCAAGCTTTCCGGTCTGAACGCTGCGTTACGCTGCGGTTGACACAGTTGACACCCTGTCCGCTTCTTCCAACAGGCTGAAAGGCGCCAAATCCTGCGGTTTCACCGCCGATTTTTGGTTCAGTCGGTCCTATAGCGGAAAAAAAGTCGATCGGCTCGGCCATGTGCCAAGGGATGGCAGGTTTTGGCCGTGTAGGAAACTCGCGAAAATGCCGCTGCTTACCCGTGGAGCAGCGCCCGCGTCGCCGCCTCGACATCATCCTGCCGCATCAGGCTTTCGCCGACCAGGAAGGTGCGGACACCGCTCAGGGCCATTCGCTCGCAATCGGCGTGGCTGCCAATCCCGCTTTCGCAGACCAGCAGCACGTCCGCAGGCACCATCCCGGCAAGCCGTTCCGTGGTGGCGAGATCGACCGCAAAGGTCTTGAGGTTGCGGTTGTTGACCCCGATCAGCTTCGAGCGGAGGTGTTCAAGCGCGCGCTCCATCTCGGCTTCGTCATGGACTTCGACCAGCACATCGAGGCCTTGTTCAAGCGCGGCGGCCTCAATTTCGGCCATCGCGGCGTCTTCCAGCGCGGCGACGATGATCAGGATGGCATCGGCGCCCATCGCCCGGGCCTCGGCGCATTGCCAGGGATCGACCATGAAGTCCTTGCGGATCACAGGCAGATCACAAGCCGCGCGGGCAGCGATCAGGTAATCCTCGTGTCCCTGAAAATAGGGCGCATCGGTCAAGACGGAGAGGCAGGCCGCGCCGCCGGCCTGATATGCGCGGGCATGGGCGGCCGGTTCAAAGTCGGCGCGGATCAGACCCTTGGACGGGCTGGCCTTCTTGATCTCGGCAATCAGCGCGAAGCCCTGCGCCGCCTTGGCCCGCAACGCCGCCTCAAACCCGCGCACGGGGCTGGGCGCAGGCCAGTGGCCCAGGCCCAGCGGCTTGCGGGCAGCAACTTCCACTCGCTTGGTGGCGCAGATTTCGGCGAGCTTGTCGGTCATAGTTTGCGCCCATGCCTTGAGCGGTGAGATGTGTCGAGGGGGAGATTGGTACGATGCGTCCTCTCCTACCGTCATCCCCGCGGAAGCGGGGACCTATCACGTGTCATCTCCACTGTCCTGCCAGTTGCCATCGCGGGAGATGGGTCCCCGCTTCCGCGGGGATGACGAAGGGTGGGGTGTTTAGCGTACAGTCTCGATCCAGCAATCTAGCAGCGCTTTGGCGAGGCCCTTGTCGATGGCTTCGGCGGCTTCCTCGACGCCTTCGAACCAGTCCTCGGCCTGTCCGGCGACGAGCAGCGCGGCGGCGCTGTTGAGGAGGACGGCGTCGCGATAGGCGCCTGCTTCGCCCAGCAGCAGGCGGCGCAGCGCTTCGGCGTTGTGGGCCGCGTCACCGCCGCGCAGGTCTTCGAGCGGGTGGCTCGGCAGGCCGGCATCTTCCGGGCGAACCTCGGCGGGTAGCGGCGGCAGGCCGATTGCGGCCATGTAGCTGGTGCCCTCGATCGAGAGCTCATCCAGCCCTTCGGCGCCGGACACGATCAGCGCGGCCTCAGTGCCGAGCAGCTCCATCGATTCCTTGTAGAGCGCGATCAGGCCGGGCTGGGCGACGCCAACCAGCTGACGGGTCACCCCGGCCGGATTGGCGAGCGGGCCGCAGAGGTTGAAGATCGTCCGCCGGCCAATCGCCTTGCGGATCGGGCCGACGCGGGCCAGCGCGGGGTGGTGCGCCTGGGCGAAGAGGAAGGCGATGCCGAGGTCGGGCAGGGTCTCTTCCGCCAGCTCAGAAGCGCGAGCAAGGTTGAGGCCGAGCGCCTCCAGCGTATCGGCCCCGCCGGCCTTGCTCGATGCGGCGCGGTTGCCGTGCTTGGCGACCGGCACGCCGCAAGCCGCGACGACCAGCGCCACGGCGGTCGAAACGTTGAGGCTGTGCTGGCCATCGCCGCCGGTGCCGCAAACGTCGATCGCGCCTTCTGGGGCGGTGATCCGCTTCATCCGCGCGCGCATGGCGCGGACCAGGCCGGCGACTTCGGCAGCCGTCTCGCCGCGGTCGGCCAATTCGATCAGGGTGGCGGCGATTGCGTCATCGGCCATGCCGCCATCGAGCATGCGCCCGAACAGCGCTTCGGCTTCGCCCAGAGACAGGCTCACGCCAGTTCCTTCGCCTTGATCCCGCACAGGCCCAGGAAGTTCGCCAGCATGGCATGGCCGTGCTCGGTGG
>Ga0209894_1000092_pt1 | contig 15923 bp, 15 predicted proteins | sample GWRWT4_2Sept14_2_FD_187191 | JGI IMG/M metagenome (GOLD analysis project Ga0209894, IMG submission 187191) | Sand microcosm microbial communities from a hyporheic zone in Columbia River, Washington, USA - GW-RW T4_23-Sept-14 (SPAdes) (version 2) ... | reverse complement strand
GCGGCGGCGATACTGGCTCTGACTGCGTCGGCACCTCGAACCGCCAGGGCGCGGCTTCGGTGACCCAGCTTGAGATCATGCCCAAGCCGCCGGAAAAGGAAGACAAGGCGCTGACCTGGCCGGACTGGCCGCTCAAGCTGCGCACCTCGACCAGCCATGAAGAAGGCGTGGAGCGTGACTGGTCAGTCCTGACCAAACGCGTCGTGGGTGAAAACGACGTGACCGGCCTCGAATGCGTGAAGGTCGAATGGGTTGACGGACAGATGCAGGAAGTCACCGGCAGCGAATTCGTGCTCAAGGCCGATCTGATCCTGCTCGCGATGGGCTTTGTCGGCCCGCGCAAGCAGGGCCTGCTTGACCAGGCCGGAGTCGAACTTGATGGGCGCGGCAATGTCGCCGCCAACGTGATCGACTATCGCACCAGCGATCCGCAGATCTTCGCTTGTGGCGACATGCGCCGCGGCCAGAGCCTGGTCGTCTGGGCGATCCGCGAAGGCCGCCAGGCCGCCCGCGCGGTCGACGAGGCGCTGATGGGGGTGAGCGAGCTGCCGCGCTAAGCCGCAGCTCGCCCCATCAGGCTCAACCCTTCGCCGGCATGAACCCCGGTTTGCGCAGCAGGCTGGCGCTGATCAGCGGCACCAACACGGCGACCGGCGAGATTTCCGACAGGGTCACCAGCATCCGCGTCACCGGATTGGCGTAGAGGTCGGCAAAGCCCTGCATGTCGGCCTTGAACTTCGCGATCTCCGCCGCGCTGGCCTTGGCGGCCTGGAGCTTGGCAAGTTCGCTGGCGGTGAACTTTTCCATGAAGCTGTAGTCGGTCGACCAGAGGTAAGCCTCCCAGCCAAGCACATAGAACAGGCAGGCCATCCCGGCGATGCCCAGACCAACGCCCAGCGCTTTCCAGAAGCGGATCACCCCGCCCAGGTGCTCGTCGCGATATTTCTTCACCCCCACGAAGACCAGGCTCATCGCGATCAGCATCGACAGGTAGCCGAGCACCATGCCCATGCTGCCGTGTTCGCCGATCAACCCCATCGACAGCGCCAGTAGCGCCAGCTCGATTGTCCCGGCGATCACACCGTAAGTCAGGATAATCCGTTGCATCGTCATTCCTCCATGCGTTCGAGGATCATCCAGCTATCCGGCCCGGCGGGCCCGATCCATCGCCCAAACGGGTGATTTGGCCGCGCCCACCCGATCTTACGGCAACAATTCGAGCGCGCGGGCCTTGCCGATCGCCTGGGTGCGGTTCTCTGCCCCCAGCTTCTCGAACAGCCGCGCGAGATGGGTTTTGACGGTGTTGGGCGAGATCGCCAGCTGCCGCGCGATCACCTTGTTGGCGTGGCCGGCGGCGAGCAGTTCCAGCACTTCGCATTCACGCGGGCTGATCCCCAGTTCCGCCATTGCCCGCTGGTTGCGGACGAACTGCGCGCTGCGCGGACGCGGCGCGAGGCGGTTCCCCAGCCAGATGCCGAGGCCTGCAAAGAGCAGCGCAATCGCGAGGATATAGAACGAGGTGGACAGATCGCGCGTAGTGTGACGCCAGTCCAGCCACTCGACCAGCAAGGCCAGCGCGGCGAGCGCGGCACCATAGAGGAGGACGTGGCGGAACATGCCGCGCGTTATTCCACGGCGCCGGTTCGCGCTCAAGCCGGAGCGCAATTGCAGACTGCCCATGGCCGGGCTAGGCGGCGGCGATGAAGATCGCTTTTCTTGCCTGCCCCGCGACCCTGCCCGGTTCGCCTACCCGCCGCCCGGACGCCTTTGAGCACGACCTCTATCTTGGCGCTGTCCGTGACGGGCTGGGCGACCGGGGCACGGTGACCGACATCGACTGGCGCGCGCCGCTGGCCGAGCTGGCGCAGTTCGATCTCGCCATCCTGGGCACGCCCTGGGACTATACCGAGGCCAAGGATGAGTTCCTGAGCCGGCTGGGCGAGCTGGAGGCGGCCGGGGTGACGGTCTGCAATGCACTCGAGGTGGTGCGCTGGAATGCCGACAAGCTCTACCTGAAGGAACTCGGAGAGCGCGGCGCAGTGACGATCCCGACGCTCTGGCCCGAACGGGCTGGCCCGGAAGAGGTGCTGGCGGCATTCGATCACTTCGGCACTGACCGGGTGGTGGTGAAGCGCCGGGTAGGCGCAGGCGCGATCGGGCAGGACAGCTTCAGCCGCGACAATCCTCCACCGGACGACTGGTCGCTGGACCAGGCCGCGATGATCCAGCCGTTCCTGCCGGCGATCCAGCGCGAGGGCGAGCTGAGCTTCATCTTCGTCGATGGCGTGCTAAGCCACACCCTGCTCAAGGAGGCGACCGGCGGCGATTACCGGATCCAGTCGCTCTACGGCGGGGTCGAGACACCGCTCGATCCGGCCCCGGCGGACCGCGCCGCAGCGGAGGCGATCATGGCCTCGCTGCCCTTCGACCAGCCGCCGCTCTATGCCCGGATCGACATGGTCCGGCTGGACGACGGACGGCTGGCGGTGATCGAGGCCGAGCTGATCGAGCCTTATCTCTACCCGGAGCAGGGCCCGAACTTGGGGCCACTGCTGGCCAATGGGATGGCGCGGCGGCTGGGCTGAAGCCCGGCCATTTTCCTACATCGCCGGGGCCTGCTATCCTGCGCGGGCTCTTTCTCATGGTTGATGCGCGGAAGTTTTCTCCGCTTAGGCGGACGGACTTGTCCGAAAATAGGCTTAAGTCCCGCATTTCTAAGGATTTTGACCTGTTGGAAGAAGCGGACTCAGTGTCAACTGTGTCAACTCCAGCGTAACGCTGCCCCGCCGTCAGAGCGCCCAGTCGACCCCGCCCCGCCCCTTGGCTTCAAGGAAGGCATTGGCCTGGCTGAAGTGCCGGCAGCCGAGGAAGCCGCGGTGAGCGGACAATGGGCTGGGATGCGGGGCTGTCAGGACGAGGTGATGGCTCTGCATCAGCCCCGGCACCGACTGGGCCTTGCGCTGGGCGTGGCTCCCCCAGAGCAGGAAGACGCACGGCTCGGCCTTGGCGGCAACGGCAGCAACCACCGCATCGGTGATAGCTTCCCAGCCGCGCCCCTGGTGCGAGGCGGGCTGGCCGTCCTCAACCGTCAGCGCGGCATTGAGCAGCAGCACGCCCTGCCGCGCCCAGTGCGACAGGTTCCCATTGCGGGGGATAGCAAGACCAAGGTCGCTGGCCAGCTCCTTGTAGATGTTGGCGAGGCTGGGCGGCACTTTCACCCTGTCCTGCACCGAGAACGACAGGCCGTGGGCCTGGCCTGGCCCGTGGTAGGGGTCCTGCCCCAGGACCACGACCTTGACCGCCTCGAGCGGGGTCAGGTCCAGCGCCGCCAGCCGGGTGCCGCGCGGCGGGTAAATGGCTTTGCCGGCGGCCTCCTCGGCCTTGAGGAACCCGCCGAGCTGGCGCGCGCCGGGACTGGCCAGCACCGGGTCCAGCACGGGCCGCCAGCTCTCCGGCACTGCATCGCCATTTGCCATCGCCGTCTTGCTCCCACAGCAGGGCTTTCATCGCCGCGGCAATCGGCCTAAGCACCTTGGCCTATGGCTGTCCATCTCCACGAAGAAGACCTCCCCGGCGATGTCTTTGCGCCCGGCCCGATCGCGGTCGATACCGAAACCATGGGGCTGATCACCCCGCGTGACCGGCTGTGTGTGGTGCAACTGTCCGATGGTCAGGGCGACGAGCATCTGGTGCGGTTCTCGCCCGGCTCGGACTATGCCGCACCCCAGCTCAAGGCGGTGCTGGCCGATCCGGCGCGGGTCAAGCTGTTCCACTTCGCCCGCTTCGATCTCGCTGCGATCGAGCATTACCTGGGCGTGACCGCCACCCCGGTGTTCTGCACCAAGATCGCCAGCAAGCTGGTGCGCACTTACACCGACCGTCACGGGTTGAAAGACCTGGTCCGCGAACTGCTCGGCAAGGAGCTGTCCAAGCAGCAGCAGTCGAGCGACTGGGGCGGCCCGGTGCTGAGCGATGCGCAGCTGGACTATGCCGCGTCCGACGTGCGCTATCTCCACGCCATGCACACGATCCTGGTCGAGCGGCTGGAACGCGAGGGCCGCACGGCACTGGCCCAGGCCTGCTTCGATTTCCTCCCGCACCGCGCCCGGCTCGACCTCGCCGGCTGGCCCGACAAGGACATCTTCAGCCACGAAGCGTGAGCTGAAGCACGGGACCGCCATGACCGAAGCCGCCGACCGGATCCGCAACCAGCGCCGCCAATGGGCCGCGCCGGGGGGTGCGCATGACCGGCTGATCCGGATCCTGGCGCGCTGGCTGCCCGGCGCCGTCGGGGTAGTGGCGGCGGCCATGCTGCTCGGCCCGCTGTTCCCGCGCGGCGAGATCAGCTTCCTGCTCGACCGCAACAAGGTCGCGACGACCGGGGACCGGCTGGTAGTCGAACAGGCGATGTACCGGGGCGAGGACAACGAAGGCCGGCCCTTCACCGTCACCGCCGCCAGCGCCGTCCAGGTCTCGGCCGCCGATCCGATCGTGCGGATGAAGGGCCTGGTCGCCCGGATCCTGATGAGCGACGGCCCGGCCGAGCTGGCCGCGCAGGGCGGCAGCTATGATTACAACCGCGAGGCAGTCGATGTGGACGGGCCGGTCACCTTTACCGCCGCCGACGGGTACCGGATGACCACCGGCCATGTCGCTATCGATCTGAAAGGCCAGCGGGTTGTCGGACAGGGCGGGGTAAACGGCGCCATACCGGCTGGCACTTTTTCCGCCGAACGGTTAGTGGCTGACCTTAACGCGCGAACGATTGCGCTGGAAGGCAATGCCCGGCTGGTGATGACCCCGGGCAAGATGAGGATGCCGTGATGGCCGAAGCATCGATTACCCGGATTGCCCTGCGCTCGCTGCTCGCCGGATTCGCGATCGGGGCGGTTGGCCTGGCTGCGATCGGCCGGTCCGATGCCCAGGCGCTGGGCGGGCATGACAGCAATGCGCCGGTCACCTATGCCGCCGACCGGATCGAACTGCAGGACCGCCAGGACCGCGTGGTTCTGGCCGGCAATGTCAAAATCAGCCAGGGCGGCCTGCAGCTGAGCGCAGACCGGACGACCGTGGCCTTCACCGACCAGGGCAGCCTGCAGATCCAGCGGATCGACGCGACCGGGGGGGTCAACGTCAACCGCGGCACCGAAAGCGCGCGCGGCGACGTGGCGATTTACGATTTCAACCGCCGGGTCATTACCCTGGCCGGCAATGTGGCGCTGCGGCGCGGCGGCGATACGCTCAACGGTGGGCGCCTGGTGATCGATCTCAACAGCGGAATCTCCAGCGTTGATGGCCGCGGCTCGGCCCAGTCGGGCGGCCGGGTCTCAGGCACTTTCGCCGTCCCCAAGCGCAACTGATTCCGCGCTGCCACGAACGGCGATGGGTCCGCCTTCCCTGCTTGTCATCGGGCTGAACTATGCGCCCGAGCCGGTCGGCATCGGCCCCTATACGGCCGGCCTGTGCGAGACGCTGGTCCAGTCCGGCCACCAGGTCACGGCCATTGTCGGCAAGCCGTACTATCCGCAGTGGAAGGCCGATCCGGCCTATGACGGCGGCTGGCTGGAGGCGGAGGAAAACGGCGTCAGGCTGGTGCGCTGCCCGCACTACGTGCCGCAGGACCCGATCGGGATCCGGCGCTTTGCCCACCTGATCAGCTTCGCGATCACCGCGCTGGTCCCGGCCGTCCGGATCGCCCTGCGCGAACGCCCGCAGGTGGTGCTCTGCGTCGCCCCGGCGCTGCTGAGTGCACTGGCCGCGATCCTGACCGCCTGGCTGTGCGGGGCGCGGCTGTGGATCCATGTCCAGGACTTCGAGGTCGAGGCCGCCTTCGCCACCGGGCTCATGCGGCCCAATACGCTCAAGGCCCGGTTCGCACTCTGGGCCGAAGGCTGGATCCTGCGGCAGGCTGACCTGGTCTCGACGATCAGCCCGCAAATGGTGGCCAAGCTGGGTGAAAAGGGCATTCCCGCCGAGCGGCGGATGGAGCTGCGCAACTGGGCGAACGCCAGCTTTGCGCCGGACCCGGCCGGGGCTACCAGCCTGCGGACGCAGTGGTCGCTCGAAGACAAGATCGTGGCGCTCTATTCGGGCAATATCGCCCGCAAGCAGGGGATCGAGATCCTGATCGACACGGCGCGCCTGCTCCAGCACCGGCAGGATATTGCCTTTGTCATCTGCGGTGAAGGGCCCAATCGCCAGCCGCTTGAGGTGCGGGCCGCGGGCCTGGCCAATGTCCAGCTGCATGACCTGCAACCGGCCGAGCACATGGGTGCCATGCTGACCATGGCCGATCTCCACCTGCTGCCGCAGATCGCGGGTGCGGCGGACCTGGTCCTGCCCTCGAAGCTCACCAACATGCTCGCCTCGGGCAAGCCGGTGGTAGCGACGACTGAGGAAGGGACCGGGCTGTACAGCGAAGTGGAAGGCTGCGGTCTCTGCGTGCCGCCGGGCGATGCCGCCGCACTTGCTGCCGCGATCACGACCCTGGCCGACGATCCCGAGCGCCGCGCCAAACTGGGTAAAGCCGCGACAGCGCGCGCCGCCGAGCGCTGGCAGCAGGACGCCATCCTGGCGCGTGCGACTACTGCTCTTCAGGATCTGGTCCGTTAGTTGCCTTGGGCGAGGCGCTAGCGCTCTCGTCGGGTTCCGGCGGGCTCGGCTCGAACCCGGTCGTATCCATCACCGGTTCGCCAAATGCCGCCTGCTCGTCTTCGGCATCGGCCACTGGCGCGGCAGCGGGAGCCGGCCTTGCCGGTGTAGCCGGTGCAGTTGCAGAGGCTTCGGGCTGCGGCTGAGCCAGCAATTCTTCGTGCCCGCCGCCCCGCGCAAAAAAGGCGGCTGCCAGCGCGCTGATACCCACTACCCACAGCAAGGCAAAGCGCCAGTCACGGAACAATCGGTCCATATCAGCGATCCTTGTCCCATGGCGACTGGTGCCCAAGCGACCACGCCGCCGCTTGCCAGCGGCTTTGGAACACAGTCGTGATCTTGGTCCCGAACATGGTCAGGAAAATAGCAGGCGGTTGTTAACGAAGCCTTCCTTCAGTCCTCGGCCCCGGCTTCACGCTTCAGCTCATAGAGCAGGTCAAGCGCTTCACGCGGGCTGAGGGCATCGACATCGAGCCCCTTGAGCCGCTCGCGCAGGCTGTCGACCAGGTCGGCCCGGGCCTCGGCAGCGGCGGCAAACAGCGGCAGATCGCCCAGCCCAGCCGCCAGTCCGCCGGTTTCGGCCCGGCCCTTCTCAAGCCGCTCCAGCACGGCCTTGGCGCGCGACACAACGGCGGCGGGGACGCCTGCGAGCTTTGCGACGGCCAGGCCATAGGAGCGATCGGCCGGCCCCTCGGCCACTTCGTGCAGCAACACCAGATCGCCCTTCCACTCACGCGCGCGGACGTGGTGGAGCGACAGCGCCTCGCAGCTCTCAGCCAGGCGGGCGAGTTCGTGGTAGTGCGTGGCAAACAGGCAGCGGCACCGGTTGACCCCATGCACCGCCTCGACCACGGCCCAGGCCAGCGCCAGACCATCGTAAGTCGAGGTGCCGCGCCCGACCTCGTCGAGAATCACGAAGCTGCGTTCGCTCGCCTGGGCCAGGATCGCGGCGGTCTCGACCATCTCGACCATGAAGGTCGAGCGGCCGCGGGCGAGATTGTCTGACGCGCCAACCCGGCTGAACAGGCGATCGACCAGCCCGATCCGCGCCGCCTCGGCCGGCACGAAGCTGCCGGCCTGAGCGAGCAGCACGATCAGCGCGTTCTGGCGCAGGAAGGTCGACTTGCCGCCCATGTTCGGCCCGCCGACCAGCCACAGCCGGTCTTGCGGCAGCAAACGGCAATCGTTGGCCACGAAGCGCTCGCCCTTGGCGGCCAGCGCCGCTTCGACCACCGGATGCCGGCCGCCCGTGATCTCAAGGCAAGCGTGCCCGACCACATCGGGCCGGGCCCAGCCGCCTTCGGCTGCGCGCTCGGCGAGGGCGGCGGCAACATCGATCCGGGCCAATGCCGCTGCGGTCGCGGCAATCGCCTGGCTGGCCTTGACCGCCACGCTGACCAATTCCTCGAAGTGCGCTTCCTCGGCCGCCAGGGCATGGCCGCCGGCTTCGGCGATCCGGCTCGCCTCGGCATGGAGCGCGACAGCGTTGAAGCGGACCGCCCCCGCCATGGTCTGCCTGTGGGTGAACCCGCTCTCGGGTGCCATCAGCGGGTCGGCCTTGGCCGCCGGAACTTCGATGAAATAGCCCAGCACGCCATTGTGGCGGACCTTCAGCGCGGCGATCCCGGTCTGATCGCGATACTTCGCCTCCAGCATGGCGATCGCCCGGCGCGCATCGCCGGAAATCCGCCGCAACTCGTCAAGCGCATGGTCATAGCCCTCGGCAACATAGCCGCCCTGACTGCGCTCGGTCGGCGGGCTGGGCACCAGCGCGCGGCTGAACAGATCGACCAACGCGCCGTGTCCGGCCAGCGCTGGCAGCAGAGCCTCCATCAATGCCGGGCGATCCGTCCGATGCTGCAAGTGATCGTGGATCCGCCGTGCTTCGGCCAGACCATCGCGGAGCTGGCCCAGATCGCGCGGGCTGCCCCGCCCGGCGACCACCCGCCCGAGGGCGCGGCCGACATCGGGCGCGGCGCGCAACACGGCGCGCAGATCGCCGCGCAGCAGGGCATCGTCGTGCAGCCACTGCACGAGATCGAGCCGGCCTTCGATCGTGGCGGCATCGGTCAGCGGCGCGGCCAGGTCCTCGGCCAGCTGGCGGGCGCCGGCACCGGTCACGCAGCGATCAAGCGCCTCGACCAGGCTCCCCTTGCGGGTGCCTTGACTGGATACGAGGATCTCGAGACTGGCCCGGGTCGCCTCGTCCATCGCCAGATGGGCCGCCTGCCCCAACACGACCGGCGGCAGCAGCAGGGGCAAGCGTCCGCGCCCGACATGGTCGAGATAGGCAATCAGGCCGCCCGCCGCTGCCAGCATTGCGCGCGAGAACTGGCCGAAGCCATCAAGCGTCGCAACGCCATGGACCGCTTTCAGCCGCGCCTCGCCGCCGTCGCTCGAAAAGGTGCTGGCCGGGCGCGGGATGCCTTCGGTGGGGTTTGCTTCCCAGCCCTCGGGCGCGACAATCTCGCTCGCCCCCAGCCGCGCGAGCGCCGCACCAAGCCGGTCAGGCGGGCATTCCTCCAGCTCCATCCGCCCGGTCGAGATATCGCAGGCGGCGATCCCGCAGGTCCCACGCACGTCGCAGATCGCGGCGAGCACGTTGGCGCGACGTGGTTCGAGCAGGGCTTCCTCGGTCAGGGTCCCGGCGGTGACGAAACGGACGATGTCGCGCGCGACCAGCGCCTTCGAGCCGCCACGCTTCTTCGCTTCCTCAGGCGTCTCGACCTGTTCGGCGATGGCCACGCGGCAGCCGGCCTTGATCAGGCGAGCGAGGTAACCTTCAGCCGAATGAACCGGCACGCCGCACATCGGGATCGGGAGCCCCAAGTGCTCACCCCGGCTGGTCAGCGCGATATCGAGGATCTGGGCGGCCTGCTTGGCATCGTCGAAGAACAGCTCGAAGAAGTCACCCATGCGGTAGAACAGCAGGCAATCGGGCGCTTCGGCCTTCAGCGCCAGGTACTGCGTCATCATCGGGGTGGCGGGGCCGCTCATCTTCAACCGGTTAGCCGCTTGAATACGATTCGCCCACGGCAGCGCGGGCAGCTTTCCCCTATCCCGTTGCGGCGAGTTCCGTTAGGGCTGCCCCCGATCCAGGGAGGCATAGGTGTCCGACGAAACGAGTCCGCGGGACGAGAACAGCAGGGTGAGCTTCACCGAGCGCGAAGCGCTGTTTTATCACAAGACGATCCGCCCCGGGAAAATCGAGATCATCGCCTCCAAGCCGATGGCGACCCAGCGCGACCTGAGCCTGGCCTATTCGCCGGGCGTAGCTGTGCCGGTCCAGGCGATCGCCGACAATCCGGCCGACGCCTATGAATATACCGCCAAGGGCAATCTAGTGGCGGTGATCTCCAACGGTACGGCAATCCTGGGGATGGGCAATCTGGGCGCGCTGGCCTCGAAGCCAGTGATGGAAGGCAAGGCGGTGCTGTTCAAGCGCTTCGCCGACGTCGATTCGATCGACATCGAGCTGGCCAGCGAAGACCCCGATGCGATCATCGAGGCCGTGGCGATGATGGAGCCGACCTTCGGCGGCATCAACCTGGAAGACATCAAGGCCCCCGAATGCTTCGTGATCGAGCAGGCCCTGCGCGAGCGCATGAAGATCCCGGTGATGCACGATGACCAGCACGGCACCGCGATCATCGCCGCCGCGGGTCTGGTCAACGCCTGCCATCTGACGGGCCGCGAGTTCAAGGACGTGAAGGTGGTGGTCAACGGCGCGGGCGCCTCCGCTTTGGCCTGCACGGCCCTGATCAAGTCGATGGGCGTGCGGCATGACAATGTCACCGTCTGCGATCGCTCCGGCGTGATCTATCGCGGCCGCGAAGGCGGGATGGACCAGTGGAAGAGCGCCCACGCTATCGATACCACCGCGCGCAGTCTGGAAGAGGCGCTGGTTGGCGCTGACATCTTCCTGGGCCTGTCCGCCGCCGGCGCACTGAAGCCCGAGTATGTCGCCAGGATGGCCCCGAAGCCGATCATCTTTGCCATGGCCAACCCCGATCCGGAAATCCGGCCCGAGGACGCCAAGGCCGTCCGCCCCGATGCAATCATCGCCACCGGCCGGTCGGACTATCCCAACCAGGTCAACAACGTGCTGGGCTTCCCCTTCATCTTCCGCGGTGCGCTCGATGTGCGGGCGACCACGATCAACGAGGAAATGAAGATCGCTGCCGCCAAGGCGATTGCCGAACTGGCGCGTGAGCAGGTGCCGGAGGAAGTGGCGGCAGCTTACGGGCAGAAATACCAGTTTGGGCCCGACTACATCATCCCGGCGCCGTTCGATCCGCGCCTGATGGAGGTTGTATCCTCGGCCGTTGCCAAGGCGGCGATGGAGACCGGCGTCGCGCAGAAGCCGATCGAGGATTTTGACGCTTATCGCCACAGCCTGAAGGCCCGGCTCAACCCGACGACCTCAGTGCTGACCCAGGTCTACGAGCAAGTGAAGGCCAATCCCAAGCGGGTGATCTTTGCCGAGGCCGAGGACGAAGTGGTGCTACGCGCCGCGATCCAGTACCGCGATTTCGGCTATGGCGAACCGGTGCTGGTCGGCCGCACCGATCAGGTCAAGGCCAAGCTGATCGAGCTGGGGGTCGAGAACCCGGATAGCTACCAGATCGAGAATTCGGCGGTGAGCGAACATGTCCCGGCGATGGTCGAGACGCTCTATGCCAAGCTCCAGCGGCGCGGCTTTCTGGAGCGCGACGTGCGCCGGATGGTCAACCAGGACCGCAATGTCTTTGCCTCGTTGCTGCTGAAGCTGGGCGTAGGCGATGCGATGGTGACCGGCAAGACCCGCACCTTTGCCCAGACCATGCGCGAAGTGCGCCAGGTGCTCGAACCGCAGGAAGGGCGCTTGCCCTTTGGCATCCATCTGATGATCGGCAAGAACTATACCGTGTTCCTGTCGGATACGACCGTCAATGAGCGGCCAAGCGCCGAGGAACTGGCGGTGATTGCCAAGGAAACCGCAGCGGTTGCGCGGCGACTGGGACACGAGCCGCGCGTCGCCTTCCTGTCCTATTCGACCTTCGGCAACCCGCCGGGACGTTACCTTGAGAACATCCGCGATGCGGTCGCGATACTGGATGCCGAGAACCCGGGCTTCGAATACGAAGGCGATGTCGCTCCCGATGCCGCGCTCAACCCCACGGTGATGAAGAACTACCCCTTCAGCCGGCTCACCGCGCCGGCCAACGTACTGGTCATGCCAGGGCTGCAATCGGCCAACATTTCGGCCAAGCTGCTGCGGGAATTGGCCGGGAACGCCACGATCGGCCCGATGCTGATCGGGATGGAAAAGCCGGTTCAGGTCATCCCGATGACGGCAATTGCGCCGGACATCCTGACCCTGGCCGTGCTGGCGGCCGCCGGCGTAACCGGCTGATTGTTATGCCCGCCTGACGGCGGGCCGCATCCCCGGCCCACTCCCCCGGCCCAACCACCCGATAAGGATACCCTGTGGGTGGTTGGGCCGGGGGAGTGGGCCGGTGATGCTAGCTCTTCGCGGAGGCGAAGAGCGCAACTGACAGGGACTCTCACCCCCAGGCGCGGTAGACGCCGTAACCGCTAGTCAGCGTCAGCACGATCCCGACCAGGATCAGCATGGTCTTGGGCGGGAAATGCTTGGCAGCCCAGGCTCCGATCGGGGCAGCGGCAACCCCGCCGATCAGCAAGCCCAGCGTCGCGCCCGCGACGTCGGCAAAGCCCAAGTGATAGATGAAAGCCGCGCTTATCGTCAGCGTAAGGAAGAATTCGACCGAATTGACCGTGCCGACGACCTTGCGCGGATCGGCGCCCTGGATCAGCAGGTTCGAAGTCACGACTGGCCCCCAGCCACCACCACCGGCCGCATCGAGGAAGCCGCCGACCAGCCCTAGCGGTGCAACAAACTTCGCTTCGCGCACTCGCGGCGGATACATCAGGCCCCGCCACAGCAGGTAAAGACCGATGCCCCCCAGGTAAGTCAGTACGAAGGGCTTGACGACATCGGCATGGAGCGAGGTCAGAACATAGGTTCCGGCCACCCCGCCGATCACCCCTGGGATTAGCAGGCGGACGAACAGCTTACCGTCGATATTGCCGTGCAGCAGGTGACTGATGCCGGACGCGGCCGTGGTGAAGCATTCGACCAGATGGACCCGCTGCGAGGCCTGAGCCGGAGGCACACCGAGCACGCCGACCAGCAGTGTATTTGAGATCACCCCGAAAGCCATGCCCAGCGCGCCATCGACCAACTGGGCTGCAAAACCCACGGCGATGAAGGGGAGCAGGTAGGCAAGATCGATACTGCCAAAATCCATGACCGACTCCTCCGAGGGCTTTGTCGATCAAAAAGCTAGAGTTTGCAGCGAGCGGTTGCCACATAGTTTTTCCGTGGTGCGCCGAAGCGAAATTATCCTGCGGCGGCCTGCTCCGGTTCAGCCAGTATGGCGCTGCCACGGAAAGCTGGCCGACAAGCTGCAGGTCTCGCTCGTCACCACAACCTGCACCGTGCCGCCGCGCTGGCCCCAACGGAAGGGGATGTAGTAGCGGGCAAAGCGCCCGGCGGCGTCGGCGCGGATCGACCAGTCGATCGGCGTCATGTCACCGTTGCGCAGCTGGTAACGTGCCGCGCTGCCCTCACCCAGCCCTTCGGCGGCGATCAGGACATAACGGCCATTGCCGGTGACTGTCAGCGCGCAATCGGCATCGTTCGCCTCGGCCAGGACGGGCCAGTCGTCGACCATCGCCGCAGCCGGGGCCGCGAGCGTCAGTGCCGCGATCAGGGATAGGGTCTTGCGCATGCCGGGCGACCTTTCGCTGTGCCGATACCCGCTTCTAACCCGTTTCGGGCTCGGCGGGTCGGCAACCTCGGCAGCGCGTCAGATCGGCACAGTTTCAGCGGCGGCGATAGCGAAAATACCAGACCTCATGGCCATAGACGGTCCGCGCCTTGTGCTCATAGCGCGTTTCGGGCCAGCCGCCGGGCCGCTTTTGAAAGTCCTGCGGCTTGTCGATCAGCCATTCGAACTGATCGGTATGCCGGCGCATCACCATCAGCGCATGGCGGACATAGACCGCGTGATCGGTGCCAAAGCGGAACTCACCGCCGGGCTTCAGCTTGGCCGCGAACAGGTCAACCGGTCCGTCGTTCATCATCCGCCGCTTGGCGTGGCGGGCCTTGGGCCAGGGATCGGGATGGAGCAGATAGAGGAATGAGAGCGACCCGTCCGGAATACGGCGCAGCACGTCGAGCGCATCGCCATGCCAGATCCGGACATTGCCGAGCGGCAGGTGCGCCCCGTTATCGCCGGCAACATGGGTCAGGGCCTGGGCGACCCCGTTGAGGAATGGCTCCGCGCCGATAAAGCCGTGATCGGGCAGCATGTCGGCCCGCGCCGCCATGTGCTCACCCCCGCCAAAGCCGATCTCGAAATGGAGCGGGCAATCCTGGCCGAACAGGCCGTTCGCTGTTACCTGGCCTTCCGCCGGGACCGCAATCTGCGGCAACAGCTGATCGACCAGCTCCTGCTGCCCGGCGCGCAAGGGCTTGCCCTTTGAGCGGCCGTAGAGGCGGTTGATCGTGGTCGGATCGCCGGGTTTATGCGCGGTCATGGGCGGTGCCTGTGACAGCGCCGCCAACAGGGGTCAAGCACGGCGGTTCCCTGCCGGGTCAGGCGTTCCGCACAAGAAAATTGGGATGGACGCCCCGCAGCGCTTGTGGTGATCAGGCGGTATGACGGTTCAGTTTCCCATGCCAGCCGAAACCACCGCGCTGAATGACAAGGAAGTCGAGGTCCTGCGTCTGCTGGCGGCCGGTCATACGGTGAAGTCGATCGCCGCGCGCCTCGCCAAATCGGAAGCCTCGATCAACGAACGCCTGCGCGATGCGCGCCGCAAGACGGGGGTGGGCAGCAGCCGCGAGCTGGCGCGGATGCTTGATGCCCAGAAAATCTGGGACAAGAATATCGATCTGGCCGAACCGCCCGCCCTGCTCGACCATCCTGAGCAGCCCCAAACGGGGCGCCCATGGTCGAAAGGAACGATTGCCATGCTACTAACCCTGCCAGCCGCCGCCCTTGGCCTGATACTCGCGGCCAACAATCCGGCAGAGCCGGTCGCGCCAAGCCCGGCGGCCCACGCCATTGCTGCCAAACCGAGCCCGCTCGTGGGGCGCTGGTCACTTGATGTCGCGCGCATCCCGGCCGAAGAGCGTCCCAAGGCGGTGACGATTTCTTTCCACCTCGGCGAGGACCGGAAGTGGAGCACCGTGGTCGAAATTGTGGCGCCCGATGGCACCACCCGGCGCGCGGAATCGACCGCAGCCGCCGATGGAATCGCGGTGCCGATCGGCGGCAACATGGACTTCATCGACACGGTCTCATTGCGCCAGCCCGCACCGAACACACTGGTGATGACGCTGGGCATGGGCGGTGCGCCGGTCTCGACCCGAGTCTATGCCGTGGCCAAGGACCAGAAATCGATGACCGAAACGATCGTTTGGGCCGGCCAAGCCATGCCCAAGCTGGAAACGACCTACTTCAACCGCATTGGCTGAGCCCGGCCGGCGCAAACGAAAACGGCCCGCTTCCGGGGAAGCGGGCCGCCTTCAAACCAACGGGTACTATAATCAGGCGGCGACAGCCTCTTCGCCCGGATCGCGCAGCACATAGCCGCGGCCCCAGACGGTTTCGATATAGTTTTCACCACCGCAGGCGTGCGCCAGCTTCTTGCGCAGCTTGCAGATGAACACGTCGATGATCTTGAGTTCGGGTTCGTCCATCCCGCCATAGAGGTGGTTGAGGAACATTTCCTTGGTCAACGTGGTGCCCTTGCGCAGCGAGAGCAGCTCGAGCATCGCATACTCCTTGCCGGTCAGGTGGACGCGGGCGCCATCGACCTCAACGGTCTTGGCATCCAGGTTCACGGCCAGCTTGCCGGTGCGGATGATCGACTGCGAATGGCCCTTCGAACGGCGCACCACGGCGTGGATCCGGGCGACCAGTTCCTCGCGGTGGAACGGCTTGGTGACGTAATCGTCAGCACCGAAACCGAAGGAGCGGACCTTCGAATCCATCTCCGAAATACCCGACAGGATCAGCACCGGGGTCTGAACCTTGGCGACGCGCAGCTTCTTGAGCACGTCATACCCGTGCATGTCGGGCAGGTTCAGGTCGAGGAGGATGATGTCGTAATCATAGAGCTTGCCGAGGTCCAAGCCCTCTTCGCCCAGATCGGTCGAATAGACATTGAAGCCCTCAGTGGTCAGCATCAGTTCGATG
>Ga0209894_1000083_pt1 | contig 16433 bp, 14 predicted proteins | sample GWRWT4_2Sept14_2_FD_187191 | JGI IMG/M metagenome (GOLD analysis project Ga0209894, IMG submission 187191) | Sand microcosm microbial communities from a hyporheic zone in Columbia River, Washington, USA - GW-RW T4_23-Sept-14 (SPAdes) (version 2) ... | reverse complement strand
CCCGTTGAACAGGGTCGAGGCATCTTCCTCAGCGTCTTTGCCCGCGACGTCCCACTTGTTGATCGCGATGATCAGGGCCCGGCCTTCTTCGAGCACCATCGAGGCGATCTTGAGGTCCTGGTGCTCTAGCCCGCGCGTCGCGTCGAGCAGCAGGACCACCACTTCGGCGAAATCGACCGCGTGGCGGGCGTCGGCCACTGCCATCTTTTCCAGCTTGTCGGTGACTTGCGCCTTCTTGCGCATGCCCGCAGTGTCGATCAGCCGCACGGGGCGCACCTCACCGTTGTCGGGATCGGTCCATTCCCAATCGATCGCAATCGAATCGCGGGTGATCCCGGCTTCGGGTCCGGTCAGCAGCCGGTCTTCCTTCAGCAGGGCGTTGATCAGCGTCGACTTGCCGGCATTGGGGCGTCCGACGATCGCCAGCTTGAGCGGCGCCGCATTCAGCGCCTCTTCGTCTTCTTCGTCGAACGGTTCAAACTCTTCCGCTTCGGGCTGCTTGCCTTCGAGCAGCGGCAGCAGCGATTCGAACAGGTCGGCCATGCCGGTGCCATGTTCTGCGGAAAACGGAATCGGTTCGCCCAGCCCCAGCGCGAAGCTTTCGTAGATCCCGTGATCACCTGACTTGCCTTCAGCCTTGTTGGCGATCAGCACCACCGGAACGCTCGATTCGCGCAAGTAACGGCCGATCTCTTCATCGAGCGGAGTGAGGCCCGCGCGCGAATCGATCACGAACAGCGCGACGTCTGCGCCAACCAGCGAAGCTTCGGTCTGCTGGCGCATCCGCCCGGGCAGGCTGCCAGGATCTTCGTCCTCCCACCCGGCGGTATCAACGATCTGGAAATCGAGCCCCAACAGGTGCGCCTCGCCAAAACGGCGGTCGCGGGTCACCCCGGGCTGGTCATCGACCAGCGCCAGTTTCTTGCCCACCAACCGGTTCCACAGCGTGGACTTGCCGACATTGGGGCGACCGATAATGATGACCTGCGGGAGTTTTGGGGGAAGCGCCATGAGCGCGCCTGTGCGCCGAGCGGCAATTTTTTGCAAGGCGCACGGCAAATGGTTGCCGCGCTGTTAACCAAACTGCGCAGCCTCGCCCTAACCACCTATCCCTATGTGCAGGGACCATGATCAAGCGGATTCTCACGGTGGCGGGCGCGGCGGCGAGCATTCTGGCAATGCCGGTGAATGCCCGAATCGAGATAAATACTGACGACAGCGCGGTAACCGGCGGCGGAGCCGCGAACCTGCCGCCTTACCTGCAATGCGTGCCCTATGCCCGCCAGCTGACCGGCATCCAGATCCGCGGCGATGCCTGGACCTGGTGGAATCAGGCCGAGGGCCGCTATTCGCGCGGGTTCACTCCCAAGGTTGGCGCGGTGATGGCGCTGAAGCCGCACGGCAATTCCCGGCTGGGCCATGTCGCCGCCGTCAGCAAGATCATCGATTCGCGCACGATCCTGATCCGCCATTCGAACTGGAGCCCGATAGGTGGCCGCCGCGGCCAGATCGAGGACAATGTCAAAGTGGTCGACGTCTCCGAAGCGGGTGACTGGAGCGCGGTGCGGATCTGGTACGCGCCGATCCAGGCACTGGGCGGCTCGCACTGGCCGGTCAGCGGGTTCATCTATCCGGGGAAGCCCGCCAAGGCCGAGAAACTGACCCGCCAGCCGCTGCTCCCCTGGCCAGACGCGCCCAAGGCAGGGAAGCCGGGGAAGCCTGCGAAGGCAGAGAAAGCAGCCAAGCCGACGAAACCGGGCAAGGATCCGATTGCGGACCTGATCAAGAAGAAGACGGGCTGGTAATCCTCCCCGGCACGGGGAGGGGGACCATCCTCGCAGAGGATGGTGGAGGGGTACGGGCAAGTGGTCCCAAGCTGGCCGGAAAGGTCGCGATCACTCGCTCGTACCCCTCCACCATGCTGCGCATGGTCCCCCTCCCCGTTCCGGGGAGGATTGAGGCCTAAGCCTTCGCCACCGGGGCGTCTTCGCCCAGATCTTCGTACCATGCCTCAACCGGGCCGTTGAGCTTGAGCGTCAGCGGCTGGCCGTGGCGGTCCATGGTCTTGCCGGCCTGGACCCGCACCCAGCCTTCGGAAATGCAGTATTCCTCGATATTGGTGCGGACCGTACCCTTGAAGCGGATGCCTATGCCGCGCATCAGCTTGTCTTCATCGAAATATTCGCTGCGCGGGCTGATCGCGATGCGGTCGGGCGGCACGTCTGAGCTCTTGGGGGAGCCGGATTTGGTTTCTTCGGTCATGCTGCGCGCACTACCCAGCTTTCAGCCCTTGTCAATTCGCGCGAGGGGCTCTAATGGCGCCCATCGCATTATCCGAACGGCCCTTGCGGCCTTTGGGGGAATGGGCGCGTAGCTCAGCGGTAGAGCACACCCTTCACACGGGTGGGGTCACAGGTTCAATCCCTGTCGCGCCCACCATCTTTTCAATGACTTAGGTCGGAAAAGATGGCTCCCATTCCACTTCCCATGAAAAATGCATGAAAAACAGGGTGCGGAATCGCGAACCGCCAATCCCTGACAATCCCCCCTCAATTAGCCCGACAAACAGCCATCGCCGCAAGCAGCCTAGGCGCAATCCGTAGCTCCACCATCACGCCTCCAAGCGCAATCAAGTCTCCTGCGACTTCGGGACGGTCGGCCTCGAGTTGCCCGACTTGCCCCGCCAGGCCGTCCAGCCGAGCCGCGAAGTCTGCCGGACGATCATCGCATGCCAACGTGCGCCACAGCGCCTCGGCATCGTCGATGGCCCGAATGTATGAGGACGTCCCCTTGCGGCGAAACTCCCGGTCGTCACGCTCTTGCAGGGTGGGAAATGCGATAATGACACCTGACACGGCTTGGCTCCTTTGTAGTTGACTGGCCTAAAGAGCGCAGCGTTCCAATTGGTTGTAAATCCCGCTCTGTCCGGGATTGCGGCCAGCAAATCGGACGGATCAAACCCAAACGAGCAAATGGCCCGAACCAGCCAGGTAAGTGTCCGATCTGTCTGATTGGATCCGATGCTTGGGCTCAAATTTATTTTCAGGGCATTGCTCAACCTTCCTCCCCAGGCCCCAGCCGCGTGCAAGCCCGGCTTGGCAATGCATAGGTCACTCGCCAACCGACACCCGGCCAGCCGGGCAGGAGAGGGCGGATCGCCCCCCAGCCTGCCTCGCCGGGCGGCACCCCACCCCCCGGCCCCACCTCGCGCATCGCCGCGATTTCCATTATCGGGCGCCCGCACTAATTTTCTGCAGTGCGGGAGGAGTTCCTACAAAATGTAGTAATTCAATTATTTAGTGCATCTCCGAATAATTCGTCTACTAGAGTTCGTCCGAAGCTCCGGAGTGCCAGCAACCATGCTTGACCGCGCCTACATTGCCTCCATACTGCAGCGCACCGAAGCTGCGCTGCTCGCAGGAGACGGCCCGGCTCTGCTGCAGCTGGCTAAGGACTTGGCGGATCAAGGGAAGTCAGAGACAGCGCGGACAAATCGAACGAATAAGAAGAAGTCGGTCGAACGGGCAAGGGCTGATTGGATGGGCTCGGCTGGTATCGATCCAGTGAAATTATTCGCCTTTGCGACACTGCTCCACAGCGCGACAGATCGGAAAAGGAAATGGCGGCTATCGATTGAATGCGCCTTGCTTGTGTTGCGCCCTGACCTTGGTCACCGTCGTGGGATGTTCTCGCCGGGCTCGCAATTGCCGCCCCGCCTTAGGGCGCTGGTGCCCACGCGTGGCGAGCGCGACGAAAAGCGGCGCGACGAAAGGCGAGAAAAGATCGTTCGCAAGCTGGTAGAGGCCAAGAGATATGAAGCCGGGCCTTTAGCGCCCCTGCTATTGGAGATCGAAGCTCAGGGGACGCACCTGCCTTGCTTGATTTGCTAAGCAGCCCCGAGCGGCAGCGGCCAAGTCGATCAGCTGACGCAGTGATGGGCTAACCGGCAAGCCCCCATTCGAGGCGTAGAACTTGAAGGCGGACCTACTTCCCGATGATCCGGTTCATCAGATACGCGCCGAATGTTCGGTCATTCGTAAGTCTCGTCGTTGATCCCGCATGCAGACGTAAGTTCTGATCGGGTCGCCCGCAAAAAATGGTCAAGGGCCAGCCAAATTGGAGCGCTCTTTGACGACAGAGAGCTTGTTCATATTGCTAAGCAATGGCAGTTGTCTCTGAATGACGCAATCGCCCGAGCTCGCCGGCGGTGCCGGTTTCACCTACGCCGATCAAGTCGCGGCTCGCTATTTGGCCTCGCTGCTGGTCGGTTCGAACGCGTCTGGCCTGCCGGGCCGGCGGGTGGTCCGCGTCGCGCTCGAGCAGCGGGACGCAGGCGAGCCGCTCGACGACATCGTCGTCGACGGCGAGGCGCCCGACGCGTCGGTGGCGCGCCTGAGCCTTCAGGTGAAGCGCGAGATCACAATCAGCGCGGCAAAGACGAATACTGACTTCCGCGACATCGTGCGCGACAGCTGGGCGACCATCGATAAGTCCGACTTCCGCAATGGGATAGACAGGGTAGGAGCGGTGGTCGGACCGTCGACCGCCGTTGGCAAGTCGCGCGACTTGGTGGCGCTTGCTGAATTCGCTGCGGCTAGCGACACGCCGGCCGACTTTGCGCTGAGGTTTGGCCGCGGCGGGAGCGCCTCGAAGGAACATCGCGCCATACTGGAGGATCTGCAGAGGATCACAGCGGACTTAGGGAAGCCCGCCGCCGTCGAGGACGTCTGCGAACTCCTCCGCCACTTCGTGCTAATACGGTTCGACGCACTTCATGAGGGGGCGACCGACGATGCAACAACGGTTGCGCTTCTTGAGCAGGCGCTCGCGCCTGGGCAGGCGGAGCAGGCTGGCGCACTTTCCGATCGGCTGCGGGTCCTGGCCCGGCGAGGTGCTGGTGCCGCACGGTCCTGGAGCCGCGGCAGCCTGAGGCTCGAAATCGCGCCATGGTTCAGGCTCTCCGAGGACCAGTGGCTGGCCGCCGACCTCGACGCCCTAAGGGCCGAAGTCAAGCTCGCCGCGGCCAGCATCATCGACCGGATCGGCAAGGTGACGCTCGAGCGCGAGAGTTTACGAACGAAGGTGTCGGCGGCGCTCGCGGGTAATCAGCTGGTCGCGCTCCGCGGACTGCCTGGTTGCGGAAAGTCTGTGATGCTGCGCCGTGAAGTCGAGGCGGCGCTATCCCGCGGTCCAGCGTTGCTCCTCAAGGCCGACCGCTTGACCGGCGGAAGCTGGGCGCAATACGCGACCGCGATCGGCCTGACGCAGCACGACCCGGTCCCACTGCTACGTGAGATCGCGGCGGTGGGCACCCCCACGCTGTTTATCGACGGCCTCGACCGCGTCGACCCGGCGCAACGCGGCATAGTGGTTGATATCATCGAAGCGCTGGAAGCCCACTCTGAGCTCTCAGGCTGGCGCTTACTGGCGACGCTCAGGGATTCTGGTGTCGAACCGGTTCGGACGTGGCTGCCACGCCTCTTCGACGGTGGCCGGATGGCGTCGGTCGAAGTCGGGACACTCGACGACCAAGATGCCGAGACGCTGGCTGTGGCGAGGCCAGCTCTACGCGCGCTGCTGTTCGGTCCGGAGCCCGTCCGCGCGCTTGTACGTAGGCCATTCTTCGCGAAGGTTCTCGAGGTTCCTGACCTCGCAACCGGAACGACGCCGCAGTCCGAGATTGAGTTGATGTCGCGGTGGTGGTCTCGCGGCGGTTTCGACTCGCAGGGGGGCAAGGCGCGGCTTCGGCAGCGCGCCCTGTTGCGGCTGGTCCGGCTCCGCGCACTGCAGCCCGACACCCCTGTTTCCCTGGATTCGCTCGACTCTGCTCTTCTCGCCCCAGTTGAGGAGCTCACCAACGATGGGGTGCTGGAAGATGCCGGTGACGGGCACTTCGTGCGCTTTGCACACGACATCTTCTTCGAATGGTCCTTCGCTCAGGCGCTGGTCAGTGCGGGGCCTGGCTGGCTAGATGAACTGCGTTCGGCGGGCGAGCCTCCGGTGATCGGACGGTCGGTAGAACTGAGGGCGCAAGCGATGTTCGTGGCTGACCCGAACGGCTGGAAGGAGGCCCTCGCGCTGCTGTCGGACCAGAATCTCCGCAGCCAATGGCGCCGCACTTGGCTCCTAGCTCCGCTAAACCATCCAGACTTTATGCAGCGATCAACTGACTTCGAGGCCGTGGTAGGCGCGGACGACCACGCCCTTCTGCGCTCTGCGTTGGTCTGGTTTCAAGCGCAGCACACCGTGCCGAATCCGGGCATCCTGGACGGGTCCTTGGGGGACTTCGCGGACCGAGACATGCGGGTGCGTGCCGCCGACATGATCGGCTGGCCGGACGACTTCCGGCTCTGGATGCGGTTCCTTCGATACCTTGACGTTCGCATGGGGGCGATCCCCCGCCGGCTCACCCCTCAGGTGCTCTCTCTGTTTGAGGTCTGGCAGAACGCCTTCGCCGACTCCCCAAACCCGATCTCGGCGATGATCATAGGGCACGCGGCGGGCTGGCTCGCGGAGCTCGAAAGGCGTCAAGAACGGATGGGTCGCTTCCGGCGGCGCGACGAGGAGGAGCTTCCGGATCCCTGGGGCGACGTGGAGGGGATCGGCGAATTCATAAGTGCGCTCCGCCGCCTGGTCCTGCGAGCCTGCCGGGCCGAACCTGAACGGGTGGCCGGCTACCTGCGGCAATTCGGGTCTGAGCATCCTGCAACCACGAAGGCCTTTGAGGACATCATGGCGTTCGCGCCGCTCCTCTCGCAGTATCTGCCGACTGACCTCGTTAATTTCACGCTGAACCACCTTCGGAGAGAGCTGCCTGAGGATCACCGGCAGCGGTGCATCGAGGAGGAGAGGCAGTCGGCGGAGTACCGTCGCGAGTTGCGCAGACGGCCGGAAGAAAGCCTCACCCGGGCCGAGCGGATGAGTCTCTCAAACGCCAACCTAGGATATTGGGGCCCCGATCGCTGGGACTGGGACGCGCTCTCCCTAGAACGCGATTCCTTCGGATACTTTCCCGCCTCACCGCTCCACCAGCCGTTTCAAGCCCTGTTCGAGAGCGCACCTGAGGACGCGCTGCAGCTAGTGCGCGCGATGTCCAACCATGCTGTGGAGGCGTGGCGCCAGCTCCATCGTCTCCAGTCCAACAGCGGTACGCCTGTGCCGGTCAAGGTCGCCTTCCCTTGGGGATGCCAGACGTTCTGGGGCGGCGCGCGCGAATACCTTTGGAGCCGAGGTCTCTGGGCACCGAAGCCGCTAGCTTCCGCCTACCTCGCGCTCGACAAGTGGGCGCTCGAGCAGGTCGAGGCTGGAGCCGACGGGGACGCTCTAATTGAGCGCATCGTGAGTGGTAACGATTCCATCGCCGCTCTCGGCATAGGACTTCACGTGGCGCTGGCTCGCCCTACTGTCTCTCCAGTCAACGAAGCCCTCGTGACGACCCAGCGCCTCTGGCGGGCGGACATCGAGCGCTACGTCCAAGAAGCGAGCATCCGGTCGTCGAGCCAGATTGGTTTCTGGCAGGAGCATCACCGCAGGGACGCAATGGCCGTAGAGGCGCTAAACACGCTGCCCGTGCGCTCGGAGGAGATCCGGAGCCTAGCCACCCTCCACGTTCTGCAAGCAGATGCAGCGGCGGCACAGCGAGTCCGCAGCGCGATTACGGCATTCGCCGAAGCGCCTGACTTCGAGCTGGAAGAGGAGCGCAACAACAACGGTGCACGAGATGAAGCGGCGGAGCAGGCGAGGACTTACGCGGCCTGGGGGGATCCCGCTCACTACCGACTGGTGAACGTGCCCGACCAGCCCAACCAACAGGCAATCGTTATGGTAAATCCGATCCTGAAGGAGCCGGGCGTCCGAAAGCGGTTGGAGGAGGGGCAAGAACACTTGCGCACCTTTGCTCTGGTCCACTGGGCGGAGAAGTCGTTCGAGCAGGGCGGCGTCGCCGACGCGATGACGATTGAACAAGGTGTCGCGAGCGCGCGCTCCCTCGACGGCGGAACGCTCTTCCAGCCTGCAGCGGACGACGACCAGATCTCCATCCGACGGGGAGCGGTGGCTGGAGTCGCGGCGGTAGTTGTCGCGTTCGCTCAGGACGGTTCCGACGTCGGGTGGGCTCGGGAGGTGTTGGCGCGCGCCGCCGATTGTCCCGAAGAGGGCGGACCACTTTGGTCTTCGGTCGGCATCGTCTCCTGGCACCACGTAATCTTCGTCGCGCGGGCCGCAGCCGCCGACCTCAGACGCGAACCGGCTTCCGCACAGCGCGCGACCGACCTAATCGCCACCCTAATCCATCCACTCGACAACGTAGGGTTGGAAACAGCCGCGCTGCTCGCCTCCTTGTGGGACGTGACGCCGCAGGTGTGCTGGGTTGGCCTCGGGCTCGCGCTCGATCTTTGCATCGTTGCTCCAGGCGACATCAGCGCAAACTCGCTACACGATCCCAACGCCGGAGCCGTGGCACGGCAGCGAAAGCTCCGCGCAGCCCTAGCCAAGCTCAATCTAGGCGCAGCCCCACTGCCGATCCCGCCTGCACCATGGACAGCCACGATAGAAAAGGACCACCGGCACCTAGATCGGCTGCCAGATTCGGACGAGGATGGCGGGACATCGCTGACGCACTGGCGGGCCTGGGACGGGTGGTGGCGTTCGGACCGCGCCGGAGAGATATTGGCCAAACAACCTGTGCGCGCCATCTTGGCCGCCGGCTTCGAAGACTTCTTCATGTCGTTCTGCGAGTCGATGCTCGCGTGGACGATTGAACGCCGAGCGCCGGCCTGGGCATCACGCGGACGGGACGTCGAAAAGACCGATGTGATGGAGTGGACCCACCGGCTCGGCGACGTGCTCGGGATACTCGTCGGACACATCGATCCCAAACGGGCCGAAGCGAGCTTCATCGCGCCGATCTGCGCCGTGGATGAGGAAGATACCTGCTTCGACCTGCTCGCGCCCCTCGTCACGATGTTCATTTGTCAGCACGTGTTGGACAGCGAGGATGTCGCGCCCATCACGCCGGTCGTGCTCGACCGCTCACTCGATCGGTTGCTAGCCACGCCGGCGTTCCGCCGGGCCGGATACCGCGCTGGCGAGCTATACGGTTTCTCGATGCCGCAGCTCGCGGAATGGCTCATGTTTGTGGGTGTTGAGAGAGCTGAGCTTGCCCACAGGTTCGCCAACGGCGATTGGTCCGACATAGCTGTGATACTTCCCACCGTGGAGCGGTTCGTTCGCACCGCCGGCTGGGCCCCGATGATCATAAATAACTTCCTGACGCTGGCCGAGCGCGCCCGCGACCATTTTCCTGCGGACGCGTTCGCCGACGCCGTCCTTGCCGCGCTCTCGGCAGGGGACGATTCGGTCGCTCGCTGGCGTGGTACGACAATCGCCGCCAGGATCGCGTCAAGGGTGCAGGATATTGCGGATCGATCCTCGCCGCTGCCGCTCGCGCTCGGGCAGAAGCTGCTGCGCATCCTCGACGCACTCGTTGACCAAGGTGACCGCCGTAGCGCGGCACTGCAGGTCAGCCCAGCATTCCGCGACATGCGGTTGAGCTTTGCGGGTAGCCCTTAGGCTAGGCCTAGCAATCGTGAACGGAGGCCTCTTCATCGACAACCGCTCAGAATCCTTCGGGCCAAGGGATCCTAGGGCGTTGAATTGCTCCAGGCACCCTAGACTCCCCATCCCAATCTGAGGCCTCATATACCCATCGGAAAAACGGAATACCGATATTTTCCGCACAGCATGGTTGCCATTGAAAGCATGTCCACCCCCCTCCGGGGTCTACCATGCGAGGTCACGTAAACATGCAAGCAATCATCGAACCTCTGGCCGATCCGGTGCCCGTCGCCGCCACTCGCCTCGGCATTGGCCGCGCCCAACTCTACAAGGAAATGGCCGCTGGCAGGCTCACGGCGCGCAAGGCCGGGCGGCGCACGCTTATTGAGCGCACCGAGCAAGCCCGCTGGATGGCTGCGCTCCCTCTTAAAGCGGCCTCGACGTGACTGCAGTCGAGCCATCCGACCACGAGGCCCTGGCCCGCAACGACTTTGGGCGTGAGGACGCCGGAGCGGCCGCTGCCCCTCATCGCGGCGCGTCGATCCACTACCTGCGCAGTCCAACAACCCAAGCCATGCATGTCAACGCCATCGTCTCTGTCGCACAGCGGCTTCAGGAAGTCCTGCTTGAGCACGGCGCTCTGCCCGAGGGCGGCCCGTTCCCTTTCCCGGAACTAGCGCCGACCGGACAGCCCTGACCGCCCCCATCGAAAGGCTCCTCTCCCATGTCACGCGCACCTAACTTCTTCTACAAAGACCCCACAGCCGAAGTCGCGGGCGGCCTTGTCCGCGCCATCTTCGGCGACCCCCAGGCACGCGCCGCGCAAGAGCAGCAGCAGGCCGAGATGGACATGCGCCGTGCGCAAGCAGCGCAGGCGCGCTCGCAGGGTGATTTCTACGACGCTCGCACCGCCGGACAGCGCACCGCCAACACGGCGCAGGCTGGCCTGCCTGGCTTCATGGCGCAGTTCGTGCAGTCCCAGCAGCCTCCGCCTCCGCCGCAAACCGTGCTGTCCCCCGGCTTTGAGGATTTCGGCACCCCAATGCCGGATCTTCCGCAACGCCCGGACCCGGTTTTGTCGCTGGCCAACCTGGTTGGGGCGATGGGGCAGATGCAGCAGGACAAGGTCAATATTCCTGACGCGATGGGATCACTCGGCGCCTTTGGCGGCGGCGATGAGATGGCACGCCGCGGGCTGGTGGCGCAGGGCCACAGCCCGTCCAAGGATTTCGCAATCACGTCCGACCGCGCTGATGCCATTTCGGCTCGCGACGCCGGAGAGGATCAAAAGGAGGCGTTCGGCGTTGCCAACATCTCGGCCGGCGCGCGGCGCTATGCCGCGGATGCCAGCGCCGGGGCCAGTCGTTACGGCGCGGATGTGCGGGCAGACGCCAGCCGCTACGGCGCGGATGTCAGCGCGGCTGTCAAGACGGGCGGCGGCATCAGTCGAGGCGAGCGCAACAACAACCCCGGCAACATCGAGTACGGTGCATTCGCCAAGCGCCTTGGCGCCACCGGCTCAGACGGGCGCTTTGCCGTGTTCCCGACCTTCGAGGCCGGCAAAAAGGCGCAGGAAACCCTCCTGGCCGGCTCCGGCTACGTCGGCGGCGGGCGCAATACCATCGACGCGATTATCAGCAAGTACGCCCCGTCGAGCGATGGCAACTCGGTCGACAACTACGCCAATTATGTCAGCCGCGTCACCGGCATTCCGCGCAACCAGGTCATAGGAGTGGGCGAGGTTCCGGCCGTTGCCGAGGCCATGCGCCAGTTTGAAATGGGCGGCCCAGCCAAGGGCGGGAAGGCGCCACCCGCGCCCAAGCCACCCAAGCCCATCTCGAAAGCCAGCCTCGGCATGATCGACGACGAGTTCGACAAATATTACGACAGCAAATTCGGTCAGCTCCCGCTGGAAATGCGCAACGGCCTGCGTACCCGCGCCATCGCCAAGTTCCGCGAGACTGGCGATCCCGTTTCGGCCGTCAGTTCAACGATCGAAGAGGCGCGGGCCGTGTCGCGCGCAAACGCGGCAAAGGCCAAACCGCAGCCCGAGGCCAAGTCTTCGTGGTGGTCGTGGGGCGATGCTGCCGCACCCAAGCCGAAGCGACGGGTGGGCCGGACGACGACCGTTGGCGGAAGCGGGGGCGTGCCAACATTCCGAGACGACGCCAGCGCCAACGCTTTCGTGAGCGACCCACGCAACAAGGGCAAGTCCTTCGTCGGGCCGGATGGCAAGCAGCGTAGGGTGGTCGGGTAACAATGAGCACCAACGACCACCCCGACATCTTCGCAGGTTCCTGTGAAGGTCCCGGCACCGCTGTTCCTTTGGCACAACCCGCACCGCCGTTCGATCCTTGGGGCATCGAAGAAACTGCCGCCACCAGGGTCATGCGGCAAATGGCAGCCGGGCAAAAACAAGCAGCCCGAGCCGCAACTGAAAGTGACCGGCGCGACGCGGCTACTCGTGAAGCCCTTAGCGCGGCTGGCGACGGCGGCGAAAGTTACTCGCACAGCTCGAAACCCGCCAATGCTCCAGTTGAGCCGACGCCGCTCGAAGAGAGTGCACAAGAGCGCGCCGACGAGATCGCCGAGTTGATCGCCGAGAATGCACGCCTGTCTGCCGAGCGAGCGGCCCATTGGGAAACGGTCGAACGTCAGGACGCTGATTTTCACGCACACCGCTTCGGCGTCCGCTTCACGATCTTGGGTGCGAACCAAGATGGCGAGGCAATCGAAGAGGAGTACAGCCCAGCAGGCTGGGACTTGAGCGACGATGCAGCCGAGAATGCAAGGTTGAGAGAAGGCCTTGAGGCCGAGGTCTCCGCAGTGATTGCGATTTGGCTGTCGCACTATCGCTCGCTCGGCCTAGTACGTGCTGACCTCGCCTCATTTGGCGAGGGTGGCGATCTTGGCGACGATGCTACCGGGCCAACTTTCTATCTGGTGCATCGCGCCGCTGAAGCTGACTTGCCAGTGGTTGAGCTGGCTCAGTTTCCCGAAGTCCGAGTGGATCTGGCATCCATTCCAGGCGCGACCCTCACGCTGTCGCTCTATACCGGCCCAGTCAACGCGACGATGCTGCATGAAACCATGCTGCGCGGAGGTGGCGGCACTGGCCAATGGGGCGGCGAAGCAACGCCGCAAATGGACCCTGCGCCCGATGAGAGCCGAGGCGAGTGGTTGGAGCGGGTCTGCCTATCTCGTCCCGTCCTGGGGCGGCTGGTGGCTGCATGGCGTCGAAGCGGCGGCAACCTAGATCTGTTCAAGGCGGTCGGGGCAGCCAGCGGGCAAGTCGCGCGGGAGCGCCCAATCGAATGGATCGTGCCCGGCCTCATTCCGAGGGGCTATGTGTCGCTGCTTGTCGGGACCAAGCAGGCCGGAAAGTCCACGCTCCTGGGTGAAATGCTGGCGGTAGTGGACAGCGAGTGTCAGTCGCCGCGCCATCTTCTCGGAACCGAAATCACCGCGCGGGGCGCTGGCGCGCTCGTAAGCGGCGAGGACGGAGTTGACTTTGTCGCCGCCCGCAACGCCTACTACGAGCCGGTTCATGGTCCAGCCGAGGGTTTTGTCTTCGTCACGGCTGAGCGCCCTTGGGCGGAAGTGCTCAAGCTGCTTCATGACATCCCGAAGTCGGAGGTCGACATTATTGGCATCGACGGGCTGCGCGCGGTCATGCCGGGCGACGAGGACTCGTCGGGGGCTATCTCGCAGTTCTTCGACGAGCTGAATGCGCTCGCCCAGCACCACAACTGCGCCATCGTTTTGATCCACCACCTCTCGAAAGGGAAAGTTCGCTCTCTGTCCGGGATGTTGCAGGCGGTTCGGGGTTCGGGCGCCATCACCGACCGCGTGCGCGTTGCAGTGGGCATGATCGATCGCGGCTCAAGCGTGACAGAGGTCGGGATCATCAAGCACAACATCCCACCATCGGAAACCCTGTGGGGTGAGGTCAACCAGGGCCGATTATTCCGGCGCCACGCAGCCAGCTTGACCCTGGTTCCAATTGGCCAGGCCGGGCCAGACAGTGAAACGACATCAGGCGAGGCTTCGAGCGATGTCGTGGCCGACGCCATCAGGCACTTCAACGCGATCGGCACCACCTTGAGGCAGACAGGCAAGCGCGAACTGTTTGCCCAGCGATTTCCCAAGCTCGCCGGATTTTCAAGGAACGCCATTCGCGACGCTGTCGCCTCACTCATTGAGGCTGGCCGCGTCTTCGATGAGCCTGATGGGCTGCGGATTGCGGTGGCCGAGTGACCATCTTGCAGCTCCCAACCGGCCGTTACCAAACCGCGTTGCGAGCGAAATCAGAGGTTGGCAACGAAATCGAAGCTTGGAGATATCTCATTCTTTTACAACAGGTTAAATGAAATTCTCGTTGCCAAAGGCGGCGGTAACGAGCATGGAGAGTGGCACGGTAACTCATTGATTTAGTTACGTTACCAATTGCCGTTTCCGCTTAGGGGGAAGACCCCTCTCGGGGAGAGGGTGTCACTCCCTACCTAACAGCAGTCGCCAAATGGAGCAGTGAACATGACCACCACAAACCAGACCGCCGTCCAGGTCATCCATCTCCGCAAGGGCGAGAGCCTGTGGAGCGCTAAGCGCCGTGGCGAGAGCATGGCTGGCCGACGCGGACTTATCATCATCCGATAGGCGCTGATCGGGCAGAGGAGCGCGGCTGGTGCGGGGTCTTCGCCCCCGCCGGCCGATTGCTCCCGGTCTATCCTTACGGCTCTCCGCTGACCTCTTCTTCCTCGGCAAGTGGAGCATCCTGCCAAGAAGCTGCCGCCCCGTCGCTTGCCTCTGCGGCAACGTCGGATCCTTGCGCCATATAGGGGTCGCCATCAACGGGGGATGACGCGCCCGTGGCGAGACCTAGTTCTTCGATTGGCGCATCCTCACCGCTCAGAGCCGCACGATTGCCCCCAAAGCCACCCGCGAAGAACAAGCCGAGCACGAAAGCCGCAACGGCCAGCACCAGGGCTAGCATCCCCCTGCTCGGCCGAATTACCTGTGCCAACCGCACGGCCTCTCTGCGTGCCGTCTCGATCGGCTGCATCTTCGGGAATAGAGTTCCCTCGATCGGCCCGGTTCGTCTGCGGGTCAAAACCGACCAAGCGGCAACGATCAGGATTAATGCCAGCGCGACAGTCAGCCCGCTCGTCAACACGGTATCTCTCGCCGCCGTGGCTCTGACCTTGCAAGCGGTCTCGTCGTACCCACATAGCGCGACGCGCCTGTCTGCCAGCCACCACGACAGACCGACGATCCCGGCCCAGCCGGTAAGCCCAAGGGTAACGATGCGCCTCACAGCTCCACCTGACTGCTGAGCTGGTAGAGGAAGCACTTCCGCACGCTCTGACCCAGCCGCGCGCCCGGTTCATGCCTCTTCGGCATGTGTGTGACCGCCGGTATCTTCCACCGCATGACGATCCCTTTGTTGTGTAACCTTTGCAGCACCCGGTTCACCGATGTTCGCCGCAACCCCAGGGGCCGGTAGAGTTCGCGCAGGAGCGCCGGGGCTGCCAACTGGTCCATGTACGCGATCACCGCGTCTTGCACGTTTGGCGGGTTCAGCCACTCGCCAAGGTTTTCAAAGGTGGGCCGCTTCGGCATCGGGCATCCCTTTCCGGGTTTGGCGTCGCCACTCGATGCGGCGAGGCAGTCAAAATAGTTTCAACTGAAACTAGCAGGCTACTTGCGTTAGGCGACCTTAAAAATCGCCCTTCCGCCGCTTCTCGCTCCAAGCGGTGTCTTCGCGCGCGCCCGGCCGGGCCATTTCAAAGCGCCAGCTTTGCCAGGGCGCTCTCTGCGTCATTCTGAACCATGTGACCGTAGTGCCTCTCGATCATCGCAACGCTCGTGCCCGAAAGCTGAGCGACAGTCAGGATCGGCAAACCAGCGCGCACCAAGTCAGTTATGACGCTGTGCCGCAGGGTGTATGCCGAGAGGCCGCTTGGGAGCTTCGCTGCCTTCGCCGCGTCTTTGACCGGGTGCTTCCAGGCATCCTTGTTCCACGCCTTGCCGTCGGCTCGCGTGAACATGCTTGCACCCGGCAGTTTTCCTTTGGCCTGTTCGCCGAGGAAATCGGCAATCTGCTGCGGGACAGTGATTTGACGCGGCTGCCCGTTCTTGTCCTTGCCTATGGTGAGGGAGCGCGTGCGTGCATCAAAGTCACGGACGGCCAAGCCCGCAATCGCGCCGGGCCTGAGCGGCAAGAGGCATAGGGCCTTCACGAACGGCTTGGCTGCCACTTCCACGGCTTCGAGAAGTGCTTTCCGCTCGGTCAAGTCGATATACAGGCCGCGCCGCTTGTCGGCCCCGCGGTGCGGCCTCAAAGCCTCTTGCCACGCCGCATCGGTTCCCGGTGCCCCGAGCGTCAGAACCGCACGCAGCGCAGCGCGCAGAGGCACCATGTCACGGTTCACTGTGGACTTGGCACGATCCTTGGTCGCTTTTTCGCCGCCCTTGTTTCGCGTGACCAGTGCCGGAGCCTCTTCGAGCCGTTGGCGCCAAGATTGGAGGTGGTGGCGGCGCAGCTTGTCCAGCCGGATCTTCGCTATCGGGTCGCTGTAAACGTGGCGACGAAACACACCCTCTGCGATCGATCCCGGCTTGAGCTTGAGATATGCGCGACAGGCATCGGCAACGGTTGCGATCTTCTCCGTTCGCACGCCGCCGCCTTCGACCGTTTCGGCCCAAACCTCAGCATCGCGCTTCGCTTGTGCAAAAACATCGTTCCCGCCGAGGGAGCCGTACGAACCCAGGGCGCGGCGCTGATACTTGGCGGCATCGGCATCATAAGCACGCGCGAACCACGTCCCCCGGCCACCTCGTTTTGAGGGGCGATAGCCAATGAAGCTGCCCGCACGGAG
>Ga0209894_1000079_pt1 | contig 16492 bp, 10 predicted proteins | sample GWRWT4_2Sept14_2_FD_187191 | JGI IMG/M metagenome (GOLD analysis project Ga0209894, IMG submission 187191) | Sand microcosm microbial communities from a hyporheic zone in Columbia River, Washington, USA - GW-RW T4_23-Sept-14 (SPAdes) (version 2) ... | reverse complement strand
ACAAGTCCCACGGCGCGCTGCTTGTCAGCCATTCGCACTCAAGCGCGCCAGCCAAGCCTGTCCGGTTCAGGCATCCCCGCGCCGGCCCGCCCGTTCGCGATTTTCCATTGGCGTAAGGTCCGGGTTAGCCGCCGGATGGTTTGTTCTGCCAACCGAATCCGTCATCCCCGCGCAAGCGGGGACCCATCACGTGCAATTGCCAGCGGCGCGCCGGTAGCCATCTCAGAAGATGGGTCCCCGCTTGCGCGGGGATGACGTGGAAGGGGCGGGCTTGGCCTAACGCGCCAGCAAGTTCCTGGCCTGGTTGCCGATCTGCGCCAGCATCGTCGGGACAAGCGCCGGAGCGGCCTGGGCGCGGGTGACGAGCGCGCGGAACTGGCGGATCGCCGGGGCCTGCGCGGCGGTCCAGCGCTCAACCACGGCCAGTGGCTCACCATCGTCGTCTGCATGGCGGCGCAGGAAATCGAGTCGCATGTGCTGGAGATCGCGGGCCAGACTGTTGACCAGCAGGCGCTCCCACGGGTCTGTCGGGGCGAGCCGCTCGGCCGCCTGCTGGGCCCAATCGAGCCCCAGATCGCGGCCCAGCGCGATGAAAGCGCGGGTCAGGGCTTCGGGCTTGGTGCCAGTCTGGCTGGCCAGCATGGCGAGGCCAACCGAGCCATCGAGATCGAACAGGTGCGCAACCGCAGCGGCCAGCTCGGCCGGCGCGCCCGCCGCCACGAACCGTGCCTGCAAGGCTGCGGAAAGCGCCTGGCCCTCGCCCGAAAGCAGCCGTCCAGTCGCGCCCGAGAGCAGCTTCACGCCGCCGGCCAGCTGGCCGACCAGTTCACCGGCTGACAAGGCCCCGCCCGAAACGCGCAGCAGATCGGCCATATGGTTGACCATCGCCGCCGCGGCGCGATCGAACAGCAGAATCCGCGCGGCTTCGGGCATCGGCTGGGTTTCGATCCCCCGCCAGATCACCGCCATGCCGAGCAGGTGCTCGGCCGCGACAAAGGCGGTGGTGACCTGCGCCAGCGTCGCGCCTTCTTCCTCGACCAGTTCGAACGGATGGATCAACCCGAGCCGGTTGACCATCCGGTTGGCCAGCTTGGTCGCGACAATCTCGCGCCGCAGCCGGTGTTCGAAGATGTCGGCCTTGAACTTGGTCCGCATCGGCACCGGGAAGGCGGCAAGCAGCTCGCCCTCGAGCAGCGGATCGTCGGGCACCGCCGAATGCTCGAGCGCATCCTGCAGCACCAGCTTGGTGCTGGAGAGCACGACCGCCAGTTCGGGCCGGGTGAGGCCATGCCCTTCCGCCGCGCGGCGGGCGAGAACGTCGCTTTCGGCCAGGCCTTCGGTCTTGCGGTCAAGCTGCCCGCTGGCCTCCAGCGTTTCGATCAGCCGCAAGTGCGAAGCCGTGGTCGCCGCGCCGCCCGCCGTGGCGATCGACAAGGCCAGCGCCTGGAGCCGGTTGTCTTCCAGCACGATCGCCCCGACCTCGTCGGTCATGGCCGAGAGCAGCTTGACCCGGTCGTCTTCGTTCAGCCGTCCGGCGCGCTTGGCCCCGGCCAGCGCGATCTTGATATTGACCTCGTTGTCCGAGCAATCGACCCCGGCCGAATTGTCGATGAAGTCGGTGTTGATGCTTCCACCAGCTCCATTGGCGCCCTTCAAGGCAAACTCGATCCGCCCGGCCTGGGTGCAGCCCAGGTTCGCGCCTTCGCCGATCGCCCGGGCGCGGACCTGCGCGCCGTCGATCCGCAGCGCATCGTTGGCCGGATCGCCGACCTGGACATTGTTCTCGGTGCTGGCCTTCACATAAGTGCCGATCCCGCCGAACCACAGGAGGTCGATCTCGGCCTTGAGGATCGCGGTGATCAGGCCGTCGGGATCGATGCTGGACTGGTCGAGCCCGAGCATGGCCTGGACTTCGGGGGAGAGCGGCACCTCCTTGAGGCTGCGGGCAAAGACCCCGCCGCCCTTCGAGATCAGCTTGGGATTGTAATCTTCCCAGCTCGAGCGCGGCAGCGCGAACATCCGCGCCCGCTCGGCCCAGCTCTTGGCCGGATCGGGATTGGGATCGAGGAAAATGTGGCGGTGATCGAAGGCCGCGACGACCTTGAGCGCCTGGCTGAGCAGCATGCCGTTGCCGAACACATCGCCCGACATGTCGCCGCAGCCGGCCACCCGGATCGGGTCCTGCTGCACGTCCACGCCCATTTCGAGGAAGTGCCGCTGGACCGAGAGCCAGGCGCCCTTGGCGGTGATGCCCATCGCCTTGTGGTCATAGCCCTTCGACCCGCCGCTGGCGAAGGCGTCGTCGAGCCAGAAATCGTGCTCTTCGGCAATCGCATTGGCGGTGTCGGAATAGGTCGCCGTGCCCTTGTCAGCAGCGACCACGAAATAGGGATCCTCACCATCGCGGATCACGACCTGCTTGGGGTGGACCACCTTGGCCCCCACGATATTGTCAGTGATCGACAGCAGCGTGCGGATGAACAGCTTGTAGCTTTCCTTGCCCTCGGCCAGCCAGGCATCGCGCCCACCCGTTTCGGCCCGCGCCGGATCGGGGAGCTGCTTGGGATAGAACCCGCCCTTGGCCCCGGTCGGCACTATCACGGCATTCTTGACCCGCTGGGCCTTCATCAGCCCGAGCACTTCGGTGCGGAAATCGTCGCGCCGGTCGGACCAGCGCAGCCCGCCGCGCGCGACCGGGCCGGAGCGCAAATGAATGCCCTCGACCCGGCGCGAATAGACGAAGATCTCACGCCACGGCAGCGGCTTAGGCAGGCCGGGAACGAGCGAAGAATCGAGCTTGAAGGCCAGCGCGTTCTGCCCGGCCGGGGCAAAGGCATTGGTCCGCAGCATCGCTTCGACCACGGCGCGGTACTGGCGCAGCAGGCGGTCGTCGTTGATTGCCGAAACAAGCGCCAGCCCATCACGGATCGCGTCCTGCGCCTTGGTTTCGGCGGCCATGCGGTCACCCTTGAAGACGGGATCGTGGCGGGCGACGAACAGGTCAACCAGCCCGCGCGTCACGGCCGGGGCGTGGTGCAGCGCATCGACCGCGGTCGGCACGCCATAGTTGAGCCCGGCCTGGCGCAGATAGCGATACCAGGCGCGCAGCCAGTTGGTTTCGGGCGCCGACAGCCCGACCGTGGTGATCAGTCGGTTGAACGGATCATCCTCCGCCGCGCCATTGAGCACTTCGGCAAAGGCTGCCTCGATTGCCCCGGCGCGGGCCATGACGGCACTGGCATCGAGACCCATCGGCAGGGCGAGCTGGAAATCGTGGATCGTGCCAAGCCGGCCCTGGTCCAGCTCGGTCGGCAGGTCCTCGACCACCCGGAAACCGAAGTTCTCGAGCGCCGGGACCGCATCGGACAAGGCAATCGCCCCGCCGCGCTGATAGACCTTGAGCCGCAGGGTGCCGGCCTCGTCGCCCGCCATCCGGTGCAGCCGGGCGTCGCGGCGCGGACCCGCCTCGCCCTCGCCGGCCAGCTTGCGCAGCCGGGCAATGTCCTGCGCAGCCTCGGCCGGGCCATAGGCGCTGCGGTAGGCCAGCGGGAAAGCCTCGGCGAAGCGCGCGGCAATGGCAGCGGCGCGGCTCGGGTCTTCGCTCGCAGCGATCTCGCTTTCGACCGCCTCGTTCCAGCCGCGCAGCATGCCTTGCAGCCGTGCGTCGAGCGCCGCTTCATCGGGCAGCTTGGCGACTTCAGGCAGATCGAGCACAAACCGCAGCATGGCGAGGCTGCCCTCGACCTCCAGGCTCCAGTCGAGTAGCGGGGAGCCGCAAGCCTCGACGAGCATGGCCTCGATCTGCTTGCGGGTGGCCGTCGACATGATGTCACGCGGCAGCCAGGCGAAGGCGAAGACGTGGCGCATCAGCGCCGCCGGAACCAGCGCCAGCTTGGGCCGGGGCCGATCGACCAGGCTCATCATCGTGGTCGCAATCCGCTCGAGGTCGTCGTCGGTAAAGCCGATCAGCAGATCGTGCGGCAGTGCGGTCAGGGCATGGACCAGCGCCTTGCCGGCATGACCCTGCGGCGCGAAGCCGAAGCGGGTCATCAGGTCCGACAATTGCGTGCGCATCCGCGGCACCTGGGTGGGCGCGGCGGCCAGGCCCGCGCTGGTCCAGATCCCGGCATGGACCGAGAGGCTTTCGAGCTTCCCGCCTTCGAACACCGGCACGATGAACAGATCGAGCGGGGTGCGGCGATGGACATTGCTGACGTGGTTGGATTTGACCACCAGCGGCCCCCGGCCGGCCCCCTGACGACCTTTGGCCTTGCCCTCGAACCAGGCAAAGGCGCGGTCATAGGAGATCGGGCCAAGCAGGCTCTTGGCCCCGCGCCGGCAGATCCCGAGCGCTTCGGACTGGGTGCCATCGCGGTGGCGCAGGACATGGCCGAGCTGGGTCAGCATCCCGTCCTTGAACCAGCGCAGCAGCGCAGCACCTTCGCCATCGGCCAGACTGTCGGCATCGTCGGCCATGGCCTGTTGCAGCCTGGGCCAGTCTGCCACCGCCGCGCGGACATCGCCGAGCGTGGTGCGCAGCGCGGATTCCAGCGCGCGGCGCTGCTTGGCGTCGGCGCGGCGGGTCTCGAGATAGACCATCGATTCGCGCTTTTCGCCGGCGGCCTCGCCCTCGACGACTTCGGTCAGCACGCCCGCACCATCGCGGCGGACGGGGAGGACGGGGTGGACCAGCCGGTCGATCGCCAGCCCCTGCGCGGCGATGGTCGTCGCGATTGAATCGACCAGGAACGGCATGTCATCGTTGATCACACCGACCCGCATGAAACGTTCGGCCGCCGAGCCCGAGACAGTCTCGATCGTGATCGCCACTTCGCCGGAATCGCGCTGGCTCGCGGCACCGCGCAGGAAGGTGGCGGCGACGGCTAGACCCTCGGCCGAGAACGGCGCATCGCCGGGCAGCAGCGCGGCGCTGAGGCGCTGGGCCAGCGCCGCTTCGAGGACATTGGCAGAGCCGCTGGCGGACTTGGCACCCATCGATCACACTCCTGCGGGCCGACCCTTTGCCGTTGCCCGTGCAAACAACATTATTGCTGTCTCAAGCAGCATTCGTATTCATGATACGGACAAGTGGTCACCACTGCAACCAGTTTGCCGCTAGGGAAACCTGCCTATGGCGCGGCAGCAATTGCACTTAGCCCGCCAGGGCTTCCATCGTCAGGCCGAGCGACTGTTCGCGCGCGGCTGGATCGTAAGTGGCGCCAGCGACGATGATTTCATCCGCCCCGGTGCGTTCGATGAAACGGCCGATCGCAGCGCGGACCGTGGCCGGTGCGCCGACTGCGCTCGCCTGGCGGACATGTTCGAGCATGCCTTGCGTGCCGGGTGGCAGGCTTTCGCGGTAGCCCGGCACCGGCGGCTTGAGGCGGCCCGGATTGCCGGTGCGCAGCGCGACGAAACTCTGGTCGAGCGAGGAGGACAGCAGCACCGCCTCGGCATCAGTTTCGGCGGTGAGCACGGTCATCGCCGCCATGACATGCGGCTTGTCGAGCGCGGGCGAGGGCGTGAAGCGCTCTCGGTACAGCTTGATCGCCGCATCGAGATGATCGGGTGCGAAGTGCGAGGCGAAGGCATAGGGCATGCCGAGCGCGGCGGCGAGCGAGGCACCGAACAGGCTGGAGCCGAGAATCCAGAATTCCAGCGCCGCACCATAGCCCGGCGTCGCCCGCAGGCCGACCTCGGGTTCACCCGTGACCAGAGCGCGCAGTTCGACCACGTCCTGCGGGAAATATTCGGAGGCCCGCATCAGGTCCTTGCGCAGCGCCTGGCCGATCCGGCTGTCGGCCCCCGGCGCCCGGCCGAGGCCGAGATCAATCCGCCCCGGGAATAGGGCATCGAGCGTGCCGAACTGTTCGGCAATCACGAAGGGATTGTGATTGGGCAGCATGATCCCGCCCGCGCCGATCCTGATCGTCGCGGTGGCATGGCCGATGTGCGCCAGCGTCACGGCGGTTGCCCCGCCTGCGATCCCGTCCATCGCGTGATGCTCTGCCACCCAGAAGCGCTTGTAGCCCGCGGCCTCGGCCGCTCGGGCCAGGCTGGCGGCATCGGCCAGCGCTGCGGAAATGGTCCCGCCTTCGCGAACGGGGATCAGGTCAAGGACGGATAAAGGGATCACCGGCCAGATGGTGCCGGGTCAGGCCCCAACTGGTCAAGGTAGGATTGCGCTATGCGCGCAGTTTCGCTGCCCGGCGCGGCCTTGACCGCCGACAGCCACGAGCGACGTGCTGCCCCGTCGTTACCCGCCAGCACGGCAATCACCCCGGCTTCAAGGCCCACTTCGGGATCGAGCGGCATCAGCTGGGCGGCGACCTGGATCTGCTGCTGCGCCTCGGCCAGTTTGCCCTGGCGGCGCGACAAGGTTGCCGAAAGCAGCCAGCCCTGGCCGTTGTCAGCCGCATTGGTCCGCGCGGTCGCCAGCGCAGTGGCGGCATCGCCATCGCGCTTCAGCGCTACCAGTGCACGGGCGCGGTCGATCGAGATTTCGCCGGCGAGGCGGGGGTTGCCAGCCCCCAAAGCTTCACCATGCGCCTGATCAAGCAGCGCCAGACCCGCCTCAGCCTTGCCGGCGGCGAGCAGGGCATTGCCCGCCATCCCGCCGAGGCGCGCGCGATTGGCCGGCTCGTTCGCCGGGGTCATTTCGCGCGCAGCAGTGAAGGCGGCCTGGGCTTCGTCCCATTGCCCCCGCGCGGCAAGCGCCATGCCGAGGCACTGGCCGGGCTCGGCGCGGGCCGAGCCCTTGGCGCCATCCAACCAGGCTTCAGCGAAGTCAGCCGCTGCCACCGGGCTTTCCCCCAGCAGCTTGCGGCACTGCGCGGCTTGCGACAGCGGCGCGGGCGGAGTGGCGGCCGCCTCACTCTTCTTACGCGGGATTTCAAGCGGAGCCTGCGGCAGCGAGCCGCCTGCGCCGACGCCGACACTGGGGCCGACCTGGGCAAGAAGAGGCAGCAGGATGGACAGGATCATGGGAGCTCCGCACCAAGAAGGCTTTCAAGCGTCCGCAGCAGCAGGGCGATATCGCCATCGCGGCTAAGGCGGTGATCGCCGTCCTTGATCAGGGTGACCTGAACATCGTCCGAATGGAGCTGTTCGGCCAGGCGGAGCGACAGTTCCCACGGCACGTCTGGATCGCGTTGGCCGTGGAGCAGGCGGACCGGGCAAGCGAGCGCAATGTCGGTATCGAGCAGTAGGTTGGCTTGGCCATCAGCCCAAAAGCCCGGGAAAGTCGGGGTTGGTTGCGGGCCATAAGCGTTTTCTTCGAGCACGGTTTCGCCCGCCAGCAGTTCGGACTGCTGCTCGTCGCTGAAGCCCCAAGCGGTAAAGTCCGGCGCGGCGGCAATACCGACCAGTCCGGCGAGCCGATCATCCAGCGCGAGGCCGGCCAGCAGCATCAGCCAGCCGCCCATTGATGAGCCGACCAGCACGACCGGGCCGTCCACTTCAGCCGCGATCAGCGCCAGCACCTCGTCCCGCCACCTGGTCAAGGTGCCATCGGCAAAGTTTCCGTCGCTCTGCCCACAGCCCGAATAGTCGAGCAACAGGCAGGCCCGCCCCTGCGCCGCCGCCCAGTCAAACACCGCGCAGGCCTTGCTGCCAGCCATGTCGGACATATAGCCCGGCAGGAAGACCAGCGTCGGGCCTTCTCCCGGCGTGACGCGGAAGGCGATGCGGCGGCCACCGGGCAGGGGGTGGAATTGCGTTTCGGTCATCCGCCCCCTTCTGCGCCATTGCCCCGTCACAATTCAAGGCTAGTGTTCCGGGCAGAGGATGACGGAGAGAATGATGCTGCCAGTGCCGCCGGAGGCTCCGCTGCTTGCCGCCAATCGCCGCAAGGCCCTGAAGCTGGGGCTGCTCGGCCTGGCCGGGATCAGCACGCCTGCGCTGGCGCAAGCAAACAAGGGCTTCACCCACTGCGTTGCCAGCGGTGAGCCGGGACCAACCCAGGTGCTGCTGTGGACCCGCTATGCCAGCGCTGACGAGACGCAGCTCAAATGGGAACTGGCCGAGGATGCCGACTTCACCCGGATCGTGGTCCAGGGCGATGCGACCGCCTCCCCCGCCAACGATTGCTGCGCCCGCGCCTGGGCTAAGGGGCTGAAGCCGGGGCGCTGGTACTTCTACCGCTTCGTCGCCCCCGATGGTGAAAAGTCCCCGACCGGCCGGACCAAGACGCTGCCGGTTGGCAAGGTCGACAAGTTTAGAATCGCGGTTTTCTCCTGCTCCAATTACGGCTTCGGCTGGTTCAACGCCTATGGCCATGCCGGGCAACAGGCAGGTGGGGCCGGCGATTTCGACCTGGTCCTGCACCTCGGTGACTATTTCTACGAGTACAAGCGCGGCACCTATCCCAATGCCAAGGAGGGTCTGGCCGAGCGCCTGCTCCCGGTCGACGAATCCGTCACCTTGGCCGGTTACCGCGAACGCTTTTCAACCTATCGCAATGACCCGGATCTGCAGCGGCTCCACCAGCTCTATCCGGTGATCACCATGTGGGACGACCACGAGGTCGCCAACGATGCCTGGAACGATGGGGCGGAAAACCACCAGAGCGAGACCGAGGGCCCCTATGCGGTGCGCGAGGCGGCGGCCGAAAAGGTCTACCGCGAATGGCTGCCGGTGTCCGAAGCCTATTGGGCGCAGTACGAAATCGGCAAACTGGCCACCCTGTTCCGGCTTGAGACCCGCCATGTCGCGCGCGACAAGCCGTTCGATCTGGGCGATCTGATGAAGGGCAAGCGCGGGCCCGAACTCGAAGCCGCGCTGACCGCCTTCCGCGACGGGGCCTGGCAGGACCCCAGCCGCACCCTGATGGGCGCCGAGCAGGAAGCCTGGCTCGCCAGCAGCCTCAAGGCCTCGACTCGCGCGGGCAAGCCCTGGCAGGTCCTCGCCCAGCAGATCATCATGGGCCAGACCGGCTTCGGCAAGGACCTGATCTCGGGCATGGGTCAGCAGGTCGATTCCGTGATGCGTCAGCGGATCATGGCGGCGGCGCGCGCCCAGCAGAGCGGCGTTCCCTATGCGATGGACATGTGGTCGGGCTATCCGGCGGCGCGCGAGCGGCTCTATCAGTCGGCGCTCGCCGCCAATGCCAACCTGCTGGTCCTGGCCGGTGACAGCCACAACGCCTGGGCCTTTGAGCATAACCACGGCAAGGAGCGCGTCGGCGTTGAAATGGCCGGGCAGAGCGTGACCTCACCGGGGTTCGAGTATTACCTCAGGTGGATCAAGCCCGAAGCCCTGGCGCAAGACGTCATGGCGGCCAGCCCATCGCTCAAGTGGTGCGACACCAGCCAGCGCGGCTACCTGGCGCTGGAGCTGACCCCCAAGAGCGCGACTGGCGAATGGCGCTTCCTCCAGACGGTGCGGCAAAAGGGCACGGCCTTGGCCGGGATCAAGCGGATGACCGTGCTGGCCGGACAGCGCAAATTCGTCTGAGCACAACGCGCCGAATTCAAAACATCTCGTCATCCCCGCGAAAGCGGGGACCCATCTCCCGCGCTGTCGTGCAAAATCGAGCCTCAGGAGGTGGGTTCCCGCTTTCGCGGGAATGACGAAAGTATTTTAGTTGCGACCTCAGCTACCCCAGCCGAGCGACCATTCCTCGGCATCCTTGTCTTTGGCGCAGGCCTGCTTGAGCGCTGCGAACTGCGCCGCAGTGAGCGCCGGGCGATAGGTCTTGCCCGGCTGCACCGCCTTGGCGAAGGCCTGCTGACGCTCGCCCGAATCCGGGTGGCTGTTAAGGTAGCTCAGCTGCTTGTTGCCGGCGGTCGGGTCCAGCTTGCGCAGCCGCCCGAAGAAGGCGGCGGTGGCGGCCGGCGAAATATCGGACCTGGCCAGCTGCATCCGTGACCATTCATCGGCCTCACGCTCGGCATCGCGCGAATAGCCCATTGCCGCCAGCCCGCCAAGCGTCCCGCCGATATCGCTGTTGGCCCCGCTCAGCAGGATCGACAAGCCGAACTGCCGCAGCAGCGCCTGCATCACGTGGCGCTTGCGGACATGGCCAACCTCGTGCGCCAGCACCCCGGCGAGCTCGTCGGGTGATTTCGCTTCCTGCACCAGCTTGTCGAAAATCAGCACCCGGCCGCCCGGCAGGGCCACGGCATTGACCATGTCGATCTTGCCGAGCTGTACCGTGACCGGGGTCTGGCCGGGATCGACATCGCGGACCAGCGCGGCCAGGGCGGCATCGCTTTCGGGCGTGGAGCAGGCGAACTTGTCGAGATCGCCGACCAGCGCCGAACCGATCTGCCGCTCCCAGGCTTCGGGAATGCGCGGACCAAGCCAGCTCGGCGCCGTCATGACGGCGGCCACGGCGGCCGCGCTGATGACGGCCAGGACGACGCTGGCCCGTACGAGCCCGAAGCGGTCGATCCAGCCGCCGTACTGGCCGCCCTGTGGCAGCCGCGCCAGCAGCGCCGGCGCCGCATCGGCCGGCACCAGCAGCCGCCAGCCCGCACGCTCGCGGTGGCCATAGACCAGCCGGTCGCCGCGATGCTCGTTGAAGGTCAACGCAGCCGCCGGGATCGCTTCCACCGCCCCTTCGGCCCGGGCAATCGCCAGCCCCCCATCCTGCCATTGCAGCGTGACGGGGTGGCGGATCGCGCTGGTCCCGTCGAACAGCTCGGCAGCGGCGCAATTCTCCATCGTCAGATCGCCCCCATGTCAAAGGCATCGAGCAGCCCTTCGCCTTCGCGCAGTTCGGGCGTGGTCGACTGGGTCAGGTGATCGACCTCGACATAGCCGAAGGCGTGGAGGTGCCGCACCCCGAAGGCCCAATGGCGATAGGTCAGGAAGATCACGCCGATCCCGAGCGTAAACAGGATCAGCGCCGCATCGCCGAGGAACAGCTTGAGCCAGTCCTTGGTCGAGGCGGTGAAGCCGAAGTTCAGCGTGTGGAGGCTGGTCGCCTCGACCATCTGGCGGAAGAATTTGGCGTAATAGGCCAGCACGATCAGGCCGAAGATGAAGTAGGCCAGAAATACGCCCGCAAGCCCCAACCCGAAGCCGGCGCCCGCTTCTTCCGCGTCGCCACCAAAGTTGGTGGCCATCAGAATTGGAAGCAGCACAACGAACAGGCCAATCAGCGCCAGGAACGGCGCGGCATAGCACAGCAGGAAGCGCCCCATCAGCCCTTCGACCCGGCCCTCGGCGTCAAACTTGTAAGGGCCGAAGCTCATCGCCTTCCAGCGTTCATTCCACAGCGAGACCATCGACCAGGGGATCAGCAGGCCCAGCGCGAAGGTCCCGACGAAGTTCTTCCACATGTAGGAAACGCCGTAAGCCATGCCCGGGTTCTCGCTCCCGCCGCGGATCCCTCGCCAGTAGGTCCGCGCCAGGCGGTAACGCAGCGCCCGGAACCGGGCGACGCCGACCAGCCAGTAGACGAGGATGAAGAACGCCACCCCCAGCACACCGGCCGCTGCGGCATTGCCGTTCAGCACCAGCCGCTGGATCAGGAAGTTGAAGGCGATCAGCGGCAGACCGATCACGAAGAACACCATCACCGCGCCCTTGAACAGTTCCATGCCTGTCCCGGCCCATTCGAACCGGTCATCGATGAAGCGGGTCCGCGACCACAGATAGCGCCGGGTCCGCGCCGTCGCCCAAAAGCGGTAGATGCCCAGCGTGACGAGCGTCAGCAGCAGGTTGGTGAAGGCAATCGGCGCATATTCCTGCCAGGTGCCGTGGAATTCAAAAGCCTTGTCAGACTGTGCGTCGTTCTGTTCTTCGGTCATGCGCTCCCCCCAAGCGATTTCGAGACATGAGAGGAAACCATTGCAGCGCAAACGTAAAGCCAAAAAACGTTGGCAGCTGTCCGGCAACTGGACAGTAACCCCTGACCTGCTAAAAGCGCTGCCATGGTTCTGCGGATTGCCCTGACCCTGACTACTACCACCCCGGCTTGCCGGGGGCGGAGCACGTTGGCCTAAGGTTGAACGCTGCCCCGCCGTCCGGTTTCGGGCGGCTGGTGTCTCCTCCCGAAATCGTCCTTTCCGACACCGCCCCTTTGCGGAGCGCCCCGGCTTGTGCCAAAGCGCCCGCAAATCAGACGAGTGCCTTGCAATGTCCGAACTGCTCAAGATCAGCCTGCCCGATGGTTCCGTGCGTGAAATGCCGCTCGGCTCGACCCCGGCCGATGTCGCCGCGGCGATTGGCCCGGGCCTGGCCAAGGCGGCGCTGGCCGCCCGGATCGATGGCGAGCTGGTCGATCTGACCCGGCCCTTCACCGCCGATGCCCAGCTCGCCCTGGTGACTTCGCGTGACGAGGCCGAGGCGCTCGACCTGGCGCGGCATGACTATGCCCACGTCCTGGCCGAAGCGGTCCAGGCGCTGTTCCCGGGTACGCAGATCACCTTTGGCCCCAGCACCGACGACGGCTTCTATTACGACTTCGCGCCGCCAAAAATCGATGGCAAGGACCGCCCCTTCACCGAGGAAGACCTGCCCGCAATCGAGGCCGAGATGCGCCGCATCATCCAGGCCGACAAGCCGCTGCGCCGCGAGGTCTGGAGCCGCGAAACGCTGATCAGCCGCTGGAAGCAGCAGGGCGAGAGCTTCAAGGCCGAATGGGCTGCCGAACTGCCGGGCGATGAACCGCTGACGGTCTACTGGTCGGGCGATGACTGGCTCGACATGTGCCGCGGTCCGCACCTGCCCTCTACCGGCAAGCTCGATGCCCAGGCCTTCAAGCTGACGCGCGTGTCCGGCGCCTATTGGCGCGGCGATCAGAACAACGCGATGCTGAGCCGGATCTACGGCACCGGCTGGCTGAACAAGAAGCAGCTCGATGCCCACCTGACTCGGCTGGAAGAAGCCGCCAAGCGCGACCACCGCAAGCTCGGCGGCGAGATGGACCTGTTCCACCTCCAGCAGGAAGCCCACGGCTCGGTCTTCTGGCACCCCAAGGGTTATCTGATCTGGCGCGAGCTGGAGGCCTATATGCGCCGCGCAATCGACGGGGCGGGTTACCGCGAGGTCAAGACCCCGCAGGTGATGGACGCGCGCCAGTGGGAGCAGTCCGGCCACTGGGGCAAGTACCGCGAAAACATGTTCGTGATCCCCGACGAGGTGCCGAACGTCGATGACGAAGGCCCGGTGATTTCGGGCGAGGCCGACTGGATGGCCTTGAAGCCGATGAACTGCCCGGCGCACGTCCTGATCTTCCGCCAGGGGATCAAGTCCTACCGCGACCTGCCGCTGCGGATCTACGAGAACGGCTGCTGCCACCGCAACGAGCCGCATGGCGCGCTGCACGGGCTGATGCGGGTGCGCCAGTTTACCCAGGATGACGCCCACATCTTCTGCCGCGAAGACCAGATCGTGGCCGAAGTGAAGGCCTTCTGCGAGTTGGCTGACCGGGTCTACCAGGACTTCGGCTTCACCTATTCGATCAAGCTGGCGCTGCGCCCCGAAAAGCGCTTCGGCAGCGATGAAGATTGGGACAAGGCCGAGAATGAGCTGCGCAATGCGGTGGTCGAAGCGGGTCTCGCCACCGAGCAATACGGCTGGGAAGAACTGCCGGGCGAAGGTGCGTTCTATGCGCCCAAGCTCGAATGGCACCTGACTGACGCAATCGGCCGTACCTGGCAGGTCGGCACGATCCAGTCCGACCGCGTCCTGCCCGAGCGGCTTGATGCCAGCTACATTGGCGAGGACGGCGAAAAGCACCGCCCGGTCATGCTGCACCGCGCGATCTTCGGGTCTTATGAGCGGTTCATCGGCATCCTGATCGAGCACTTCGCCGGCAAGCTGCCGGTCTGGCTCGCCCCGGTCCAGGCCGTGGTCGCGACGATCGTCTCCGACGCCGATGGCTATGCCGCTGACGTGGCCGAGCAGCTCAAGGCCGCCGGAATCCGCGTGGAGACCGACTGCCGCAATGAGAAGATCAACTACAAGGTCCGCGAACACTCGCTGCAGAAGGTTCCGCACCTGCTGGTGGTCGGCAAGCGCGAGGCCGAGGAAGGCACTGTCGCCGTCCGCACCCTGGGCGCCGAACACCAGAAGGTCATGCCGCTGGCCGAGGCGATTGCCATGCTGAAGGCTGAAGCCACCCCGCCGGATCGGCGCTGATCTTGCTGGGGCTGGGGGCAGACCAGATCGCTATCGCTCTCGCCGCCGCCCTAGCGGCAGCCTTTGTGCGCGGCCTGGCCGGGTTCGGAATGGCGATCCTGCTGGTGCCGGTGCTGGGACTGGCGATTCCGCCGTCCGAGGCCGTGGTCACGGCCAACTGGCTGGGCATCTTCATCGGCCTGGTCGGTCTGAAAGCCATGCTCGGCGCGAGCGAACGTTCGGCCTTCGTGATCGGCGGCGTGGCGATGCTGGCAACCCCGCTGGGCGTCTGGCTGCTCTCGATAACCGATCCCGCTCTCGCCCGGTTGATCATCGCGCTGGTCGCGCTAGGTGCTTTCGGCCTGGTCCTGCTGCCCAAACGGCCCGACGGTCATCAGCCGAGCGGCATCGAAACCGGCGGCACCGGGATCGCTTGCGGCGTGCTGACGGGTTTTGCCGGGATGCCAGGGGTGCCAGTCGTGCCGTTCTACCTGCGCCGCCAGCTCGCGCCGCAATTGGCGCGCGCCTCGATGATGACGATCTTCCTCGCCACTTCTGTTGCGGGCGTAGGGTCTGCCGTGGTGCTGCGCGTTGCGACCTGGCGCGAACTGCTGCTGGCCGCGCTGCTGTTTCCGGGCGTGCTGATCGGCAATACGCTTGGCAACAAGGCCTTCGGCAAGGTCAGCGATACGGCCTGGCGGACTTTCGTCGGCTTTGTACTGTGTGCCGCCGCGCTCGCAGCGCTGTGGCGGCTACTCCACGCCTAACCGGCGAGGATCAGCGCCAGCGCGCAACCGCAGACCACCGTGCCGCGCAGCAAATCGCGCGAATGGGCAGCAGCAAAGGCAAGGGCTTTGGCCATACGCGGCCTTATCGCCCGTCGCGCTTACCAAAAGTTTAAGCGCTGGCGCTGCCCGACATGACCTGGCGGCCATCGGCGGCAAAGACCCCCAGCTCGATCACCTCGCCTGATCCGCGCATGACGAGATGCAGTCGTTCGTCCGCTACCGCCGGGCTCATCCCGCGGAAGGCGAAGGACTTGAGCGCATTGTCGCCCAGCGTCCGCTGCGCCAGATCGAGCAGCAGCGTCGCCGTCAGCGGTCCATGCACCACCAACCCGCGATAGCCTTCCTCGCCAATGGCATAGGGCGCGTCGTAATGGATGCGGTGACTGTTGAAGGTCAGCGCCGAAAAGCGGAACAGCAGCGGCGCGCCGGGTTCGATCACGCGGTGCTGGTCCCAACTGCCGGGATCGAACCGCCCATCGCCCAGTGGCGGCGGGGCGGGCGGGGTGCCGGGGGCAGCGGGCTCGCGATAGACCAGCGACTGGACCTCGCGCACGGCGAGGCCGGCTGGGCCTTGCGTTTCATGCGCCACCTCGACGAAGACCAGCTTGCCGCTGCCACCCGATTTCTCGGTGACCGAAGCGACCCGCGAGGTCCGGGTGACTGCCTCACCCACCTTGAGCGGGGCGAGGAACTCGACCTTGCTGGAAGCCCACATCCGGCGCGGCAAGGGGACCGGCGGCAGGAAGCTGTCAGGGCTGTCATCGCGGCGCGGGTGGCCGTCCGGGCCAAGCTGCGCGGTCGCCGCGTCAGGCGTGCACAGGCACCAGTGGAATCCTTGCGGCACGGTGCCATCCGTCGGTGCGGCGCGGTCGAGCGTGGCGCACCAGCGGGTGAACAACCCTGGGTCGGCCTGATCCGCGCGGCGTTCTTCCCGCCCAATCCAGGCTTGCCATTCGCTCATCAGTTGCGTCCTTCCAGCAGCCCGCGCGCGATCACCTGCGCCTGGATCTCGGCCGCGCCTTCGAAGATGTTGAGGATGCGAGCATCGCACAGCACCCGGCTGATCTCATAGTCCAGCGCATAGCCGTTGCCGCCGTGGATCTGCAGGCTGGCATCGGCATTGGCCCAGGCGGCGCGCGCGGCGAGGAGCTTGGCCATGCCGGCTTCGATATCGCAGCGCTTGCCGGTGTCCTTGGCCCGCGCGGCGGCATAGGTCAGCTCGCGCGAGAGCACGAAATCGGTGAGGCTCATCGCCAGCTTGTCAGCCACGCGCGGGAAGTGGAGCAGCGCCTTGCCGAACTGCTTGCGCGACAGGGCATAGCTCAGTCCCAGCTCCAGCGCCCGCTTGGCCACGCCCACGGCGCGGGCCGCAGTCTGGATCCGCGCCGCTTCGAACGTGCGCATCAGCTGCTTGAAGCCCTGACCCTGCTCCCCGCCCAGCAAGGCGTCGCCGGGCGCCGTCATGCCATCGAACTGCAACGCATATTCGCGCATCCCGCGATAGCCCAGCACTTCGATCTCGCTGCCGCTCATACCCTCGGCCGGGAAGGGCTGGCCCTCGGTCCCGCGCGGCTTGGGCACCAGCAGCATCGACAGGCCCGAGTAGCCCCGGGTGTCCGGCAGAGTCCGGCACA
>Ga0209894_1000073_pt1 | contig 16957 bp, 15 predicted proteins | sample GWRWT4_2Sept14_2_FD_187191 | JGI IMG/M metagenome (GOLD analysis project Ga0209894, IMG submission 187191) | Sand microcosm microbial communities from a hyporheic zone in Columbia River, Washington, USA - GW-RW T4_23-Sept-14 (SPAdes) (version 2) ... | reverse complement strand
GCAACAGGCGCTTAAAGCCGCGTTCTCCTGTTACTACTCCGGGAACTTCACTCGCGGATTTAAACCCGACCGCCCGGGCGAACCCTCTTATGTCGCCAAGGTCGTTCAGCACTCGGCAACCGTTCGCCTTGAAAACCTCAAAGTTCTACAGCCCAAGCCTGCCATAGCCGGCGAGGCGTACCCCATTGCTGTTTTGCGAGTGGCATCCACTAGGAAAAGTGGCGGTACTCGCAGCGCAATCTCGTCGCGAGTGATCGCGCAAGAGCCCGTCGTGCTGGATGGCCTCCCAGCCGCCGGCGCGAATTCACTGCTGTTCTAACAAACGTCGAACCGGAGAAAACCATGAACGTGGAGAAAACCATGAACACCAACCGCAACCCCCTGACAACTCGCATTGCACTCGCCTGCTGCATGCTGATGGCGAGTCCGGCATTCGCCGGCATTGATCGCGTGAGCACCGTCACCAACAACGTGCAGCTCGTTGTTGGTGGCATTGCCTTGGCTGTGTTCACGATCTGCATCACGATCGCGGGCTACAAGCTGGCCTTCGGCAACGCCCGTTTTCCCGATGTGTTCCCGATCCTCCTGGGCGGCATGCTCGCCGGCGGCGCCGGCGGCATGGCTGCCTGGCTCCTCGGCTGATCGAGGACAGGCCTGATCATGCGCACCCCCACCGATCCGATTTTCAAGGGTTGCACCCGGCCGGCAATGCTTTTCGGCGTGCCGTTGATGCCGATGATTATTCTGACCGGCGCAACCCTGCTGATATCGGTGTGGGTGGGCTATCTGATCAGTCCGTATATCTCACTGCTGCTTTTTGTCCTTTATCTCCCGACGATCATCACGTTCAGGCAGATGACCTTGAAAGACGACCAGAGGCTTCTGCAGGCCTGGTTGCGAATGAAATTCAGGGTACGACAGAAATGGAATCACAGGCGGTGGGGTGCCATTACCTTCGGACCCGTTACCTACAAGAGGCGCCGTTAAGATGAGAAAGCCTGAGGAAATTCTAACCGCCATGCGTGAGGATGTTCCGACCTCGGAATATTTGCCGTTGGGCGGACATGTCACCGACAAGATCATCCAGCTGAAGTACAGCCAGGATTATTTGGCGATATGGCGTCTCTCTGGCATCACCTTTGAAACAACGGATGCTATTGATCTTGAATTGAGAAAAGAGGGTCTGAATAACCTGTGGAGGAACCTTGGCAGTGATTATGCAGTCTGGTCTTATCGCATCCGCCGGCAGGTCAAGGAGCGGCTTTCAGGCGAGTATGAGAATTCTTTCTGCAGTAACTTCAATCAGCGTTATATGGAGTCGCTGGATAATCACAAGCAAATGCGCACGGAAATTTTCCTCGCGTTGATATACAAGCCTGCCTCGCAACTTTTCTCTGGCATGGCCAAGCGTATGGTGGCCTCTAAAGAGTCGTTGGCGCAGCAGCAGGAACAAGCACTGACCACGCTGGAAGACACGGCAAAGCTCGTTGAGGGCCTGCTTGAAAAGTACGAGCCGGTGAGACTCGGCTGCCGTGAGCGGAATAATGTCACTTTTACTGACATGGGAAGTTTTCTCGGCCTGTTGGCAAACGGCGTCTGGGAAGACGTGCCGTTGCAACGTGGCCAAGTTGCTAACTGGCTGCCCAATAGCCGAGTCTTTTTTGGCGATGGCAATGGTATGGCCGAATTCCGTCATGTCAGTGGAAGAAAGCGGTATGCGGGCTTTATGGATATTCAGGAATATCCGACCCGCAGCAAGCCTGGCATGACCAATGAGGTGATGCGCGGCTCCTTCGACTTCATCGAAGCACAATCGTTCACGATGCTGGGCAAGCGCAAAGCCGTCGATGCGCTCAAACAGCAGAAAGGTCATCTCCTGTCCAGCGGGGAGGCCTCACAGACCGAGCTCGATGACATCGACCTGGCGCTGGATCTCGTCCGAGACGGCAACCTTGCACTCGGTGAATATCATTTCACGATGTGCGTCCTGGGCGAGTCGCTGCTGGAGGTTGCCGACAACCTCGCTGCAGCTCGTAAGAGTTACGAAGAGGGCGCGGGCTACCGTATGTCCCTGCTCGATGCGGTACCGGAAGGTGGCTGGCTCTCGATGTTCCCCGGAACATGGAAATTCCGGCCGCGCGAGGCAAAGATCACGAGCAAGAATTTTGCCGGGTTTGCTTGTTTCCACAACTTCGCGTCTGGCAAGCGAAATGGAAACCCCTGGGGAGAGGCCATTTCTTTGCTCCGCACGCCCAGCGGCCAGCCTTACTATTTCAATTTCCATGTTTCTCCGGAGGGCCGCGACTCCACTGACGAGAAGTTGCCGGGCAACACTTTCATCTGTGGCTCAACCGGCGTCGGTAAAACGACAACCGTAAATTCGTTGCTGGCGATGGCAACAAAGATCCCGGGCATCCGGATGTGTCTCTATGACAAGGATCGCGGCCTGGAGCTGTTTGTGCGCGCGATCGGAGGCCGCTATTTCGCGCTACGGCGCGGACTGCCCACGGGCTTCAATCCATTCAAGATGGAGCCCACGCAGCGGAACATTTTGTTCCTTGAGAAGCTGGTTGGCGTTTGCGCGCGAGGCGAGGAGGGCGCCCCGCTGACGGAAAGCGAGCGCATGGAGATCAGCCACGCGGTGCGTACCGTGATGTCCCCTCAAGTCAGTCCGGCTTTGAAGCGGCTTTCAGGGGTCTATCAGAACCTGCGCAACACTGGCGGCAACGATCTTCGCCAGCGGCTCATGCGCTGGACTCAGCCCAATCAGCTGGGCTGGGTTTTTGATAATGACGAGGATGTTCTCGACCTCAAGACGGGGAGTATCTTCGGGTTCGATTACACGGAGTTTCTTGCGGATAGCGAAATTTCTTCCCCGATTATTATGTATTTGCTGCATCAGCAAGAAGAGCTGCTTAATGGCGACCCTTTCATCATGGGTGTTGAAGAGTTCTGGATGCCGGCACGCAACCCCATTGTCGCTGACATGTTTCTGGATATTGACAAAACCATTCGTAAGAAGAATGGCCTCCGAATTTACCTGACTCAGAGTCCAGGCGATGCCGTGGGGCTGCCAATCGGGAAAACACTGGTTGAACAATCGAACACGTGTATTTACTTGCCCAATCCTCGTGCAGACCGCGATGACTATGTAAATGGCTTCAAGGTAACTGCGGAAGAGTTCGAGATCATCCGGACTTTTGGTGAAACATCCAGACAATTTCTCATCAAGCAAGGCCATAAGAGCGCCATCGTCCAGCTCGACCTTTCCAATATGCCGGATCTCATCAATATCCTGAGCGGCAGCACGGATAACGTCGAGCTATTCGACCAAATCTGTGAAGCCAGCCCAGGCATCGAAGTTTTTCCAGAAAAGTGGATGCCGCTCCTTCAAGACAAGATTGTCGAGCGGCGATCCAGAATGATTCGTCAACGCGAGCAGTGAGAAGATCATGATTACCATTGCAAGCCGAATCGAGGAGTACACCAACGCTGCGCTGTCGGCTTATATCAGCAGCACGGTGTCTAATATCTGTGGCGCAATCGCGCCGATCGCCGTTGCCGGGACCACGATTTACATTTTGCTGTTTTCGTACAACATGGCCATGGGGCACGTGCAATCTCCGGCCGGAACTAGCATTAAGCGCGGGATCACGATTGCTTTCATCGGCTCTCTTGCGCTCTCCGCTGGCATTTATAACAGCTACGTTGTGTCATTCTTTTTCGGTCTGCGTGACGGACTGGTTTCAGCGATCAACCCGAGATATAGCAGTCTCGGCGAAGCCATCGATAATATGGGCGAGCCATTCCTGGATCTGGTGCAAGCCTTTATTCACCAGTCAACGGCCAATGGAAACCCGCTTGGAATTCCTGACTTTAATTACTGGCTCGCCGCCGGCATTGTTTTGATTGCATGGATTATTTTTTTTGCTATCGGCATAGGCCTTTATATTGTGGCTCTGGTAGGGCTTGGGCTGTGCCTTGGCATCGGCCCGCTATTTATCATGCTGGCATTATGGCCGGCTACCTCCTCGTACACGGAACGGTGGCTGGCTCAAGTCGTGTCGTTTTGTATTTTGACGATGCTAATTTCGGCAGTGATCTCTATTTTCGGATCGATGCTGCAACAGTTCGCGCAGCAGACAGCGGTCACAGCCGGCGATACCGCCAATATCGCCGAGGCTGGCTGTTTACTGTTCATGGCGATCGGTCTTTTCATGGTGTTGCTGCAGCTTGACAGGCTCGCTTCAGCATTAACTGGCGGCATTGGTCTGGGTAGTGCTCATGGAACTGCAATGGGCGTGGGTGGCGCGACAGCGACCGCTGGTGCGGCCGTTGGTCGCTCTCTTAGGAAGAGGTTTCCCTCTTCAAATAGCACTAATAGCGTTGAAGAGAAATAATCAAATAGGAGCTTCAAAATGAAAATCAAGTCGCTTATTTTCGCTACCGCAATTTCTATTCTGCCCGCGATCTCACACGCCGGCATTCCGGTCATTGACGGCGCGTCACTGGCACAAGCCATTAATCAGGTAATGGCTTGGCAGCAACAATACACGCAAATGGTCGAGCAGCTGAAACAGCAGGCTGATCAGATCGCGGCGACAACGGGCAACCGTGGCCTTGCCAATATCTACAACAACATGGATTTGCAGAAGGTTGTCCCTAGCAACACTCAGGAAATCTACAACGCCATCAATCAGTATGGGTCGCACGGCCTGACCGGGGCGGCGCAGGCCATCCGATCAGCCACCCAGGTCTACAACTGCGAGGATCTGGCGGGCGAAACGCAGAAGCTCTGTCTCGGCGCGATGAACGGCAACGCTCAGACCCTTGCAAACCTTAATGATGCCCTCGCCAAGGTCTCTGGGCGCACCTCGCAGATCCAGCAGATCCAGAACGCCATCGCCACCACCAGCGACCCGAAAGCGATTGCCGAGCTGCAGGCCAGGCTTCAAGCAGAGGCCGCCCAGGTGACCAATGACCAGAACCGAATCAGCTTGATGGTGGCTATGGCGAAGGGCCAGCAGGATGAGCTGATTCGACGGTCGAACGAGTTGCGCCTGCAACGATCTGCACGTCCGGTCAATGTGACTGCTCAACCGTTCCTGCTGCCGTAACAAGGAGTCGTCATGACAGATTCATTCAGCGATGCCCGGGCCATTGAAGTAGATCTTCTCGGCCTGTGCCTGAAGTCAGAGCGGCGCGCCTGGCTGGTGGCCGGCGGGGCGTCGGTACTGGCCCTTGCTCTTGGCATTGGCCTGGCCGTGGTTGGCGCTACCAAAACATCGGTTCCTTATGTTTTCGAGGTCGACAAGGGCTCCGGAGCGGTACAGCTGTTGTCCGTGGGGGATGAAAGTTTCCACGTCAGCAACCAGGAGCTTGTCGACAAGTCCAACCTGCAGCGCTACGTGTTGGCCCGCGAAAGCTATTTCTACAAGCTGCTGCAGCAAGATTACGAGACCGTTCTCGCTCTTTCTGCAGAAGATGTCGGGCTTGAATACGCCAAGGCATTTGATGGCCCTGAAGCGCTGGACAAGAAGCTGGGCGCGTCTATCACAAGAAAAGTGAACATCATCAGTATCTCGCTGTCCTCCGATACTGGCGGTTTTTCCCGTGCGACGGTGCGTTTCTCGCGGACAGAGCAAAGCATCGGCCGGCAATCGAGTCGTCCTGAGTTTTTTATCGCAACACTGGCCTTCGAGTACAAGCCGCCACTTTTCGGCAAGGAAAAGGATCTGCTTAAAAACCCGCTCGGGTTCAAGGCAATTCAGTACCGTGTTGACCCCGAAATCACGCAGCCCGATACGGCCCCGCAGGCTCCCACGCCGGCGCCTACCTCGCCGATGGCTTTCGGCGGCATCTCCGTCCCGGCTCCGATGTGAGGACTCCCATGAAAACTTGTATCGGGGTGCTTCTGTTCAGCGTAATGGCCTGCTCGATTACACAGGCTGCGGACATTCCTTCGCCGGGCGAGAAAGATCCGCGTATCCGCTACGTCAAATACGATCCCGATCAGGTGACGACGGTGATCGTCCGGCGTGGCGTCGCTACCCGCATCCTCTTGGGAGACGACGAGCAGATTCAGGCTTCTGCCGCCGGCTTTCCGAGCAACTGCAGGCCAGGGGAGGAGTGGTGCATCAATGCTACCACGGGCGGCAACGAAGTCTGGGTCAAGCCGCTGCCTGGCGCGACTCATAACAATATCGAGATCAAGACCTCCAAGCGCCAATACAGCATCGAATTCAAGGTGGCCAGCGATGCTGAAGGCCCGAAAGGGCGCCTTCTCGATGAGCCGATGTACCGGGTGGTTTTCCGGTTCGCGGCAGAAAAAAAGCAGGTCGCCTTGTCCACGCTGCAGGCCCAGGAGGCGATTGAAAGAAGCGCTCTCGAAAAAAATCGGGTGGCCGCCAAATTGGCTGAAGAGACGCCGGTACCGAGAAATTGGGACTACACCATTCAGCCCGTCAATGGCGGTGACGACATGGTTCCGTCAGCTGTGTTTGACGACGGTCGGTTCACCTATCTGCACTTCCCGGGTTCGCGCGAGATCCCGACGCCGTACTACGTTGATCGCGCCGGCGTTGAAGGCAAGGCGAATTACCACATGGACACCGGCCGGGAGTTGATGGTGATCGAGCGCGTGAGCCGCCGACTGCTGCTCAGGCTCGGGAAAGCAGCCGTCGGCATTTGGAACGAAAGTTACGACCCGAATGGTGTCAGGACTGATGGCCAGGTTATTACCGAAGGGATTACCCGCACGCTGAAGGTGCCTGAAAATGAGTGAACAAATCTCTGACGTCGGCGAGTCGCCACTGAATGCGCAAGGCCCGATCACATCGGTGAATTCGCGCGGGAATCAGCTGAAGCCTGGCGCCGGCAAGATCATATTCGTGGTGCTGGTAATCGCGGTTGTGATTCTGGCCGGTGTTTTTACCTTCAACCATTTTCGGTCGAAGGGCAAAGCAGAAAAAGCACTGGTCGCCGCAGCCGAGAAGGAAGAAAAACGGCAGGAGCAGGCCGTCACGATGGTGAAGGCCAGAACCTTTGATGAAGATACCGCTGGGCTCCCTCCCGCCTCGACAAGCTTCGGTTCATCGACGCCCGGTCAGGCAGTGCCCATTTCAGGCTCCGTTCCACCTGTAGTCCCTGGTGGCATGCAGCCTACTTATGGCGGGCAACCATACCCTAGCGCGCAACAGGCCGGCGGCCAGCCGGCCGCACGTTCCCGGTTCGACGGTGACGTGATGGTTTCTGGCGGCGGCGTCGGTGGCTCTCAGCAGGCGCTGATGAGCCAGCTACCGCCACCGCCTCCTGGCTTGGATCTGCTGCGCGCAGCCTTGGGCCAACAGACTGGTGCCGCAAGCTCTGCCGTCTCGGGTGGAGCTGCGAGCGCAGGCGGTGGCGTGCTGGGTGCCTCGTTGAATGCGACGAGCACGCCGAAAGTGGCGGCGTCGATGCTGGGCAATCGGAATTTCGTGCTGGCGAAGGGAAAAACCATCGATTGCGCCCTGAGCATGCGCGTGATCAGCGCGCTGGCCGGCCTGGCAACCTGTGTCGTGTCGCGGGATGTGTTCTCGGACAACGGTCGCGTAATCCTGATTGAGCGCGGTTCTGAGGCCACGGGAGAGTGGGGTACGACAACCCAACAAGGTCAGCGCCGTCTGGCCGTCCTCTGGACCCGGATTCGCACGCCCACGGGCGTGGTCATCAATATCAATTCGCCCGGTGGCGACGAGCTCGGCACTGCCGGGATCAGCGGCTATGTCGACAACCGTTGGGGCGAGCGCCTGGGCGCCGCCTTCCTTCTCTCGCTGGTCCAAGATGCGATCGGGTTTGCCACCGCTAAAGAAAGCGGCGGTCAGGGGCTGGCTGTCCTGGGCAACACGACTGATAACACCAAATCCATGGCCGAAAAGGTCCTGGAAAGCACCATCAACATCAAACCCACCATCTATGCAAATCAGGGTGATCGTGCAGTCATCCTGGTTGCACGCGACCTCGACTTTGGAAGTGTCTATGGGCTATCCCTTAAATAGTGTCTACGCAAAAGACACAATGGTGCGAGAGCTGCTGAAGCCCTTGCTCCCTTTTCTGAAGTTGGATGGCGTAACCGAGCTCGTGGTCAATCGGCCTGGTGAATTTTTTCTTGAGGTCAGGGGAAAATTCGTCCGGCATGAGCTGCCCGAGTTGTCGCTGACGAATTGCCTGTCATTGCGAATGCAATTGCGACCTATACCGAGCAACAAATCAGCCCTGCGAATCCGATTCTGTCGGCGATGTTGCCGGAGGGCGAGCGCATTCAGATCGTGGTTCCATCTGCGGTTGAACATGACACGATTTCTTTCTCGATCCGCCGGCCCAGCAGTCAGATCAAGTCGCTCGATGAGTACGCTGCCGACGGCGCATTTTCCAATTTCCTCTGGCCCAAGAACCCGGCTTTGGACCGGAGGAAAAAGGATCTCGAACCGTTCGACAAGCAGCTTGCAGACATGCTGCTGGCTGGCGACCTGAAGGCGTTCATCGAAGCCGCAGTAGCCGGCAAGAAGAACATCGCCGTGGTCGGCGACACTGGGTCGGGCAAGACAACCCTGATGAAGTCAGCCTGTCAGTCCATTCCCAACCACGAGCGCCTGATAACCATCGAGGACGTCCGTGAACTTTTCCTGCCACATCATGAAAACAGGGTGCATCTGCTCTATTCGAAGGGCGGGCAGGGCGTGGCGAAGGTCACGCCGGCGGATCTGATCGCGAGCACGATGCGCATGAAGCCTGACCGTGTGTTGCTCGCCGAACTGCGAGGCGGCGAAGCTTTTGATTTTCTCAAGCTGTTGACCACCGGCCATAGCGGCTCGATCACCAGCTTTCACGCGGAAAGCTGCGCGCTGGCAACAGAGCGCTACGTGTTCATGTGCAAGGAACACCGTGATGCCGCGACCTACGATGAAGCCGCTCTTAAGCGGCTCGTGGCAATGACCATTGACGTGATTATTCACGTCGTTGCTGAAAAGCAGTTTGATGGCGACGGCCGCATGATCGGCGTGAAGCGGTATGTGAAGGCCATTCATTTTGATCCGGTCGCCAAGCTGCAGGCTCAGTTCGGCGATGCCGATCTCATCAGGCCGGCCAAATGAAGAGGCTCCTGATCTTTCTGGCCGTTATCGGCACTTTGTGTGCGGTCTGGTTCGGCGGGCAATATCTCGCCGGCGTGATGTATTTCCTGCTTAACAAGGCCAGCCCGACAGGCATCACCGTCAGCACCTGGTCATCCTACTGGTCTTGGTATAGCCACGATCCGAAGCAGGGTAAGTACCTCAAGCTGGCCGCTGGTGCGGCCGGGTACATCATCCTTTTCGGGGCCATCCTGTTCGGCGCCGCAATCTCGCGGCGGCCGAGCAGGAGCCTGCACGGCGATGCGGATTGGGCCAGCGCGAGCGATGTCCGGAAGTCCGGCTTGCTCTCTGACAAAACCGGGATTCTGGTCGGTCAGTATGAGGGCAAATATCTGAGCTTTTCAGGTCAGCAGTTTGTGATGCTCGCCGCTCCGACTCGCTCCGGTAAAGGCGTGGGCATCATCATCCCGAACCTGCTCAATTACCCTGATTCCGTCGCGGTTTTGGACATCAAATTCGAAAACTTCTACCTGACCTCGCGCTTCAGGGAGCTGCACGGGCATACCTGCTTCTTGTTCGCGCCGTTCGAGCCGTCAGGCAAGACCCACTGCTGGAATCCGTTCGACGGCATCACGAAAAACCCTTACCTGCGAACCTCTGAATTGATGGGGATGGCCCGGTCATTGTGGCCAGGCAAAGACCCGAAGAGTGCATTCTGGGATGACCAGGCCTGTAACCTTTTCCTCGGGCTGGCGCTTTATCTGATGGACACTCCCAGTCTGCCTGTCAGCTTTGGCGAGATCCTGCGTCAATCCTCTGGCAAGGGGCAGGCACCCAAAGATCATATCGCCAAGATAATCGAGGCGCGTGCGACAGGGGATGATGCGCTCTGCGACGAGTGCCTGGATGCGCTGACCCGATTCTCGGCATCACCTGACAACACGATGGGTAACATCCTGTCGACGTTCACCGCGCCGCTGACTATCTTCACCAGTCCGATCGTTGATGCGGCGACAAGCCGCAGCGACTTCGATCTGCGCGAAGTGCGCAAGCGTCGGATGTCGATCTATCTCGGGGTGCAGCCCCCCGATTTGGGCAGTGCCCGGGTGCTGATCAATATTTTCTACACCCAGCTAATCAACCTGAACACGCGCGCTTTGCCTCAGGAAGATCCATCGCTTCGCTATCAGTGCCTGCTGGTGATGGATGAGTTCACGGCTGCCGGCAAGATCGGGATCATCGCCTCGGCGAACTCCTTCATCGCGGGTTACAACCTCCGGCTGCTCACTATCCTGCAGAGCATCGGTCAGCTCGAAAGCAATGAGGCATACGGGAAAGACGATACGCGTACTCTTTGCGCGAACCATGACCTGAAAATCGTCTTCCCACCAGTCGAGCAAAAAGAGGCTGTCGAGGTTAGCGAAACCCTCGGCACCTTCACCGAAAAATCCATCTCCACCGGCTCCAGTCAGCAACGCGCCATGCTGGCTGGTGGCTCGGTCAGCCAGAACATTTCTGACCAGCGCCGGTCACTCATGCTGCCCCAGGAGCTCCGCGTGATGCCGAAGGATAAGTGCATCGTGATCCTGCGCGAGACCAGTCCGATTCTCTGCCACAAGATTTTTTATTACAAAGACCCGATCTTTGTTGATCGGCTGAAAGAGGCCTCCCCATCTCTCGCCGCGCTGGGCAAGAACATCCCGAGCCAGGAGCAGCTGCTCGATGCGATTTTCGTCAAGCGCGAGGGATCGTCACTTGTGCCGACCAACGACCTTGAGTTGTTCAAGGCGACACGTGAGGGCCGACAACGGGATCTGCGCGATGGCGAGTCGGTAGAGCATCAGAAGCTGGCTCTCTCGTTGCCATTGCTGGACGACCCCGACAACCCCTCTGATGCCTCGATAAGCAACCTGGTTACCGCATTCATGGATCAGGTGCTGCCTGGCCATGACCTCGTGCCCGAAATCCTGACTGAGGCGCTTCTAGGCCCTGCACCGGGCCCTGATGACATGGAGTCAGGTGGAATTATTGAACCATTTGATCCGGCTGAGCCTGCAGAAATTTCCATAGCCGACTCTGATGTCATCGAACAAGCAAGTTTCGCGCATGCGAAAGACGACTTCCCCTTCGGCGACATACCACCTGATGACTACCCTGATGACGGCCCTGGCTTCGGGCCACTGGACGAGGAGGATCAACATGCGTCCGCATAATCTATTTTCACGGCTTCTGGTCGGCGCTGTGTTGTTGGCCGGGCTCTCCGGTTGTGCCACGCCCCCGAAACCGATCGTGCCGAGCGGGTGGTTCCGGGCGCCGGCGAACTCATCGCAGAACGTGGCGTATTTCGAGGCTGCCGGCAGGAAACATGACACCCAGCAGGTGTACCGCAATGCGCTGGAGTCTCAGGTCGACCGGTTGCATCGCGAAAATTTTCATTTGCGGGAGCAACTGGTCCTTCAACCGCCCAAGCGCGTGATCCCGGCCGTCATTGCTCCCCGGCCAACCGTGATCGATCAACAGATTCGTGCGATCGCTGCCGATGATGGAACGTTCACGATCACGGTTGAGTCGCCCCACACCAGCTCGGCTTTTGATCTGTCGAAAGATCAGATCCGCACCTTGCGCCAAGCCTGCAAGCTGGCTAGAGGCGTGGTTATTCGCCCCTTCGCAATGACGGGCTACAAACTTTCCGCCCAGGGCGCGAAAGCCAGAGCCGAAGTCATGCGCCGGCTGATTTCGGACACCAGTCCGAAAATCAGCATCAAGCCCATCCAACTGGTCGACTACCCGCACCAGGCGGCAAAAACCATACTTGTCCTCGAAGGCGTCAGCCAGGAGGACTACTCGATCATCCAGGCTCAGGAGTGACACCATGACTGCATCTTCCGTGTACGACATCCCGGCGCGGGACGAAGAGGAGCGCAAGCTGATCGTGAGCCTCGATGACAGGTTGCAGCGCGCTGACATTGATACGCTCGGATGGCGTGGCCGACAGGATCTGTCCCCGGTCATGCAGGATCTCAAAAAGTTGTCGCTGACGAACTGGCCGGCGGCCGAGGCCTTGTGGGACCGCAATGATGGTGAGCTTCGGGACAAGCCGGATTTCCTGGACAAGCGCAGCCATGGTGTCGCGCTGGCTGACGTCAAGAATGAAACCAACAGCCTCGACCAGCGCTTTGATCCACGGCAGTCGGCGCCGAAGCCTGATCAGGCGGCCAATGAAGTTAGCGGGGAAGGATCGCCACGCCTCCTGAAAACGATATTCAATCGGGGCATCGAGCAGCCGACTTTCGAGCCGCCTGAGGCCATCCTGAAACGTTTCTTGCGCGCCGGCCCTGAGTATTATTTCAGGGATGATGAACATCGCCTGGCTTTCAAGGATGACGGGAAAAAGCTCCAGACACCGCACAATGAACCTCGCGTGGCGCTGGCCATGGTTGAAATGGCCCAGGCCCATGGCTGGGAGACGATCAAGGTCAAGGGCAGCGACGAATTTCGGCGCGAGGCCTGGCTGCAGGCATCGCTACGAGGCCTGGAGGTTCACGGGTACAAGCCCAACGACATGGATCGGGCCATGCTCGATGACAAACGGGCAACTCAGCCAGTCAATGAGCTTTTCCCGCTCACTGAGCGCGAAACCAAGGCGCTTGATGCGCTGCAGGTGAAAATGCGCGGGCGAGGCGACTCCGATAAGGCCATATCTCAGGCAACAGCCCAGGTCAGCGAGAAATTTCAGCAGTCGAAGGCTTTCACTGGCGTGCTCATGGAGCACGGCCGCGCCCCGTACGAGAACAACGCCAAAAATCCCATGTCTTACTTCGTGCGGCTGGACACGAAAGACGGGGAGCGCACGGTTTGGGGCTCCGGACTTGCCCGCGCAATGGCAGAGAGCGGCGCTGAACGTGGACAAAATGTGGCGGTTGCCGCCACAGGTCGCGAACGGACACCGATCACCAGTCCAGGTGCAGACGGCCAGAAGCGCGAAGTCATCACCACCAAGACCCTCTGGTCTGTTGCTCCGCTCGATCGTGTGAAAGACGAACAGGCGCGGTACGCCGTTGAAAAAGTGAGTCATGGCCCCTCGGTCAAGGTTTTTGACGCAACGGCGCCGAAAGCGGTTGACCGCGAGATCGCCCGCAAAGAGTTGGCCGATATGCGTCGAAATCTCGGTTTGCCTGGCTCGTTGAGTCGCGAAGATCGCGGTCCTGAGCGGACGAGGTAATCATGACGACGATCCTCTGGATTGCCGAGAAAAAAACTCTGGCTATGGCAACAGCAGCCGTGCTGCCTGGCACGCCTGAATCCAGCTGGGAGGCAGCGGGGCTGCAATGTAACCGGATTGGCGATAACTGGTTCGTATGGCTGGATGGCCACGCTTTCGAGCAAGCGATGCCCGATACCTACCTACCCGATGACGTCCCGAAGACGCTGAAAGGTCAGAAGGTCTGGCGTAAAGCCGACCTGCCCATTGTGCCGAGCTCATGGCAGATCCAGGTTAAGGACTCAAAGCGCGCCCGGGTGGGCAAGCTGGCCGAGCTGCTGAGAACATGCGACGTTGTTCACCACGTTGGCGATCCCGACTCCGAAGGGCAATTGATTGTTGATGAGGCGCTGCTTTACCTAGGCAACAGCAAGCCGGTGAAGCGGGTACTGATCAATGACTATAACGAAACGAAAGTTCGTGAAGCGCTGGCCAACATCCGTGACAACAACGAACTGATTTTCCGCGAGTGGCACCGCTGGGCGCTGGCTCGCAGTCGTTACGACTGGCTGTTCGGACTCAACCTCACGCGTGCGATGACGCTACGCGGCCGTACGCTAGGTTATGACGGCCTGCTGTCCGTGGGCAGCGTTCAGACGCCACTGCAATACATCGTGCGCGAGCGCGATCGGGCGATTGAAGAATTCAAGCCGATCCCGTATTTCAGCCTCGCAGCTCAGATTGCCCATGCCCATGGCACGTTTAAAGCGCGCTGGAAGCCGCAGGAAGATCAAGCCGGCCTGGACGATGCCGGAAGGCTGATCGACCCCGCCATAGCGCTCTCATTGAGCCAGGGTCTCACTGGCAAGCCAGCGAGCATCACAGGCTTCAGTCAGGAGAAGAAAAAGCAATCCGCGCCGCTGCCACTGAGCATGAATGAGCTGTCCATGGACGGCTTCAGTCGGTACGGCTATAGCTCGCAAGAAGTGCTCGATGCCGCTCAGGTGCTGTATGACACCTACAAGGTGGCGACCTATCCTCGTAGTGATAATCGCTACCTGTCGGAAGCCCAGCATGTCGAAGCGCCCTCGATCCTGCAGGCGGTTTTTCGCATCCGGCCCGATCTGACAGGCTTGTCAACACTCGTGGATGCCGGCCGCAAAAGCCCGGCTTTCGATGACAGGAAGATGGAAGGCACACCGCATCATGGGATTGTGCCGACGATCCCTGAAATTCCGGTCAATACAGCCACCTGGACTGAGGCTGAGCGGAATGTCTATGACCTGATTGTCAGGTCTTATCTGTGCCAGTTCGCGACTCCGTATGTCTACCAACAGACCAGCATCGAGGTCGATATTGACAGGGAAGTATTCTCCGCCAACGGCCGGACGCCGGTCGAGCAGGGCTGGAAGGCCATTTACCAGGAGACAGCAGCAGAAGAGGGTGCTGATGCGGAGGCCGAGCAGACCCTTCCGGTAGTTGCTGAAAATGACCAGGCCGTTTGTGAGCGCTGCATAGCCACCAGCAAGAAAACGATCCCGCCGCCCCGATTTGATGACCGCCTGTTGACTGACGCGATGATGAATCTGCACAAGTATGTGCCCGATGAAACGTTGCGCCAGCGCCTGAAGGAAGGCGAGGGCATCGGCACCACGGCAACTCGTCCAGGCATCGTCCAGGGCATGAAGGACAACGGAGTTCTCATTCCGGTCAAAAAGGGCTCGTCTAAGCTCATGTCCTCGCCGGCGGCCAGAGCAGCGATCGACGCCCAACCTCTCGACATCAAGACGCCTGAGCAGGCGGCTATTTTCAAGTCACAGCTCGATCGCGTTGCACGCGGAGAGATGAGCATCGAGAGCTTTCAGGCGGAGACTGTCGAATTCATTCGACGGGCGCTTGACACGATCGCCAAGGCACCAATGAGCTTCCCGAATGTCCTCGAGTGCCCGACCTGCAAAACAGGCCTGCTACGCCGCAAGGCCGGCGAGAAAGGCCCGTTTTGGTTTTGCTCGCACTGGAACGCAGAGCCGAAATGTGAGGCCAAATTTCGAGATATCGACGGCAAGCCCGATCTGGCGCCACCCGTTTCGTGCCCACAGTGTGGCGAGGGTCAGCTCCGCCGAGCCGCGAAACTTGGAAAGACCCCATTCTGGTTCTGCAATCGCTGGAGCGCAGTGCCTAAGTGCGAGGCGAAATACCAGGACATCAACGGAAAGCCTGACCTCAATCCTGCAGTGAAATGCCCGACTTGCAAAGAGGGAGCGCTTAAGCGCATCCGCTCAGGTACTCGCTGGATTTGGGCCTGCAACCGTTTCAAAGCTGGCTGTAAAACCACCGTGCCTGATCGTGCAGGCACTCCCGTCTTGAGCGCATGAGGTCGACCACAATGAACAACAAACTGAGTTTCTTCCTCTTGCTTGCTGCCTCGATGGCCACACATGCCGCCGGCACAGCTGAATATGCAACAGGCTATGAGACTGAAGCGGAAGTGGCCTCTGAATATGTACCGGGAGAGTCAGTGCTGGCAGAGTTTAGTCAAGACAATGCCGACAGCACAGAGCCTGAGATTCAGGTTGACATCATTCCTGATGAGCCCGTGGAAGATGATGTAGAACCGCCGCAATACTCGTTCGATCAGCCTACGGGATCAAACGCCGGTGCTTGCGACACGGTGCTGTGCCTGGGGGGCATGGTTCTAGGGAAAAGCGGTGGCAACGCTTGTAATGGCCCGATCAAGGATTTTTTTAAGATCCTGAAGTTTGACAAGGACGGAGGTTTCTCTCCTTCTAAAACTTCGAAGGCTCGCAGCGGTATGCTTAATGGCTGTGTTCAAGCCCCTGGTGATATCAAAAGCGGAATCATCAACAAATTCGGCAGGGTCTTCGGCTTGTGAAAATTCAGCGCATAGGCAGCTTCAACATCCCTGACGGATCGCTTGAGCTCATCAAGTGGATTGGCTTGACTCTGATGACCTTGGATCACGTCAACAAGTACATCTTCCGTGAAGCTTATGATTGGATGTACTTGGCAGGCCGCGTGGTTATGCCGCTTTTTGCACTGGTCCTCGGATACCAACTTGCGCGCCCTGGGTTGCTGGTCAGCCGAGCATTCACCCGGATGTCATTCCGCCTGGCGTTCTTTGGCATGCTTGCCTCCGTCCCGTATATCGGGCTGGGCGCACATGTAGGCGCGATTTATGGCGGATGGTGGCCACTGAACATCCTTTTCACGCTGCTGTTGTCTGCAACGTGCATTAAATTGTTGGATAAAAATGGACGCTGGGATGTGACGCTGGCCATCCTGGTGTTCACTGGCCTCGGGTGGGCGGTTGAATTCTTCTGGCCAGCTGTCGCTCTGACTGTCTGCGCCTGGGCTTTTTTCAGATCGGGTAGCCTGGTCGCTCTAGCAGCTGCAGCAACCAGCCTTTTCCTTGTCGGTGTCCTGGTTAATCACTCGCAAGCCGGCTTTTTCGCCATTCCACTTTTGATCCTTGCTACAAGGATAAATGTGCAAATTCCAAGAGCACGGAACTTCTTTTACAGCTACTACCCAGGGCATTTGTTTCTTATCTGGCTCGTTCTAGGATGCTGCTAATTCGTTAATTTATTTCTACTACGGAGATTAAGTCATGGGAATGACTCTACTT
>Ga0209894_1000069_pt1 | contig 17257 bp, 17 predicted proteins | sample GWRWT4_2Sept14_2_FD_187191 | JGI IMG/M metagenome (GOLD analysis project Ga0209894, IMG submission 187191) | Sand microcosm microbial communities from a hyporheic zone in Columbia River, Washington, USA - GW-RW T4_23-Sept-14 (SPAdes) (version 2) ... | reverse complement strand
TCCGCTTTTGTCAGCCCGGACTTGTTCCGGGCCAAGGCTATCTTGGCCCCCGCGCAGCCCCTGAAAGCAAGCACTGCCCCGGAACAAGTCCGGGGTGACGAGTCGGGAGGGGCAGACCAATGACTCAATTCTTCCAACAGTGGATGTCCTACGAAGCCGCTTGGCTGCTAGCGACCATCGCCGGGATCCTGCTGATCGCCCTGCCGCTGATGCTGGCCGTGGCGATGATCATCTATGCCGACCGCAAGATCTGGGCGGCGATGGCGCTGCGGCGCGGGCCGAACGTGGTGGGGCCCTGGGGCCTGCTGCAATCCTTCGCGGACGGCCTGAAGGTCTTCCTGCAGGAAACGATCATCCCTTCGGCCGCGAACAAGGGTCTGTTCCTGATCGCGCCGATCATCACCTTTACCGTCGCGCTGCTGGCCTGGGCGGTGATCCCGTTCAATTCGGGCGCGGTGCTGGCCGACATCAACGTCGGCCTGCTCTATGTCCTCGCGATCTCCTCGCTGGGGGTTTACGGCGTGGTGATCGCGGGCTGGTCGTCGAACTCGAAGTATCCGTTCTTCTCGGCGATGCGTGCGTCGGCGCAGATGATCTCTTACGAAGTCTCGATCGGCTTCATCCTGATCTGCGTGGTCCTGTGGGCCGGCAGCTTCAACCTGCGCGAGATTGTCGAGGCGCAGCGCAGCCATGTCGGCATCATCAACGGCTTCGTCGCGAACCCACTGCTGTTCCCGATGTGGGTGATGTTCCTGATCTCCGGCATGGCCGAAACCGCCCGCGCGCCGTTCGACCTGACCGAGGCCGAAAGCGAGCTGGTCGCCGGTTACCAGACCGAATACTCCTCGATGAGCTTCGCGCTCTACTGGCTGGGCGAGTACGCCAACGTCCTGCTGATGTGCGCGCTCAACGCCGTGCTGTTCTGGGGCGGCTACCTGCCGCCGCTCGACTGGGCGCCGCTTTACCTGGTGCCGGGCTGGCTCTGGCTCTTCGCCAAGATCTTCTTCTTCTTCTTCATCTTCTCCTGGGTCAAAGCCACGGTCCCGCGCTACCGCTATGACCAGCTGATGCGCCTGGGCTGGAAGGTGTTCCTGCCGGTTTCGCTGGGCTTTGTGGTCCTGGTAAGCGGCTATCTGATGCTTACGAGGTACGGGGTATGACCGTCGCTCAGCTCATCAAGAGCTTCACCCTTTGGGAATTCCTGAAGGCGCATTGGCTGACTCTGAAGTACCTCTTCAGGCCCAAGGCGACCATCAACTATCCCTTCGAGAAGAACCCGCTCAGCCCGCGGTTCCGCGGTGAGCATGCGCTGCGCCGCTATCCCAACGGGGAAGAGCGCTGCATCGCCTGCAAGCTGTGCGAAGCGGTTTGCCCGGCGCAGGCGATCACGATCGAGGCCGAACCGCGCGACGACGGCAGCCGCCGGACGACCCGCTATGACATCGACATGACCAAGTGCATCTACTGCGGCTTCTGCCAGGAAGCCTGCCCGGTCGATGCGATCGTCGAGGGGCCGAACTTCGAATACGCGACCGAAACGCGCGAAGAACTGCTTTACGACAAGACCAAGCTGCTGGCGAACGGGGACAAGTGGGAGCGGGCGATTGCCGCAAACCTTGAAGCCGATGCGCCGTACCGGTAGGGGGCCGCCCCAAATGGACAATAACTTATGATCCAGGTGCTATCCTTCTACCTGTTCGCAGGTATCATGTTGGCGGCGGGGGCCTTCACGATCCTCGCGCGCAACCCGGTGCATTCGGTGCTGTGGCTGATCGTCGCGTTCTTCAACGCCGCGGGCCTGATGGTGCTTGCCGGAGCCGAGTTCATCGCCATGCTGCTGGTGATCGTCTATGTCGGCGCGGTCGCGGTGCTGTTCCTGTTCGTCGTCATGATGCTCGACATTGATTTCGCCGAGCTGCGCGCCGGGTTCATCAAGAACTTCCCGCTCGGCATTGCGGTCGCCATCGTCCTGCTGGCCGAGATCGTGCTGGGCATGGGGGCCTATCAGGCCGGTTCGCTTAAGCTGGGTACGCCTGATGGTTCGGGCGCACCGGTTGCCGGAGCCTCCAATATCGAGGCGATCGGGGCGCTGCTTTACGGCAAGTACCTGTTCCTGTTTGAAGCGGCCGGGATCATCCTGCTGGTCGCCATGGTCGGTGCGATCGTGCTGACGCACCGCCAGCGCAGCGGCGTGCGCGGCCAGAACATCGCCGATCAGGTCGCGCGCCGTCCGGAAGAGGCCGTGATCAACATGCAGCCGGAAGTCGGGCAGGGGGTAAAGCTGTGATCGGCGTTGAGCACTATGTCGTCGTCAGCTCGATCCTGTTCGTGCTGGGCGTGCTGGGGATCTTCCTCAACCGCAAGAACGTGATCATCATCCTGATGGCGATCGAACTGATCCTGCTGTCGGTGAACCTCAACCTGGTTGCCTTCAGCAGCTTCCTGGGCGATCTGACCGGCCAGATCTTTGCCATGTTCGTGCTGACCGTGGCCGCTGGTGAAGCGGCAATCGGGCTGGCGATCCTGGTGATCTATTTCCGCCGCCGTGGCACCATCGCTGTCGACGACGTCAACCGGATGAAGGGGTAAGCATCCGTGGATCCGATCCTCTTCATCGTCTTCCTGCCGCTCCTGGCCGCGCTGATCGCGGGGCTGGGCAACCGCATTATCGGCAATGTCCCGGCCAAGCTGGTGACCACAGTCGGGCTGTTTATTTCCTGCGCGCTGTCCTGGCCGATCTTCATCGCCTTCCTGGGCGGCAATGCCGAAGCCCACGTCGTGCCGGTGCTGCAGTGGGTGCAGTCGGGCAGCCTGACCTTTGACTGGGCGCTGCGGGTCGATGCGCTGACCGCCGTGATGCTGGTGGTGATCACCACCGTCTCGGCGCTCGTCCACCTCTATTCCTGGGGTTACATGGACGAGGATCCGGATCAGTCGCGGTTCTTCGCCTATCTCAGCCTGTTCACCTTCGCCATGCTGATGCTGGTGACCGCCGACAACCTGGTCCAGATGTTCTTCGGTTGGGAAGGGGTGGGCCTCGCCTCGTACCTGCTGATCGGCTTCTGGTTCAAGAAGCCCAGCGCCAGCGCCGCCGCGATCAAGGCCTTCGTGGTCAACCGCGTGGGTGACCTTGGCTTCATGCTGGGGATTTTCGGCACCTTCCTGGTGTTCAACACCGTCTCGATCCCGGAAATCCTGGTGCGCGCGCCGGGCATGGCCGGATCGACCATCGGCTTCCTCGGCTACCGCTGGGATACGATGACGATCCTGTGCATCCTGCTGTTTATCGGCGCGATGGGTAAGTCAGCGCAGCTTGGCCTGCACACCTGGCTGCCCGACGCGATGGAAGGCCCGACCCCGGTTTCGGCGCTGATCCACGCGGCGACCATGGTCACCGCCGGCGTCTTTATGGTCTGCCGCCTCTCGCCGATGTTCGAAGTCAGCCCGATTGCGCTCGACATCGTTACCTATGTCGGTGCGGCCACCTGCTTCTTTGCCGCTACGATCGGCCTGACGCAGTGGGACATCAAGCGGGTGATCGCCTATTCGACCTGCTCGCAGCTGGGCTACATGTTCTTCGCTGCCGGCGTCGGGGCTTACAACGCCGCCATGTTCCACCTGTTCACCCACGCCTTCTTCAAGGCGCTGCTGTTCCTGGGGGCCGGCTCGGTGATCCACGCGATGCATCATGAGCAGGACATGCGCTTTTATGGCGGCCTGCGTAAGCAGATCCCGCTGACCTTCTGGGCAATGATGGCCGGTACGCTGGCGATCACCGGCGTCGGCGTCTACTGGCTCCACGCCGGGTTCGCGGGCTTCCATTCGAAGGACGCGATCCTTGAAGCGGCCTTTGCCAGCGGCAAGGAGGCGGGTCAGTTTGCCTTCTGGGTGGGCGTGACCGCGGCGTTGATGACCAGCTTCTATTCGTGGCGTCTGATGTTCCTGACCTTCTTCGGCAAGCCGCGCTGGGCCGGGTCGGAGCATATCCAGCATGCGGTGCACGATGATCACCACGGGCATGACGATCACGCCCACGGTCATGCGCATCATGACGATGGCACCGCTGGCTATCACCCGCATGAAAGCCCGCTGTCGATGCTGATCCCGCTGGGTGTGCTGACGCTGGGTGCGGTGTTCGCGGGCTGGGTGTTCAGCCACGGGTTCCTGGAAAGCGCCGAATTCTGGGGCGGTTCGCTGTTCTACAACGAGCACCTGATGCACGCGATGCACGAGGTTCCGTTGTGGGTGAAGCTGTCGGCCACGATCGTCATGTTGATCGGTTTGTCAGGCGCCTGGTATGCCTATATCCGGAACCCTGAGTTCCCATCCAAGGTCGTCGACCAGATCGATGTCCTCTACCGCTTCGTCTACAACAAGTGGTACTTCGACGAGCTCTACAACTTCCTGTTCGTCCGCCCGGCCTTCTGGCTTGGCGACAAGTTCTGGAAGCTGGGTGACATCGGTTTCATCGACCGCTTCGGTCCCAATGGCGCGGCCTGGACCGTGCAGCAGGGAACCCGCTTCGCGCAGAAGGTCCAGTCGGGTTACCTCTATTCCTATGCTCTCGTGATGTTGCTCGGCCTGACCGCGGCAATCACCTGGATAATGGTGCGCTAAGATGGCCGGTTTCCCCATTCTCTCGGTCATGCTGCTGGTGCCGCTGCTGGCGGCTGTGGCTTGTCTCCTGGTCGAAGCGCGCGCTGCCCGCTGGACTGCCCTGATCGCCACCCTGGTCAACCTGGGCCTCGGCCTGGTGCTCTGGGCCAATTACGATGTCGGCGGGGCGCAGTGGCAGTTTGTCGAGCGTGCGTCGCTGTTTGCCGGCTTCGAATGGAAGCTGGGGATCGATGGCATCGCGCTGATGCTGATCATGCTCTCGGTGTTCCTGATGCCGATCTGCATCGGCGCCAGCTGGGAAGCGATCGAGAAGCGCGTCGGCGAATACATGGCCGCCTTCCTGCTGATGGAAACGCTGATGATCGGCGTTTTCGCGGCGCAGGATATCTTCCTGTTCTACATCATGTTCGAAGCCGGCCTGATCCCGATGTACCTGATCATTGGCATCTGGGGCGGGCAGGACCGGATCTACGCCAGCTACAAGTTCTTCCTCTACACGCTGCTCGGCTCGGTGCTGATGCTGATCGCGATGCTGTGGATGGTGAACGAGGCCGGGACGACTGACATCCCGACCCTGATGGCTTATGATTTCGATCCCAAGGTCCAGACCTGGCTGTGGCTGGCCTTCTTCGCCAGCTTCGCGGTGAAGATGCCGATGTGGCCGGTCCACACCTGGCTGCCCGATGCCCACGTGCAGGCGCCGACGGCCGGTTCGGTGATCCTGGCAGGCGTGCTGCTGAAGATGGGCGGCTACGGCTTCATCCGCTTTTCGTTGCCGATGTTCCCCGAAGCCTCGGCGCAGTTTGCCCCGCTGGTCTTCGCCCTTTCGATGATCGCGGTGGTGGTCACTTCGCTGATCGCGCTGGTGCAGCACGATATGAAGAAGCTGATCGCCTATTCCTCGGTCGCGCACATGGCGATCGTGACGATCGGCCTGTTCGCCTTCAACCCGCAGGGGCTGGAAGGCGCGATGATCGTGATGCTGAGCCACGGCCTGGTTTCGGGTGCATTGTTCCTCTGCGTCGGCGTCATCTATGATCGGCTGCATACCCGCGAGATTGACCGTTACGGCGGCCTCTCGATCAATATGCCGTACTACGCGCTGTTCTTCCTGCTGTTCACCATGGCCTCGATCGGCCTGCCGGGGACCAGCGGCTTCGTGGGTGAGTTCCTGAGCCTCGCCGGCATCTATCAGGTCTCGAGCTGGGTGGCATTTGTCTGCACCACCGGGATCATCCTGGGTGCCGCCTATATGCTTTACCTCTATCGCCGGGTGGCCTTTGGCGATCAGAAGAACGCCGATGCCGCCGCGATGCCCGATCTCGACAAGCGCGAGTGGTTCCTGCTGGCACCGATCGCCGCCGTGGTGATGTGGATGGGGGTCTATCCGGAAAGCTTCATGGCGCCGATGCGCGCCGATATTGCGGCGCTCGATGCGCGGCTTGCCCGGGCCAAGCCGGAAGGTGATGCCCAGCTGACCGCGCCCAAGCCCAAGGCTGCGACCGCCACTGAAGAACATGCCGCGCACGGGGGAGCGCACTGATGGATTTTGTCCAGTCTTTCCGCCTGACCGCGCCTGAAGTTCTCTTCAGCCTGTCCGGACTTGTCTTGCTGCTGGGCGCCGCTTGGTCGCGTAGCGATGCCGGCGCGCGCATCATCACCTGGCTGGCGGTTGCCGTGCTGGCGGTTGCTGCAGCTCTGACTGCGCCGACACTGCTGAGCGGTGCGAAGGGACCGGCAACTCTGGCCTTCTCGGGCCTGTTTGCGGCTACTGCCTTCGCGGCATTGGCCAAGCTCCTGATCTTTGCAGCAGCCGGTGCCTCGCTGATCGTTGCCCCGGCCTTCTTCCAGCGGACCCGAGACTACCGACCGGAATACCCGGTGCTGGTCCTCTTCGCGGTACTCGGCATGTGCCTGATGGTCTCTTCGACCAACCTGCTGACGCTCTACATCGGGCTCGAGCTCAACTCGCTCGCTGCCTATGTTCTGGCGGCTTTCCTGCGCAACGATGATCGCTCGGCCGAAGCGGGCCTCAAGTACTTTGTGCTGGGTTCGCTGGCTTCGGGCATCCTGCTGTTCGGCACCAGCCTGACTTATGGTTTTGCCGGCACGATCGATTATGCCGGGATTGCCAACGCGCTGACTGGCAAGATCTCGACCGGGGCCGTCTTCGGTCTGGTCTTCGTCTTTGCCGGCCTGGCCTTCAAGATCAGCGCCGTGCCGTTCCACATGTGGACGCCTGACGTTTACGAAGGCGCGCCGACGCCGGTCACCACCTTCTTCGCCTCGGCACCCAAGGTGGCCGCGCTGGCGCTGACGGTGATCGTTGCGATGACCGCCTTCGGCAATCAGGTGGCCGCCTGGCAGCCGATCGTGATCTTTGCGGCGCTGGCCTCGATCGTGGTTGGTGCACTCGGCGCGATCGGGCAGACCAATCTCAAGCGCCTGCTGGCCTATTCGTCGATCAACAATGTCGGCTTCCTGCTGATCGGCCTGGCGGTCGCAACGCCCAAGGGCGTGGCCGCGCTGCTGATCTATCTTGCGATCTATGTCGCCATGACGATCGGCGGCTTCGTTGCCCTGCTGATGTTCAAGGATGCCGATGGCGAGCCGGTCGAGGACCTCAGCGACATCGCCGGCATCTCGCGCCACCGCAAGGTGCTGGCGGCCTGCTTTGCCATGATCATGTTCAGCCTGGCCGGCATCCCTCCGCTGTTCGGGTTCTGGGGCAAGTTCGTGGTTTTCCAGGCCGCAGTTGAGGCCGACATGATTGCGCTCGCCGCGATCGGGATTGCCGCCAGCGTGATCGGCGCTTTCTATTACCTCAAGGTCGTCAAGGTGATGTACTTCGACGAACCGGCCATGAAGGCAACCGGCAAGAGCGACTGGATGCACCAGGCCCTGCTGGCGATCTGCGCGCTGGCGATCTCGCCTGCTGGTTATCTGCTGACCAAGTGCCTCGATGGCTTGTCGCTGGCCGCAGCGGCATCATTGATCACCCCCTGAGCTGCGCGTTGATCGAGGTCATCGAGGAACTCGCTTCGACCAGCGGGACACTGCTGGAGCGCCTGGCGTGCGGTGAGGCTGTCCCTGAAGGCCAGTGGCTCGTGGCCAACCGCCAGACCAGCGGGCGCGGTAGGCAGGGCCGGGCCTGGTTCGATGGCATGGGCAACTTCATGGGCTCGACCTTTGTCGCCAGTCATGCCGGCGATCCGCCACTCGGAACGCTGGCTCTGGCCACGGGTCTGGCCCTGTGCGAGGCAGTGCTCAAGCACCTGCCGCCGGGCCGCGAAGTACTGCTCAAATGGCCGAACGACTTGCTGGTCGATGGCGCCAAGCTTTCGGGCATCCTGCTCGAAGGGGCGCGGGGCGGGGTGGTGATCGGCATTGGCGTCAATCTTGCTGTCGCCCCCGATCTTCCGGACCGCCCGACTGTCGCAATGGCGCAGCTTGGTGCGCTGCCGGATCGAGACACCTTTGCGCAGGACCTTGCCCTGGCGGTGGCGCAGGAAGTCGAGCGCTGGCGCACGTTTGGCTTGGAACCGATGATCCGGCGCTGGGTCGCTGCGGCCCACCCGCTTGGCACGCCGCTGCGGGCGGGCGAGGGGGATGAGGCAATCGAAGGCACCTTCGCGGGCCTTGCTCCCGACGGTTCGCTGCAACTCCGCTTGGCGGATGGCGCGATGCATGCCATCCACGCCGGCGAAATCAACCTTTCCAACCGGAGCTAGGCGATGCTGCTCGCGATCGATGTCGGCAATACCAACGTGGTCTTCGCATTATTCGAAGGACGCGCAATCAAGGCGCGCTGGCGCATTGCGACCGATCCGCGCCGGACGGGCGATGAATATGCCGTCTGGTTGATGCAGCTACTACAAATTGAAGGATTTGACCGCTCGGTGATCGACAAGATCATGGTCTCTACCGTCGTCCCCCGCGCCCTCCACAATCTTGAGGTATTAGCCGACAAGTACTTCGGGGTGAAAGCGCTGGTCGCTGGCTTGCCGCCGGTCGATTACGGAATGGAAATCGACGTTGACGAGCCGCGCTCACTCGGCGCTGACCGGGCCGTCAACACGATTGCCGCTCATGCGAAGTACTCTGGCGATCTGATCGTGGTCGATTTCGGTACGGCCACGACATTCGATGCAGTCGACTTCAATGGCGCCTACAAGGGCGGGATTATTGCGCCCGGGATCAACCTGTCGCTCGACGCATTGGTCGGCAACACGGCCAAGCTGCCGCGGATTGCGATCCGCAGCCCCGACAGCAACAGCGTGATTGGACGGAACACCGAAGACCAGATGCTGATTGGCGTATTCTGGGGCTATGTCGCCATGATGGAAGGATTGATCGCCAGGATGCGCAATGAAATCGGACGCCCCGCCCGCGTCATCGCTACAGGTGGCCTCGCCATTCTGTTTGACAAGCACACCGAGATCTTCGACGCGGTCGATCCCGACCTGACCCTTGAAGGCATGGCCATTCTGGCCGAGAAAGCCAAGTGAAGCCCGGCAAGGAACTGCTGTTCTGCGCGCTCGGGGGATCGGGCGAGATCGGGATGAACGTCAACCTCTATGGGGCTGACGGGAAATGGCTGATGGTCGATCTGGGCATGACCTTCGGCGCCAACGAATATCCCGGCACCGAACTGGTCTTCGCCGATCTGGAATTTATCGAGGAGCGCAAGAAGGACCTGCTCGGCGTGGTCCTGACTCACGCGCACGAGGATCACATCGGCGCCGTGCCCTATTTCGCGCAGGAACTGGGCGTGCCGCTTTATGCCACGCCGTTCACCGCGCGTCTGGTGGCTGACAAGTTGCAGGAAGCCGGGCTGCTCAAGGAAGTGCAGCTCAAGGTGATCGACCACCTGGAGCCGTTCCAGCTTGGCCCGTTCTCAATGCGCTATCTGCCGCTCGCTCACTCGATTGCCGAGGGCAATGCGCTGGTGATCGAAACGCCCTATGGCCGGATCTTCCATACCGGTGACTGGAAGCTGGATGACGATCCGCTGGTCGGCGTGCCGGCTACCGCAGCGGAACTGACCGCGATTGGCGATCAGGGCGTGCTGGCGCTGGTCTGCGATTCGACCAACGTGTTCAATCCAAAATCTTCCGGCTCCGAAGGCGCGGTGCGGGCTGCCTTGTTGGAAGAGGTTGCCCGGCACAGAGGCAAGCGCGTGCTGGTCACGACCTTCGCCTCCAATGTGGCGCGGTTGCAGACACTGGGTGAGGTGGCCGTGGCCACCAAGCGGCGGCTCTGCGTGGCCGGGCGCTCGCTCGATCGGATCATCCGCACCGCCCAGGCCAGTGGCTACTTGAAGAACCTGCCGGACCTGGTCGATTTCGACAGCGCGATGAACTTGCCGCGCGGTGAGGTGTTGATCCTGGCGACCGGCGGGCAGGGCGAACCGCGTGCCGCCCTCTCGCGGATTGCCGAAGGCAACCACCAGATCGCCCTGGAAGCTGGCGATGTCGTGCTGTTTTCCAGCCGGCAGATCCCCGGCAACGAGATCGCGATTGGCCGGATCCAGAACCGCCTGGCCGGTCGCGACATCACCATCGTGACCGATCGTCAGGCCGAGATCCACGTATCCGGTCACCCGGGGCGGCCCGAGCTCGAAGCGATGTATGACTGGCTGCGGCCGGAGATCCTGGTGCCGGTCCATGGCGAACTGCGCCACATGCGCGAACAGGCGCGGGTTGGCCGGGCCAAGGGCATTGCCAAGACCGTGGTGCAGCAGAACGGTGATATGATCCGCCTGGCTCCGGGCAAGCCGGGCAAGATTTCCGAAGTGCGGGCCGGACGGCTAGTCCTTGATGGCGATATCCTGACGCCCGCCGATGGCGAGGCCATCGTCATGCGTCGGCGTCTCGCGGCTAACGGCCTGTTGATCGTCGTGCTGGACGGCAAGGGCCGGGTTCATGTCGAAGGCATCGGCCTGCCGCTGGACGAGGACTATGACGATTTCGCCGCCGAGGCGCGCGAGGACGTGGCCGTGGCGCTGACCAAGCTCAAGGGTGGGGCGCGGCATGACCGCGATGCAATTTCAGAAGCGGCGCGCCTGGCGGCTCGCCGTGCCGCGCAGCGCTGGTCGGGCAAGAAGCCCCAGGTGCGCGTGATCCTCCCGGAGCCATAGGACTCATGAAGATTACCTCTATAATTGCGATCTATGCCATGTTCTGGGTGCTGAGCGCTTTTCTCGTGATGCCATTCGGCATCCGCACCCATAAGGAAGCCGGTGAAGAGACCATATCGGGTCAGGCGGAGAGTGCCCCGGCCAATTTTCAGCCGCGCAAGGTAGCCAAGCGCGCGACGATCCTGGCGGCGGTGCTGTTCGGATTGTACTATGCGAATTACGTGAATGGCTGGATCGGACCGCAGGACCTCGATCTTACCCAGTCGATTACCGACAAGCCGGAGCTGCCGAAGAGCTACTGAGCGAGAGCCACAAAGAGTAGGGGCGCGGTACCGGGTGGTACCGCGCCCCTTTCGTTTGCGGTTCGCCTGACTGGATCAGCCCAGGTTCGCGCTGGTCATTGCGTAAAGCATCGGCAGCGAGAGCAGCAGGTTGGTGCGGCTTGCCATCAGTGCGCGCGGCGCCAGCTTGGCCTTTTCTTCCGCCGTGGCTTCAACAATGCCGAGGATGCGCTTCTGCGCCGGCCAGATGATGAACCACACGTTGAAGGCCATGATGATCGCCAGCCACATGCCAAGGCCGATCAGGTTGACATTGCCTTCGCCCGAGAAGGTCATCGCCTGGTGGGCATAGCCGCTGACATAGGCAATCACGAGACCGGTCACGACCGTCAGCAACGCGGCCCAGCGGAAGAAGAAGAACACCTTGGGTGCGATGTAGCCGGTGACGCCCTTCTTGAGCTCGTCCGGCACGGTCGGCATGGTCGGAACCTGCACGAAGTTCAGGTAATAGAGCAGGCCGATCCACAGGATGCCGAAGAACACGTGCAGCCAGCGGAACACCGAATTGACGTCAACTGTGGCCGAACCGGCCCAATGCAGCATCACGGCTACTGCCGCGATGAGCCCGACAACCAGCACAAGGTGCAGGTTTCCGAAAAACTTAGCCATTTGCTTCCCCCTAGATATGAAGCTTGTGGTTGGCCCACTCTGACGGTGGGCAGGACGGCGTTATCGCCGGTTCAGGCTCCAAAGTCACACGCTTTTTGGCCACCTTCCCCTGTCCTTTGGAACAGGGCGGTTCACTCGTGCGGCGGGTTTTCCAGCACGTCGGCCTGTTCTTCGGCCGCAAGGCCATGGCGCATCAGCATCGGGATCTGGGCGAAGGTGAACAAGAAGGTAGCCGGCAGGAAGACCCAAAGCTTGGCCGCGATCCAGTCTCCGAACGACAACCAATGGCGCAGCCCTTCGCTGACGCCGGCCAGGACCAGGAAAAACACTCCCCAGTTGCGCGACAACTTCATCCAGCCTTCGTCATTCAGCCCTTCAAAGGCGGCTTCGAGCAGGATCTTGAGCAGCGCCTTGCCGCGCCAGACGCCGACCAGCAGGGTCACCCCGAACAGCAGGTAGATCGCAGTTGGCTTGACCTGGATCCAGATTGGATCGTGCAGCAGCACGGTCAGGCCGCCGAAGCCGACGATCAGCAGCGTTGATAGCCACAGCATCGGTGAGATCTTGCCCAGCTTCAACTTCGAGACGAGCAGCGCGATGACGGCTGCGATCATGAAGCTGACCGTGCCCTTGATCACTGCGAGCACCTCACCGACGCTGTTCTCGCGGTCAGCGGGTGAATAGTATTTGTAGACCGCGAAGAACACGATCACCGGGCCGTAATCGACCACCAGGTTGAGCCAGCCGGACTTCGGCTTGGTTTCCTCAGCCATTACGCCACCCCCGCAATCACACGTGCGACCAGATCGGGATCGAACGGGCGCAGGTCATCCAGTCGCTCGCCCACACCGATCGCGTGGATCGGCAGGCCAAATTGCTCGGCCGCCGCCACCAACACGCCGCCGCGCGCCGTGCCGTCCAGCTTGGTCATGATCAGTCCGGTCACGCCGGCAACCTCCTTGAAAATCTCGATCTGTTGCAGGGCGTTCTGGCCGTTCGTGGCATCGAGAACCAGTACGACATCGTGGGGAGCCTCAGGATTGATCCGGCCGAGCACGCGGCGGATCTTGGCCAGCTCGTCCATCAGCTCGCGCTTGTTTTGCAGGCGTCCGGCCGTGTCGACGATCAGCGCGTCAATCCCCTGGTCAGTCGCCGCCTTGACCGCGTCGAACACGATTGAGGCCGGATCGCCGCCTTCGGGCCCGGTGATGATCGGCACGCCAACCCGCTCAGCCCAGACCTTGAGCTGGCCGATCGCGGCGGCGCGGAAGGTGTCGCCGGCGGCCAGCATCACGCCATAGTCCAGCTCCTGGAAATAGTGTGCCAGCTTGGCGATCGTGGTCGTCTTGCCCGAGCCGTTGACGCCGATCACCAGGATCACCTGCGGACGCGGGAAGGCGACGATGTCGATTGGCTTGGCCACGGGGCGCAGGATCTTGGCGATTTCCTCGGCCACGGCTTCCTTGATCGCCTGTTCATCTGCCCCGCGCTCAAACCGCTCTTCGGCTAGGCGCTCGCGAATGCGCGCGGCGACACGAGGGCCAAGATCGGAGAGGATCAGCGCATCCTCGATCTCGTCGAGCTGGGCATCGTCGAGGCGGGTCTTGCTGACGATCCCGGAGAGGTTCTCGCCCAAGCGTTCGGAGGTCTTGCGCAGGCCGCCAAAGACCCGCTCGGTCCAGCTAGTGCCCTCGCTCATGCCAGCAGTCCTTCGACAATCCGGGTCGGGGTAACGGTCACGATAGTTCCAGCCTGTGTTCCAGGCGCGAGCTGCACCCGCGCGAAGTTCGGCGCATGGCCTGTCCCGTCGCGTTCGGCAAGCACCACTTGCGGCTGCCCGACCAGGCCGTGCAGCCAGGCCGCGCGTTCGGCGGCGACGGCGGCCCGCAGTTCGGCGGCCCGAGACTTGATCGTGGCGTGCGGAACTTGCGGCATCCGGGCCGCGGGCGTGCCGGCGCGCGCCGAATAGGGGAAGACATGGCCGTGGACGATGCCGAGTTCGCGGATGATCGAGATATTGGCGGCGTGAGCGCTCTGATCCTCGGTCGGAAAACCGGCGATCAGGTCCGCGCCGACGGCGATATCCGGGCGGGCGGCCTTGAGGGCAGTGACCAGCTCAACCGCATCGCGCCGCAAGTGCCGGCGCTTCATCCGCTTCAGGATGAGGTCATCGCCGTGCTGGAGCGAGAGGTGGACATGCGGCATCACGCGGGGCTCATGGGCCAGAAGCTCGAACAGGGCCGGATCGATCTCGATCCCGTCAAGCGAGGAGAGCCGCAGGCGGGGGAGGTCCGGGAAGGCGACCATGATCGCGGTGACCAGTGCGCCAAGGGTCTGGCGCTCGGGCAGATCGTGGCCCCAGCTGGTTAGGTCCACGCCGGTCAGGACGACTTCGCAGCAGCCTGCCGCCAGGTGCCGTTCGACCTCGCGCAGCACTTCGGGAACCGCCAGCGACCGGCTCGGCCCGCGCCCCTGGGGGATCACGCAGAAGGTGCAGGCGTGATCGCAGCCATTCTGCACCGCGATGAAGGCGCGGGTGTGCTGCGGGCGGACGGCGGTCTGTGGCGGCGCAATGTTCCAGGCGCGCGGATCGAGCTTGGCGGTGTTGATGACCAGTCCATCGACTTCGGGCATCGCGGCCAGAGCCTGCCGCTCCACTTCGGCCGCGCAGCCGGTCACGATCAGCCGCGCCTCAGGTCGGTCGCGGCGGGCGCGGCGGATTGCCTGGCGGGTCTGGCGGACGGCTTCGCCAGTCACCGCGCAGCTGTTGATCACGACAAGGTCCGGCTCGCTCGCCAACAAGGCGCGCAGGTCTTCGCTTTCCGAAAGGTTGAGCCGGCAGCCCAGCGAAATCACCTCGGCCATGTCAGGCTCCGAAAGCGGCCGGATCGAACGTGCCGCGGAAGCTTTCGGTGGCGGGTCCGGTCATGGTGATCCGGTTGTCGGCGCCCCAGCCAATCTGCAGCGGCCCGCCGGGCAGGTGCACAGTCACGGTCCCGCGATCGACCAGCCCGCGCCGCATCGCGGCAATCGCGGTGGCGCAGGCGCCGGTGCCGCAAGCGCGGGTCTCACCCACGCCGCGCTCCCACACCCGCAGCCGGATTTCACCACGCGAGACGACCGTCGCGACATTGACGTTGATCCGCGCCGGGAACAGCGGGTCGTGCTCGATCAGCGGGCCAAGCCGCTCCAGTTCAACCGTGTCAGTATCCGCGACGAAGAACACGACATGCGGATTGCCGACGTTGACCGCCGCCGGATTCTCCAGCTCGTCCCACCCGACCGGCATGGTCAGGGTATCCATCGGGTAGGCGAGGGGGATCGCATCCCACTCGAACCGCGGCACGCCCATGTCGACCGCCACGCCCTCCGCCACCGGATTGGCCCTCAGCATGCCGCCCAGCGTCTCGATCGAGGCCGGCTGGCCCAGCAGCAGCCCGACCGCGCGGGTGGCATTGCCGCAGGCTTCCACTTCGCTGCCGTCGGCGTTGAAGATCCGCATCCGCACATCCGCCAGGGCCGAGCTTTCGAGCAGGATCAGCTGATCGCAGCCAATCCCGGTCTTGCGGTCGGCCAGGGCTGCGGCAAGGCGATTGGTCATCGCCGGCACGCCGCCATCGCGCGCGTCGAGCACGACAAAGTCGTTGCCCAGGCCATGCATCTTGATGAACGGAACGCCCATCAGGCGCGTCTATGCGTTGGGGGCCGCTGCGTCCAGTGTCAGGCGCGGCGGGCTTGCTGCTCGCCGGGTTCCGCGGCCGGTGGCGCGTCCTTGCGCTCCAGCGTCAGGTGCAGCTGGCGCAGGCTGGCGAGAGTAACGTCGGCGGGCTGGGGCTGACCATAGAGATAGCCCTGCGCCTTCAGTCCTTCGTATCCGCCCAGCGCAGCCAGCACCGCCCCGGATTCGACGCCCTCAGCCGTCACCGGCATGCCCAGCCCTTCGCCGAGCGCCACGATCGACTTCACGATCGTGCGGTTTTCCTCGCTTTCGGGTAGGCTGGTGATGAAGCTGCGGTCGATCTTGATCCGGTCAAACGGCAGGCTGCGCAGCTGCGCAAGCGAGCTGTAGCCCGTGCCGAAATCGTCGAGGCTGACGCGGATGCCCTGGTTCTTGAGGCTGGTGATCATCGAGCGGACCAGCCCGATATTCTCGTGCAGGCTGCTTTCGGTGATCTCGATCTCCAGCCGGTGCGGCGGGAAATTGGCCTCGACCAGCAGCTTGAGCAGCTTTTGCGCAAACCAAGGATCGCGTAGCTGCACCGGCGAGATGTTCACCGCCAGGGTCAGCTTGGGATCCCAGTCGCGCGCATCGCGTAGCGCCTGGCGAATGACGGATTCGGACAGTTCGGCAATCGCGCCGATTTCCTCGGCCACCGGGATGAATATGTCCGGCCCAACCCGGCCCAGCGTGGGCGACATCCAGCGCGCCAGCATTTCGAAACCGACCAGCTCGCCGGTCGCGAGGTCGATCTGCTTTTCGTAATAGGGCACGAATTCGCCGGCGGCGACGCCGCGACGAATGCCAGCTTCGAGTTCGCTGCGGAAGCGCAGTTCACTCTCCATCGCCGGGGTGAACCAGGCGATCCGGTTGCGGCCCTGGCGCTTGGCATGGAACATGGCGATGTCGGCTTTGTGCAGCAGGGTCTGCACATCACAATCCCCGCCATCATCGCTGCGGGCCAGCCCGAGCGAGACGGTCGCTTCGATCGCCGTGCCGTTCCATTCGACGAGTTCGGCGACGCGGTCGACGATTTCGGCGCAGAGCTGCTCGATCTGGTCGGGTAGGCGAGGATCGAACGGCAGGATGCAGGCAAATTCATCACCGCCGATCCGGGCGAGAATCGCGCCTTGGGGCAAAATTGCGCGCAGGCGCTCGGCTGCGGCTCGCAGGATCGCATCGCCTGCCTGATGGCTGTGAAGGTCGTTGACGTGCTTGAAGTTGTCGAGGTCCAGCAGGGCAACGGCGATTGCCCGGCGGTCCTGCCTGGCCTTGGCGAGCAGGGCTTCGCCAGCCTCATTAATGCTGCGGCGGTTGAGGCAGCCGGTCAGCGGGTCGGTTTCAGCCAGTTCGCGCGCTTCGGCAGCTTCTTCGCGCGTCACCACCACTTCGCGGGCCAGTTCACGGAACCGCCGCCAGCCCAGCAGGATCAGCGCGATGTTGAGCAGCATGGCGCTGGCCAGGATCTGGTCCGGCCCTTCGCCATGGCCCATGATCGAGCGCAAGGCCTTGGGCAGCACCTGGCCGCCCGTCACCACGAACAGGATTACCGCAGTTGCGGCAACGCCATGCGTGATCAGGTCACGCTTGGTCAGTCCAGTCTTGGGTACGCTTGCCGACATCATTCGCCTCACAGCGATTAGGTTCGGCAATTGTCCCAGACTATGCTGAAGTTTGGGTTAAGGCTCAAAAGCCTACTTTTTCAGGCCGATTTCGCGCAGCCGCTGCTGCAGAAATTCGTCGGCCGTGATTGGCTCGGGATAGCGATCCGGATTCTCGGTCGAAATGCACTGCGGCAGGGTCTGGATCGGGAAATCGCTACGCAGGTGCAGG
>Ga0209894_1000065_pt1 | contig 17828 bp, 16 predicted proteins | sample GWRWT4_2Sept14_2_FD_187191 | JGI IMG/M metagenome (GOLD analysis project Ga0209894, IMG submission 187191) | Sand microcosm microbial communities from a hyporheic zone in Columbia River, Washington, USA - GW-RW T4_23-Sept-14 (SPAdes) (version 2) ... | reverse complement strand
GCCGCCCAGGATCACCGGCCACCAGCTTTTGCCGTTGGCGCGCGGCGGCATTGACGGAAAGCCGCCGCCGCCACCGCCGCCACCCGGACCCTTGCGCTTGGCGCGGAAGATGTCCTCGATATTCGGGGAGCGGCGCTCACCAGTGTAATCGTCGGGCTTCAGCCACGGATTGCGCGGACCAGGCGCGCCGGGCGGATCGCCGGCCGGCGAACCGTCTCCGGGCGGGCTCGCTGGTGGTTCGTCGCCACCGCTGCCGCCTGCGTTGTTTCCATTGCCCCACGGGCTCTTGCGCCCGGCCATGGCCAGCCACTGGCCCGGCCTGAAACTGCCATTTCCACTCATGAACATCGTTATAGGAAGTGCTGGACCAAAAAACAGGGTCTCGCTGCGCTTTTTCCTTGCTAGGGGGCAGACCACAGCAAACGGAGCCCCATCTTGAGCGATAGCGATGCCCTGAAGTCCCTTTTGCCCCCGCTGGCCCAGGCCCGGCTGCAGTCGCTGCGGCTGGTCGATGGCGCGGTCACGGTGATCCTCGACGCCAGCGGCTTCGACGGGATCGAGCGTGATCGGCTGGAGGCTGCGATCAAGGAAGCACTCGCCGCCGCACCCGGTGTCAACGAGGTGCGCGTGGCGATGATGGCGGACAAGCCCCGGCGCCGGATCATAGCGGTCGGCTCGGGCAAGGGCGGGGTCGGCAAGTCGACCGTGTCCGCCAATCTCGCGGTTGCCCTCGCGCGGCTGGGGCGCAAGGTCGGGCTGGTCGATGCCGATATCTATGGCCCCTCGCAGCCGCGCCTGCTCGGGACCGAGGGCAAGCGCCCCGAAGCGCGCGAAAAGCAGCTGATCCCGGTGCAGAGCGAATTCGGCATCGGCGTCCTCTCGATGGGCAACCTGATCGAGCCGGGCAAGGCGATTGCTTGGCGCGGGCCGATGGCGGGCAACGCCCTGGGCCAGCTGGTCGATGCCGACTGGGGCGCAGCAGAAATCCTGGTGGTCGATCTGCCGCCCGGCACCGGCGATGTGCAGCTGACAATGCTACAGCGGCACAAGCCGGCCGGGGCCGTGATCGTCTCGACCCCGCAGGACCTGGCGCTGATCGATGCGACCCGCGCGATGCAGCTGTTCGAAGTGGGTCAGGTGCCGGTGATCGGCCTGGTCGAAAACATGGCCGGCTATGTCTGTCCGCATTGCGGCGAGAGCTCCGATCCCTTCGGCAATGGCGGGGCCGAAGCGGAAGCCGCGCGGCTGGGCCATGCCTTCCTCGGGCGGATCCCGCTCGACCTGACGATCCGTCAGGCGAGCGACGCCGGCGTGCCGCCCGCTGCCGGCGAAGGCCCGCAGTCCGAAGCCTTCCTGGCGCTCGCCCGCCGCGTCGCGACCTGGCTGGACAATAGCTGATGCAGGTCTCGCGGCGGGGCATTCTGATCGGAGCCGGGGCAGCCGGCGGCCTGCTGGTCGCCTGGACGCTGCTGCCGCGCCGGTTCGATGCACCGCTGGCCGCGGGTGAGGGCGAGCAGGTCTTCAACGCCTGGCTGCGGATCGGCCAGGATGGGGTGGTGACCGTCGCCGTGCCGGATCTCGAAATGGGGCAGGGGATTACCACGCTGATCGCGCAGATCGTCGCGGTGGAACTGGGGGCGGATTGGCGCCAGATCGCCGTCGAACCGGCTCCGGTCAGCGGGGCCTACGCCAATGCGCCGCTAGCGGCGGCCTGGCGCAGCCTGTGGATGCCGCTGCTGCCGGACCTGGCCGAGGGCGGTGACAGCGTGCTGGCCAAGCGCTTTGGTGAGCGCGAGGCCTTCATGGTCACGGCTGACGGCACCAGCCTGGCCGCGCACGAAGCCGCCGCCCGTGCTGCCGCCGCTGCGGCCCGCGCCATGCTGTCGATGGCCGCCGCCGAGCGCTGGGACATTGCCTGGGAAGAGTGCGAGGCCAAGGCCGGTTTTATCACCCACGGCCAGCAGAAGGCCAGCTTCGCCGAACTGGTGGGCGAAGCGATCGCGTTCGATCCGCCCGATCCGCCCGTGCTGCGTCCGGCGCCGGTATCCGAGCGGGCGGTCGATCAGCCAGACGGCGCCCGTCCCGCTTTTCCGCGGCTAGACCTGCCGGCCAAGGTCGATGGCGGCTATCCCTTTGCTGGCGACGTGCGTTTGCCGGACATGGTCTTCGCAGCGATCCGTCACGCCCCGCAAGGTGAGGGCAAGCTGGGCACTTATGCTGCAAAAAATGCTGCACCCGTAAAAGGCATGCTGCGGCTGGTCGAAGGGCCGGATTGGCTGGCTGCCGTGGCGCGTGACTGGTGGTCGGCCGAGCGCGCCTTGACTCTGATCGCGCCCAATTTTGCTGCGCAGCAAAAACCGGACAGCGGCGCGATCGAACGGCTGCTGGGCGAAGCGCTGCGCAGCGGCGATGCTGCGACAATTGCCGAAGTCGGCGATGCCGATCTGCTGCGCGCGCCGTTCGATCATGCCCGGCTTTATCGCATCGCGCCTGCGCTGCACGCCCCGCTCGAAACTGCCAGCGCCACCGCGCGGGTCAGCAATGACAAGGTCGAGCTGTGGGTCGCCAGCCAGGCCCCGCAGGCCACCCGCAAGGCTGTCGCCGCCGCGCTCGGGCGTTCGCTCGATGACGTCGTGCTCTATCCTGCCCCTGCTGGCGGCAGCTTCGATGCCCGGCTCGACACGCCGCATGCGGTCGAAGCCGCAATCATCGCCCGCGAAGTCGGCAAGCCAGTGCAACTGACCTGGTCGCGCTGGCAGGAAGCCGTGCGCGATCTGCCGCGTGCTCCGGCCCAGGCGGCCCTGGCGGCGCGCACTGCGCCCGATGGTTCGCTCGCTGGGCTAAAGGTGCGTGTCGCCATGCCCGGGACGACGCCCGAGTTTGGCGCGCGGCTGTTCGATGGCGCCGATCCGCTATCGGCCCGCGCCGCGCAGGAACGCGCCGATCCGCTCGGCCTGGCGGGCTGCATTCCGCCGTACACGATCCCGCATCTGGTGGTGGAACATGTGCCGACCGCACTGCCGCTGTCGACCGGGCGCTTGCGCGGCAATGCGGCCGCGCTCGGCTGCTTTCTGATCGAGACTTTTGTGGACGAACTTGCCGCCCGTTCGGGCCGCGAGGGGCTGTCCTATAGGATGGCCATGCTGGGGCAGGACATCCGCCTCGCCACCTGCCTGCAACGCGCGGCGACCCTGGCTGAATGGAGCGGTGGGCGCGGCGGATCGGGCCAGGGCCTGGCCTGCCACCGTATGACAATGAATGACCGCGAGGGGCGGATCGCGCTGGTCGCCTCGGCCCGCCGCGACGAGCGCGGGATCCGCGTCGACAAGCTGACCGCCGTGCTCGACATCGGCCGGATCATAAACCTCGACATTGCCCGCCAGCAGGTCGAAGGCGGGCTGCTGTTCGGCCTCGGCCTCGCTCGCGGGCAGACCACGGCCTATGCCGATGGCCTACCGCTGTCGGGCCGGCTCGGGCAGCTTGGTCTGCCGCTGCTGAACGATTGCCCGGAGATCGAGGTCGAGTTCATGGAAGGCGATGCGCCGCCGTTCGATCCGGGTGAACTGGGTGTGGCCGTGGCGGCGCCGGCGATTGCCAATGCGCTCTTTTCTGCGGGGAACACCCGCATGCACTCCTTGCCGCTTACCGGGGAACTTGGATGAACCTGCCTGCCGGCCACCCCCCTGTCATCGCCCCGCGCGTCGGCGTCCTGCTGGTCAACCTCGGAACCCCCGACGCGCCGACGCCCAAGGCGGTGCGGCGCTACCTGAAGGAATTCCTCTCCGATCCGCGCGTCATCGAGATCCCCAAGCTGGTCTGGTGGCCGATCCTCAACGGCGTGATCCTCAATGTCCGGCCGAAAAAATCGGCCCATGCCTATGCTCAGGTCTGGGGTCCCGACGGCTCTCCACTGGCTTCGATCACCAAGGCCCAGGCCGAAGCGTTGCAATCGCAGCTGGGCGATGGGATCATGGTCCGCTGGGCCATGCGTTACGGCAATCCGGCCATGGGCTCGGTGCTGGCGGAGATGAAGGCCGCCGGCTGCGAGCGGATCCTGGTCGCGCCGCTCTATCCGCAATATTCGGCTGCCACGACCGCCACTGTGATCGATGAGCTGGGCCGGCAACTGGCGGCGATGCGCTGGCAGGCCAGCACGCGTACCCTGCCGCCTTACTACGACGATCCGCGGCACGTGGCGGCGCTGCGCGATGACCTGGCCCGCCAGCTCCGCGCGCTGCCATTCGTGCCCGAAGTGCTGCTGTTGTCGTTCCATGGCATGCCGGAACGAACGTTGCATTTGGGCGATCCCTATCACTGTCAGTGTCGCAAGACCGCGCGGCTGCTGGGCGAGGCGCTGGCGGCGGATTTTCCGGGCCTGAGGGTCGAAACCAGCTTCCAGTCGCGCTTTGGCCGGGCCAAATGGCTTGAGCCCTATACCGAGGAGACCTTGACCGCGCTCGCTCAGAGCGGGGTCCAGCGCCTCGCCATCGCCGCGCCGGGCTTCTCGGCCGATTGCCTGGAAACGCGTGAGGAGCTGGCGATCCGCGGCCGTGAGGTATTCGAGGAAGCCGGGGGGCTTGAATTTGCGGCGCTAGATTGCCTTAATACGTCGCATGCGGGGATGGCCATGCTCGAGGCGCTGGTGCGGCGCGAGCTTGGGGGATGGATTTAATCGTTCGATTAAGTTACATCGCTGTCAGTAACGCCCAAAGGACCCCCAATGGCCAGCATCGCCGTCGATGAACCCCGTTATACCCACTGGTCGCAGCGCCAGCCGGCCAATTCGCTCGATCATATCCCGGGCGATGACGGCTGGCCGGTAGTCGGCACGACGTTCAAGCAACTGGCCGACCCGATCGGGTTCAACCGCCGGATGCGCGAAACCTATGGCCAGGTCTTCCGCATGAACAGCTTTGGCACGCGCAGCGTTGCGCTGATCGGTGCTGAAGCCAACGAACTGGTGTTGTTCGACCGCGAGAAGATCTTTTCATCCGAACAGGGCTGGGGTTCGATCCTTGATCAGCTGTTCCCGCGCGGGTTGATGCTGCTCGATTTCGATCACCACCGCGCCGATCGCCGCGCCCTTTCGATCGCCTTCAAGCCTGAGCCGATGCGTCACTATGCCGGTGCGCTCGATCGCGGAATTGCTGAGCGGGTTGCCACCTGGTCAGGCCGGCAGATGCTGTTCTATCCGGCGATCAAGGAACTAACGCTTGATCTGGCGGCGGACAGTTTCCTGGGCCTGCCCTGGGGGCCTGAGGCCGACCGGATCAACAAAGCCTTTGTCGACATGGTCCAGGCCGCGGTCGGCGTGGTCCGCAAGCCCTTGCCCTTCACCAAGATGGGCCGCGGCGTGGCCGGGCGGAAGTTCCTGGTCGAATACTTCACCCGCGAAGTCCACCGCCGCCGCGCTGAAGGCGGCGGGCAGGACATGTTCAGCCAATTCGCCACGGCCACCCATGAGGATGGCTCGCTGATGCCGGTCGACGAGGTGGTCGATCACATGAGCTTCCTGATGATGGCGGCGCATGACACGATCACCAGTTCGGCCAGTTCGCTGGTCTGGCTGCTCGCCAAGAACCCGGAATGGCAGGACCGACTGCGGGCCGAGGCGCTGGCGATCATGGGTGGTCCGGGGCGCCCGATCGCTTACGATGATCTTGGCAAGTTCGAACTGACCGAAATGGCCTTCAAGGAAGCCCTGCGGCTCATCCCGCCCGTCCCATCGACCCCCCGCCGAGCCATGCGCGCGTTTGAGTTCGGCGGCTATCGCATTCCAGCCGGAACCCAGGTCGGGATCAGCGCGGCTTCGGTGCACAAGCTGGAGGAATACTGGCCCGAGCCGGAAAAGTTCGATCCGCTGCGCTTTACCCCGGACCAGGTTGCCAAGCGGCACAAGTACGCCTGGGTGCCGTTCGGCGGCGGCGCGCACATGTGTCTGGGCCTGCACTTTGCCTATATGCAGATCAAGATCCTGACAGCGCAGCTGCTGACCCGATATCAGATCGAGATCGAGCCGGGCTATGCCCCCAAGTGGCAACCCTGGCCGATCCCCCAGCCCAAGGACGGGCTTAAGGTGACTTTCCGGCCGCTCTAATCCTCCAGCCGCTGGAGGATCGGACAGTCTGGCCGGTCATCGCCGTGGCATTGCTGCGCCAGCGTCAGCAACGTCTGGCGCATCGCTTCAAGCGCACGGGCCTTGCGCCCCAGTTCTCCGGCATGCGCGATGGCCAGGCTGCGCACCTCGCCACTGGCCCGGTTCTGATCGGACCATAGCGCGAGCAGCGTTCCAATCTCGCTGATCGCGAACCCCAGATCCCGGGCATTGGCGATGAACCGCAAGCGGTGGACATCGGCTTCGCTGTAATCGCGGTAGCCGCTGTCGCGCCGGGTGGCGCTGGGAATCAGGCCGATCTGCTCGTAATGGCGGATCATCCGCTGCGAGACACCGCTGGCACGCGAGGCGGCCCCGATGTTCACAGCCGCACCCGATTAAGCCGGAGCGCATTGCTGACCACGCTGACCGATGAGAGCGCCATCGCCGCTGCTGCAATCATCGGCGAAAGCAGCAGCCCGAACACCGGGTAGAGCAGACCGGCCGCGACCGGCACGCCCGCTGCATTGTAGGCGAAGGCAAAGACCAGGTTCTGCCGAATATTGCCCATCGTCGCCTGACTTAGACGCCGCGCCCGCACGATGCCGCCAAGATCGCCCTTTAGCAGAGTGACGCCGGCGCTCTCGATCGCGATGTCGGAACCCGTGCTCATGGCGATGCCGACATCGGCGGCGGCCAGGGCTGGCGCGTCGTTGACGCCGTCACCAGCCATGGCCACGATCCGTCCCTCGGCTCGCAGTCGTGCGATAACTGCGGCCTTTTCGTCTGGCAGGACCTCGGCCTCCACCTCGCTGATCCCTAACTTGACAGCGATGGCCTGGGCGGTGGTGCGGTTATCTCCGGTCAGCATCACGATCCTGAGGCCTTCGGCCTGGAGTGCAGCCAGCGCGGCTGGCGTGGTCGGCTTGATCGGATCGGCGATCGCAATGATCCCCGCTGGCTCGCCATCCACCCCGACGAAGATCGCCGTCGCGCCATCACGGCGATGTTGTTCCGCCGCTGCCGCAAACGTCTTAATCGCCACGCCATGCTCGAGCAGGAAGGCGGCATTTCCAAGCACGATCCGTTGGCCATCGACCATTCCCAATGCCCCGCGCCCGGTCGGCGAATCGAAGTCGGCCACATCGGGCAGAGCGATGCCCCGCTGCCGGGCTGCCGCGACAATCGCCTGGGCCAGCGGATGCTCGGACGCGCGCTCAACCGCGGCGGCCAGGCGGAGCAACTGCTCGTCCGACTGGCCCGGAGCCGGGACAATGGCCGTTACCACCGGGTGGCCCTCGGTCAGGGTTCCGGTCTTGTCGACCACCAGCGTATCGACTTTTTCCAGCCGTTCGAGTGCCTCGGCATTGCGGATCAGCACACCTTGCCCGGCGCCGCGGCCGATACCGACCATGATTGACATCGGTGTGGCCAGCCCCAGCGCACAGGGACAGGCGATGATCAGCACGGCCACCGCCGCGACCAGGCCGTGGGCAAAGCGCGGCTCCGGGCCCCAGAGCGACCAGCCAAGGAAAGCCAGCACGGCAATTGCCATGACTGCCGGGACAAACCAGCCGGCGACCTGATCGGCCATGCGTTGGATCGGCGCGCGCGAGCGCTGCGCTTCGGCCACCATCTGCACGATACGCGCAAGCATTGTATCGCGGCCGACCTTGGTGGCCGTGATCACCAGCGCCCCGGTCTGGTTCAGGGTTCCGCCGATAACCGCATCGCCCTTTGCCTTGGCGACCGGCATCGCTTCACCGGTGACCATGGCTTCATCGAGCGCGGAGCGGCCGTCTTCGACCGCGCCATCGACCGGGACCTTTTCGCCCGGCCGGACTCGCAGACGGTCGCCGACCTTGATCTCCTCAAGCGGGACTTCCTCGTCCTCGCCGCCGGGCAGCATGCGCCGCGCGGTCTTGGGCGCTAGGTTCAGCAGCGCCTTGATCGCACCCGAGGTGCGTTCCCGGGCGCGCAGTTCCAGCACCTGGCCCAGCAGCACGAGTACCGTGATCACTGCCGCGGCCTCGAAATAGACCGCGACAGTTCCGTCGGCGGCGCGGAAGGCCGGCGGGAACAGGCCCGGCGCGAGCGTGGCGACGATGCTGTAGGACCAGGCCACCCCGGTCCCCATGGCAATCAGCGTGAACATGTTGAGGTTGCGGGTCTTGAGCGAGGCCCAGCCGCGCTCGAAGAATGGCCAGCCGGCCCACAGCACCACCGGTGTAGCCAGCACGAGCTGGATCCAGATCGAGCGGTCCATCGGCACCAGATGGTGCAGGGCGGGGAACAGGTGGCTGCCCATTTCCAGCACGAAGACCGGTAGCGTCAGGACCAGGGCGATCCAGAAGCGGCGGGTCATGTCGGCCAGTTCCGGACTCGGTCCGCTGTTGGCGGACACCAGTTCCGGCTCCAGCGCCATGCCGCAGATCGGGCATGGGCCCGGGTGATCCTGCCGCACTTCCGGATGCATCGGGCAGGTCCACATCATCCCTTCCGGCACAGCCACTTCGGGCTGCGGTTCAAGGTAGCGTTGCGGATCGGCGATGAACTTGGTGCGGCATCCGGCACTGCAGAAATGCCAGTCCTGCCCGGCATGGTGCGCGTGGTGCGGTGTAGTGGCGGGATCGACCGTCATTCCGCAAACCGGGTCGAGGACGGGGTTGTGCTGGCCGACCACGGCGGCGTGGTCGTGATGAGCGTGGCAATGCTCGTTCTGCGTCATTTCAATCGACTCCTGCGATGACGCTGCACCCTCTGGACCTTTACATCATGTCAAGGTCAAGCCGATTTTTGAAAGTGAGTATTCGGCGGCAGCTAATCCTTCGGCAGGTACTTAACTGGATCGAGCGCTACCCGGTTCCGGCGCACTTCGAAATGGAGCTGCGGCTCGGTAGCGAGGCCGGTCTCGCCAACCAGCCCGACGCGCTCGGTGGCCTTGACCTTGTCGCCATCCTTGACAGTGATCTTGTCGAGGAAGGAATAGGTCGTGGTCCAGCGGCCGCCGTGGTGGATGATCACGGTCAGGCCGTATTCCTTGGGCCCTTGCGCGGCATAGATCACCGTCCCGGCCGCAGCAGCGCGCGCGGCAGTGCCCTTGTCGGCCGTGATGTCGATCCCGTCGTGAAAGGCCTTTTCGCCCCCGCGCGCGACGAAGGCGCGGCGGATCTCACCCTTGACCGGCCAGGCGAACTTGGCGGGCGGCTGGGCCATGGTTTTTGGCGCGCCTGGCGCCGGGCCGGGATCGGGCGCCAGCTTCGGTGAAGCGCTGGGCGCGGGGCTGGCCGCAAGCTCGGGCGGTGGCGGGGCCTTGGTGATGGTCGGGATCACCAGCTTCTGCCCGGCCTTGACCGGCTTTTTCGGGTCGATCCCGTTGGCGGCAGCGATGGCTGACCAGGTCACGCCATAGTCCAGCGCGATGCCCAGCCCGGTCTCGTCCTCGCTGACGGTGTGGGTGCGGCGGCGCGGGATTACCAGCTTCTGCCCGGCGCGGACGGCGTAAGGGGCCTTCAGGCCATTGGCCTCGATGATCAGCACCCGCGGCACTTCGACGCGGTTGGCGATGCCGCCCAGCGTCTCGCCGGACTTGACGACATATTCGGTGGCGCTCTTCGGATCGTCGTCAGCCAGCAGCGGGGCAGCGGCGAATAGCGCCAGGGCCAGTGCAAGACCGGCCCGCACCATCAGGCGAAGCGCCCCGCCAGCTCGGCCAGCGAAGCCTCATGGGTCAGGTCAAGCTGCAAGGGGGTTACCGCCACAAAGCCATCCTGGATTGCCTCAAGATCGGTCGCATGACCGGGGGTATGTTCTATCCCATCGAGACCAAACCAGAAATAGCGGTACCCGCGCGGGTCCACACCTTCGACGATTGTGCCGCGCGAATAGTCGTGGAAACCCTGACGGACGACGCGAATCCCTTGAACCTGGTCGGCGGGCAGCGCGGGGAAGTTGATATTGACCAGCGTGCGCGGCGCGAACGGCAGGTCGAGCAGCGGTGCGATTACCTTCGCCCCCCAGGCCTCGGCCGCGCCGAACGGCACGGCATCGCCCATGCCTTCGCTGGCATAGACCTGGCTTAGCGCGATCGAGCGGATGCCCGCCAGCGCGCCCTCGATCGCGGCGGAGACGGTGCCCGAATAGGTCACGTCATCGCCCAGATTGGCCCCGCGGTTGACGCCAGAGAGGATCAGGTCGGGCGCCTGCGGCATGACTTCGCGCAGGCCCATCATCACGGCATCGGTCGGGGTCCCCGAAACCGAAAAGCGCCGCTCGTCATGCTGGCGCAGCCGCACCGGGCGCGAGAGGGTGAGCGAGTGGCCCGCGCCCGACTGTTCCTCAGCCGGGGCGACGATCCAGATATCGTCCGAGAACTGGCGGGCGATTTTTTCCAGCACGGTCAGGCCGGGGGCGAAGATGCCATCGTCGTTGGTCAGCAGGATGCGCATCAGGCCGGCACCAGCCGGTCGATCCCGCCCATGTAGGGGCGCAGCGCCGCCGGCACTTCGACCGAGCCGTCCTCCTGCTGGTAGTTCTCCAGCACGGCCACCAGCGTCCGGCCAACCGCCAGGCCAGAACCGTTGAGCGTATGGACGAATTCCGGCTTGGCCTTCTCCCCGGCGCGGAAGCGGGCATTCATCCGCCGTGCCTGGAAATCGCCGCAGTTGGAGATCGAGCTGATCTCGCGGTAGGCGTCCTGACCCGGCAGCCAGACCTCAAGGTCAAAGGTCTTCTTGGCAGTAAAGCCCATGTCGCCGGCGCAGAGCAGGACCTTCCGATAGGGCAGCTCCAGCGCCTGCAGGATCGATTCCGCCGCGGCGACCATCCGCTCGTGCTCGGCCTCGGACTGGTCGGGCGCGCAGATCGTCACCAGCTCGACCTTTTCGAACTGGTGCTGCCGGATATAGCCGCGGGTATCCTTGCCGGCTGCCCCGGCTTCGCTGCGGAAGCACGGAGTGAGCGCGGTCAGTCGCAGCGGCAGGGCCGCACCATCCAGGATCTGCTCACGCACCGAATTGGTCAGCGACACTTCGGCTGTCGGGATCAGCCAGCGACCATCGGTGGTCTGGAAATTGTCCTCGGCGAACTTTGGCAGCTGGCCGGTGCCAAACAGCGATTCCTCGCGCACCAGCAGCGGGGTGGCGCATTCGGTGTGGCCGTTCTGCACGGTCTGCTGATCGAGCATGAACTGGCCGAGCGCGCGCTGCAGCCGCGCCATCTGGCCGCGCAGGAAGGTGAAGCGCGCGCCGGAAATGGCGGCGCCGGTCTCGAAGTCCAACCCCAGGGCCGGGCCAAGATCGGCGTGTTCCTTGGGCGCGAAGTTGAAGGCGCGCGGGGTGCCCCAGAGTGCGACTTCAACGTTCTGCGTCTCGTCTTCGCCATCGGGGACGGCCTGATCAGGCAGGTTGGGATAGGCGGCGAGGGCTTCCTGCAGTTCGGCCGACCGCTCGCGGTCTTCCTGCTCCAGCGCGGGCAGCGTGTTCTTGATCTCGGCCACTTCGGCCTTGAGGCGTTCGGCTTCGGCCTGGTCGCCGCGGCCCATCGCTGCGCCGATCGCCTTGGAGGCTTCGTTGCGGCGGTTCTGCGCATCCTGCATCGCGGTGGCGACCGCACGGCGGGCGGCGTCGAGCGACAGGATCGCACCCGAAAGAGCTTCCACACCCCGACGGGCGAGGGCGGCATCGAAGGCGGCGGGATCGTCGCGGATCAGGCGGATATCATGCATAGCGCAGGCGCTATGCCGCTTGCCCCGCCGCTGCGCAAGGTGGCGCTACTTGGCCTTGCAGGTGTTGATCCCCAGCAGCGAGTAGGCCGGGCAGGTCCGCAGGAACCCGGTGACCAGCGGTATTGCACCCAGCCAGCCCCACGCGGTCTTGGGTCCGACAAAGACGAGCGCAATCAGCACTAGGCCGACGATGATGCGCAGAACACGGTCCGCGCTGCCGACATTGGTGGTGAACATGGCTCATCCCTTCATTGCGATGAGACAGCACTGCCGAACCGCGCCGGGTGATGCATTGACCGGGATCAAGGGAGGGGGAAGTGGTGGGCGCGACAGGGATTGAACCTGTGACCCCACCCGTGTGAAGGGTGTGCTCTACCGCTGAGCTACGCGCCCACTTCCGTGCGGAAGGGCGCCATTAGAGGCAGCCGCGCGAATTGACAAGCGGGGAAAGCCGGATAGAGGCCCGAGACATGACCGAAGAAACACCCGTAACGCCAGAAGCCGCTCCCGTCACCGCTGGCCCTGACGTGCCGCCCGATCATCTCGCGATCAGCCCGAGCAGCCCGCACTTCAACCAGGACGTGCTGATGCGCGGCGTCGGCATCCGCTTCAAGGGCGTGATCCGCACCAATATCGAGGAATACTCGATCTCCGAAGGTTGGGTGCGGGTTCAGGCCGGCAAGACCATGGACCGCCACGGTCAGCCGCTGACGCTAAAGCTCAACGGTCCGGTCGAAGCCTGGTTCGAGGACCTGGGCGAAAATCCGCCGGTGGCTAAGGCCTAAATTCCAAGCTCGCGCTTGATGATCGCGGCGATGGGATCATCGCCGCGCTCGGCCAGTTCGCCTTTGGCAGGCTTTGCCGCCTTGGGAGCGCTGGCCAGGCGCGCATCGCGCAGCAGCTGCTCGTTCTTCTTGGGCTTGGCCGAATAGATAAAGCCAGCGAGCGGCCAATGCGTCGCGCCGAGTGCCTGGCTCGGGCCATACCAGACGCGCACTGCGCTCCAGTCATTGTCGGGCGAGACGTCGACGGCGCGGACATCGTCCTCGATCTGGCCGCGGCGGCCGTTGATCGGGCTCCAGTTGGCGTGGCGGATCAGCACGGTGCGCGTATCGAGCACCTTGCTGACCGCGGCAACATGGCCGAGGCGCGAATTGCCGTTGGGGCGGAAAGCCATCACCGCGCCGACCTTCGGCTTGGTGCCGCGGGCATAGCGGCCCTCGGCCTGGTCCCACCAGGTATGGGCATCGCCATAGATCCGGATGCCTGAAACCTGGCGCGCATAGGGCACGCATTGCAGGTAGGGCGGCAGGCCCTCGACCGTGGCGCCGCCGGCATCGCGATCATCGATATCGATGGCGCGGCCCTGCGCCGGGCTGGTGGCCAGGGTAAGCAGCAGCGCGGCAGGAAGAAGCGAGCGGAGCGAAAGCATGGTGAGCCTTCTGACCAATTACGGTTAATCCTGCGCTCCAAGGTAAGGTTAACGGCGCGGCAAGGATTGACCACGCGGCTTGCAAAATGCTGCCGGAACGGTCAGGGCTGGCGGCGTGAAACTCCCCCAGGTCATCATCATCGGGCGCCCGAACGTCGGCAAGTCCACGCTGTGGAACCGGCTGGTCGGCAAGAAGCTCGCGCTGGTCGACGATCAGCCGGGCGTCACGCGCGACCGCCGCTTTGGCGAGGCGCACCTGCTCGGTCTCGATTTCACCATCGTCGATACCGCCGGGTGGGAAGACGAGGACGAGAATACGCTGCCGGGCCGGATGCGCCAGCAGACCGAAGCGGCGCTGGTCGGGGCGGACGTGGCGCTGTTCGTGATCGATGCCCGCGCTGGCCTCACCCCACTCGACGAGGAAATCGCCCGGCACCTGCGCCAATGCGACGTGCCGATCGTGGTGGTGGCCAACAAGGCCGAGGGCAAGACCGGCGATCACGGCATCTACGAGGCGTTCTCGCTGGGTCTGGGCGATCCGGTCCCGCTTTCGGCCGAACACGGCCAGGGCATGGCTGACCTGTTCGAGGCGCTGCTGCCGCACCTCAACGACCGTCAGCTCGAAATGGACGCCGAGGCCGCCATCAAGGCCGAGCTCGACGACGAGGAAGAATACGACCCCAAGGCGATCCTCAAGCTCGCCATTGTCGGGCGCCCAAATGCCGGCAAGTCGACCCTGATCAACCGCTTCCTCAAGGAAGACCGGTTGCTGACCGGGCCCGAAGCCGGGATCACCCGCGATTCGATCGCGATTGACTGGACCTGGCACGATCCCGCCGGCGGTGAAGACCGGCCAGTGCGGCTGATCGATACAGCGGGGATGCGCAAGAAGGCGCTGGTCATCGACAAGCTGGAAAAGCTGGCCGTGGCTGATGCGCGGCATGCGATCGACTTTGCCGAAGTGGTCGTGCTCCTCCTCGATGCTACGCGGGGGCTTGAGCATCAGGACCTGAAGATCGCCAGCCTGGTCCTCGAAGAGGGCCGGGCGCTGATGATCGCGATCAACAAGTGGGACGTGGCCGAGGATGCCTCTGGCCTGTTCAACGGGATCCGCGGCGCGCTGGAAGACGGGCTGAGCCAGGTCAAGGGCCTGCCGCTGCTCGCGGTCTCGGCGCGCACCGGCAAGGGGCTGGACGACATGATCCGCGCTGCCTTCGAACTGCGTGATGCCTGGTCAAAGCGCGTGCCGACCGCCGCGCTGAACCGCTGGTTCGATGATGCCCTGGCCAAGAACCCGCCGCCGGCCCCGGGCGGCCGCCGGATCAAGCTGCGCTATATCACCCAGGCCAAGACCCGCCCGCCCGGCTTCGTGCTGTTCGGCACCCGGCTGGATGAGCTGCCCAACAGTTACCAGCGCTATCTGGTCAATGGCCTGCGCCGCGAGCTGGGCTTCGATGCTGTGCCGGTGCGGCTGATGCTGCGCAGCCCGAAGAACCCCTTCGCGAAGAAGTAGGCCTTCGGGCCGCTCGCTTTCGGATCAGCTGCCGGCCGGCTCGCTCTGCAGCTGGATGTAGTTCTGCAGGCCCATCCGCGCGATCATCTCGAACTGGGTTTCGAGGAAATCGACATGCTCTTCCTCGCTGGCCAGGATCGAGCGGAACAGGTCGCGGCTGACGAAATCATGGACGGTTTCGCAGTGCGCGATTCCCGCACGCAGATCGGGGATGGCGTCATGCTCCAGCGCCAGGTCGGCCTTGAGGATCTCCTCGACATTTTCGCCGATCCGCAGCTTGCCCATGTTCTGGAAATTGGGCAGCCCTTCAAGGAACAGGATGCGCTCGGCCACCTGATCGGCGTGCTGCATCTCGTCGATTGATTCGTGCCGCTCATGCGCGGCAAGCTTCTTGATCCCCCAGTTGTCGAGCATGCGGTAATGCAGCCAGTACTGGTTGACCGCAGTCAGCTCGTTGAACAGAACCTTGTTGAGGTACTCGATAACCTTTTTATCGCCCTTCACGGCGGTTTCTCCCGGGAGGTTGGAGGATGGGTGTGCGAGTTTGATTATGCGCCGCAACATGGGCGCAGGGCAAGCGCGATTTCCTTGAATTTCTGCGGATTTTCGGGGGGTAGGCGCAAGTGCCTCAGCTGCACTTGCAAGGCACTCGCATCAGGCGGTTTGCAGCCCTGCGGTGCTAGCCTTGGCGCGTTCTTCGATCAGCAGTTCAGCCGCCTCGTCAAGGCATTGGCCGCATTGCGGGCGGCAGCCGAGCGCTTCGTAAACGGCATCGGGATCGCCCGGGAAACGGCGCGCGGCTTCGCGCAGTTCGCTGTCACGGATGGCATTGCAGACGCAAATATACATCGGCGGCTCCCATTGGCTCCGACTCGCTAATAATGCGAATCGTTCTCATTCACAAGAGGCGCTTGAAGGGTAGGCGCTGGCCCTCGGTCAGCGAACGCCACAGCCATTCGACCGGACCCTGCCGGAAACGCTCCAGCCAAGGCTTGCTCCAGGCCAGCATCACCGCCCAGCCAAGCAGCACGAACCACCATTGCTGCGCGGCGCCAACCTGGCCGACCAGGCCCAGGCCCCAGCCGAAGAAGCAGAAGGCCATGACCAGCGAGGTCAGCAGGTAATTGCTCAGCGCCATGCGCCCGGCGGCGCGCAGCCGCTCGCCCAGCCAGGTTGGCAGCAGGGCCGGGGCAGCCAGCACCAGCAGCGCGGCCCATGCGAGGGTCAGCGCCAGATGCGGCGGACCGGCAGGGCCCATCAGTAGTTCATACATGGCCTCAGGTGGATAGCCTCGGCTCCAGCCCCACCAGGCTTGCAGGGCGGCCAGCGGCAGCCCCAGCGCAAGGCCGGCCAGCGCCAGCCGCCACAATTGCGCGCGCTGCCAGCCGCCGGTGAAGAAGCCGCTGCGGAATAGTGCCATGCCCAGCAGCATCAGTGGCACCGTCTCTCCGATCGACAGCAAGGTGACCTGGAAGGGCTGGTACAGCGTTTCGGCAAACCGCTCCGCCAACATGGTGAAATAGGGCTGGCGCAGCACCTGGATCTCGTTCTGCGCATCGACCGTTATGGCCGCCAGTTGCCCCATGACTGCTGCTTGCGTTGCCGGATCGGCAGTGCCCCGATGAATCGCCTCGGCCGCGGTCAGGCTGGACCAGCCGGCCAGGGTGAAGGCCAGGTGCCACAGCATGAAGAAGCTCACGGCCATGATCACCATCTGCCGCACTGACAGATGCCGCAGTGCCAGCGCGATCGGCGCGAGCAGGGCATAGAGCATCAGGATATCGCCGCTCCACAGCAACAGCTGGTGGGCATAGCCAATCAGCAGCAACCAGCCGAGCCGGCGCAATTGTATGTAGCCGCCATCCTTGCCCGCTGCATCGCGCCGGTCGACGAACAGCAGCATCGAGGCCCCGAACAGCAGGGTGAACAGCCCGCGCATCTTGCCCTCAAACAGCACCAGCCCGCCAGCAAAGGCGAACCCGTCAGCCGCACTGGCCGGGCCCAGCAAGCTGGGGCTGAGCGTGGCCGTTGGCCCGCCGGCAAAACTGGCCACGTTGATCGTCAGGATCCCGAGCACGGCGATCCCGCGCACCAGATCCAGCGCGGCGATCCGATCGAGCGCCGCGCTGTCCGTCATCTCAGCCTTTGACCGCGATGCAGGTCTGGCCGCTGGCGCTGAGCTTTTGGCAAGCAGCGCGGGCCGCCGCCTCGCTGGCAAAGCCGCCCGCCTGAAGCTTGGTCACGGCGCCGGCCTTGACGTTCAGGCGCGGCTTGCCGGCCAGGGCCGGGTTGCCTTTCAGCCGGTTCCACAGGGCATCGGCATTGGCCGGCTGGCCAAAGGCGCCGAGCTGGATCCGCCACGGACCCGCCGCGGCCGCGGCGGAGGCAGGGGCCGGGGCTGGCGCTGGCGCGGCACGGACCGGCGCTGCCATGGGCGGCACGGCTGCCACCGATGGCGGAACACCCTGGCGCACCGTGACCGGGCGCTGGACGGCTGGGCGGGTATAGTCGGCCCCGGCGCTGGCCGGACTATCGCTTGCCGCGCGACTGGCGGCGCTGGCGGCGTCACTGGCCTGGGCCGGGCTGACATTGCGCATGGCCACCGCCGCGACCGGCACCGGGCCGGCCGGCACCGTGGCGCCCAGATCGGCTGCGGCCATCTGCCGCGCGCGGGTCGCGTCGGCCTGGCTGCGCAGTTCGGCGGCGAGTTCGACCGCCTGTTGGCGCTGGGCCATCGGCACGTGCTGGTCCATCTGCGCCAGCGCGGCGCCCGCCTGGGCCAGGCCGCCCTGCTGGGCCAGGCTGACCAGGGCATAGGCCCGGACCCAATCCTTACCGACGATATCGCCGTTGAAGTGACCAAGCCCGAGCAGATACTGCGCGCGCGGATCGCCGCGATCGGCAGCGGCGCGGATAAAGGGCAGGGCCTGGGTGCGCTGGCCGCGCTGGAACAGCAGCAGGCCGTAGTTGTCACTGGCCTGGATGTGGCCCTGTGCGGCGGCACGGCCAAACAGCGCCTCGGCCTGGGCCAGGTCCTGTTTCACGCCATTGCCCAGCTTGTAGG
>Ga0209894_1000064_pt1 | contig 18235 bp, 21 predicted proteins | sample GWRWT4_2Sept14_2_FD_187191 | JGI IMG/M metagenome (GOLD analysis project Ga0209894, IMG submission 187191) | Sand microcosm microbial communities from a hyporheic zone in Columbia River, Washington, USA - GW-RW T4_23-Sept-14 (SPAdes) (version 2) ... | reverse complement strand
GCCACTTTCCGCCAGACACAAACACTACGAAAACCCCCGGGCATCCCTGGGGGTTTTTCTTTGCCCGCCACGCTTCGCCCTTGCGGGCTACGCAGAAATGGGGTCACCGCGCAGAAATGGGGTCAGACTCGATTTAAAGAAATGGGTCAGACTCGAATTAGGAATAGGGTCACGAGAAATAGTGTCAGACTCGATTTATTGATCAAGTTCAGGTTGTTCTTTTGTCCCTGCCCCTATCCCCTCCCCACGAGAAGATTCAGAAATGGAGTCTGACACCAATTACTCAGAAATGTTACTTCTGATTACTAAATGGAGTCTGACCCCAATTACTCCCCCTGTTTTTTTCTGTTCTGTTTTGCCTTTTTTGGACCCTTTTTCTCTTTCTAATTACCTGACCCCAATTACCCTCTTGCGTCGGCACGGCTCGCGCCAGGGCTGGGATTGACTTTTTTTGATGTCCGGGTATAAGTAAATCATGACGACTATAACTTTCGACACCCTGAAATTCGCCAACCGCCTCAAGTCTGCGGGGGTCTCATCCGCTCATGCGGAGGCCGAAGCCGAAGCATTGGCCGAGGTGTTCGAGCTTACCGGGCGCGATTTGGTTACCAGGGAATATCTGGATGTCCGTTTGACCCAACTCGAACAGCGTATGATCCAGATCGAACAGCGTATCACCATCAAGCTGGGCGCTTTGATGGCAGGTGCTGTCGGCATCGTCGCCGCACTGGTCAAGCTGCTATAGTGTACTCACCTTTGCCAAGCTTGGCTACCAAAGCAAAATGAAGAAATGCAAAAGAAATGGGGTCGCAAAAGAAATGGGGTCAGACTCGAATTAAGGGGAAAAGGGGAAAAAAGGCAACGAGAAATAGGGTCACGAGAAACGGAAAAAAGTGTCAGACTCGTATTATGTGAGCCCGACCCCAACAGGTAGTTTGTCTCATAAGGACAATCGTGGTAGGTTGCACGCATGGCGACCGTAACCTTCGACACCCTCAAATTCGTGGAGAAACTCCGCGCCGCAGGCGTCTCTGAACCGCAGGCCAAGGCGCAAGCCGAGGTGCTCGTTTCCGCGCTTTCCGAGGCTATGGAAATACAACTTGCGACTAAACAGGATATCCGGGATGTAAGATCGGATATCGCCCGGCTGGAGCGCGAGCAGATTGTTCCAATACAGCGCGACCTTTTCGTCCTCAAATGGATGATGGGCATGATGATCGGCGGGATCACCGCCCTTGTCCTCAAGGCCTTCTTTCCGGCTTGATCCCTGGAGCAATTCCTGCGGGGGTTTGTCTGGAATAAGAAGAAATGGGGTCAGACTCGAATTAAGAAGAAATGGGGTCGGCAGGGCAGAAATGGGGTCAGACTCGACATATTGATCCTGTTGGCTCATGGTGGAGGTGAGATGAATGGCTATAGGTATCTTCCATGGCGCGACTCGCCCGATATAATTTCCCTGGGCAGCCCCAGCACGTAATATTGCGCGGCAATAATCGCGGTATTATTTTTGTTGATGAACAGGATTACCATTTCTTTATCAAATGTCTGCAGAAGGCGGCGGAGCAACATGCTTGCGCCGTACATGCCTATGTGCTGATGACAAATCATGTGCATCTGCTGATGACCCCGGAGCGGGGAGGCGGCATCGGCAAGGCGCTTCAATCGTTGGGAAGACGTTATGTTCAATATTTCAACCACATGCAAAAACGCACGGGAACATTGTGGGAAGGGCGTTACAAAGCAACATTGATCGAAAGTGAGCGCTATCTGCTTACCTGTTACCGGTATATCGAACTCAATCCGGTGCGGGCCAAGATGGTGGAGCACCCGCGTGACTATCCCTGGTCAAGCTATCTCAGCCATGCCGAGGGCAAGATTGACAGTCTGATTGCCGGCCACGTGCTGTATGCGGCCCTGGGGAAAGATAATGAGGAGCGGCAAGCGGCGTACCGGGCGCTATTCAATGCGCAGCTGAGTGAGGAGGCGCTTGCCGCGATCCGCGAAGCAACCAATAAAGGATGGGCGCTGGGCAATGATCGATTCAAGGAAGAAGTTGCATTGGCGGTGAAGAGGCGGGCTGCACCGTTACCGAGGGGGAGACCAAGGAAAGACAGAAATGCAGTCTGACCCCAATAATCGAGTCTGACCCCAATAATCACCATAATCGAGTCTGACCCCAATAATCACCTACCAATAATCACCTGACCCCAATAATCACCAATACAATAATCTGCCGACCCCAATAATCTGCCCCAATAATCGAGACCCCAATAATCGCCAATAATCGACCCCAATTATCTCACAAAAGGCTCCACGGGGTTTTTTTTAAGAAGTCTGACACCTTTTATATGCAACAGGTAGTTTGTCCGTTTAGAACAATCGTGATAGGTTGCGCCTATGGTGACCGTAACCTTCGACACCCTCAAATTTGTAGAGAAACTGCGCGCCGCAGGCGTGCCCGAAGCGCAAGCCAAGGTGCAGGCGGAGGTGCTTGTCTTTGCGCTTGACGAGGTCATGGACCAGCAGTTGGCGACCAAGGTGGATATTACGCGGCTGGAGCGCGAGCTTAAGACAGATATTGCCCGTTTGGAGCGGGAGCTAAAGGCCGAAATTATCCCCATGCAGCGTGACCTTTTCGTCCTCAAATGGATGATGGGCATGATGATCGGCGGGATTACGGCGCTTGTCCTCAAGGCGTTTTTTCCGGTCTGACCCCTCGCGCGGGGGTTTTCTCCTGCGCCAATTGACGCGGCTTTGCTGTGGCGCTACACCCGCTCTATGACCACGCCGCCAGACCCTATCGAACTATCGCTTGAACTGATTCGCCGCCCCAGCATAACGCCGGTGGATGCGGGCGCGCTTGGCGTGCTGCACACCGCGCTGGCGCGGCTGGGCTTTCACTGCACAAGGCTGCCCTTTGCCGAGGCCGGCACGCCCGATGTCGATAATCTCTATGCCCGTTATGGCGATGGCGCGCCGCATTTCTGTTTTGCGGGCCATATGGATGTGGTGCCGCCCGGCGACGCGGCCGCCTGGGCCTCGGACCCGTTCGATCCGCTTATCGCGGACGGCGTTCTCTACGGCCGCGGCGCGGCGGATATGAAATGCGCCATTGCGGCCTTTGTGGCGGCGGCCGGGCGGGTCATCCGCGCCCAGGGCCGCGCGCTGCCGGGCGCGATCAGCCTGCTGATCACCGGCGATGAGGAAGGCCCGGCCATTAACGGCACCGTCAAGATGCTGGAATGGCTGCGCGCCAATGGGCAAAGGATAGATCATTGTCTGGTCGGCGAACCCACCAGCGCGGCGCGGCTCGGCGATATGATCAAGATCGGGCGGCGCGGCAGCCTGAATGTGACGCTGCGCTTTCTTGGCACCCAGGGCCATGTGGCCTATCCGCATCAGGCCGATAATCCCATCCCGCGCCTGCTGGAGGTGTTGCGCCGCTTGCACGAACATGTGCTGGATGGCGGCAATGAACATTTCCAGCCCTCCAATCTGGAAGTCACCAGTATTGATGTGGGCAATCCGGCCACCAATGTCATTCCGGGGCAGATTATGGCGCGGTTCAATATCCGTTTTAACGATCTGCATACGTCAAAATCGCTGATCGCCTGGATAAGGCAGGAATGCGAAACCGTCACAGCCCGGCTGGGCGGCGATTACCGTCTGGATGTCAGCGTCACTGGCGAAAGTTTTATCACCCCGCCGGGGCCGTTCAGCGCGCTGGTGGCGGGCGCGATCGCCCAGGTAACGGGAACGGCGCCGGAATTGTCCACCACCGGCGGCACGTCGGATGCGCGCTTTATCAAGGATCATTGCCCGGTGGTGGAATTTGGCCTGGTGGGCCAGACCCAGCACAAGGCCAACGAACATACCGCCATCGCCGATGTGCATCATCTGGCGGATATTTACGCCGAAATCCTGCGCCGCTATTTCGCCGGGGAAATGGGCCGGGCATGAGCGATTCGCGGCCCATCGGCGTATTTGATTCGGGCATTGGCGGGCTGACGGTACTGCGTGCGCTGCGCGCCCGGCTGCCGGATGAAAATTTTCTCTATCTCGGCGATACCGCGCGCCTGCCCTATGGCACCAAAAGTGCGGCGACGGTGACGGCCTATGCCTTGCAGGCCTCGCAATTACTGCTAAAGCGTGGCGTCAAGCTGGTGGTGATCGCGTGCAATACGGCGTCTTCCGTGGCGCTGCAGCCGCTGCGACAGGGGCTCGACCCGGTGCCGTTGATAGGCGTGGTGGAACCCGGCAGCCGCGCCGGCGCCGCCGTCTGCCGCAACAATCATATTGCGGTCATTGCCACCGAGGGCACCGTGCGCGGCGGCGCCTATCAGCGGGCCCTGCACGCGCTCCGCCCGGAACTGAAAGTCAGCCAGATTGCCTGCACCTTATTCGTGGCGCTGGCCGAGGAAGGCTGGACCGATGGCCCCATCGTGCAGGGCGCAGCGCAGCGCTATCTTGATCCGCTGTTCGCGGGCGGGCGTGACAGGCCGGATACTCTGGTATTGGGCTGTACGCATTTTCCGGTACTGGCGGGCGCCCTGAGCCATTTGCTCGGGCCGGGCGTGCGTCTGGTGGACAGCGCCCAGACCACCGCCGACGCCGTAGCCAGCACGCTTGGCGCACAGGGCCAGTTGCTGGCTGGCACAGGCGGCGGGCAGGTGCAGTTTCTGGTCACCGATTCGCCCGAACGATTCGCCCGTGTCGGCCCGATTTTCTTCGGCGCGCCCATCGCACCCGGCAGGGTCGAAACGATCGATCTTTGATGCATTCGGTATGCGTTTGGGTTTGTTCAAAATCCATCTACATCGTCATCGCTTCGCCTTCGGTTTACAGTGAGCAGGAGAAGGTGTGATTCGATCTAATGTCATACCCAATCTAGACCATTTTGCGATCACATTGAGGTACTCCCATCTCTCCACTTGTCACCCCGGATTTATTCCGGGGTCCAGAGCCACAAGGAAAAGCCTGAGTTTGGGACCCTGGACCCCGCACCAAGTGCGGGGTGACACCAAGGTTAGGCGATTCAGTCAGGTAACAAACTGCTTTAGGCTGCGGATCTCAGATTATCGACGATGTGTCCTACGGTTTCCCTGAGCTTTTCCGATTGGCTGAACAGAACCTCGCCCAAAGAGCTGACGCGTGAGACGGAAGCCCCGGTCTCGGCTGCCTTGAGTGTAACACTATCCACATTTGAAGCTGCCTTCTGGGTTCCGCTTGCCGCCTGCTGAATATTAAGGGAAATTTCTTTGGTTGCGTGGTTCTGCTGGTGCACGGCTTCGCGTACGCTGTGAGACACTTTGCTGACATTTTGCAATGCCTCAACAATCAGCTTCGCGGCGGATACCGTTTGGCTGGTGACGATGCGCATATCGTTAATCTGTATGGAAATTTCTTCTGTCGCCCTGGCCGTTTGTGTGGCCAGCGTCTTGACCTCATTGGCGACAACGGCAAAACCCTTTCCGGCCTCGCCGGCACGCGCCGCCTCGATCGTGGCGTTCAGCGCCAGAAGATTGGTCTGGCTCGCGATATCGTTGATGAGCGACACGACATTGCCTATGCGATCCGCAGTTGCGGCCAGATTGTTTACGGTCGCCGCCGTATCGTCCGCATGTTTAACGGCGTTTCCTGTGGCTTCGCCGGAATAGCCGACCTGACGGCTGATTTCTTCTATCGCAGCCAGTAATTTCCCGGACGCATCGGCCACGCGTGAAATATGATTGGTTGCTTCTTTGGTTGAACTGCTTGCCGTACTTGCCTGCTCCGCGGTGTCCGTAGCAATATTCTCCATCAAATCGGCTTCCGCACGCATTTTCACGACAGCCTCTGCCAGTGTGACGGAAACCCCCATGACAGTTTCTTCCAGCTGCTCCGCAAGCCCGGACATGGTGCGCCTGCGCTGCTGTTCGTTTTCATCCCGCAGACGGGCCTGCTCCTCCTGCATCTGGGCGATGCGTGAAATATTGTCCCTGAATATGCCTAATGAAGTGACGATAGCGCCCAGCTCATCGCCGCGCGCAAGCGCATTGATGCCGGCGCTCTCAATCACTTCGCCTTTGGCAAGGGCAAGCGTCACCCCGGCAATTTGACCGATCGACCTGCTCGTCCCTGCTGCAACCAGCATTGCCACCAATGTGCTCAGCACAATGCCCGCCAGCGACAGCCCCAGCAATATCATGTTCGCATTTCTGGCCGTTTCCGCGCCAGCGCTGGCCTCATTTCCGGAACCCAGAACAATTTCCCCGATCAGCCGGTCAATAAGCATGGGCAGGTTTTTGAATTTTTCGTCAAACTGCGCCAGAAGCACTATGGCGCCGCTATAATCTTTTTCTACCATCAAGGATATTTCATCGATTCCCGCTTTGAATGATTTCACCTCCGCTTTCACCGCGTTTATCTGAGCGGCTTTATTCTCATTCTGTAATTTGTACGCTTCCAGAATTGTAAACTGTTCTTCCAGACGGCTGGATATCAGCATAACATCAACCGCTGCCTCGGCCGTTTTGCTGGCATTTTCCGGCTGGAGCACCAGAATGTGAAACAGGGCGCTGCTCGCGTCGCGCATAGCCGAGGAGACGCCCATCAATTCAACCGCACCCGGAAAATCTTTTTTTGCTATCCTGTGAGTGAGCTCCAGCTGCCCGGTCAGCGAGGCACGCGAAAATAATGCAATGGCGCAGATGACAAGTATCGCCACGCCTGAAGGGAGTCCGATCTTGAGATAAAACGGCCAATTCGAAATCGATAAACGCTTTATCATATTGAACATCTGGATCCCCAATTTCCATTTCAAGATTCATGCGATAGCAGTGGCAAAATAAAATGAAATGATTAAGCGCCGATTGAGGATTTCTGGTGCGCCTCACTTGGCGGGAATCTCTGCCGCTGCTTTTTTCGCGGAATTCAGCGAAAAAATCTGCCAAGACATTTTTTGTAATCGTATTGTAAAAAAAATTTCATAAAACGAAATTTCGCGAAAATATGACTTCTTTCAGTACACTGAAAAATGCGGGCAAGGATGCGCAAACGCCATTACTGGCGCGCCCATCGCACCCGGCAGGGTCTAAAAACCGCGATTAAAGCGGATAGTCCACGCGCATCAGGCAGAGGCCGTGCGGCGGGGCGACGGGGCCGCAGGCGGCGCGGTCTTTTGCAGCTAATATCTGCGCCATATGGCTGGGGGGCCAGGCGCCTTCGCCGACACGTTTCAGGCTGCCGGTGATGGACCGGATCTGATGGTGCAGAAAGGATCGGGCTTCGGCCTCAATCACGATGCTATCGCCCGCGCGTTTCACCTGTAACAGATCGAGGGTGCGTAACGGCGATCTGGCCTGGCATTGCGCGGCGCGGAAGGTGGTAAAATCATGCTTGCCGGTCAGATGCTGCGCCGCCTCCTGCATGGCGCCGGCATCCAGCCTGTGCGGCACATGCCAGACCTGGCTGCGGGCCAGTGCCGGCGGGGCACGCCGGTTCAGTATTTCATAGCGATAAACGCGTTTGATGGCGTCAAAGCGCGCATGAAAATCCAAGGCGGCATGTTGCACCTGTAATATGCTGACCGGGGCGGGGCGCAAATGCGCGTTCAGCGCATCGCGCAGCCTGTCCGGTGATGCGGGCTTTGTCAGATCACAATGCGCCACCTGGCCCATTGCATGTACGCCCGCATCGGTGCGCCCGGCCGCATGCACTGTGACCTGCTCGCCGCAAAAGCGGAATATCGCCGCTTCGATTGCGCCTTGTACGGAGGGTCCATTGTTCTGGCGCTGCCAGCCGGCAAAGGGCCCGCCATCATATTCGATCAATAATTTATAGCGCTCAGTCAAGCAGTAAACCCGCCGGCAGGGCAAAGCCGCGCAGAAACGATGCCGCGTCAGACGGCGCCTTGCCCTCACGCTGCACCTGCAAAATGCGCAGCGCGCCCGCACCGCAGGCAATGGTAAGCTGGTCATCCAGCACCGTGCCCGCCGGACCCGCGCCCGCCACCGGCGATGCGCGCAATATCTTGATGCGAATATCCCCGCCATTTTGCGGCGCGCTGAACCAGGCGCCCGGCGCGGGCGTCAGTCCGCGTATATGGCAATCCAGTTGCCGCGCCGTGCGCCGCCAGTCAATGCGCGCTTCATCCTTGCTGATCTTGGCGGCATAGGTGACGCCGCTTTCGGGTTGCGCGCGCGGCCTCAGCGAACCCGCTGCAATCGCATCAAGCGCCTGCACCATCAGGTCTGCACCCAATTGGCTCAGCCGCATATGCAGCAGACCGGACGTATCTTCGGGGCCGATGGCGCAGCGCGCCGATAACAGCATTGGCCCGGTGTCCAGCCCAGCATCCATCTGCATAATGGTCACGCCGGTTTCAGCATCGCCAGCCATGATGGCGCGCTGAATGGGGGCCGCCCCCCGCCAGCGCGGCAATAGCGAGGCATGCACATTAAAACAGCCAAGCCGCGGGGCCTGCAAAATCGCCACCGGCAAAATCAGGCCGTAAGCCACGACAACAGCCCCATCCAGATCAAGCGCGCGAAAGGCATCCTGCGCGTCCGCGCCATTCAGGCGCGCGGGCGTGCGCACCTCGCAGCCCCGGGATTCTGCAAACAGATGTACGGGGGATTTGGTTTCTTTCATGCCGCGCCCGCTGGCGCGTGGCGGCTGGGAATAGACGGCAGCGATCTGGTGCCCCGCTGTCAGCAGCGCTTTCAGGCAGGGTACGGAAAATTCCGGGGTTCCCATAAAGGCTAAACGCATGGATGGAACTTTCAGTTAAAAAGGCAGACGCGCCTAAGCGCCGGCGGCCTGACGGCGGGCTTTCTGCAGCTTGCGCAAAATCGCATCGCGTTTCAGGCGCGACAGATGATCAACGAACAGCACCCCTTCCAGATGGTCAATCTCATGCTGGATGCAGACGGCAAACAGGTCTTGCGCCAGTTCCTCGCGGGCTTTGCCATGATAATCCAGATAACGCAGCCTGACCGAAGCGGGCCGTTCCACATCATCGAAAAATTCCGGAAACGACAGGCAGCCTTCTGAAAAAACCGTTACTTCCTCTGCGCGCCAGATGATTTCCGGATTGATGAAAAAGCGCGGCTGCGGGGCTTCGCCATCCCGGGCCAGATCCATTACGATAATGCGTTTGGGGACATTAACCTGAATCGCGGCCAGCCCGATGCCGGGCGCCGCATACATGGTTTCCAGCATGTCGTCCATCAGCGCGCGCACGCCATCATCCACCGTCTCAACCGGTTTCGAGACCGTTTTCAGGCGCGCATCGGGGGCGATCACTATGGGTAAAAGTGCCATGACAGGCATGACATATGGCCTAAGCGGCGGATCGTCAAGGCGGCAGGTATATCAATCAGCTTCTTCGCTGCCGGATATTTCGGTAACGGATGGCGCCCCCAAAAGCACCTGTGCCTGCATTTGCTCTGGTTCCGCGACCAGCCTCAAGGAACGGGCGACGGCGCGATGACGGACATTAACGTCATCCACAGTCTTGGCGGCTTCTTCAAGCTTCTTTTTGACCCTGTCGAGAACATCGCTATATTTGTTAAACTCGGTCTTTACCTTTCCAAGAATTTCCCAGACCTCACTCGACCGGCGCTGCACCGCAAGGGTCCGAAATCCCATCTGGAGCGCGTTCAGAAGGGCATTAAGTGTGGTAGGCCCTGCGATAACAACACGGGACTCATTCTGAATCTGTTCCGCCAGCCCCGGCCGCCGTAAAATCTCGGCGTATAGCCCTTCGGTTGGCAAAAACAAAAATGCGAAATCAGTTGTATGCGGCGGATTGAGATATTTGTCGCGAATATCTTTTGCCGCTTTTTTGATCCTGATATCCAGGGCCTTTGCCGCCATCTCAACGGCTTCCGCATCACCGCGCTCCGAAGCCTCTACAAGCCGCTCATAATCTTCTCTCGGGAATTTGGCGTCGATCGGCAGCAAAACTTCCTGATCATTGGGGCCCTGACCGGGAAGCCGGATAGCAAACTCCACCCGCTCGGCAGAGCCGGGGCGAGTCGCATAATTGGTGTGATATTGTTCAGGAGAAAACACCTGGGCCAGAAGGTTGGCAAGCTGTGTCTCCCCCCAGGTGCCCCGCACTTTTACGTTGGTAAGAACTTTTTTCAGATCCCCTACGCCTGTGGCAAGGGTCTGCATTTCCCCCAGACCTTTGTGAACGGCCTCAAGACGCTCACTGACTAGTTGAAAGGATTCTCCCAGACGTTTTTCTAGTGTGCCCTGTAGCTTTTCATCGACAGTGACACGCATTTGTTCGAGCTTTTCGGTGTTTTCATTGCGGAGCTTCTCCAGAGCCTGAAAGTTTGTTTCACTTAATGCCGTCAAACGATTCTCTATGGTGTTTCGATTTGCCTCAAGCCGCGTTTCCAGCATGTTAGTCATGCCGGTTAGCTTGACACCAACATCATCCAATCTTTCTTTTTGAGCCTTGGACAGTTCGTTTGATGATTCACGCAGTTCCAGACTGGCTTTGTTAAGTGCGGTTACAATTTCGCCGCGAATGGCCGTCATGGCCTGCGACATTTCAGTGCGTGAATCGGTCAGAGCCTTAGTCACTTCACCGCGCAGCAGGCGGCCACGTTCATCGGCTCCGCTTCGGGCCTGCTCTCCATCTTCACGAACCACGCGATCCAGCCGCTCGACATCGCCCTTGATCGCCTGTAGCCGCTCCAAGACCGGGTTCAAGTCGGCAGCTTCACCAGCAGCCTTAGGCCAAAATGCAATGCGAACTGTGAGTGCCAGGTTAACTGCTAAAACAACGAGTGCAGATAGAAGAATCATTTCCATGATTATGTATCTCGTTCTTCCAGACAGGAGGTTGAAGCGGCAGTTTGAGCCAGCACTGCGAATCAGATTATAGCCTGTATTGGCCTATGTTTTGGTTATCTTGAATCCCTTAATCCACATTGTTATTGCCCGCCCCGTCCGGGCAATCCAGCGCCATACTGCCTATCGGCAGTGTGACGGCGCGCACATTGCTGGCGGATTAACCAGTTTCCTTAAAAAATTGCTAACTCCGCTGTGATATTCATCGCAGGCATAATGGCCCGCAAGCCCTTAACTATGCTCAAGCCCCCGATGGTTTTGCAGAGGAACAGGCGATGGAAAGCACATCACGCGCATCAAAGGGCGTCTGGAGCATTGCGATGTTATTTGTCGCGGCGCTGGCGATAGTGTCCCTGCTCACATAAGCCCTGAAGCCGGCGGATATTGCGGCCCTCAGGGCGCTGCTCTCAGAGCGCTAAAAATCCCGCCGGTCGCGCATGGCGGCTGCCAGGGTGCCGTCATCCAGATAATCCAGTTCGCCGCCGACCGGCACGCCATGCGCCAGGCCCGAAATGCGCAGGCCGGGGCGCGCCAGCCGGTCATTCAGATAATGCAGGGTGGTTTGCCCATCGACGGTGGCGTTCAGCGCCAGCACCACTTCGCCGACCTGGCCGCTGCTGATGCGCGCCAGCAATCCGGCGATGTGCAATTCCTCCGGCCCGACGCCATCCAGCGCCGACAAGGTGCCGCCCAGCACATGATAAAGACCGGGAAAGGCGCCCGCCCGTTCCAGCGCCCACAGATCGCTGACCTGTTCCACCACACAGATACGGCTGCGGTCGCGGCGCGGATCGGTGCAGATCGCGCACGGGTCGATACTGTCCAGATTATAGCACATCTGGCAGGGGCTGATTTTTTCGGCTGCATCGGACATCGCGCCGGATAGCGGGCGCAGCAGGCTTTCCTTGCGTTCGATCAGATACAGCGCCGCGCGCCGCGCCGAACGCGGGCCAAGGCCGGGCAGCTTGGCCAGCAGGGTAATCAGGCGGGAAATTTCCGCTCCCGTTGGGTCGTTACGCATCAAAACGGCAACTTGAATCCGGGCGGCAAACTTATGCCGCCGGTGAGTTTGGACATTTCTTCCTGCACTTTGGCATCCAGCCGGGACTTGGCGTCATTATACGCGGCCATGATCAGGTCTTCGAGAATTTCACTTTCCTCGGGCCGTAACAGGCCGGGGTCAATTTCCACTTTCTGCATCATATTTTTGCCGTTCAATGTGACAGCCACCATGCCGCCGCCGGATATGCCGCGCATTTCCAGCTTCTCCAGCTTTGCCTGCATCTCGCCCATGCGCGACTGCATTTCCTGCGCCTGTTTGAACAGCTTGCCCATGTCTTTCATTTGTTCTCTCCTGTGTCCCGTACCGCGACAATTTCGGCGCCGGGGAAAATTTTCAGGGCCTCCTGCACCAGCGGATCGCACAATGCCTCGGCCTCGCGCCGTTGTGCGGCGCTCAGATTTTGTTCATCCATGCTGGGCGCACCGCCTGCATTGCTGAGGCTGACAATCCAGCGTATGCCGGTCCATTGGTGCAGCCGCTCCATCAATTGCGCGGCAAGCTGCGGCTGGGCTGCGGGACCGGGACGAAATTCAATGCGGCCGGTCTCAAAATGCACCAGATGCACATCCCGGCTCAGCGCCGTTTGTAATTTGATGTCACGGTGATGCGCGGCAAGGCTGACGACATCGGCAAAATTTTGCGGCAGGGGTTTGGCCGCCATGCTGGTTGCAGATATTTCCTGCGGCATGGCTTGCGCCAGAATCGCCTGCGCCCCGCCGCCGCCGCCGCCGGGGCGCGGGACCGGCAGTGACGGCTGGGAACCGGAACCAGCCGGATTTGTACGCAGACGTTCGATCAGATCGGCTGGGCTTGGCAGGTCGGCGGCATAACCCAGCCGGATCAGCACCATTTCGGCTGCCGCCAGACTATGCTCGGCCTCGCGGGTCTCGGACAGGCCTTTCAACAGCATCTGCCAGGCCCGTGTCAGTACCGGCACACTCAGTTTTTGCGCCATGTCACGGCCGCGATGGCGTTCGGTTTCAGGCAGACCCAAATCTTCTGCGGCGGCCGCGGCTATTTTGATGCGGGTCAGCCAATGCGTGATGTCGAGCATATCCTGCAACACGGCCGCGGGATCGGCGCCAGTGTCATATTGCGCCTGCAATTCAGCCAGCGCGGCAGGCAGATCACCGCGCAGCACATGTTCCAGCAGATCAAACACCCGGCCGCGGTCGGCAAGGCCCAGCATGTCGCGCACCTGCGCCTCGGAGACAGTGCCCGCGCCATGCGCAATCGCCTGATCCAGCAGGCTGAGCGCATCACGCACCGACCCCTCGGCGGCGCGCGCAATCAGACCCAGCGCGCCTTCCGACAAAGTGCAGTTTTCCAGTGCGGCGATGCGCCCCAGATGCGCGCTCAGTTCCGCCACACTGACCCGGCGCAGATCAAAACGCTGGCAGCGGGACAGCACGGTAACCGGCAGCTTGCGGATTTCGGTGGTGGCGAAAATAAAGATCACATGCGGCGGCGGCTCCTCCAGCGTTTTCAGCAAGCCGTTAAACGCCGCCGTGGACAGCATATGCACTTCGTCAATGATATAGATTTTATAGCGCGCACTGACCGGGCGATAGCGCACACTCTCGATGATTTCGCGGATATCGCCGATGCCGGTGCGCGATGCGGCGTCCATTTCGATCACATCGACATGGCGCGATTCGGCAATGGCGGCGCAATGTATGCCTTCACCTGGGGGCTGGATGCTGGGGCCGGATTTGCCATCCGCGGTTTCGTAATTCAGGCACCGCGCCAGAATGCGCGCCGTCGTGGTTTTGCCCACGCCGCGCACGCCCGTAAGAATGAAGGCATGCGCCAGACGCCCGCTGTCAATGGCGTTGCTGAGCGTGCGCACCATGGCTTCCTGGCCGATCAGCTCTGCAAAGCTGCGTGGCCGGTATTTGCGCGCCAGCACCCGGTATGCGGGCGCCGTGTCAGCCTGTAGTACAGATCCGCCGCCCTCCAGCCCAAAAGCCGGTTCGTCTTCTGTGGGGCCGGATTCTGTGGGGCCAGAAAGTGCCGTTTCATCCATTGCTGCGGGCCAGCCGTCCATATCGGGTGGGGTGAGGCGGAAAAGGTGGGAGACTGAACGGCGACGCGCAACGAATCCGTTACGGCTGCTTCCTTCCGGACCTGACCGGGTTGGCGGGAATTACGCCCACCGCCAGCCTCCCGCAGACAGTATATCAGATCGGCCGGGCTAATCCACCAGCCATTGTTAAGGGGCGGCGCTGTTAATGGCGTTACACTATGGCGCTCATGCGCAGAATATTCTCACGTACAATATCGGGAAATTCCATCGGCAGGAAATGGCTGGCGCCATCCACCAATATTATTTTGGCCGATGGATGCAGCCGCGCCATGCGCTGTGTCACCGGTTCAGAACAGGTTGAAAACACATTGCCATGAATGATGGTGATCGGCACTTTGATGCGCGCCAGCCGGTCCCAGATATAGGTGCCGCTGGACCGGAACACATGCGCCTCCCAGGCCGGGGCGCAGGCCAGTTCCACCTGGCCATCTTCACGTTCGCGCGTGCCGCCGGCGATATAATCCAGCAGCAGTTGATCCGGCCAGGTGCGGAACGCGCCGCGCCCTTTATAGGATTTGAAAACCGCCTCGCGGTCAGGAAATATTGCGCGGCGCTTTTGCGCGCTCTCCACCAGGCCATTGGCCGGATGCGGGATGTTCAGCCAGCGTTTGACACGCATGCCCCAGGCGCGCAGATAGGGCTGGATGACCGGCTCCACCGCCAGAACGCCGCTGACCAGATCGGGGCGCGCCTCGGCCAGCAACAGGCTGGTGGTCGCCCCCAGTGAATGGCCAACCAGCAGGCTGGGGCGGGTACCGGCTTCCAGAAAGCGGATCAGATCGTCCCGGAAAGTATTCCAAGACAAAGGCGCATCCGGATCGGCGGTGGCGGTGCTGAAACCATGACCGCGCGCATCCACGGCCTGAATGCGCAACCGGCCGCTTAATGGCGTCAGTAATTGCTGGTAAGTGGCGGCGTTAAAGCCATTGGCGTTCGACATTACCATGCGCGGCGCTGTGGCCGGCCCGCCCCAGTCGAGATAAGACAGTTCCCCGCCCGCAACGGGGAACATTTTACGCAGCGTTTCCAAGCAGGCGGTCTAACGCGGATCCATGATCAGAACGGTGCCCTGCGCCGCAATGCAGGGCCGCCCGTCATTATCCATGCGGATCTGCACCACCGCGGTGGTGCGGGTCATGTTGATGATCTCGGCGACCGCGTGCACGGTGCCCTTGCTTACCGGCGCCAGCAGATTGAGCTTGAATTCCGTGGTTGCCGCCCATTGGCCCTTGCTCATATGCGGATAGCACACACAGCCCAGCACATGATCGGTAAAGGCCGACATGACGCCGCCATGCAGATTGCCAAACGGGGTCAGCAACTCCTCTTTCACTTTCAGCTCGGCCTCTACCTTGCCGGGGCTGAAGGAAATCAGCCGGATGCCCAGATACTGGCTCAGCCCGGTCTGCTTGTCATTTCCGGCGATAAAGCTGTCGCCAATTTCCTTGTTGAATTTTTCCTGCATTTTTTCGGCATGCGTCGCCATGTTCATAACTCCGTCTGATGGTGAATAGAGGATACCGGGATTATATACGAAGTGCGGGCTGTTTTATTATATTTGTATCCCAAATAGTTAACGCTAAAGACTCTGCCCTCAGTCCGCCGCAATGGTGTGCCCGGCGTCAATCAGGCCGCGCGCGGGGTTACTTCCTGCTCAATGCGCCGCCGCACCATGCGCCCGGCAACATCCAGATCATAGCGAACCTGCAGATTGATCCAGAAATCCGGTGTGGTGCCAAAATATCGCGCCAGACGCAGAGCGCTATCGGTCGAGATGGCCCGGCGGCCAAGCACAATATCATTGGCGCGCGAACGCGGTACCTTTATGGCATTGGCAAGTTCATAGGCGCTGATACCCAGCGGCCGCAGAAATTCATCGCGCAGGATTTTACCAGGATGCACAGGCGCAAGACGGCGGCCATTCGTCACATCCGACAAATTCACTCTGCCCCGGTCAATATCCTCCCGCTTAATATGCATGGTCCAGCTCCTTAATGATAATCAACGATCTCGACATCCCATGTTTCTCCAAGACGCCAGACAAAACAAATACGCCACTGATCATTGATACGAATACTGTGCTGACCCTTCCTGTTTCCCTTGAGGGCCTCCAACCGGTTGCCCGGCGGCGTTCTCAAATCGTCAAAACTGTTTGCGGCATCAAGCATTAGCAGCTTTTCGCGGGCGCGCTGTTGCAGTTGCGATGATAAACCGCGAACGGCGTAGCCGGAAAAAATCGCCGCCGTGCGTTTACCGCGGAAACTTCTGATCATGGCTGAACGTACCGTCAAACAGTACGCATGTCAAGAAGTATTTACAGGCTCTGGCCGCCATCCACCGGAATGGTGTGGCCGGTCATGAAGGACGCCATATCGGAGGCAAGGAACAGCGCCACCTGGCCCATTTCTTCCGGGGTGCCCCAGCGGCGCAATGGCGTCGTATTGATAATGCCCTCATTAATTTCGGGATTGTCATAGCTGACGGCGGTGATTTTGGTGGCGACAAAACCGGGCGCAAGGCCGTTGACGCGAATGCCTTCCGGCCCCCAGGCGTCGGCAAGGCTTTTGGTCAGCAGCGCCAGCCCGCCCTTTGAGGCGCTATAGGCCGGATTGCCGCGGGTGGGGCGGAAACTGGCGACAGAGGCGATATTGACAATATTGCCCTTGCTGGCCAGCAGCTTGTCATGAAACAGCACACAGGCATGCATGACGCCGTTCAAATTCACATCCACCACATGGCGGAAGGTGGGCATCTGAAATTCCTTGCGCTTATACACCACGGTCCCCACGCTGTTGACCAGCACATCCAGGGCGGGCACCTTTGCTGCGAAGGCGCGCATGGCGTCATCATCGGCAATATCCACCTGATGATAGTCCATGCCATCCATATCGGTGTCATAGGCGGCGCGTTCGCGGCTGGCGGTGACGATCAGCTTGGCGCCATGATCGCGAAACGCCCGTGCGATGCCATTGCCAATGCCGGTGGAGCCGCCGGTAACGACGACGGTTTTTCCGGTAAAATCCAGTAAATCGCGCATGTCTGACCTGCTCTGCATTTAATGTGGGGTGCAACGATCAATAGCGCGCTAGGACCAAAAATGGAACTTTGATCTGCAAAAGGGGTCAGCCGTCCTGATCAGGCCTCAACAGGTCTTCATAGTTTCGTCCAGCATAGAATATTCCAAGAATGACGATGCGGTCCGGTTCTATGGTGAAGGCAATGGTGACACGCTTTTTGTAATTGGTGATACGCAAGCCGGGACGAATGTCATCGCGGCGGACACCGCGTTGCGGGAATTGTTGCATCCCTTCGCAAAATGAAATGATGGCGCTGGTGTAACGTTCCGCAACTTCTGGGGATGCGTTGGCGGCAATATACCGGTAGATCGCCGCCAGCTGTTCGGCTGCTTCTGGGGCGAAAACCGCTACAGAAGGCATCATGTCTTGGCAGTGGCCGATTTATGTTCTGACTTCAGCATATTCCGGACTGCGTCGGCGCGAAGCACCCGCCCAGGTTCTGCTTTAAGCGCATCAAACGCCGAACCCACTTGTTCTTGCAGCCAGATTTCCATGGCGCGATCGCGCGCCATCAGCGCACGCAACCCATCCCGGATGACTTCGCTTTCGGTGGCATATTCGCCCTGCGCGACCTTGGCTTTGACCAGGTCCGCCATCTCATTAGGAAGGGTAATGCTGAATTGTTGCGTTGTCCGCATGGCGTATCTCCAGCGAGGCCAGTAGGATTAAATCCTATTCATAAGTCGGACAGGCGTCAAGCATTCTATAAATCTATGTGATATTATCAAGGGTTATATCCTTTGCCGTCTTGTTTTTGATCTGCGCCTCGCGCAGCGCAATATAGGTGGTCGAGGCGAAAATCACCGCACCTCCGATAAACACCCAGATATCCGGTGTCTGGACGAAAAATATATAACCGACAATTGCCGACCAGATCAGCTTGGTGAAATCCATTGGCAGCAGGGCGGTTAAATCCGACAGCTTGAACGCCTCGGTAAAGCAGAGTTGCGCCGCCGTGCCAAGCGCCGCCATCAGGATCATCCAGCCAAATTCCTCCAGGCTGGGAGTCTGCCAGTAAGGCAGCGCCGCCACCAGCGTGATGGGCGTCAGCATGACCAGCGTATAGACACTTTGGGTGATGGCGGATTCGGTTTTGGTCAGCACCTTGATAATGATCATGGAAACCGACCAGGTCGCCGCCGACGCCAGTATCAGCAATGT
>Ga0209894_1000063_pt1 | contig 18438 bp, 19 predicted proteins | sample GWRWT4_2Sept14_2_FD_187191 | JGI IMG/M metagenome (GOLD analysis project Ga0209894, IMG submission 187191) | Sand microcosm microbial communities from a hyporheic zone in Columbia River, Washington, USA - GW-RW T4_23-Sept-14 (SPAdes) (version 2) ... | reverse complement strand
CCTCTTGGTGGGCGACGATGGCCGGATCGTGCAGGTCCTGCACCGCGGTGACAAGCGGCCCGGCAAGGTCGACTATCTGCTTGACGGCAAGGGCCAGGTCCTGGTCCCCGGCATGATCGATAGCCATGGGCACGTTATGGGCCTGGGCTTTTCCGCCCTCACCCTCGACTTGACCGAGACGAAATCGCTGGCCGAGGCGCTGGCCAAAGTCGCCGCATATGCCAAGGCCAATCCGGACCGTCCGTGGATCCTCGGGCGCGGCTGGAACCAGGAGCTGTGGCCGGAAAAGCGCTTTCCGACTGCGGGCGAACTTGATGCTGTGGCAGGCGACCGTCCGGTCTGGCTGGAGCGGGTCGATGGCCATGCCGGCTGGGCCAACAGCAAGGCGCTGGCCGCCGCTGGCGTCACCGCGCTGACCAAGGCCCCCGCGGGCGGCTCGATCGAACGCGCGGTTGGCGGCAAGCCAGCCGGCGTGCTGGTCGACAATGCGATGGAGCTGGTGAACAAGGCCGTTCCCGCGCCGCGCCCGGAAGACCGCGATCTGGCCCTCGCCAAGGCGCAGGAGATCCTGCTGGCGCGCGGCGTCACTGCAATCGCCGACATGGGCACCACGATCGAGGACTGGCAGGCCTTCCGCCGCGCTGGCGATAATGGCGCGCTGCGCGTGCGGATCATGTCCTATGCCATGGGGACTGAGCAGATGTCGCTGATCGGCGGCCCCGGCCCCTCACCCTGGCTCTATGACGACAAGCTGCGGCTGAACGGGGTGAAGCTCTATTCCGATGGCGCGCTCGGTTCGCGCGGGGCCAGCCTCAAGGCGCCCTACAGCGATGCCCTCACGGTCAAGGGCCTGCGGGTGACCGGCGACACCCAGCTCAAGAACTTCATCAGCCGCGCCGCGCTCGACCGCTTTCAGGTGGCCGTCCATGCCATCGGCGACGAAGCCAATGCCGCTGCCCTCGCCGCGATCGAGGACATGAACCTGACCTACACCGGCGACCGGCGCTGGCGGATCGAGCACGCCCAGGTGCTGGATCCGGCTGACATTCCGCGTTTTGCCAAGGCCGGGGTGATCGCCTCGATGCAGCCGGTGCACCAGACCTCTGACCGGCTGATGGCCGAGGCGCGGCTCGGGCCAAATCGCCTGACCGGCGCCTATGCCTGGGCCAGTCTCGCCGCGAGCGGGGCCAAGCTGGCCTTCGGCTCGGACGTGCCGGTTGAACTGGCCGATCCCTGGGCGGGCCTTGCCGCCGCGATCAGCCGCACCGGGCCGGACGGGCAGCCGTTTGGCGGCTGGCAGCCGCAGGAACGCGTCAGCCGCGAACTGGCGCTGGCGGCCTATACCGCGGGCGGAGCCTATGCCGGTTTTGCCGAAGGACGGTTCGGCCGCCTGCAGCGCGGCGAGCGAGCGGACTTCCTGCTGATCGACCGCGATCCGCTGCTGGCCACGCCCGCCGAGATCCGCGCGACGCAAGTCATGCAGGTCTGGGTAGGCGGCCGGCTGGTGCACCAGCGCGGCAACTGAGGGTCAGGGTTCACCCGGCGTCGGGACGAGTTCGGTCCCGGTGGCTGCTTCCGCCGCCTTCTTGCGGTCGGTGAACCACATGATCCCGAGCGCGCTTTCGTAAAGCAGCCACAGCGGGATCGCGAGCATCAGCTGCGAGATCACGTCTGGCGGGGTGATGATCGCGGCGATGATCGTGATGCCGACAATCACATAGCGCCGCGCCCGCACCAGGTCATCACGGCTGACAATCCCGGCGCGGTTGAGCAGCAGCAGCAGGACGGGGAGCAGAAAGCTGATCCCGAAGGCCATGATGAACTGCATCACCAGGCTAAGGTAAGCCCCGATCTCAGGCAGCGCCTCAGTCGAGAGCCCCCCGCGCTCGCCCTCGAACCCCAGGAAAAAGTGGAAGGCGGTTGGCATGACCACGAAATAGGCCAGCGCCGCGCCGGCGGTGAACAGGATTGGCGTGGCCAGCAGGAACGGCAGGAAGGCCTTCTTTTCCTTGGCATAAAGCCCCGGCGCCACAAAGGCCCAGAGCTGGTTGGCGATGATCGGGAAGCAGACCAGGAAGGCGGCAAACAGCGCGACCTTCACGTTGACGAAGAAGGCCCCGTAAAGCTGGGTGTAGATCAGCTTGCCCTGCCCCGGCGGGAAAGCATTGGTCAGCGGGCGAACGAGAAAGCCGAAAATGTCGTTGGCAAAATAGAAGCAGACGAAGAAAGCCACGACCAGCGCCAGAATGATCCGCATCAGCCGCGCGCGCAGCTCGATCAGGTGATCAAGCAGCGGCGCCTGCGTCTCATCGATGTCGTTGATCTTCAGCACCATGTCATGCGGCCTGATCGGGCTTGCGCTTGGGCTTGGCGCGCTTCGGCTTTGGCTGCGCGGACGCCGGGGCAGCCTCCACCGGCTCCTCGGCTTTCACCGTACCGGGGTCCTGGCCGATTAAAGCGGCTTCAGCGCTCGCGCTCTCAGGCGGATGCTCGCGCATGATCGCCTCGTTCTGCTCGCGCCACTTCTTTTCCATGTCGGCGAGTTCGGCCTCGCGGATCATGGTTTCGACGCCGGCGCGGAAATGACCCGAGACGCGCCGGACCTTACCGATCCAGCGTCCAGCCGTGCGCAGCGCCAGTGGCAGGTCCTTGGGACCGATCACCACCACCGCCACGATCACGATGAGCAACAGCTCTGAGGCGCCAATATCAAACACGCGCCTGGTCTCGTCCGATTACTTCTGTTCGGTCTTGCTGGCTTCAGTGGCAGCAGTCGTCTCGGTCGATGCCGGAATCTGGGCCGGCGGCGCAGCGGGCTTGGTTTCCTCGTCGGCAATGCCCTGCTTGAAGCTTTTGATCCCCTTGCCGAAATCACCCATGATCTCGGAAATGCGACCGCGCCCGAACAGGACCAGCACGACCAGCAGCACGATCAGCCAGTGCCAGATAGAAAAACCGCCCATTATACCGACTCCAATTCGAGGGTCCTGCCCCCGTCCCCGCCTATCTAGGCGCTTTCGTCCTCGCTTGCCAGCCCGGCTTCAACCTCGGCGGCTTCGCGGCGCTGATCGGCGGTTTCCATCGCATCGGCCAGGGCATCGTCAACCGGATCGAGCAGACCGGCGGCCTTAAGCTCATCCAGCCCCGGCAAGTCGCGGCGGCTTTCAAGGCCGAAATGCGTGAGGAACTCAGGCGTGGTGGCATAGATCACCGGACGGCCCGGCACTTCGCGGCGGCCGACAATCCGCACCCAGCCGGCCTCCATGAGCACGTCGAGCGTGCCTTTGGCGGTCTGGACCCCGCGGATCGCCTCAATCTCGGCGCGGCTGACCGGCTCGTGATAGGCGACGATCGCCAGGACTTCGGTGGCGGCACGCGATAGCCGGCGCACCTCCTCGCGCTCACGCCGGAGCAGATGCGCGAGGTCCGGTGCGGTTTGGAAGTGCCAGCGCTTGGCCCGCTCAACCAACTGAAGGCCCCGGTCCTGATAGGTCTCAGCCAATTCGGCCAAGGCTGCCTTGACGTCGGCCCCGCCGAGGTGCGTTGAGATCGCTTCGGCCGTCATCGGCTCTTCCGCGGCGAACAGCGTCGCCTCAACCGCGCGGACCAGGTCGTCAGGGCGGGTCATGCCTTGACCCCGCGCAGCATCAGCGGGCCAAAGGTTTGCTCCTGCTGCAGTTCCGCCTTGCCCAGCCGCGCCAGTTCGAGCGCGGCGACAAAGCTTGAGGCCATGGCCGAGCGGCGCAGCTTGGGATCGGCGTGCGGCGGCAGGAAATCGCGCAGCTCCATCCAGTCGAGGTTGACGCCCAGCATGGCCGAGACGCGCGACAGCGCACTGTCGAGTGTCATCACCAGCCGGTCGCGGACCATGTGGACCACCGGCTGGGTGCGCGCCTTGACCTGGCCGTAAGCCTGAACCAGCGCAAACCAGTCGCACTGCCACTTGGCCTTGCGATCGATCCTGAGGCCCTCGGGCGCGCCGCGCCGGAACACGTCGCGGCCCAGCCGGTCACGCCCCATCAGCCGCGCCGCCGCATCGCGCATCGCCGCCAGCCGTTGCAGCCGCAGTTGCAGCCGTAGCGCCAGTTCCTCAGGGCTCGGGTCTTCCTGCTCATCGCGCGGCAGCAGCAGGGCCGACTTGAGGTAGGCCAGCCAGGCCGCCATCACCAGGTAATCGGCAGCCAGTTCCAGCCGCAGCGCCTCGGCCCGCTCGATATAGGTCAGGTACTGGTCAACCAGCGCCAGGATCGAGATCTTGCGCAGATCGACCTTCTGCCGCCGCGCCAGATCGAGCAGCAGGTCAAGCGGTCCTTCCCAGCCATCGAGTTCAAGATAGAGCGCCGCATCCTCGGTCGCGGCCGCACCGGGACCAGCCCATTCCTCGTCGGGCAAGGTGATCGCAGGGGCGTCGTCGAGTTCGCTCATGCGCGAGCCTCCGCCGTTTCGAGCAGCGCCAGCAAGGCGTCGCGCTTGGTGGCCAATTCGGCCTGCGCAGCCGTCGGCTGCGGCGCGCGGATCGCGGCGAGCGCGCGGGCGTGACGGGCGGCGGTCGCTTCGGACATCGCGCCCAGCCGTTCGCAGATCCCGGTCATGTCGTCGATCTTCGCCCAGCAGTTGAGAGCGATGTCGCAGCCAGCCTTAATGGAGGTCTCGGCGCGTTCAGGCACAGTGCCGGACAGCGCCTCCATGTCGAGATCGTCGGTCAGCAGCAGGCCGTCGAAGCCGATCTTGCCGCGGATGATCTGTTCTATCACGAAGGATGATTGGGTGGCCGGGTGATCGGCATCCCAAGCGGTGAAGACCAGGTGCCCGGTCATGGCGATTGGCGTATCGGCCAGTGCCTTGAACGGGGCGAGATCGCTTTCCAGCTCAGCCACAGTAGCAGTGACCGTCGGCAATTCCTTGTGGGTATCGACCGAGGTCCGCCCGTGGCCGGGCATGTGCTTGATCGTACCGACCACACCCGCGCGGGCCAGCCCATCAAGCACCGCGCGGCCGATCGCCGCCACCCGCAGCGGCTCGAAGCCATAGGCGCGGTCTCCGATCACATCGTGCGCGCCGTGCTGGCGGACATCGAGGACCGGGGCGTGGGTGCAGGTGATGCCGACTTCGTGAAGGTCTTGCCCCAGCGCCTCGGCATTGGCGCGGGCCGCCTCGATCGCCGAAGCGGGTGCCAGATCGAACAACCGGTCGAACGCGCTGCCGGCGGGATAGGCTGGCCAGACCGGCGGCTTCATCCGCGCGACCCGCCCGCCTTCCTGATCGATCGTGATCAGCAAGCGGTCACGCCCATGGATGCTGCGCAGATCATCGGTCAGCGCGCGAACCTGCTCGCGGCTTTCGATATTGCGGCCGAACAGGATGTAGCCCGCCGGATCGGCCTCAGCGAAGAAGGCCCGCTCCGCGGCGGTCAGGGTCAGTCCGGAAAGGCCGAAAATGGCGGGAGTCATGATGCCTGAAAGGTCGCAGGAAGCGGCCCGCGGTGCAAGCGGGCCGCCCCCAATCGTGTGGATTACCGGCCTACTTGAAGCCTATTTGACTTGGCAGGAGATGCTCGCGCCCTTCAGCTTGCCACACAGCGCATTGGCCGCCGCCTTGTCCGGCGCAACGGCCTGGAGGCGGTAGATCGTGCCGTTGTCGGCCGTGCCGGCGACCACCCGGTGCGAGACACCTGACAGTGCGCCATTGGCCTGAGCGACCAGCTTGGTCCAGCCCGCTTCGGCGGTTGCCTGCGAGGAGAAGGCGCCAACCTGAACGCCCACCCCACCGCCGGCCGGAGCGGCTGCAGCCGGAGCCGCAGCGGTTGGTGCAGGCGCAGCCGTCGGCGCAGCGGCCGAACCGGCCATCACGGGCGGGCGGCTCTGCCCTTCGGAGGCGGCAAAGCTGACATCGCCAGTGCCATCGAAGGTCTTGCCGCCGGGGTTGGCAGGGGCGGTCTTGTAGGGCTCGGCCGGCGCAGCCACCACGCTGCCATCGGCCACCAGTTCTGGATCGGGGCCGCGATTGGTGAACCACCAGATGCCGCCGACCACGGCCGCCAGAATCGCCAGGCCGCCAAGGAACATCGCCAACAGCCGGCTGGTGTCATAGCCTTCGTACTCGCCGCCGCCGTCGTCGTCTTCCCCGCTTTCCAGCCAGGGCAGTCGCTCGTCCGGCGCATCAAGTTCCAGCTGTTCGGTTTCCAGCCGGTCCTCGTCGTGCTCGTCCCAGTCGTGCCCATCCTGCTCGTGCCCGTCGCGGCGATCGTCCATAGCCCCCATCACATTTCCTCCACCGCCTCAACGCCAAGGAGCGCGAGGCCATTGCGGACAAGTTGCCCGATTTGCGTGGCAAGATAAAGCCTTGCAGCCGTCAGCGCCGCATCCTGTGCCACGATGAAGCGTTTTTCGGGCCGGTCGTTCCCGACATTCCAGTAGGCGTGGAAGGCGGCGGCGAGGTCATGCAGGAAGAAGGCAACCCGGTGCGGTTCGCGCGCCACGGCGGCGGCTTCGACCAGGCGCGGGAATTGCGCTGCCAGCTTGATCAGCGCCAATTCTTCCTCACCCAGCCGATCGAGCGCCGCATCATCGGGCGCAAAACCATCGGCCGCACCCTTGCGCAGGGTCGAGCGGATCCGGGCGTGGGCGTACTGGACGTAGAACACCGGATTGTCCTTCGAGGCTTCGACCACCTTGTCGAAATCGAAGTCCATCTGCGCATCGGGCTTGCGGGTCAGCATGGTGAAGCGGACCACATCCTTGCCCACCATCTCGACCACATCGGCCAGCGTCACGAAATTGCCCGCGCGCTTTGACATCTTAAAGGGCTGGCCGCCCTTCATCAGCTGGACCATCTGGACCAGCTTGACCTCGAACGGCGTCGGCTTGCCATCTGCACCAGTCATGGCGGCGACGGCGGCCTTGATCCGCTTGACCGTGCCGGCATGATCCGCACCCCAGATATCGACCAGCGCGTCAGCGCTCTGCGCCTTCTGGAAGTGGTAGGCGAGATCGGCACCGAAATAGGTCCATTCGCCTGAGCTCTTCTTGATCGGGCGGTCCTGATCATCGCCAAACTTGGTTGAGCGGAACAGCGGCAGCTCGACCGGTTCCCAGTCTTCGGGCGTCTTGCCTTTGGGCGCTTCAAGCTGCCCGTCATAGACCAGATCGTGCGCGCGCAGCCACTTTTCGGCTTCGTCCGGCTTGCCGGCGGCCTGCAGTTCGGCTTCAGATGAGAACAGGTCGTGATGAATGCCGAGCAGCGCGAGGTCCGCCTTGATCATCTCGAGCATGGCCGCCACCGCGCGGGTGCGGAATGGCACGAGCCAGTCGGCTTCGGGGCCCTTGGCATATTTGTCACCGAATTCGGCGGCAAGCGCCTGACCGACCGGGATCAGATATTCGCCCGGATAGAGCCCTTCGGGGATCGCGCCGACCGCTTCGCCCCCAGATTCTTTGGCAAGTGCCTCACGGTACCGGACATGGGCCGAGCGGGCCAGGACATCGACCTGCGCCCCGGCATCGTTGACGTAGTATTCGCGGATCACCTTGTGCCCGGAAAACTCCAGCAGGGTCGCCAGCGCATCACCGACCACCGCGCCGCGGCAGTGGCCCATGTGCATCGGCCCGGTCGGGTTGGCCGAGACATATTCGACGTTGACCGTGCTGCCTTGCCCAATTGCGGAGCGGCCATAATCGCTGCCCAGCGCAGCAATCGCCCGCAGTTCAGCCAGCCAGGCGGCGGCATCGACGCGCAGGTTGATGAAGCCCGGCCCGGCAATCTCGGCGCTGGCGACGCCTGGCACCTTGAGCAGTTCGGTGACGAGCAATTCGGCCAGGGCGCGCGGGTTCATGCCAGCCGGCTTGGCCAGCACCATTGCCGCGTTGGTAGCGAGATCGCCGTGCGAGGGATCGCGCGGCGGCTCCACCGTAACTGCGGCGCGGTTCAGCCCGCCGGGCAAGGTGCCCGCGGCTTCCAGCGCATCGAGCGCAGCGGCGATATGGCCGACAAAGGCGGCGTGAATGGTCAAGGCAGCAGTCATGGCGCGCCGGTTAGACGGTTTGCGCCAGAATTGAAACCTCCGCGCGCCGGAAGGGCGGCGATCAGCGCGTGGCGTTGTAGGTCAGCTGGTCCTGGCTCAGCTGGAAGCCGACGAGCACCTCAAAGGTCGCGCGGGCAACTGCGGCCTTTACTTCGGGGCGCGAAAGCGGATCGACCGCCGCGTCGGCATCGCCGGCCTTGCGCTTGCGGGTGATCTGTTCGCGGATGTCGGCTGGCAGGCTCGCTTCGGCCTTGTCGACATAGGCGCTGGCCGAACCGCTGACCTGGGCGCGTTCCTGGCCATCGGCAAAGTTGATCGTGACCGAGCCGATCCGCTTAGAAATAACGGCACTGCCGCCGCGCAGCACGGTGACGAAATAGGGCAGCGTCACCTGGCGCGCGCCGCGCACATCGGTGCGGCGGGCCAGCACGTCGAAAGTGGCGGCGGTAAAGACCTTTTCGCCCGTTTCGTTGCAAGTCGAGCGGACGTTGGTCAGCGCGCCCACTACGTCGATATTGTCCGCCGTGGCGGCACCGGGCGTGCGGAAAAGCGTGATGTCGCCAGTATAGTCCGGCACGCCGACGGCGGGGCAGGCGCTGCGCACGGCGGTGATGCCGACGCCTTCATCGACCACCAGGTCCCCCGTCCCGCGGCACCCGGCAAGGGCGGCGGCGATGGCAACTGCGGCATAGAGGCGGGTGCGAGGCGTCATTCTGGCAGGTTCCTGTCCTTGGGCAGAACTTGCCCTAGCGGCGTCAATGCCAAAACGCTAGGGGGGCGAACATGAACGCGCCCTTTCAGCAGCCGGGTAATCCGGCCCTTCGTCTTCTGCTCGCCGCCCCGCGCGGCTTCTGCGCCGGGGTCGACCGTGCGATCGAGATCGTCGAGCGTGCGCTGACCCGCTATGGCGCCCCGGTCTATGTCCGGCACGAGATCGTGCATAACCGCTTCGTGGTCGACGGCCTGCGCGACAAAGGCGCGATCTTCGTCGAGGAGCTGGATGAAGTGCCCGATGGCGCCCCGGTGGTATTCAGCGCCCACGGCGTGCCCAAGTCGGTCCCCGCCAATGCCACCGAGCGCGGGCTGGACTGGCTTGATGCCACCTGCCCGCTGGTCAGCAAGGTCCACCGCCAGGCCGAACGCCAGATCGAGGCCGGCCGCCACATCCTGTTTATCGGCCACAGGGGCCACCCGGAGGTGATCGGCACCTTCGGCCAGGTCCCGGTAGGCACGATCACTCTGGTGGAAACGCTGGAAGACGTGGCCACGCTCGATTTCCCCGCCGATGCGCCAGTGGCGTTTCTGACCCAGACGACGCTGTCGGTCGACGATACGGCCGAGATCGTCACGGCACTCCGCGAGCGCTTTCCGGCCATCGCCGGCCCCAAGGCCGAGGACATCTGCTATGCCACGTCCAACCGCCAGGCGGCGGTCAAGGCGATTGCCGAGGAATGCCAGCTGGTGCTGGTGATCGGCGCGCCCAACAGCTCGAACTCGCTGCGGCTGGTCGAAGTGGCCCAGCGCTGCGGCGCGACCGCGCACCTGATCCAGCGCGGCAGCGAGATTGACGAAGCCTGGTTTGCCGGGGTCGAGACCATGGGCCTGACCGCCGGGGCCTCTGCCCCCGAAACGCTGGTGCAGGAAGTGATCGACCGGATCGGCGAGTTCCGGACCGTGGCGGTCGAGCAAGTGGTGACCGCCGAGGAAAAGATCGTCTTCAAGCTGCCCCGGCAATTGGCGGACTAGCTTCGCCGTGGCGGTCTATACCCACCTCGGGGCCGAAGTTCTGGGCCAGCTGGTTGCGGAATTCGATGTTGGCGAGCTGACTTCGGTCAAGGGCATTGCCGAGGGAATTTCCAACAGCAACTGGCTGGTCGAAACCACCGGCAAGGACGGAGCCCCAAGTGGACAGGGGAGCGCGCGCTTCATCCTGACCATGTACGAATACCGGATCGAGGTGGAGGACCTGCCGTTCTTCCTCTCGCTGCTCGATCACCTCTCGGCCCGGGGCTGCCCGGTGCCGCGCACGATCCATGACCGCCAGGGCAACCTCTACCGCCTGCTTGATGGCAAGGCCGTGGCCTTGATCGAATTCTTGCCTGGCGTCTCGGTCAGCGCGCCGACACCCGGCCAGGCCCACGCCGTCGGCCGCGCATTGGCGCAGATGCAGCTTGCCGCCGCGGATTTTGCTGGCAGCCGCGACAACGCGATGGGCCGTGCCGAATGGCAGCGGCTGGCCAGCGAATGTGGCGCGGCAGGCCTGGCGGAAATCGACGTCGGGTTCGCCGAGCTGGTGGCGCGCGAATTGCCCGCCGTGCTGGTTGACTGGCCCGACGGCCTGCCGCGCGGCACGATCCATGCCGACCTGTTCCCGGATAACGTGTTGATGCTCGGCAGCCAGGTGACCGGCCTGATCGACTTCTACTTCGCCTGCACCGATCTGTTTGCCTATGACCTGGCGGTAACCCACGCCGCCTGGTGCTTTTCCAATGATGGCAAGTACTTCGATCCCGCGCTCTCCGCCGCATTGATCGCCGGGTATGAGGAAGTCCGCCCGCTTTCGGACGCGGAACGCGCCGCCCTGCCCTTGCTGGCGCGCGGGGCCGCCTTGCGCTTTGCCCTGACCCGCGCCTGGGACTGGGTCAACACCCCGGCCGATGCGCTGGTCACTCGCAAGGACCCGCTGGCCTTCGCCCGGCGGCTGGAATTCTACGCCGATCCGGCCAACGCCGCTGTCTTTGCCGGCGCATGAAGCGGATCGAGGCCTTCACTGATGGTGCCTGCAAGGGCAATCCTGGCCCCGGCGGCTGGGGCGCAGTGCTGCGGATGGGGCAGCATGAGCGGGAACTGTCGGGCCACGAGGCCCATACCACCAACAACCGGATGGAGCTGACCGCAGTGATCCGTGCGCTCGATGCGTTGAAGGAGCCGTGCCACGTCGCGCTGCATACCGACAGCCGCTATGTGATCGACGGGATCACCAAATGGATCTTCGGCTGGCAGAAGAACGGCTGGAAGAATTCGCAGAAGAAGCCAGTGCTCAACGCCGATTTATGGCTGGAGCTACTGGAATCGCGCAGTCGCCACCGGATCGACTGGATCTGGGTCAAGGGCCACGATGGCCATCCGGAAAACGAAAGGGCCGACCGCCTTGCCAGCGATGCGGCCCTCTCGGTCAAGCAGGTTTAGCCGGCGGTCGTATCGACCACTTCGGCGCCCGGGCCGTTCTTCAGGATCGATTCAATCGCATTCTTGGCGCTGGCCTTGCTGCTGTAGCCTTCGGTCCAGAAGATCGATTCAGAATTGTAGCAGAAATAGGCGACGAACTCGCCCGCCTTGTTCTGACGGATTTCGAAACGGTGTGCCATGTCGGGTATACCTCCCAGGATTGCGACGACGTGCGCAGCCTAACGCTAAATCCCTGATTCGCTAGCGAAACCGTCGCGGATCGTAAGGCGCAGGATCGACCGCTGCGGGCACCTGCCCCAGGAGCAGCGCACAGGCGAGGTCAGCCGCGGCTGGCGCCGTCTGGATCCCGAACCCGCCTTGCCCGGCGAACCAGAAGAAGCCGGGCTGGTCGGGATCGAAGCCATAGACCGGCAAGCGATCGGGCGCAAAGGAGCGCAAGCCGGCCCAGCGGTGCTCGATCGCCGTGATCGGCCAGTCGACGACGTGCTCAAACCGGTCGATCGCCAGGGCGATATCCAGTTCCTCGGGCGCGGCATCGCAGGGTGGGCTCGGCGTCTCGTCATGCGGGCTCAGCCACAGGCGGCCAACCTCAGGCTTGAAATAGAACAGGCCGTCGATCCCCAGCACCAGCGGCAGATCGGCCGGCGGCCCGTCCGCCAAGCGCAACTGGGCCACAGTGCGGCGATAGGGCTGAATGCCGAGCGGCCTCATCCCGGCCAGTTCGGCAACCGGATCGGCCCAGGCCCCCGCCGCATTGACCAGCACATCGGCCTGCGCTGTCCGGCCATCGGCCAGGGTCAGCTGCCAGCCGTCACCGCTACGCTCGGCCCGTGCCAGCTTAGCCCGGGTCCACAGCTCCGCCCCGCCCTGCCGCGCGGCGGCCAGCCAATGCTGGTGGAGCGCGGCCACGTCGATATCGCAGCAATCGGGCTCAAAGGCGCCGGCGACCCATTCGCCGCGGAGCGCCGGCAACCGGGCTTCGAGCGCGGCGCGATCCAGATCGTCAACCCGCACACCCAGCGCCCGGAATTCCGCGACGAAGGCGGCGAGCTCTTCCCGCTCGCTCTGCCGCGCCAGAGTCAGCGCGCCGCGCGGGCAAAGGAAGCCGTGCTCGTGCAGAAACGGGCCAGAAGCGGTCGTCAGCGGCTGGACCTGGGGGCCGCCATAGCTCTCGGTCCAGAAGGCGGCCGAGCGCCCGGTCGAATGGTAGCCGGGGCGATCTTCCGCCTCGATGAGCAGGACCCGTCCATGCGGTGCCAGACCAGCCGCCACCGAGGCTCCGGCGATACCAGCCCCGACAATCGCGAAATCGAACCGCGCGGTCATGCCGTGACCTTGGTCAGAAAGGCATCGATCCGCGCCAGCGCTTCAAGCCGGACCGGATCGGCCTCCCGCAGGATTTCGTGGCGCGCGCGCTCGCCGAAGTTGACCACTTCGCAGCGCGGCAGCCGCTCTGCGGCCCGTGCAGAGGCCTTGTAACTGACCAGCGCATCCTGGTCGGTCGCCAGCAGTAGGACCGGCTGCTTGACCCGGGCGAGCACTTCGCGCTGACCCAGCCAGCGCATCGAGGCATAGGCCCGTTCGACCCAGCGCCAGGAACCGGGGCCCATCACCACCTCGGGCCGCGCATCGCGCCACCACAGCTCGTCGGCATAGCGTTCGGGATCGTGAGTCAGCAGATCACCGCGGCTGTCTGGCGGCTGGCCGGGCTTTTCGCTCCATTTCCAGGCCGGGCGGGCCGGATCGCCCAGCTGGCACATCAGCCGTGCAAGCCCATGCATCAGCCAGTCAGGCATATTGCCATCGCGCAGGCCCAGCATCGGCGCGCAGAGCACCAGCGCGGTGGGATCGATCGCGCCTTCTGCGGCCGCGCGCAAGGCCAGGTGCCCGCCCATCGAATGGCCGATGGCAATCCGCGGGCCGCTGACCGTGCCTGACCAGTCGCTCCACAAGGCACCAAGGTCAGCCACCCAGGTGCCATAATCGTCGATATGGCCGGTGTAGGGATCCTTGCCCAGCCGCCCGGATCCGCCCTGACCACGCCAGTCAAAGGCGGTTAACGTCCACCCCTGTAAATGCCAGTGCGCCAGTGCTTCGAGGTATTTCTCGTAAAAGTCACCGCGCCCGCCCATAAACAGGATCGCGCCGCGCGGGTTTGGGCGGTGCCAGTCGATCCGGCGAATGGCCTGGCCATCGGGCGCAATCCAGCGGCTTTCGGCGGCTTCGGCTGGAATGACCCGGCGATCGAACGCGGCGGACATGTGGCTAATTCGAGCCTCTTTACCTTGGTTACTTTTTGGTAAGCCCTGCCCTGTATCCATGCCCTCAATTCCAGGGGGCGGGCAATGCCAAACGTCGAAATTCAATACGTACTGCTGGGGGCCTTGGCAATCGCGCTGGTGGTTGCCGCCTTTACCGACATCCGTCGTCGTCAGATCGACAACTGGCTTAACGCCGCAATCGCGCTGGGCGCGCCGCTCTACTGGTGGGCCAGCGGGCTCAGCCTGTGGCCGGGCGTTGCCTGGCAGCTGGGTATCGCGGCGGTGACTTTTGCGGTCTGTGCCGGCCTGTTCGCACTGCGCGCCATGGGCGGCGGCGACGTCAAGCTGCTCTCGGCCCTTGCGCTGTGGATCGCTCCGGCCTGGTTCCTCAAACTGGTAATCATGATGTCGCTGCTGGGCGGACTGCTGACCGTGGTCCTCGCAGTCTGGCACAGTATGCGCGGGCGGCGTGACCGCCTCGCAATTCCTTATGGCGTCGCAATTTCCACGGCCGGCCTGTGGGTCCTGGCCAGCCAGTACCTGCCTGCAGCGCAGTCCGCTGCAGCGGTCGGCTGACAGGGTGGAACCGGATTTTAACCATTTCACACCGATAACGCTTTCGATCTTGGTGTTTTTCTAGGGGGCTTACAGAGCCATGGATAAGAAGAAGCTGATGTTGCTGCTTGGCGCGCTGGTCGTTGCGATCGGCACGGCCATGGCTGCCCGAACCCTGTTCGCCGGGGCTTCTGCCCCCAAGGCGGAAGCGGCGCAGGTCCCGCAGGGGCCGAAAGTCCTCGTGGCGCAGCGCGCGCTGCCGGTCGGCACGATCATCACGGCCGATTCGATCTCGTTCCAGGCCTGGCCGAAGGAAATGGTGCAGGACGTCTACTTCCTTGATGGCAAAGCCGACATGAACAAGCTGCTTGGCACTGTGGTCCGGTTCCCGGTCACGGCTGGTCAGCCGGTTACCCAGGGCGCGCTCGTCTCGCCCGGCGACCGCAGCTTCCTGGCGGCAGCGCTGGGCCCAGGCATGCGCGCTGTGACGATCCCGGTTTCGGCCCGGACCGGCGTGGCCGGCTTCGTCTTCCCGGGTGACCATGTCGACCTGGTGCTGACCCAGACGGTGCGCGGCAACAACAGCCGCGAATCGCTGAAGGCCGCCGAAACGATCCTGCGCAATGTCCGGGTGCTCGCCACCGACCAGTCGACCGACACCGACGTTGTCGACGGCAAGACCGTGGTTCGCGGCTTCCGCACCATCACGGTCGAAGTCACGCCCAAGATTGCCGAAAAGGTTGCCGTAGCCCAGACTCTGGGCACGATCAGCCTGGCGCTGCGTAGTCTGGCCGACAATCAGGCCGAACTCGATCAGGCCATTGCCAGCGGCACGGTCAAGCTGCCGGCCGGCGCGACCAAGGAACAGGAAGAAAAGCTGCTCAGCCAGGCGATGAACCGCCCGCAGGACGGCGCTACCACCTTCGTTACCGGCGGCGATGTTTCGCGCTTCGAACGCCGGACCATGCCGCCGCCGCCCGTGACTGAGCGCGTGGCCACAGCTTCGGCACCGTCGGCAGCGCCCGGCTTTGCAGCTGCCCCGCGGGGTCCGGTGGTCCGGGTGACGCGCGGCAAGAACACCTCTGTCGAACAGGTCGGGGGGCGCTGAGATGACCCGTAACGTCAACCACGCCGCGACCGTCCTGAAGAAAGGCAATCCGATGAAGCGCCTTGTTACCACCCTGCTGAGCGCCAGCTGCATGCTGGCCCCGCTGGCCCTGGTTTCCGCCCCGGCGGCCCACGCCCAGTCGATGACCCGCCCGGCCAACGATGTCGTGCTGTCGATCGGTCGTGGTCAGTTGATCACTGTCGCTGGCAACATGGCCGACGTCTTCGTCGCCAATGACTCGGTTGCCGATGTCCAGGTGAAGTCGCAGCGCCAGCTCTATGTCTTCGGCAAGGCCGGCGGCGAGACCACGGTCTACGCCAGCAACGCGGCCGGCGACATCATCTGGTCCGCCAATATCCGTGTCGGCTCGAACATCGACAGCGTCGACCAGATGCTGCGCATGGCCATGCCCGATGCCAAGGTGGCAGTCTCCACGATGGGGACCAACACCTTCCTGCTGACCGGCACCGTGTCTTCGCCCGAAGATGCTTCGGAAGCCGCGCGGCTGGTCAATGCCTTCGTCGGCAAGGACGCCAACGTGATCACCCGGCTGAAGACCGCGACGCCGCTGCAGGTCAACCTGCGCGTCAAGTTCGCCGAAGTCAGCCGCTCGCTGGTCAAGCAGATCGGCGCCAGCCTGACCTCGGTTGACGATTCGGGCGGGTTCAAGTTCGGCATCGGCCAGGGCCAGGCCTTCAAGCAGGTGGTGCCTTCGGGGATCGACCCGCTGACCGGCCAGCGCATTCCGATGGGCCCCGTGGCAGTAGGCCCCAACTACAAGGGCGACGGCTACAACATTATCAACCAGATCGCGACCGGCACCACCATCGCTGGCGCTGGGCGGCTGTTCGGCATGGACGTGCTGGGTGCGCTGGACATGGGTGAAACGCTCGGTCTGGTGACCAGCCTGTCGGAACCGAACCTGACCGCGCTGTCGGGCGAAACGGCTGACTTCCTGGCCGGCGGTGAATATCCGATCCCGATCAGCCAGGGCCTGGGTTCAACCTCGGTCGATTACAAGCGCTTCGGTGTCAGCCTGGCCTATACTCCGACGGTCCTGGCCAATGGCCGGATCTCGCTGCGGGTCCGCCCGGAAGTGTCCGAATTGTCGAGCCAGGGTTCGATCCAGCTCAACGGCTTCAACGTGCCCGCACTGACCGTGCGCCGCGCCGAGACCACGATCGAACTGGGTTCGGGCCAGAGCTTCATGATCGCCGGGCTGATGGGCAACAATGCCCAGAACACGGTGAAGAAGATGCCGGGTGCCGGCGACCTGCCGATCCTGGGTTCGCTGTTCCGTTCGACCAACTTCCAGCGCGGTGAAACCGAGCTGGTGATCGTGGTGACCCCTTACCTGGTCAACCCGGTCGACGCGAACGAGATCAAGCTGCCGACCGATGGCTACCAGAACCCGAACGACATCCAGCGGATCTTCGGCAACATGGAAAACAACGGCAAGTCTGGCGGAAGCCGACCCATGCCGACTGCCGCTCCGTCCGGCGCGCCTGCCCCCAAGGTCGGCGAACTGGATACGCCCCCGGTGGTCCGTCCGGTTGATGACAAGCGTTCGAAGAAGAAGCCGCGCACCGCAGCTGCCGAAGCAGCCGCGCCCGGCTTCAGCATGAATTGAGAGAGGTGATGACCATGCGTACCATTCACACCCGCAAAGCGCTTGGCGCTGCAGTCGCTCTCTCGCTGGGCACCATGCTCGCCGGCTGCGGCGGCATGGCCCAGAATGCTCAGCTTGAAAGCGTCCACCAGCCGGTGGTCAGTCGGACCAACTACACGCTCGACGTGACGACCAACCCGGGCGGCCTGTCGCTGCCCGAAGCCCGCCGCCTGGCTGGCTGGTTCGAAGCGATGGATCTGCGGTATGGTGACCGGATCTCGATCGACGACCCGCTCTCCAGCGGCGCGACCCGCGCTGCAGTGGAAGCCGTCGCCGGCCGCTTCGGCCTGCTGGTCGGTGATACCGCGCCGGTGACGCCGGGCATGGTCAATGCCGGCACGGCGCGGATCGTGGTGACCCGCACCAGCGCTCAGGTTCCGGGCTGCCCGGACTGGTCGGCCAAGTCGGACGCCAATTTCAAGAACGCGACCAGCACCAACTATGGCTGCGCTTCGAACGCCAATCTGGCGGCAATGGTGGCTGACCCCGAGCATCTGCTCAAGGGCGCCAGCGGCCCCAGCCGGACCGTGGTGATGAGCGGCGACAAGGCGATCGACTCCTATCGTAGCGCCAAGCCGACCGGTGAAAACGGTCTCAAGTCGAACAACACCCGGACTGGGAAGTAAGTCATGAACGCTCCTTGGAAGCCCGGCGCAGCCGGCAATCGCGACGCCTTCAGCGCCTACATCTGCGACGATGCCGCACTCGACGTGCTGCGTCCCGTGGTCATCGAGATGGGCTGGCAGCCCGAGAAGTGCAACAAGGGTGGCCTGCGCAATGCAGTCCAGTCATTGTCGATCTCGGCCAGCCCGAACATCCTGATGGTCGATCTGTCGGAAAGCGGTGACCCGCTGAGCGACATCAACGCCCTGGCCGAAGTTTGCGAACCCGGTACGGTGGTGATCGCGATCGGCCAGGTCAACGACGTGCGCCTCTATCGCGACCTCCTCGGCAGCGGGATCCAGGATTACCTCCTGAAGCCGCTCTCGCCCGGTCAGGTCCGCGATGCGCTGGTCAATGCCCAGACGGTCTTCGCTTCGCCCAAGGCGCACGACCCCTCGGCCGCCAAAAAGCATGTCTCGGTGGCCGTGCTCGGCACCCGCGGCGGCGTCGGCGCCTCCACCATCGCGACCTCGCTCGCCTGGCTCTACAGCGGCGATGACAAGCAGCCGACCGCGCTGCTTGATCTGGACATCCATTTCGGCACCGGCGCGCTGGCGCTCGACCTCGAACCGGGCCGCGGCCTGACCGATGCGATCGAGAACCCCAGCCGCATCGACGGCCTGTTCATCGAACGCGCGATGATCCGCGCCAACGATCACCTGGCGATCCTCTCGGCCGAAGCGCCGATCAACTCGCCGCTGATGACCGACGGAGCCGCCTTCATCCAGCTGCAGGAAGAATTCCGGCAGGCCTTCGAGATGACGGTGATCGATCTGCCACGCAACATGCTGATCAACTTCCCGCACCTGCTGAACGACGTGAACGTCGTGCTGCTGGTCACGGAGATGACCCTGGCCGGCGCGCGCGATTCGATCCGCGTACTGTCGTGGATGAAGAGCAACGCGCCGCACGTTCAGACCATTGTGGTCGCCAACAAGGTGGTGCCCGGCACCGGCGAGATCAGCAAGGCCGA
>Ga0209894_1000061_pt1 | contig 18509 bp, 16 predicted proteins | sample GWRWT4_2Sept14_2_FD_187191 | JGI IMG/M metagenome (GOLD analysis project Ga0209894, IMG submission 187191) | Sand microcosm microbial communities from a hyporheic zone in Columbia River, Washington, USA - GW-RW T4_23-Sept-14 (SPAdes) (version 2) ... | reverse complement strand
TTTACGGTGGATGAATGATCAAGGCGTACCTTGCCGGTCTGGCGCTTGCAGCCGGTTTGAATTTTGCCCCAACGGCGCATGCGCAGGAGAATATCCTGCGCGTGTGTTTTGGCGAGTTTGACGCGCCGCGCGCCGACAAGGCCAGCGGCAAGGGGTTCGATATGGATGTCATGCGCGCAGTGGCGGCGCGCATGGGCCGCCAGATGCAGCCGGTCTGGACCGAACAGGAAGACAAAATGACCGAGGCGGAAAGCTCCGATCTGCCGCTGCCGGAACTGGCGCGCGGCGCATGCGATGCGGTGGCGTCCGTACCGGGAAAGGATTCGCTGCGCGGCGTCAAGGGCGCGCTTGCGCTAAGCAGGGCCTATTACGGCGCGGGCTTTGAATTTGTCGCGCTTGCGGACGGGCCGAAAGATTTTTCCGCAATGAAGGGCAAACGCATTGTCATTCAATATATGACCGTGGGCCATCTGGCGGCACAGGCGGCGGGACTTGACTGGATCGGCGCAACCTCGCCTGAGGGGCAGGCGGCGGAATTGCTGGCGGGCAAGGCGGATGCGGCCCTGATATGGGGGCCAGCACTTGGGCCGCTGAAACTTGCGCCGCAACCGGGTACACGCCCTTCTGAATCCCTGCGCTGGAATGAGCATGTGGCCACCCGCGCAGCCGATGCCGAACTGGGCCAGGCCATTGATGCGGGCCTGGGCGAAATGCTGGCGTCAGGCGAAATCGTCAAACTGATGCAGGCGCATGGCATCCCGCCGCATGCGCCGTTTGACAGCGTGTTTGACCAGCTCTCTCTCATCAAACTTCAATTGCACAGGTAAATTATGCGTCTATGGATTTTCACGGCGGCTATTGCCGTTGCCGCGCTTTTGAGCGCATGTGACGAGAAAGCGCCACAGGCGGCGGCGCCCGATCCCGCCGTCATTGCGCGTGGCGAGGCTTTGTTTACGGGCACCTGCGGGGCCTATTGCCATAAAATGACACCCAGCAACAGCGATGCGGCATTTCTTTTTGACTGCGACTGGAAGCATGGCGCTTCTGATGAGGATATTTTCAAGGTCATCAATGAAGGCGTTGAGGGCACCCGCATGGTGGCGTTTGGCGGCGCATTTCCGGAGGGCGACAAAGACACGCGGGCGCTGATCGCCTATTTACGCTCTGCTTCGCAATGCAAGCAGTGATATAAAGCCTAAGAATTTGCATTTTGATTGAATCGGGTTAAAGACCCCCTCCCAACCTCCCCCTTGCAGGGGGAGGAGGCGATTGCCGCAAATTCCTCCCTCCCCCTGCAAGGGGGAGGGCCGGGGCGGGGGTCAATGGTTCAACTTAAATGCGATGCTGTTTAATTCATATTTTTCCGGAGCCATCATGAAACTGCCTGCTGATTTCTACCGCCCGCTTGCCGTTGGCGCGCCCATGCCGTTACGTTCGCTGCCCGTCCGGGCCGAGCGTGTAGTGCATTTTTTTCCGCCGCATAATGAAAAAATGCGCACCAAAGTGCCGGAGCTGATCAAACAGGCCGATGTGGTGCTGGGCAATCTGGAAGACGCCATTCCCATTGAGGCGAAAGAGGCCGCACGGGCGGGCTTTATCGAAGTGGCGCAAAAGGTTGATTTCGGCTCGACCGGCCTGTGGACCCGCATTAACTGCCTGAACAGCCCCTGGGTGCTGGACGATCTGACCCAGATCGTGGCGGCAGTGGGCAACAAGCTGGATGTGGTGATGCTGCCCAAGGCCGAAGGCCCGTGGGACATTCATTATCTGGATCAGATTCTGGCGCAGCTGGAGGCCAAGCATCAGGTGCGCAAACCGATCCTGATCCATGCCATTCTGGAAACCGCGCAGGGCGTCAATAATGTGCAGGCCATCGCCACCGCCAGCCCGCGTATGCATGGCATGTGCCTGGGGCCGGCCGATCTGGCCGCCTCGCGCGGCATGAAAACAACCCGCGTCGGCGGCGGGCACCCGAATTATGGCGTGCTGGCGGATGCCGGCGCGGGCGGCGCCAACCGCACTTTGTTCCAGCAGGATTTGTGGCATTACACGCTGGCCAAGATGGTCGATGCCTGTCAGGCGGCGGGCATCAAGGCGTTTTACGGCCCGTTCGGCGATTTCTCCGATCCCGACGCCTGCGAGGCGCAGTTCCGCAACGCCTTTCTGATGGGCTGTGTCGGCGCATGGTCGCTGCACCCCAGCCAGGTGGAGATCGCCAAGCGGGTGTTCAGCCCCGAGGTGGAAGAAGTGCTGTTCGCCAAACGCATTCTTGAGGCCATGCCGGATGGTGCTGGCGCGGTATTGCTGGATGGCAAGATGCAGGATGACGCCACCTGGAAACAGGCCAAGGTCATGGTCGATCTGGCCCGGCTGGTGTCGGAAAAAGATCCGGAACTCAAAGCCCGCTACGGGTTTTAACGCGCGCCTGTTCACACATGCCTTGTGGATAGGCCCTTAAGCGCATAGATTCGCTGACTCTTGCGTGAATCAGTTGCACGCCCTATGATGCGCGTTTAGCGTTTGTTCTATTCGCTCAAGGTGCGAGATGTTTAACCCTGTTCTGGATGGTCTGCCGGAAAATGCATTTCCCCGGCTGGCCAGGCTGATCGCTGGCGCACAACCAGGCGGCGGCGGGGCCGCGCCCATTCTGATGTCGCTGGGCGAACCGCAGCATCCGATTCCGCCGTTTATCGGTGATATTCTGAATGCCGGCCTGAAGGATTACGGCAAATATCCGCCCATTCAGGGCAGCACTGCGTTTCGCGCGGCGGTGGCGCGCTGGCTGAACCGGCGTTATGCGCTCAGCCGTCATATGGTGCGCGCGGATGACCATGTTCTGCCGCTGAACGGCACGCGCGAGGGTCTGTTCAGCATCGCCTTTCTGGTGACGCCGCCGCAAAAGGATGCGCGCCAGCCCGCGGTGCTGATGCCCAATCCGTTTTATCAATGCTATGCCGGGGCGGCGCTGGCTGCGGGTGCGGAGCCTGTCTATCTGGACGCTACCGCCGCCACCGGATTTTTGCCCGATCTGGATAGGCTCAGCCCGGAACTGCTGTCGCGCACGGCGCTGTTTTATCTTTGTTCGCCCGCCAATCCGCAAGGCGCCGTGGCGGATATGGCCTATCTGAAACGGCTCATTCAAATGGCGCGCGCGTATGATTTCGTATTGGCGCTGGATGAATGTTACGCCGAAATTTACACGCAATCGCCGCCCCCGGGCGGTCTGGAGGCGGCCAGCGAACTGGCGGCGGACGGCGCCTCGGAACCGTTTGCCTATGTGCTGGTGTTTCATTCTTTGTCCAAACGCTCCAATCTGCCGGGAATGCGCAGCGGCTTTGTCGCGGGGGATAGCCGCATCATTGCGCGCTTCAGAAATTTTCGCGCCTATATCGGCCCCACAAATCCCCTGCCCGCAGACGCCGCCGCCGCCGCCGCCTGGTCTGACGAGGTGCATGTGCAAGAAAATCGCGCGCGCTATGCCGAGAAATTTGACGCGGCGGATATGATCCTGGCGGACCGGTTCGGCTATTTCCGGCCCGCGGGCGGATTCTTTGCATGGCTCGATGTGGGCGATGGCGAGGCGGCGGCGCTTAAATTATGGCGCGAAGCGGGCGTCAAGGTTTTGCCGGGAAAATATCTGGCGCGCGGAAATGTGGGGGATCGCTATATTCGCGTGGCGCTGGTGGGGCCGCTGCAAGAAACCATAGAGGGGCTGACCCGCATCCGGCGCGTGCTGGCGCCATGAAGCAGAAAAGGCGGCTGAGATGAGCCAGATACCACAGATGCCAGTGACCCGCATGCCGATGCCGCGCATGCAGGGCATGCGCATGAACCAGCCCCGCACCTTGTTGCCGGACGGGGTCAAACAATATTTGCAGGATAATCTGATCCGCCTGGGGGGCGTTCTTGTGATGGCGGGGGCGGCCTATCTTGCAGTGGCGCTGATCGGCCATAGCAGCAAAGATCCAAGCTGGAATAATATTGTAGCCGGCCCGGCGCAAAACCCGGCCGGATTTGCCGGGGCTTATCTTTCAGACTTTCTGTGGCAGGGCCTGGGATTGTTGAGCCTTTTGCTGCCCGCCTGCCTGGCGGTCTGGGGGCTGCGGATTGCCTGGGAATTGCGGCTGCCTTTGTGGCGCTGGCGTCCGCTTGGCCTTATATGGGGCATTCCCTTTGGCGCGATCGCGCTAAGCCAGCTGCCTGCGCCCGGCCTCTGGACATTCCGGGTCGGCATGGGGGGGGCGCTGGGTGACGGCCTGTCCAGCCTGTTGCTGGGGCTGATGCAAAAATTGCCTCTGGCGGCCAGTGGCATGCCGTTTGCGCCAGCACTTCTGGTTGGCGGCATTGCGGCGGTGATTGCGCTGCCGGCCCTGCTTTTTGCGCTGGCCATTACACCTGGCCAGTGGCGCGGCATGGCTTCGCTTGTTAAAGCGCAGCTGGCCTTTGTGGCGCGTTCGGGAAAGATGCTGACACAGGCTGTGGCGCGTTTTACGCAAAAATCCAGCCGGTCCAGCCCGCCCGCAAGGCGCGGCTTTGATCTGGACCGCGCCCCGCCGCTGCGCAAGCCCGGCAATAGCGCGCCTATGCGCGACAGTGTTGAACGCGAAATCGCTGCGGGCGCGCGCGAAAAAAGCGCGCGCGTGGCCAGGGGCGATCAGCCCGCGCAGGGCAAAAGCAAACGCGCCGCTGCGGCTGATCAGTCCGCGCTTGATCTCGGCCGGGTCGGTGAATATCAGTTGCCGCCCTTGTCCCTGTTGCGCAGCCAGCCCGCAGCCAAGGGCAAAAACGGCAATCTGATTGATCAGATGGAAAGCGATGAATCGCTGGAGCAGAACGCCCGCATGCTGGAGACCGTGTTGCAGGATTTCGGCATTCGCGGCGAAATTCTGAATGTCAGGCCGGGGCCGGTGGTGACGCTGTATGAACTGGAACCCGCACCCGGCATAAAATCGGCACGGGTGATCGGCCTGGCAGATGATATTGCCCGTTCCATGAGCGCAATTTCCGCGCGTGTCGCGGTGATACCTGGGCGTAACGCCATTGGCATTGAACTGCCAAACTCGCGCCGTGAGATGGTTTATCTGCGCACGCTGCTATCATCCAGCGCTTATGAGAACACTTCGGCGCGTCTCACTCTGGCGCTCGGCAAGACCATTGGCGGAGAGCCGGTGGTGGCAGATCTGGCCGCCATGCCGCATCTGCTGATCGCGGGCACGACCGGGTCCGGCAAATCGGTTGGCATCAACACCATGATCTTGTCGCTTTTATACCGCTTGCCGCCGGATCAGTGTAAATTCATCATGATTGATCCGAAGATGCTGGAATTATCCGTGTACGACGGAATTCCGCATTTGCTGGCCCCCGTAGTGACGGAACCCGGCAAGGCCGTTGTGGCGCTGAAATGGGCGGTGCGCGAAATGGAGGATCGCTACCGCAAAATGTCGAAGCTGGGGGTGCGTTCCATCGCTGCCTATAATCAGCGCGTCGCCCAGGCCGAGGCGCAGGGCGAAGTGCTCAAACGCACGGTGCAGACAGGCTTTGATCCCGGTTCCGGGCAGCCGATCTTTGAAGAACAGGATATGGATCTGAGCGCGCTGCCGTTCATCGTGGTGATTGTCGATGAAATGGCCGATCTGATGATGGTCGCGGGCAAGGACATTGAAGGCGCCGTGCAGCGCCTGGCGCAAATGGCGCGCGCGGCGGGCATTCACCTGATCATGGCGACGCAGCGCCCCAGCGTCGATGTCATTACCGGCACCATCAAGGCCAATTTCCCGACCCGGATCAGCTTTCAGGTCACCTCCAAAATCGACAGCCGCACCATTCTGGGCGAACAGGGGGCCGAGCAATTGCTGGGACAGGGCGATATGCTCTATATGGCGGGCGGCGGGCGCGTAACGCGCGTGCACGGCCCCTATGTCAGCGACGAGGAAGTTGAAAAGGCGGTGGCCTTCCTGAAATCGCAGGGCCGCCCCGACTATCTGGACGCGGTCACGCGCGAGGAAGAGGATGCCGAAATCACCCCTGACATGATGGGTATGGCCGGGGACAGCGAAGGCGCGCTGTATGATCAGGCGGTGGCCATGGTGGCGCGCCAGGGCCGCGCCTCGACCAGCCTGGTGCAGCGCCATCTGCGCATCGGCTATAACCGGGCCGCGCGCATCATCGAGGAAATGGAAGCCAATGGCGTCATCAGCGCCCCCAACCATTCCGGCAAACGCGAAGTTCTGATCGGCGAACGCTGAGGCCGGCGCAAAAAAAACGGCCCCTTTTCAGGAGCCGTTTTTTTGTGCGCTGACACCGGACGGGACACGCCCGGCGTCACTGCCTGATGTGATGGCTTAATGGTGATGGCCGGCGTGCGGATCCGCCTTAGCGTCCGGCGCGGGGCAATCGGCAATCATGACTTCGGTGGTGACCAGCAGACCCGCAACGGAAGCGGCATCCTGTAAGGCGGTGCGTACGACCTTGGTCGGGTCCACGATACCGGCAGCGACCATATCGACATATTTTTCTGTCAGCACGTCAAAGCCGATATTGAAGTTTTTCTCGTCCATCAGACGGCCCGCCACAACCGAGCCTTCGACGCCGGCATTCTCAGAAATCTGCCGCAGCGGCGCCTGAATGGCGCGCCGCACGATCTGAATACCAATGGTCTGATCGCTATTGTCGCCTTCAAGCTTCAACAGCACCTTGGACGCATGCATCAGCGCGGTGCCGCCACCGGGCAGAATGCCTTCCTCGACGGCCGCACGGGTGGCATGCAGCGCATCATCGACGCGATCCTTGCGTTCTTTCACTTCCACTTCGGTCATGCCGCCGACGCGGATCACGGCAACGCCGCCCGCCAGTTTGGCCAGACGTTCCTGAAGTTTTTCCTTGTCATAATCCGACGTGGTTTCTTCGATTTGCGCGCGGATCTGGTTGCAGCGGCCCAAAATGTCGGCCTTCTTGCCGGCGCCATCGACGATGGTGGTTTCTTCTTTGGTAATATCCACCCGCTTGGCGCGGCCCAGCATCTGAAGCGTCACATTTTCAAGCTTGATGCCCAGATCTTCCGAGATCACGGTGCCGCCGGTAAGAATGGCGATATCTTCCAGCATGGCTTTTCTGCGATCACCAAAGCCCGGCGCCTTGACTGCGGCGATTTTCAGGCCGCCGCGCAGCTTGTTGACCACGAGCGTCGCCAGCGCTTCGCCTTCGACATCTTCGGCAATGATCAGCAGCGGCTTGCCGGATTTCACCACGGCTTCCAGCAGCGGAATCATCGCCTGCAGATTGGCAAGCTTGGCTTCGTGCAGCAGGATCAGCGGGTCGTCGAGCTGCACCGTCATCTTGTCTGCATTGGTGATGAAATAAGGCGACAGATATCCGCGATCAAACAGCATGCCTTCGACGACATCCAGTTCGGTTTCGGTGCCTTTGGCTTCTTCAACAGTGATGACGCCTTCCTTGCCGACCTTGGACATGGCCTCGGCGATCATTTTACCGATCGAGGCTTCGCCATTCGCCGAAATGGTGCCGACCTGGGCAATTTCAGCGGAAGTTTTAATGGTCTTGGATTCGGCCAGCAGTTTTTTGACGACCTTATCGACGGCCAGATCAATGCCGCGTTTCAGATCCATCGGGTTCATGCCGGCGGCAACAGCCTTGACGCCTTCGCGTACAATGGCCTGCGCCAGAACGGTGGCGGTGGTTGTGCCGTCACCAGCTTCGTCATTGGTGCGCGAAGCCACTTCACGGACCATCTGCGCGCCCATATTCTCGAACTTGTCCTCAAGATCGATTTCCTTGGCGACCGTCACGCCGTCCTTGGTGATGCGCGGTGCGCCGAAGCTTTTGTCCAGCACCACATTGCGGCCCTTGGGGCCCAGGGTGACCTTCACCGCATCGGCCAGAATATCAACGCCAGCCAGCATCCTGTCGCGCGCGTCGGTGGAAAATCTTACATCTTTGGCAGCCATAATCTTTGACCTCGTTTTCTTGTAATTTGCGGGAATTCGCGGGGATTAGAAGGGGGTAATCAGTCGACCACGCCCAGAATGTCGCTTTCCTTGAGGATGACCAGTTCCTCGCCCTTGATCTTTACTTCCGTTCCGGAATATTTCCCAAACAGGACACGGTCGCCTTTTTTGACGCTTACCGGAATGATTTCGCCTTTTTCGGTGCGTGCCCCGGCGCCTACGGCGATCACTTCGCCTTCCTGCGGCTTTTCCTTGGCGGTGTCAGGGATAATCAATCCACCGGCGGTCTTTTCATCCGCTTCGATGCGGCGCGCCAGCACCCGATCATGCAATGGCCGAAATGTCATGCAGCAACTCCCTCAAGCATATGGCGCCATGCAGCATGTGCGCCATTTCAGTTGTATAAAGATAAAGTGGACAGAATTAGCACTCAGTGATCGTGAGTGCTAATTCCGCTGTTGATGTAGGTCATTGCACACGGCACTTCAAGGAAAAAAGTGCGCCCTTTGTCTATTGGGGACGGTATGTATTTAATATTTCAGGGCCCGTACAAGCCGGGGGGTTAAACATATACCATCCCCGGTCAGGCCCGGCCTTTCCCGGCATAACCCTGTTAGTATGTTGAAATATATTAATAATTTACGGATCCGGCAGGCCGGTCAGCGCGCGGGCGAACTGGTCTGCATCGAAGGGGCGCAAATCTTCCATGCCCTCGCCAACACCGACCGCATGCACCGGCAGGCCGAATTTGCGCACCAGCGCCACCAGAATACCGCCGCGCGCCGTGCCGTCCAGCTTGGTCATAATCAGGCCGGTCACCTTTGCCACCTCACGAAAACTTTCAAGCTGCGAAAGCGCGTTCTGGCCGGTGGTCGCGTCCAGCACCAGGACCACGGCATGCGGGGCGGTTTCGTCCTGTTTGGCGAGCACCCGGTTGATTTTGCGCAATTCATCCATCAGACCGGTTTTGTTCTGCAACCGGCCCGCAGTGTCTATTAACAGCACATCGGCCCCGGCCGCGCGCGCCTGGGCCAGGGCTTCATATACCAGCCCGGACGCATCGGCCCCCTGGGCGCCTGCAATTACCGGCGCACCGGCGCGTTCACCCCATATCTGCAACTGTTCGATGGCTGCGGCGCGGAACGTGTCGCCTGCGGCCAGCATGACCTTATGGCCTTCCCCGCGCAGCAGATGCGCCAATTTGCCGATGGTGGTGGTCTTTCCGGTTCCGTTCACGCCGGTGACCAGAATGACATAGGGCTTTCGGGCCGGATCAATCGCCAGCGCCTTCGCGGCGGGGCGTAAAATCGCCGCAATATGGCCTGCCAGAAAGGCGCGCACTTCGGAGGGGGAAATATCCTTGTTCAGGCGTTCCCGGCCCAGTGCGCCGGTTATTTCGGCTGCAACATCGACACCCAGATCCGATTGAATGAGCAAATCCTCCAATTCGCCAAGTGTCGCTGTATCGAGGCGGGCCTTGGTAAAGATGCCCGTGACACCCTCCGACAGCGCACCGGCCGAGCGGCTCAAACCCTGCCGCAAACGCGCGAACCAGCCTTTACCGGCACCGGCTTCAGGGGCAGAAGTTTCAGGGGCCGCAGTTTCCGGAACAGCCTCTGGCCCGGTCTGCGCTATAGCACCCGTCTCTGGGCCCTGCCCGGCCGGCTTTTTCCCCCAGGGCAGCCGCATCAGTGTGCAACCTGCATATCAAACTTCACATCAATCTTTACGCCGGCCATATGATCGCCTTGCATGTCTGTCAGTTCAGCCATCTGCAAACTGCCCGGGTCAGCGGGACTATCCAGCACCACCTCAATATAGCTTTCCGTGCGTCCGCGCAGTTCTGTTTCCATCAGCAGCAGCGCGCGGGTTCCGCACAGGCGCTGCAAATAGCTCTGCAGGGCGCGTGCACCCGCTGCGCGCAACTGGCCCGCGCGCCGCTTGCGGATCGCGCCGGGCACCTGGGGCATTTGCGCTGCGGGCGTTCCCAAGCGCTGCGAATAGGGAAACACGTGCAGCAAGGTCAATCCGCAATCTTCAATCAGGCGCAGGCTGTTCTCGAACATCTTATCTGTTTCGGTGGGAAATCCCGCGATCAGGTCCGCGCCCAGCACAAGGCCGGGCCGCACTTCGCGCAATTGCGCGCACAGCGCAACCGCATCATGACGCAGATGACGCCGCTTCATGCGTTTTAAAATCATATCATCGCCAGCCTGCAAGGACAGATGCAGATGCGGCATCAGGCGCGGCTCTGTGGCGATTGCATCGAGAAGATGCGCGTCCAGCTCGATCACATCCAGCGAGGAAAGCCGCAGCCGCGCCAGTTCCGGCACATGTTTCAGAATCTGCATCACCAGACGGCCCAGCGTAACCCGCCCCGGCAGATCGCCGCCATAGGATGTAATGTCCACACCGGTCAGCACCACTTCGCGATAGCCATTGGCGGCAAGACGGCGCACCTGATCAACCACTTCGCCCGCCGGCACGGAACGTGAATTTCCCCGCCCAAACGGGATGATGCAGAAAGTGCAGCGGTGATCACAGCCATTTTGAATTTGCACAAAGGCGCGCGCGCGGCCTTCCAATCCTTCAATCAGATGGGGGGCGGTTTCACGAACGGACATAATGTCATTGACGCGCACCCGTTCGCTGTCGTCCGCCCCAAAATCATTGCGCCTGCCCTGCGCGGCGTAACTCGCGGCGTCCAGCTTTTCCATATTGCCCAGCACCAGATCAACCTCTGGCATATCGGCAAAGCGTTGCGGTTCAATTTGCGCAGCGCAGCCGGTAACAATGATACGCGCCTGCGGCTGCTCACGGCGCGCCTTGCGCACGGCCTGCCGGGCCTGTCTTGTGGCCTCTGCGGTCACGGCGCAGCTATTGATGATGATGGCGTTCTCAAGCCCCGCGTCACGCGCGCGATTGCGCATCACTTCGGCTTCATACTGATTGAGGCGGCAGCCGAAATTTATGACCTGCGCTTCACTCATGGCGCAGCCAGCAATTCAGGCGCCAGCGTACCGCGATAGCTAAGTGCGGCGGGCCCGGTCATGGTGATGTGATCATCGGCTTCGCGCCAGTCTATATCGAGAAAGCCGCCATCCAGTTCCACACGCGCTTTGCGGTCCGCCAGATTTTTGCCCTTGCGCGCCGCAGCCGCCACCACGGCACAGGCCGCCGTGCCACAGGCCTGGGTCACGCCGACGCCGCGTTCCCACACCCGCAGGCGAATATCACTGCGGCTGCGAATTTGCGCAAAGCCCACATTGGTGCGTTCGGGAAACAGCAGATGGTTTTCCACCAAAGGCCCGATACGTGCGGGATCATGGGCACTGATATCCGGCACGAAGAAAATACAATGCGGATTGCCCATATTCACCGCACTGGGAAAGGCCAGCACCGGACTGTCGATCGGCCCGATCTTGAGGTCGATGCCGCGCGTGTCCATACGTTCTTCCAGCGGAATATCCTGCCATTCGAACTTCGGCGCGCCCATATCCACCGCGATCAGGCCGCCCGCCGCCGCCCGGCACTGCAACAGCCCGGCATTGGTCTGGATCAGGCATTGCGGCTTGCCGCTTTCTTCCATCATCAGCCGCGCGACACAGCGATTGGCGTTGCCACAGGCGTCCACCTCACTGCCATCGGCATTATAGATGCCCATGAATATGTCCGCGCGCGGATCGCCAGGCGCCGCCATCGTGATCAGCATGTCGCCGCCCACGCCGCGATGCCGGTCCGCGATGCGCCGCACCAGCGCCGGGTCCAGCGCAAATTGCTGCCGCCGCAGGTCAATGATGACAAAATCATTGCCCAGCCCATGCATCTTGATGAAGGAAATGTCGCTCATGGCCGCTATATAGGGCTTATGACCGCGGTAAATCCAGCCAGATCGAACTAAACACACTTAGGACTGGACCCTTTTTGAGGATTCAGTAATATGTGCGTATTAATGTGGTGGACAGAGATCAAGACCGCCAGTCCCCGTCCACGTGGGTACCCCTCACGTGGATACCCATCGTGAATGCCTGTCAAAGAGGACACACCATGAAACGCTTCATACATTTTGACGAGCTGGCCCGTGACAGCCGTTTTATCCGGCAGAACAGCGCCGCCAACAATCTGATGGCGATGTTGCCCGACGATGTTAACACTGTCGTTGACGTGTTCGAGAAATTTGATCCGCTGATTGAAGCCGCGACCCGGGGCACGGCGGCGGAACCCCTGTATGATGAATATGGCCCGGCCTATCAGCTTGTGGTTCTGAACGAGCCGATCCGCGCCGATGACCCGAAATTGATGGAACGGCTGCGCCTTCGTCTGCATGGTATTCTGGTCGGTGAATTGCAGGCGCTGGAAGGGGCCGCGCGTTCACTATGGGATTTTCCCGAAGCGCCCTGGGAATTTAAGATGAATATGGCCCGCCAGGCCTGGGACGAAGCCCGCCATGTGCAGATTCAGGAAAAACTGCTGAGCCATGTCGGCGGCGAAATCGGCCAATATCCCGAAAGCACCTTCCTGTTCGAAGCGGCCTGTTCGGAAGACCCGGCCATGCGGGTGGCTGGCGTCAATCGCGGCCTGGAAGGGCTGGCCTGTGACGTGTTCCGCGACATGATCCGCTATGGCGAGGCGGCGGGCGATGACATCATGAAACAGGCGATGGATTTCGTGCTGGCTGATGAAATCACCCATGTGCGCTTCGGCAGCGAATGGGTGAAGGAATTCACCAAAAACGATCCCGAATATCTGAAACGCACCCAGGATTTCCGCCGTGAGGTGGACAGGCGTTTCAGCTTTGGCGGCGCACGCAGTTCACGTTCGGATGCGGCCATCCGCATCGCTGAACAGGATCGCCTCGATGCCGGCTTCACCCAGGCCGAAATCGACGAGATCGCAACGCTCAGCGCGGGCGGCCCCAGCAAGGACACGCTGAACAAGGCGGTGGCCATTCTGAGAGAGCGCCATGCCGCCCGCAAGGCGCAGGCCACATCCAGCCAGAACGCAGCGGAATAGGGGGCATCAAAATGGCTGAAATTCGCTTGTATCCGGGCTCCGGCCAGGATGAACGCACGGGCTTTGCGCCCTATTCCGCATTCGACATTCCGGCGGATCTGCGCCAATTGCATGGCCGCTATGATGTGGAAGCGGTGGCGCTGCGTGTGCGCAACTGGCGCTATGCCGAAGAATGGATCATGATGACCCTGGGCGGCTGGGTGGCGACGGTGCCGGAACTGCCGGTCAAGACGGGCCTCGGCAAGATCATCTGGGATGGCGCGGTGGCGGCGGACAGTCTGGGCAAACGCCTGCCGGAGCTGCGCTGCGGCACCAGGGTTGGCCAGCAGGGCTCCCTAGCCGGCAATCAGGGCTTTGCCAATTTCATTCAGGAACTTTCCGCGCCGGAACGCCCTGATCTGACGATCGAGAAACTGGCCGGGGTGTTTGATGTGCTCAAGCCGCATCTGGTCAAGGCATATCAGAAATTCAATTCCGAAACCGATCAGATCTGCGATGCGCCCACCATTGAACTGCTGGAAGATATTATCCGCAAAACCGGCAAACACATTGCCTGGGGCAACGCCATCCTGAACGAATTGTGCAAAACCGATGCGGACAAGCAACGCCGCGCGGCGCGCATTGCGCAATTGACCGCGCAGCTTGCCGCCTGCGGCGGCGTAACCGGCGAAGAAGCGGTGGTTTCGCATTAGCGCAATTCCTGTTCAGATTGAACTGGATGGGATATCTTTGTTGTCATTACCCGGACAGGCCGGGCAATGACACTTAGAGGGTCGGGAATATCTTCCAATGCCGGACGATCCGAATGCAAAACCGGCTTCAAGGATGAACGCCAACGATCTTTCCGCCTACTGGATGCCGTTTACGCCGAACCGGCAGTTCAAGCGCGCGCCGCGCCTGCTGGGCACTGCGTCCGGCATGTATTATTACACGTCAGAAGGGCGTCCCGTTCTGGACGCCACGGCGGGCCTGTGGTGTGTTAATGCCGGGCATTGCCGGCCTTCCATAGTCGCGGCCATTCAGACCCAGGCGGCAGAGCTGGATTATGCGCCGCCCTTCCAGTTCGCCCATCCCGGCGCGTTTACACTCGCCAGCCGGCTGGCCGCATTGGCGCCGGGCGATCTGGAACAGGTGTTTTTCTGCAATTCCGGCTCCGAGGCGGTGGATACCGCGCTTAAAATCGCCATCGCTTTTCACCGCCTGCGTGGCGAAGGCAGCCGCACCCGGCTGATCGGGCGCGAACGCGCCTATCATGGCGTTGGTTTTGGCGGTATTTCGGTTGGCGGCATGGTCAATAACCGCAAACATTTCGGGCCGATGCTGGCAGGTGTTGATCATCTGCCGCACACTTATTCGCGCGAGCATCAGCCCTTCGCCAATGGCCAGCCCGCCTGGGGCGCGCATCTGGCCGATGATCTGGAACGTCTGGTCAGCCTGCATGACGCCAGCACGATTGCCGCCGTCATTGTCGAGCCGATGGCGGGATCAACCGGGGTGCTGCCGCCGCCTGCCGGCTATTTGCAACGGCTGCGCCAGATCTGCGACCGGCACGGTATCCTGCTGATTTTCGATGAGGTCATCACCGGCTTTGGCCGTCTGGGCGCGGCGTTTGCGGCGGAGCGTTTCGGCGTGATCCCTGATTTGCTGTGTTTCGCCAAAGGGGTCAGCAATGCAGCGGCGCCGCTGGGGGGCGTGCTGGCGCGCGCGCCGGTTTATGACAGTTTCATGAAGGGGCCGGAACATGTGATCGAACTGATGCATGGCTATACCTATTCCGCGCATCCGATGGGGGTTGCGGCGGCTCATGCCGCACTTGATCTTTATGCAGACGAAGGTCTGTTTGCGCGCGCGCGCGCGCTGGAGCCGGTATGGGCGGACGCCATTCAGGGCCTGCGCGGGGCGCCCTTTGTCGAAGATATCCGGACCATTGGCCTGGCGGCGGGGATTGATCTGGCGCCCCATTCCGATGCACCGGGCAAACGCGGCTTTGAGGCCATGCTGACAGCGTTTCATGAACATGACATGATGGTGCGGGTGTCGGGCGACACGATTGCCCTGTCGCCGCCGCTGATTATCAGCCCGGCCGAGATCGCCAGCATTGCGGAACGCTTCAGACGGGTGCTGCACACGCTTACATAGAAAGGATGCGCGATGCTGTTAGGCGTTCCAAAAGAAATCAAGGTGCATGAATATCGCGTCGGCATGACCCCGTCCAGCGTGCGCGAGCTGGTGCATCATGGCCATCAGGTTCTGGTTCAGGCAAATGCCGGGGCCGCTATCGGGCTGAGCGACGAAGCCTATCATGCCGCGGGTGCGCAAATCGTTGCGACAGCGGCGGATGTTTTCGCCCGCGCCGAAATGATTGTGAAGGTCAAGGAGCCGCAGGCCGCCGAATGCGCCATGTTGCGGGCGGGTCAAATTCTGTTCACCTATCTGCATCTGGCAGCCGATCCGGCGCAGGCCCATGCGCTGATCGCTTCCGGCTGCACGGCGATTGCCTATGAGACCGTGACGGACGCCAATGGCGGCCTGCCGCTGCTGGCCCCGATGAGCGAGGTGGCGGGCCGCATGGCCATTCAGGCCGGCGCGCATTGTCTGGAAATGGAACAGGGCGGGCGCGGGGCGCTGCTGGGCGGGGTGCCGGGGGTGCCGGCTGGAAAGGTGGTCATTATCGGCGGCGGCGTTGTCGGCACCAATGCCGCGCGCATGGCCATGGGGCTGGAAGCCGCCGTCACGGTGCTGGATAAAAGCCTGCATCGCCTGCAACAGCTGGATATGCAGTTCGGTCCGACCCTGAATACGATTTTCGCGACTGTCGATGCGCTGGAAAATTATATCATGACAGCCGATCTGGTGGTGGGCGCGGTGCTGGTGCCGGGTGCGGCGACGCCGCGTCTGGTGACCGGTAAAATGGTGCAAAGCATGCTGCGCGGTTCCGTGTTTGTCGATGTCTCCATTGATCAGGGCGGCATCTCGGAAACCTCACGGCCCACCACCCACGCCGCGCCGACCTATAAAGTGCATGATGTGGTGCATTATTGCGTGACCAATATGCCCGGCGCGGTAGCGCGGACCTCGACCTTTGCGCTGAACAACGCCACCCTCCCGTACATTCTGGCATTGGCGGATCACGGGGCCGTGGAGGCCCTGCGCCGCGACCCGCATCTGCGGGCGGGGCTGAATGTGCTGGGCGGCAGGCTGACCTATCAGGCTGTCGCAACGGCGCTTAATGCGCCCTATGTCCCGGCGGCGGAAATTCTGGGGTAACGCCGCCGCGCAGGCCCACAGGATTATTTCCGGGCTCACACATGCTTTGCTCACATTTCTCACAAAGCTGCTTCAGGCCGCATGACCGACACGCACGCCGGGGAAGTTCAGGATGCTGCGCGGCAAGGTCATGGCAGGCTTCGCGCGGGGTGCGCAGTTTACGTGTCAGGTATGGGCTGCATGGTATCATGGGATATCTCCAGCAAGCGGTTCCCCCCAAGTGTTGATTGTTGGCGCATATGGTTAAATTTCTGTTAAGCGGAGCGTCCAGCGGCATCCGATATTCCAGCATGGGCGCATTGCGCCCCGGGCGCTGCCGGGCCGTGCTAAACCCGCATTCCGCATGGGGTTGATATGACGGCGCGGATCGGCCATTTATGGAATTATACCGCTTTCCGGAAATATTGCGCCACAGGAGCAGCCTATGTTCATTCAGACGGAATCGACACCCAATCCCGCCACCCTGAAATTCATTCCGGGCTGTACGGTGCTGGAAGAAGGCGCGGCGGATTTTCCCAATGCGGCCTCAGCCGCGCCCTCGCCCCTGGCGTCGCGCCTGTTCGAGGTTCCCGAAGTCACCGGCGTCTATCTGGGGACGGATTTTATCACCGTCACCAAATCAAATGGCGAATGGCATCATCTCAAGCCGATGATCCTTGGCGCGATCATGGAGCATTTCACTTCCGGCCGTCCGGTCATGCTGGCCGAAGGCGCCCCGGCGGCCGGCGGGCATGACTGGGATGCGGAGGGCGAAGATGGCGAGATCATTGCCCAGATCATCGAATTACTGGACACCAGGGTGCGGCCCGCAGTGGCGCAGGATGGCGGCGATATCGTGTTCCGCAGCTTTTCCGAAGGCGTGGTCTATGTGCATTTGCAGGGCTCCTGTGCCGGATGCCCCAGCTCAACCCTGACCCTCAAAAACGGCATTGAGAACATGCTGAAACACTATATTCCCGAGGTCGAAGAGGTGCGCCAAGTCAGTTAACCATAAATAAATCAATGAGTTAGGTTAATTTAGCCGGTTTGGGGTTGCTCTGTCCTTCCTGGCCGGGGTACACTGCCCTTCATAGTTTGTTAACGAATAGACGCCCCCTCAAAGGCGTCTGTGAGGGGTGAGCATGCTGAGCATCAGACGCATCATTGCCGGCGCGGCAGGAACGATGGTTGGCCTGATGGGCGTAGGCGTCGCAATCGGCTATATCAACGCCATGCTGGCCACGGCGCCTTCGCTTGGCACACTCGCCAGACTGTCGGGGACGCCGCAGCTGGCGGCAGCGCCGACAGGGCCGCACTGGTGGGAAAGCCTGACACGCCAATCCGAACAATTGCTGGCCGAGGTCGAGACCGTGGCGCATGGCGGTATTCTGCGGGTCAGCCCAAGGGATCGCAAGCAATTGCAAAATCATTTCGCGGCGCTGGATTATGCCCTGCCCGGCGCGGGCGGACGGCCTGAAAAACTGCATGACGTACCGCGGCTATACCTGCGCAGCCTGCCCCACGATCTTGCCAGCGGCGATTCCAGCCTTGAGCGCAAGGGTGATTTCGTCAAGGTCATGCTGCCGCTGGTTCTGGCAGGGAACGAAAAAATCCTGGCGGACCGGCAGCGTATTGAAAAATTTGCCCGCCAGGTGCAGGGCGGCGGTGGCCTTTATGCCGTCAATAAAGCCTGGCTGGTGCAGATGGCCGCCGAATATGGTCTGGCCGGTTTTGACCCCGCCACCGGGGATTGGGAGGAATTGCTGCGCCGGGTTGATGCGGTGCCGCCCTCGCTGGCGCTGGCCCAGGCGGCGCTGGAATCCGGTTGGGGTACGTCACGATTTGCCAGACAGGGCAATGCGGTGTTCGGGCAATGGAGCTGGAAACCCGGCAGCGGCCTTGTCCCCGCCGGGCGCGCGGCGGATGCCGGCCACGAAGTGCGCCGCTTCGGCCAATTGTCTGAATCGGTAGGCGCCTATCTGCACAATCTCAACACGCATGCCTATTATGCAAAATTCCGCGCCCGCCGGGCCGATGCGCGCGAAGCCGGGAAGACGGCAACCGGCGTGGAACTGGTCAAATATCTGGGCCGCTACTCCACGGAGGGCAGTAAATATATCGACGAAGTCCGTGGTATTATCGAAAAGAATTTGCTACAGGAAATGGATGCAGCCCGTCTTCGTCCGGCCAGTGCGGCCCTGCTGACATCTTCCTGACTGGGCCTGCCGGGCCTCGCGGCGAATTCGTAACGGCGAATTCATAATGAGAGTATCTCTTATATGAGCG
>Ga0209894_1000057_pt1 | contig 18757 bp, 23 predicted proteins | sample GWRWT4_2Sept14_2_FD_187191 | JGI IMG/M metagenome (GOLD analysis project Ga0209894, IMG submission 187191) | Sand microcosm microbial communities from a hyporheic zone in Columbia River, Washington, USA - GW-RW T4_23-Sept-14 (SPAdes) (version 2) ... | reverse complement strand
CAGGCAGCCTGGGCCTGCAGCGCGGCCTGATCGGCGCTATCGACATTGAACTTGTCGGTATCGAAATAGATCGTGTCCTGGCCCATCATCTGCGCGACGAAATCGGTCTGGCTGCCGGGAACGGGAGCCGAGCTATCACCCTGCAATTGGCCAGTCGAGACCGCCGGGCCGGGATCAGGCGGCAGCTGCTTGGGGGCCTTGGAGGCGCAGGCGCCCAGCGCCAGCGAAGCCGCGAGCACGGCGGTGAGGGTCAGGCGGGTTTGGGCCATGGAACTCTCCTTTGGTAATCAGCAATGTGATGGCAGCGATGGGACGGAGTCAACGCCAATCAGGGACGAAGCGGTCCCCAGGCGGGATCAGAGCCATCGACCGGGGTTTGCAGGCGGCGCTCGTTGCGGCCGGTCAGGTCAACCTGCCAGAGCGAGGCCTTGCCGCCGCCCCGCGCGGTCCGGAAGAACTGGATGATCCGGCCATTGGGGGCCCAGGTCGGCGCTTCGTCCTGCCAGGAATCGGTCAGGTAGCGCAGTTCACCGCCGCCCGGGCTCATCACCGCGATGCGGAAATTGCCGGCGATGTGGGTGAAGGCGATCTGGTCACCGCGCGGGCTCCATTCGGGCGTGGCCGCGCGGCCGCCGAAGAAGCTGATCCGCTTTTGGGCCGAACCATCGGCGTTCATCACATAGACCTGCTGGCTGCCCGAGCGGTCGCTTTCGAACACAATTCTGCTGCCATCGGGCGAAAACGAGCCGCCGATGTCGATCCCCGGCGCATCGGTCAGCCGCACTGCCGCCCCGCCACCGGCCGGCATTTTGTAGATGTCGGTATTGCCGGCGATCGCCATTGAATAGAGCACCCATTTGCCATCGGGCGACCAGCGCGGCGCGAACAGCGGGTTCTGGCTTTGCAGCAGCAGCCGCTGGGTATTGCGCTCCAGGTCGTAGATGTAGATCCGGGGCTGGCCGTTGAAGTAGCTCAGATAGAGAATAGACTTGTAGTCGGGCGAATAGCGCGGGGTCAGCGCGGTGGTCTGCCCGGTGGTCAGATAGCGGTGATTGGCCCCGTCCGAATCCATGATGGCGAGCCGCTTCATCCGCCGATCCTTGGGTCCGGTCTCGGCGATATAGGCGATGCGGCTGTCGAAGAACGGGCTCTCGCCCGAAAGCCGCGCATAGACCATGTCCGCGCACTTGTGAGCCGCGCGCCGCCAGTCACCGGGCGCCACCTGCCAGGCTGCGCTGGCGAGCTGCTGCTTTAGCGACACGTCATAGAGGTAGCAGCCGACCAAGAGCTGATCGCCATCGCCAGGGCGGACAAAGCCCTGAACCAGCATTTCGGCGCTGCGCCCGGACCAGGTCTCAAAGGTCGGGGTGCGGACTTCCTCAAAAGCCGGGCGCGGCAGGCTGTCCGGCCCTACCGGCTTGAACAGGCCGTTGTTGCGCAGGTTGGCAGTGATCACCTGGGCCAGGCTGTAGCCCAGCGCTCCGGTCGACCCGGCGCTGGTTGCGGTCGGCACATCGGCATTGGTGGCGAAGGCCGGGATCGCGATGCCCAGATCCTGCCAGTCGCTTTCGTCGGAGACCGAGCCCGACAGTCCTTCGTCGGCCGGGACGGCCACGGTCGGCTGCGGCGTGGGGGTGGACTGCTGCGCCAGCAATGGCGACCCGGCCAGCAGGGCAAGTACGGCAAGCGAGGTACGGATCATTGCGACAGCTTTCGGTCAAAACGGAAGGTGGTGATACGTTTCCACGCCGGATAGAACTCATCCGGCAGGTTGAAGGGCGCAGCCAGGCGCACCGCCCGGATCGCCTGTTCGGCGTGACGGGCGGCCTGGGCGCGGTTGGCATCGGTGATCCCCTCCTGCCGGACCACGCGCGGTGCTCCCGCCAGCGTGCCATCAGGGTTGAGGTCCCAGGTCAGGATCGTCACCAGCAGTTCGGCCTCGGCGCCTTGTGGCGCGACCCACTTTGGCTTCAATTGGCGCGAGATCGCCCCGGCCAGCGCCGAACGCACCGCCGGACCGATCGTTGCGGCGGGGGGCGGGCCGGGCGGGGCCTTGGCCGTGCCGCCGGGGGTCCCTTTCAGGAAATCATCGCCGACCCGGCTGGCACCGGGCTTGGTTGCGGTCTTCGCCGGAGGAGCCTTCGGTGCCGGGGTCGCAGCCTTGGCCGGAGCGGCCTTGGCTGGGGGAGCCTTCGCGAGCGGTGTGGGCTTCGGCGGCGGTGCGACTGTCGCGCGCGGCAGGGGTTTCGGTTCGGGCCGGGGTTCGGGCTGAGCAACCGGGGCGGGTGGCGGCGGGCTGGCCTCCTCACCCAGTTCGGGCGCTTCGTCGATCGCGGCCGGCTCGGTGGAGGGCGAGGTTGAGGTGAGGCCGACATCCTCGCTCAGCGTCACGGTGATCCGCTCTGGCGGCGGCAGCGGAACCGGCGTTGGCCGCAGGGTCAGCACCAGCACCAACCCGGCATGGGCGGCCAGCGCGAGCAGCAGCGCCAGTCCTTCATCGCGGCGAAGAGCGGTTGCGGCCATCGGCTCAGTCCTGTCCGGGCGTACCTGAACTATTGGTGACCAGCGAAATGGCGTTGAACCCGGCGCGGTTAAGCTCGCCCATCACGGCGATCACTTCGCCATAGTCGAGGCTCTTGTCCGCCCGCAGCGTGACCAGCGGCGGCTTGCCATCGGGGCCGGGCGGGATTGCCGCCAGCCGTTCGGGCAGGGCGGCGCGCTCGATCTCGGTCTGGTCGAGATAGAGCCGACCGTCGCGCGACAGCGAAAGGTTCACCTGGCTCGGCTCCTGGTCGAGCGCCTTGGCCCGGCTGTCAGGCAGGTTCACCGGCACCCCGGCGTTGAGCAGCGGGGCGGTGACCATGAAGATGATCAGCAGCACCAGCATGACGTCGACCAGCGGCGTTACGTTGATCTCGGACACCGGCACGCGCGCACGGCGGCGCCCGCGGCCTCCGCTCCGTCCGCCGCCAGGGGAAAGGCTGGCGCCCATCAGGCCGCGTCCAGTTCGCGGCTGAGGCTGGCGTGGAAGCGGTCGGCAAAGCGCTGCATCCGGGCCTCAAGCTGGTTCACCCGGTGTGAGAAGCGGTTGTAGGCAATGACCGCCGGGATCGCGGCAAACAGCCCGATTGCTGTCGCAAACAGAGCTTCCGAAATGCCCGGGGCAACCACCGCCAGCGAGGAGTTCTGCTGCGAGCCGATCTGGAAGAACGAGTTCATGATCCCCCAGACCGTGCCGAACAGCCCGACGAAGGGCGCAACCGAGCCGACCGTGGCAAGGAAATTGAGCCGCTCGGCCAATCGGTCGGCCTCTTGCGCCACCGCGCTGTCCATCACCGCGACCAGCCGCTGGCGGGTGCCTTCGCGGTCGATCACCTTGGCGGCAGTCGAGCGGCGCCATTCGCCCAGCCCGGCTGAAACAACCCGGGCCGAGGGGATTTCACCCGCCTCTTTCGCCCCGCGTTCGGCCTGGAATGCATCGATATCGGCGGCCTTCCAGAAGTCACGCTCATAGGCCTCGGTCCGCTTGCCGATCCCGGCCATGCGCAGCGAGAACGAGATGATGATTGCCCAGACCCAGACCGAGGCGATGATCAGCCCGGCCATGACCGACTGAACGACAATATCGGCGTCGAAGAACAGCTTGACCGGATCGAGCCGGGTCGGGGCGGTGGCCAGCAGGGCAAGGGTGCTCATCAGGATCCTTCGGGCATGATAGTGGCAAAGGCATCGCGCCATTGGGCGGGCATCCGCCGCGGGCGGCCTTCGGGGGAAACAAAACCGATCCGCAGCCGCGCTTCGGACAGCAGGCGGCCATCTTCGTGCCGCGCGACCTGGTGCATCCGGCACGAGGCTGCGCCCAATTCCTCGCAAGTGGTCTCGATCTGCACGGCATCGTCAAGCCGCGCCGGGGCGGCATAGCGGATGGTCAGCTCGGTCACGGCAAAGGCGCCCTCGCCGGCCTCGTTAACCGCGCGCTGGTCAATCCCCAGCAGGCGGACGAAATCGGACCGGGCGCGCTCAAACCAGCGCAGGTAATTGGCGTGATAGACCACGCCCGAGAGGTCGGTATCCTCGAAATAGGCGCGCACGGCAAAGCGGTGCACCTTGCCATCGACCAGGCCCGAGGGGGCAGGAGGAAACGTCGCCATGCCCCCGCCTTAGCCGGGGCGCGACTCGCAGGGCAAGAGCGCGTTCAGTCGAACCGCGCCAGCATCGGGCCGAGTGGCTTGCCGCCGAACAGGTGGACGTGGAGATGCGGCACTTCCTGATGCCCATGCTGACCGATGTTGGCGAGCAGGCGGTAGCCCGGTTCGACCAGACCAAGCGATCGCGCCACATGGCCGACGGCGCGGACGAACCCGGCGATTTCCTCTGCCGCCGCCTTGGCCGAGAAATCGTCCCAGCTGACATAGGCGCCCTTGGGGATCACCAGCACGTGGGTGGGCGCCTGCGGGTTGATGTCGTGGAACGCCAGCGCCCATTCGTCCTCAAAGACCGTGCGGTTCGGGATCTCGCCGCGCAGGATCTTCGCGAAGACGTTCTGGTCATCGTAAGGCAGGGTGGGGTCGATCGGCATCATTCGCTCCGGCTGGCTTTTTCGGCGATCCCGCTGGTGCCTTCGCGGCGGTCAAGTTCGGCCAGCACTTCGTCCAGCGCGACGCCCTTGGCATCGAGCAGGACCAGCAGGTGGAAGATCGTGTCGGCCGCCTCGCCGACCAGCTCTTCATGAGTTCCAGCCAGCGCGGCGGTAATCGTCTCGATCGCTTCCTCGCCCAGCTTGCGCGCAATCACCGGCAGCCCGCGCGCATGCAGCTTGGCGACCCAGCTAGTTGCGGGATCGGCATCACGGCGCGCGGCAATGGTCGCGGCCAGGCGGGAGAGGGTATCGGGAGCGCTCATCGCCTCACCGAATGCGGCGGCGCGGCGCGGGGGTCAAGCCGGACTTCAGTCCTTGGGCGGACGGCGACCACCCTGGCGGCCGATGATCAGCCCCAGCACACCGAGGGCCAAGAGCGTTGCCGCGCTGGGATCGGGGATCGAAATGCCGTTGCTGGCCATGGCCGGTGCATCGGCTGCGAGCGCCAGCAAGGCGAACAGCATGTGCGGCCAGGCACGCCGGATGGTGGTGATTTGCGACATCTCAAGCAGTTACGCAATTTACGTGCCATGGCGGCGGGAATCGCGCTGTGCGTGATGCGATGATGGTTAACCGCGCGTCAGCGATTCAAGTGTTTGTAAACTAACCCGACTCTTTGGCTCAACTGCGCGCCGGCAATCCCGCCGCGCGCAAGGCAGCATGCGCCTCGGCAATCGTGTGCTTGCCGAAATGGAAGATCGAGGCCGCGAGCACGGCACTGGCATGGCCCTTGGTGACGCCTTCGACGAGGTGATCGAGCGTGCCGACCCCGCCGCTCGCCACCACTGGCACCGATACGGCATCGGCAATTGTGCGGGTGAGTTCCAGGTCATAGCCCGCCTGGGTGCCATCGCCGTCCATCGAGGTAACCAGCAGTTCGCCCGCACCCAGTTCGGCGAGGCGAATGGCATGGGCCACTGCATCGATCCCGGTCGCCTTGCGTCCGCCGTGGGTGAAGATTTCCCATCCTTCGACAAGCTCAGGACGAGTGGAATTTCGTCTGGCGCGCGCATCGACCGAGGCGACGACGCACTGGCTGCCGAAGCGTTCGGCAATATCGGCGACCACTTCGGGTCGGCTGACTGCGGCCGAGTTGACCGCGACCTTGTCCGCCCCGGCCAGCAGCAGGGCCCGGGCATCTTCGACCGCGCGGACTCCGCCGCCGACAGTCAGCGGCATGAAGCAGACTTCGGCGGTGCGCCGCACCACATCGAGCAGCGTCCCGCGCCCCTCGTGGCTGGCCGAAATGTCGAGGAAGCACAGCTCGTCCGCCCCGGCCGCGTCATAGGCGCGGGCCTGTTCGACCGGATCGCCGGCATCCTTGAGGTCAATGAAGTTCACGCCTTTGACCACCCGGCCCTCGCGCACATCGAGGCAGGGAATGACGCGGACGCGGACGGTCATGCCCGGTTCGCCATGGCAATCGCCGCTGCCAGATCGAGCCGGCCTTCGTACAGCGCGCGGCCGGTGATCACGCCTTCGATCCCATCGACCGCGTGGAGCGAGAGGATGTGGATGTCATCCAGTCCCTTGACCCCGCCGCTGGCGATCACGGGCAGGTCGACCTGCCGCGCCAGCTCGACCGTCGCATCGATGTTGACGCCCTTGAGCAGACCGTCGCGGCCGATATCGGTGAACAGCAGGCTGGCAACGCCGGCATCCTCGAACCGGCGGGCCAGATCGACCACGGGCACGTCCGAAACCTCAGCCCAGCCTTCGGTTGCGACCATGCCATCGCGGGCATCGACCGCGACGACAATCCCGCCCGGAAACTCGCGCGCCATGTCCTTGACGAACTCCGGGTCCTTCAGCGCGGCCGAGCCCATGACGACACGGCTGACGCCGAGATCGAACCAGCCCTCAACTGCGTTACGCGTGCGGATCCCGCCGCCGAGTTGAACATGGCCTTCGAACGCTTCGAGGATCGATTCAACCGCCGCGCGATTCTCGGCCCGGCCGGCAAATGAGCCGTCGAGATCGACTACGTGCAGGAACTGCGAACCGGCTGCGGCGAAGAGCTGCGCTTGTGCCGCCGGGTTGTCACCATAGACCGTCGCGCGGTCCATATCGCCTTCGGACAGGCGGACGACCTGCCCGCCCTTGAGGTCGATTGCGGGGAAGACAATCATGGCTTCCACTCCAGGAAGGCGCGGAGCAGGGCAAGACCATAGGCCTGGCTCTTCTCCGGATGGAACTGCACCCCCAGGATCGTGTCCCGGCCAACGGCGGCAACCAGCCCGCCGCCGTGGTCGGTCATGGCCAGGGCGTGATGCCCGTCCTCAGGCACGAAGTGGTAGGAATGCAGGAAATAGGCCTCGCCCGCTTCGAGCAGCGGGGCGTGGGGGCGGACGATCACGTCGTTCCAGCCCATGTGCGGGATCTTGATCGCGGAATCGGTCCGCTCGATCAGCCGCACTTCGCCGCCGATCCAGTCCAGGCCAGGAGTGATACCGTGCTCGACCCCGCGCGAGGCGAGCAATTGCATGCCGACGCAGATGCCCAGGAACGGCGCAGCGCCGACCTGCACGCGTTCGGTCATGGCCTCGACCAGGTGCGGGATGACGCGCAGCCCTTCAGCGCAAGCGCGGAAACTGCCGACGCCCGGCAGGACGATGCGGTCAGCGGCGCGGACCACATCTGGGTCAGATGTCACTTGCACGCCCTCAGCCCCGGCGGCCTTCAGCGCATTTGCCACCGAGTGAAGATTGCCCGCGCCGTAATCGATCAGCGCGAGGACCTCAGCCATGACCCGTCTCCCGCTGACGCGGGGGCATCACCGGATGCGGCTGGCTACCCACCAAGGACCCCCTTGGTGCTGGGAATCGCCCCGCCCTTGCGCGGGTCAAGCTCCACCGCCTGCCGCATCGCACGGGCAAAGCCCTTGTAGATGCCTTCGCAGATGTGATGGTTGTTGGTGCCGTAGAGCAGCTCGATATGGAGCGTGATGCCGACGGCCTGAGCGATCGACTGGAACCAGTGCTCGAACAGCTCGGTGTCCATCTCGCCCAGCCGTTCCTGGGTGAACTTGGCATTCCAGACCAGCCAGGGCCGGCCCGAAATGTCGAGCGCGACGCGGGCCAGGGCTTCGTCCATCGGGCTGTAGGCGGCGCCATAGCGGCCGATCCCGGCCTTGTCGCCGAGCGCCTGGGCAATCGCCTGGCCCAGCGCGATCGCGCTGTCCTCGGTGGTGTGGTGCTGGTCGACGTGAAGATCGCCATTCACGTGGCACGTGATGTCGATCAGCGAGTGGCGGCTGAACTGCTCGATCATGTGATCGAGGAAGCCGATCCCGGTTGAGACGTCATAGGCCCCCGTCCCGTCGAGGTTCACTTCGACGAGGATGTCGGTTTCGTGAGTCTTGCGGGCGATCCGTCCGGTGCGCATGGGCTGGCCTATAGGCCGGAAATGGCCCTGTGCAAGCGCTTTGCCCTTGACCGGAACGCATGCCGTGGCCACTTGTGACGCCATGAATGACAGCTCACCTGACAGCCTGATCCCCTATGATGAAATCGTGCAGGAGGCGCTGCGCGCCGTGGTGGGCCGGGTGCTGGGCCAGATCATAGCGGAAGGCGGCACCCTGCCGGGCGAGCACCACTTCTACATCACCTTCAAGACCGGGGCGCCGGGCGTTTCGATCCCGCAGCACCTGCGCGAACGCTTCCCGGACGAGATGACGATCGTGCTCCAGAACAAGTTCTGGGACCTGGGCGTGGACGAACAGGGCTTTACCGTCGGGCTGACCTTCAATCAGGTCCCGGCCAAGCTCGACATTCCGTTCAGCGCGATCACTGCCTTTGTCGATCCGGCGGTCGATTTCGGGCTGCAGTTCCAGGCGATGGGCCAGGATGACGAGCCCGAACCGCATGACGATGCCGAGAATGACGGCCCGCCGGTAGCGGAGGGCGAGCCGGGATCGAACGTTGTCTCGGTCGATTTCGGGCGCAAGAAGTGACCCCGCCTGATCGCCTGCTGGCCCGGCTGGTCCGCCAGAGCGGCGGGCGTCTGCTGAACCGCGCGATTGACAAGGTGTTGCCCGACACGCCCGCCGAAACTGCGGCCAAGCGCAACATCTTTGCCGGGATTGCCGGGGCTGTGGCGATGCGGGTGGCAACCCGTTCGGTGCCCGGCGCGATCGTCGTCACTTCGGGCCTGGTGGCCAAGAAGCTTTATGACCGGCGCAAGGCGAAGAAGGGCAAGACCAAGCCGACAGGGCAAAACCCAGCGCCCAAGGCTTGATCGCGGGCCTGCCATGCGCGATTGGAGCGCATGGTCGATACCGCCAAATCCGCCAGCAATGCCCTCCACCGCCGCGGGCTGATGCTGATCCTGTCCTCGCCCTCGGGTGCGGGCAAGACCACGATCAGCCGGATGCTGCTGGAGCGCGATCCCGAGATTGCCCTGTCCGTTTCCGCCACGACCCGGCCGATCCGCCCGGGCGAGATTGACGGGGTCCATTACCATTTCGTCGAACAGGCCGAGTTCGACCGGATGGTCGAGGCCGACGAATTCTATGAGTGGGCGCGCGTCTTCGGGCACAGCTATGGCACCCCCAAGGCCCAGATCCGCGCGGGCCTGAAGGAAGGGCAGGACTACCTGTTCGACATCGACTGGCAGGGCACCCAGCAGCTCTACCAGAAGGACCAGCAGGACGTGGTCCGGGTCTTCATCCTGCCGCCCAGCATCGACGAGCTGCGCCGCCGCCTGACCGGGCGCGGGACCGACAGCCCCGAAGTCATCGCCGCCCGGATGGAACGCGCCCGCGCCGAGATCAGCCACTGGGACGGCTATGACTATGTCCTGATCAACGACGATATCGAGGCCTGCTACAGCCAAGTCTGCGAAATCCTCCACGCCGAACGCATCAAACGCGCCCGCCAGACCGGACTGATCGGCTTCGTGCGGGAGCTGATGCGGGACTAGGGCCAGCCGGCCCGGCCAACGCTGACTTCGGTCACCAGCACCTTGCCGCGCGGCGCCTTGGCGGCTTCCTCGGCGTCTGAAGTTTCTGCGACCAGCATGAACAGGTGTTTGCCCTCTGGCCCGCCCAGCATGCAGGCATAGCAATTGAGGCCCTGGGTCTCGATCACTTCCAGCACTTCGCCGCCGGGCGCGATCAGGGCGCATTCGGGGGCCAGCGGGTTAGCGATCCAGATCGCCCCAGAGGCATCGAGACAGATCCCGTCCGGCACGCGCGGCCAGGTTGGCGCGAAATCGCGGCGACCAGACAGCGTGCCGTCTTCGCCGATATCGAATGCAGTCAAGCGCCCGCCGAGCGTCTCACCGAGGATCAGCGTGCTGCCGTCGGGCGTGATGACCATGCCGTTGGGAAAGCTGAAGCGTTCACCTGGCGCGGCATCGCTGACCATGCCATCGGGCTGAACCAGCGCCAGCACGGTGGTGGGGTGATCGCCGATGACGCTCTCGGGCCCGCGCGCGCGCAGTTCGGCGTCAAGATCGAACCCGAAGTTGCCGACATAGGCCCGACCCGCGCCATCGACGACCATGTCATTGCAGAGATGCGCCGAATAACCGGTCAGATCGGCATGCGGCTCAAACCACCCGTCCGGCCAGCGCCGCCAGACTGCGCGCAGTTCCATCCGCACCACCAGCAGCGAACCGTCGGGCATCCAGCCGAGGCCCGACGGGCGGCCCTCCAGCTCCAGCTCGGTGCGCAAGTCGCCGGCCAGGTCGACCGAGCAGACCCGCTGGGCATAGAAGTCCGAGAACCACAGCCGGCCGTTGCGCCAGCGCGGCCCCTCGCCGAAATAGATGCCCGTGGCGAGGGTCCGGAGCTGGCGCTTCATTGGCTCAGTGCCCGCCCGAAGCGTCCTGGAACACTTCCGGCACCCAGCCGTTGACGATGCCGCCATCGATCGGGATCGTGGTGCCGACCACATAGTCGCCTGCCCGGCTGGCGAGGTAGATCGCGCCGCCGGCCATGTCCTCGGCCACGCCGATCCGCTTGGCGGGGATGCCCTTGGCGCTGCCTTCGGGGTTCCTGGCGGCGGCCTTGTTCATTTCGCTGGGGAAGGCCCCCGGGCCGATCCCGCTGACTACGATGTTGTCCTTGATCAGCCGCGCGGCGAGCCGCTTGGTCAGGTGGATCACCGCCGCCTTCGAGGCCTGGTAGGAATAGGTTTCCCAGGGGTTCGGCCGCATCCCGTCGATCGAGGCGATGTTGATCACCTTGGCCGGAGTCTGGAACGTGGCCGCTGCCATGAGCAGCCCGTGGAGCTGTTGGGTCAGGAAGAACAGGCTCTTGACGTTGAGGTCCATCACCTTGTCCCAGCCGGCTTCGGGGAATTGGTCGAATTCAGCGCCCCAGGCCGCCCCGGCATTGTTGACCAGGATGTCGAGCTTGCTTTCGCGCGCCGAAAGCTCGGCCACCACGCGCTTGAGGTCTTCCATCTGAGTCAGATCGCCCGGCAGGCCGATCACCTTGCCGGGGTACTGAGCCTCGAACTCAGCAACCGTCTCGGCGATCTGTTCGCGCTTGCGAGCGGTAATGTAGACCCGCGCACAGCCGGCGGCGAGGTAGCCTTCGAGGATCATCTTGCCGATCCCGCGGCTGCCGCCGGTGATCAGGGCGACCTTGCCTTCAAGGCTGAACAATTTCGAAAAATCCATCACCCAATTCCTTCATCGTCACCCCGGACCTGATCCGGGGTCCCGCTTGTTTTCGCCCGCCGCAGGAAGGAAGCGGGACCCCGGGTCAAGCCCGGGGTGACGGTCCAGGTTTAGTAGCCGCTGAGCTGCGCAACCCGCTCGGCATGGTAGTACATGTCGCCCATGAATTCGGCGAGGGCCCGGTCGCGCTTCATGTAGAGGCCGATGTCGTACTCGTCGGTCATGCCGATCCCGCCGTGCATCTGCACCCCTTCCTTGACCGCCAGGCTGGCTGCCTTGCCGGCCTTGGCCTTGGCGACCGCGACCATCAGCTCGGCCTTTTCCGACCCGGCATCAAGCAGCTGCTGCGCCTTGATCACGCTCGCCCGGGCAATTTCCAGCTCCGAATAGAGGTGCGAGGCACGGTGCTGCAATGCCTGGAATTCGCCGATCAGCTGGCCGAACTGCTTGCGCTGCTTGAGGTAGGTGGTGGTCATGTCAAAGGCCCCGCCGGCCACGCCGACGCTTTCTGCGGCCGCGCCAACACGCCCGGCGTTGAGCACGCGGTTGAGCAGCGCGCGCCCGGCATCGACTTCGCCGATCACGGCATCGGCATCGACCTGGACGCCATCAAGCTTCACGTGGGTCGCCATAGAGCTGTCGACCAGCCGAACGGCGTCCTGGCTGAGCCCGGCGGCATCCTTGGGCACGGCAAACAGGGTGATGCCGTCCTGGTCATCGTCTGCACCGGCAGTGCGCGCGGCGACCACCAGCATATCGGCGCTGCCGCCGTGGACCACGAAGGCTTTCTGGCCGGTCAGCTTGAAGCCATTGCCGGCACGCTCCGCGCGGGTGGCGATCCGTTCGGGCCGGTGCTTCGGACCTTCGTCGACTGCCACGGCAAAGACGCTGTCGCCCGCCAAAAGCCCCGGCAGGTAGCGCCCGCGCAGCTCGTCATTGCCGCCGCCAAGCGCGGTTGCCGCCATGACCGAGCTGGTCAGGAACGGCGAAGGCGTCAAGTTGCGGCCGATCTCTTCGAGCACGATCCCGGCTTCGACGTTACCCATGCCCAGGCCGCCATCGGCCTCGCTCACCAGAATCCCGGTGAAGCCAAGCTCGGCAAACTGCTTCCACAGCGCGTGGCCGAAGCCGTCCTTGCAGCTCTTGTCACGCCAGTGGCGCAGCTGCTTGGCAATCGTGCCTTCCTCGCCCATGAACTGGCGCGCGGTGTCGGCCAGCATGGCCTGATCTTCGTTATGATACAGCGCCATGGCTCAGGCTCCCGGTAGGTCGAGAATGCGTTTGGAAATGACGTTCAGCATGACTTCGCTGGTCCCGCCCTCGATCGAATTGGCCTTGGTCCGCAGCCAGGTGCGGGCCTTGGAACCGCGGCCCGATCCTTCGCTATCCCACTCCAGCGCGGCCGAGCCGCCGGTCGCCATCAGCAGTTCGTGACGGCGCTTGTTGAGCTCGGTCCCGGCATACTTCATCATGTTGGGCTGGGCCGGGTGAGCCTTGCCAACCTTGATCTCGTCCAGGAATTTTTCGCCCATCGCGCTGAAGGCCAGCGCATCGACGTCGAACATGGCGAGCTCGGCCCGCAGCAGCGGATCTTCCAGACCATTGCGCTTGGCATAGGCGCCGATGGTGTTGAGCCGGTCATTGCCGCCCGCGCCCGAGATCATCTCGCGCTCGTGGCCGAGCAGGTACTTGGCAACATCCCAGCCGCGATTGAGATCGCCGACGATCTGGTGCTTGGGCACCGAGACATTGTCGAAGAAGGTTTCGCAGAACGGCGAATTGCCGCTGATCAGCAGGATCGGCTTGGTCGAAACGCCGGGGCTTTCCATGTCGAACAGCAGGAAGGAGATGCCCTGGTACTTGTTGGTCTTGTCGGTGCGGACCAGGCAGAAGATCCAGTCCGCTTTGTTGGCATAAGAGGTCCAGATCTTCTGGCCGTTGACCACCCAGTGGTCGCCCTTGTCCTCGCCAAAAGTCTGGAGCGAGACGAGGTCCGAACCCGAACCCGGTTCCGAATAACCCTGGCACCAGCGGATTTCGCCGCGGGCGATCTGGCCGAGGTAATGGACCTTTTGCTCTTCGGTGCCGAACTTGAGCAGCGCCGGGCCGAGCATCCAGATCCCGAAGGAGGAGAGCGGCGGACGCGCACTGATGCGGTTCATTTCCTCGCGCCAGATCTTGGCTTCGGCCGGGTTCAGCCCCGCGCCGCCATAGGCCTTGGGCCAATCGGGCACGGTGTAGCCCTTGGCCGCGCAGCGCTCCATCCACTGCTTCTGGGCTTCGCTCTTGAACTGGAACTTGCGGCCGCCCCAGCAGATGTCGTCATCGCTGCGGGCCGGCTCGCGCATTTCGGGCGGGCAATTTTCTTCCAGCCAGGCGCGGATTTCGCCCCGGAAAGCGTCAAGGTCGGACATGGTGGCAGACTCCTCTCTTAATCGAAAGGTTAAGGCGAGTCGGGCCGCCCGCGCAAGCGCGGATTTCCAAGGATTTTGCTAAGCGTCTGACAAGGCCCGCTTGCCGTAACGTAAAGTGCATGGGCGTTGACCGCGCCTTTCTCAGCCCTAAGCTGGCGGCAAAACAGACCATAGGGATTTGAGGATATGCGCTTCGCAGGGAAAGTCGCCGTGATCACCGGCGCGGCATCGGGCATCGGCAAAGAAGCGGCGCGGCTGTTCGCCAGCGAAGGGGCCAAGGTCTATGCCGCGGACATGGACTATGCCGGGGTAGAGGCGCTCGCCGCCGAAGTGGCGGGGATGGTGCCGGTGGCCTGTGACGTTTGCGAAGTTGCCCAGATCAAGGCGCTGCTCGACAAGGCTGGCAGCGAGAACGACGGCTTCGACATTCTGTTCAACAACGCCGCGGCCGGCGGCGCGCGCGGCGGGATCGACGAATGCGATGAGGCCGGGTGGGACTGGACGATGAACCTGGTGCTGCGCTCGGTCGCGATGGGCGTACACCACGCCGTGCCGCACATGCAGCACCGCAAAGGGGCTTCGATCGTCAACACCAGCTCGGTGGCGGCGGTCGGTCCGGGCTATTCGCCCACCGCCTATGCTGTGGCCAAGGCCGGCGTGCTGCACCTGACCAAGTGCGCGGCGATGGACCTGGCCAAGTTCGGCATCCGGGTGAATGCGGTGCAGCCCGGCTTCATCAACACCAACATCTTTGCCGCCAGCCTTGATGTGGACCAGTCTGACAAGGCGACCGTCAATGCGATGATCGCCCAGATGTCGAGCCACGCCCAGCCGGTCCCGCGCGGCGGCCAGCCGCGTGACATTGCCGAGGCGGTAGCCTTCCTCGCCAGCGATGCCGCCAGCTTCATGACCGGGGCCTCGATGATCGTCGATGGCGGCATCACGGTCGGCCCGCGCCATTGCTGGGATCCCGAGGCGCCCGGCCTGTTCGACACGATCCAGAAGTTCCTGGAGGCCAAGGAAGCAGGGGGCAACGGCCAGTGACCCCCGCAGCGGTCAAGCTGCCGCTCCGGATCAAGCTCGGCAACGGCTTCGGTTCGGTCGCCTATGGCGTCAAGGACAACGGCTTTTCGACCCTGCTGCTGCTGTTCTACAGCCAGGTCCTGGGCCTGGAGGCCAGCCTGGTCGGGCTGATCCTGCTGGTTGCGCTGCTGCTCGATGCGCTGGTCGATCCGCTGGTCGGCTACTGGAGCGACAAGACCCATGGCCGCTGGGGCAAGCGGCACCCGTGGATGTATGCCGCGATCCTTCCGATTGCACTCGCCTGGATCATGCTGTGGCATCCACCGGCAGCGGCTTCGGACTGGCTCTATGGCTACCTGCTGTTGTTCGCCTTTCTGATGCGCGCGGCCGTATCATGTTACGAGATCCCGGCCCTGTCGGTGGTCCCGGGCCTGACCACGGACTATGACGAGCGGACCTCGATCACGCGCTGGCGCTTCGTTTTCGCCTGGGCGGGCGGCCTGCTGATGCTGACGCTGGCCTTCGGCGTGTTCTTGGTGCCGTCGGAACGCTACCCGGTCGGCCAGCTCAACCTTGATGGCTACCAGCTTTATGGCTGGACCGGCGCGGCGTTGCTGGTGGTAGCGACGGTGGTTTCCGCGCTGACGACCCATCGCCGGATCGCCAAGCTCGATTCCAGCCCGCCGGTCCACTTGCCGCTCGGCCAGACAATCCGCAAGATCCGTACGACCCTGGCCAACCGGGCCTTCCTGATCCTGCTGGGCAGCACGCTGCTGGCCTATGCCAACAACGGCCTGACCCATTCCGCCGCGACCTATATCATGACCTATTACTGGGAGATGCCCCAGGCCGGGTTCATGGCCTATTCGTTCAGCCTGTTTGCCGGGGTGGTCGGGGCCTTCCTGCTGGTCGGCTTCCTCCAGAACCGGGTCGAGAAAAAGGCCGGGGCGGTCGTCCTGTGGATTGGTTCGCTGATCCTCGGGGTCCTGCCCTATCTCCTGCGACTGGGGGGAGGCTTTCCCGAAAATGGCGATCCGATCCTGATCCCGCTGCTATTCACCCTGGTCACGATCTCGAATGCCCTCGCAGTCGCCGGATCGATGCTGGTCCAGTCAATGGCCGCCGACATCATCGAGGCCTCGCAGGAGCAAACCGGTGAACGCTCCGAAGGACTGTTCTTCTCGGCCTATTTCTTCACCCAGAAATGCGCGACAGGCCTCGGCATTTTCCTGACCGGGCTGATCATTAGCCTGTCCGGCTTTCCCGAAAAGGCCCGCCCGGGCGAAGTGGCCGCTCCGGTCCTGACCGACATGTCGATCTATTACCTGATCGCCGTGATCGTCATCGCGGTAGCCAATATCGCGATCATCGCCCGCTTCCCGATTACCCGCGCCGACCACGAGCAGCGCGTGGCCCGGCTGGCGGGAGCAATCGATCCACCCGCAACATCGCCTTAATCGGCCGATTAAACCCCCTTGGCGCAGCCGCGCGGCTCTGCCACAGATGATCCCAACAAGACTCGAAACAATCGCAAGGAAGGACGCCTCATGGATTTCGAACCCACCGAACGGCAACGCTATTGGCGCGATCGCGTGCGCCAGTTCATCGAGGCCCACGTCCGCCCGCGCAACGACGACTACAAGGCCGAGGACAAGTCTGGCGAACGCTGGAAGGTTCTGCAGGTGGTCGAAGAGGAAAAGGCCCGCGCCAAGGCACAAGGGATCTGGAACCTGTTCATGCCGCCGAAGAATTCAGGCCATCACCACGTCGACGACACCTTCGAATTCGAAGGCCCGGGCCTGACCAACCTTGAATACGCCATGTGCGCCGAGGAAATGGGCCGCGTCGGCTGGTCCAGCGAAGTGTTCAACTGCTCCGCGCCTGACACCGGCAACATGGAAGTGTTCCATCGCTATGGCACGGTCGAGCAAAAGGAAAAGTGGCTGAAGCCGCTGATGAACGGCGAGATCCGTTCGGCCTTCCTGATGACCGAGCCGGCGGTCGCCTCCTCCGATGCAACCAACATCGAAACCTCGATCAAGCGCGAGGGCGACGAATACGTCATCAATGGCCGCAAGTGGTGGTCGTCGGGCCTGGGTGATCCGCGCTGCAAGATCGCGATCGTCATGGGCAAGACCGATTTCGAGGCCAAGCGCCACCAGCAGCAGTCGATGGTGCTGATGGAAATCGACACCCCCGGCGTCGAAGTGATCCGCCACCTGCCGGTGTTCGGCTATGACGATGCCCCGCATGGCCACATGGAAGTGGTGATGAACAACGTCCGCGTGCCGGTCAGCAACATGCTGCTGGGCGAAGGCCGCGGGTTCGAGATCGCCCAGGGCCGCCTCGGGCCGGGCCGCATTCATCACTGCATGCGCACCATCGGCGTGGCCGAGGAAGCGATTGCCAAGATGGCCAAGCGGCTCCAGTCGCGCGTCGCTTTTGGCAAGACCGTGGCCGAACACTCGATCTGGGAACAGCGCATTGCCCAGGCCCGGATCGACATCGAAATGACTCGCCTGCTCTGCCTCAAGGCGGCGGACATGATGGACAAGGTCGGCAACAAGGCCGCTGCCCTGGAAATCGCCATGATCAAGGTCCAGGCCCCGAACATGGCGCTGCGGATCATCGACGATGCGATCCAGGCCCATGGCGGCGGCGGCGTTTCGGACGACTTCGGCCTGGCCTCGGCCTGGGCTCACCAGCGCACGCTGCGCCTGGCTGACGGTCCAGACGAAGTCCACGCCCGCGCCATCGCCCGGATCGAATTTGCCCGTCACTCGGCCAATGCCAAGGCCGACGGTGCATTCAGCTCGGGCGATCTGGGAGTTGCCCGCTAAGCCAATCTGCCCCTCCCGCCTGCGGGAGGGGCACCATACCCACCCTAGCCCCTTCCGCCAGCGGGAGGGGGACCGGAGAAGCACATGAAAGCCGCCGTCCTTGTCGCCCCGAACCAGCCGCTCGAAATCGAAGATCTGGTGATCAGCAAGCCGGGTCCGCATGAAGTGCTGATCCGCACTGCCGCCTGCGGCCTGTGCCATTCGGACCTGCACTTCATCGAGGGGACCTATCCCCACGCGCTGCCCGCGGTGCCCGGCCATGAAGCCGCCGGGATCGTCGAGGCGGTGGGTAGCGAAGTCCGGACCGTCAAGGTTGGCGATGCAGTCGTGACCTGTCTGTCCGCCTTCTGCGGCCACTGCGAATTCTGCGTGACCGGCCGGATGGCGCTGTGCCTGGGCGCCGACACCCGCCGCGCCCCCAGCGCCGATCCGCGCCTGTCGCGCCCGGATGGCAGCCCGGTCGCCCAGATGCTCAACCTCTCGGCCTTTGCCGAAATGATGCTGATCCACGAACATGCCTGCACCCGGATCGATCCGGAAATGCCGCTCGACCGGGCATCGGTGATCGGCTGCGCGGTGACCACTGGCGCGGGCACGATCTTTAACGCCTGCAAGGTTACGCCGGGCGAAACCGTCGCCGTGGTCGGCTGCGGCGGGGTTGGCTTGGCGGCCATCAACGCCGCCAAGATCGCCGGCGCGGGCAAGATCATCGCCGCTGATCCGATGCCGGAAAAGCGCGAACTGGCGATGAAGCTGGGCGCGACCCACACGGTCGATGCTCTGGCCGACGATGCCGCCGCCCAGATCCTGGAAATGACCAAGGGCGGGGTCGATCACGCGATCGAAGCCGTCGGTCGTCCGGCCTCGGGCGAACTGGCGGTCAAGTCGCTGCGCCGCGGCGGCACCGCCACGATCCTGGGCATGATGCCGCTCGGTCACTCAGTCGGCCTCTCGGCAATGGACCTGCTTTCGGGCAAGAAGCTGCAGGGCGCGATCATGGGGATGAACCATTTCCCGGTCGACATGCCGCGCCTGGTTGATTTCTACATGCGCGGGCTGCTCGATCTCGACAGCATCATCGCCGAACGAATCCCCCTGTCGCAGATCAACGAGGGCTTCGAGAAGATGAAGGGCGGCCATTCGGCCCGCTCGGTGATCGTGTTCGACCAGTAAGGACCAAGGCATGAGCGAACTTGCGATCAGCGCAGACGAAG